>Ga0185299_10003499_pt1 | contig 20696 bp, 17 predicted proteins | sample PaiPotPPA55metaG_FD_128002 | JGI IMG/M metagenome (GOLD analysis project Ga0185299, IMG submission 128002) | Iron sulfur acid spring bacterial and archeal communities from Banff, Canada, to study Microbial Dark Matter (Phase II) - Paint Pots PPA... ... | reverse complement strand
AGACGCCACCAAAGACTAAACCTTCCCCTCTCAACCCAAAATTTGAGGCGACTAACGTCGCATTAAAAATGAAAACCTAGCTGCCACCTTCTCCGGTAGTTTGACAACCCCCATAGCAGGGCGAAAATCTCGGCGCGCCGCGGGCATATTCCTTCCATGGCTTGATCGCGCCGGTTTTGAGCCGTCGTGAGCAGGGAGCGAAACGTGATGTACCCCGGACGAAAAGTCATATCTAGTTCGCTTGCGGTTCGAAATCTCGTAGGGCGTGTTTTCGCGTTGGGAATGGCTCAAAACCGGCGCGGCCAAGCCCTGGACAGAATATCCGCGCGGCGCGCCGAGTTTTTCGCCCTACCGTTATGGGCTATCGCACGCGCATTTGAGCAGATCACGAACCCCCCTGAGGCCTCACGGACGAGCGGGCGGGTCCTCCGAAGCCTTCGCCAAGGCTATGGCGGACAAGAACGTTGCGGCAAGCTTCGTCCGCACCTGGCCCGGCGCCTGCTGAGCTCTATCAGACTTCAGCATGCCGACCTGGCGACAACTACGCGAACTGCCCAACCTGTTTCATCGGAGCACTCGGTATCCGATCTGTACCGCGCTCGGCCTGATCATCGTGTGTGGATACGCGGTACAATGGCTTTGTTCACTGGGTGGTCCCGGACGCGTGGAGGATTCGCTGGGGTTAAGCCAAACGGGACTCAGGACCGGATGCCTCTGGCAGTTGTTGACTTATCCTTTCCTGCATGACTTGGCCAACCCGTTAGGGATCATGCTCATCGTCATCGGGTTGATGACGATCGGGCGAGAGCTCGAAAATATCATTGGAGCAAAACATTTTCTGCTTCTGTTTTTCGGAGCAACCATTTCGTCCGGCCTGGCGAATAGTCTGCGATCTGGCGGCGAACCGGTGTTTGGAGCGTGGCCGTCTGTTTTTGCGATTTCGCTGGCCTGCGCCGAAGCATTGCCCGAGTTCCGACTTTCTGCCGCCGTTTTCGGCACGGTTCGTTACCGCCTCTTGGGCGCTGCGTTATTGGCGGTTCTATTCACCGGTTGGTTAATCGATTGGTTCCCGTTCGGTCACGGGTCTGCCTTCGCCAATCTGATCGGCGCCGGCGTTGGCTGGTTCTACATTCGTTTTCTCGGCTTCGGGGCTTGGCTTCCTGGCGAGGTCAGGCTGCGAATTTGGTTAAGGAAAAGAAGACAAATTGCCGAAATGCCGGCTCGCCGATACATCGTGAGATTTGTGGATCCGATCCTAGAAAAAATCCAGACCGAGGGACTGAGCCGGCTGACCGGATCTGAGCGCCGGATTTTGCGGAAGGCACGACAAAAAACGCGTCGTAAGCTATGATAGTTCCGGATGAGCGGAACCGGTCGCGCCATAGCTTGCGAAGGCGGAAGTTTGCCGTGGATCGAGAGCCTCTCCGCCCGATGCTGGGACCCAGGGTTAGCTGAACAACGGTTGGCCGGATTGAGCGAGATTTATCCTGATCTCGAAAAAGTTTTCCGGCAATCGCCACATGACGGCATCGATCTCGCCAATTTTCTTTGTTTCTCTCCCGTCTCGTTTGAGAAGATCCGGCGTTTACCGGAGCTGCTGCCGTGGCTGATCGCGCCGGACGTTATCGATTTCAAAAAGGGAGAGCATCAAAGCAAAGATAAGGCGGAGCCGGACCCGGATTTCCGGTTGTTGAGAGCCTGGAAATCGCAAGAGATGCTACGGGTCGCGTTTCGGGAGATCACTGGCTTGGCCGGATTCGTCGAGACCACGCGTGATATTACGGAGATCGCGGAACGCTGTGTCCGTCAGGTTCATCGCACGAGTCTTGCCGCGTTAGGCGCCCGGTGGGGAAGCCCGCACACCGGCTTCGGCGTACTTGGTATGGGGAAGCTCGGCGGCCGCGAGCTCAACTATAGCTCTGACATCGACGTTATTTTTTTGTATGGCGAGGAAGGGTTCGTGAATCCACGGTTCAGTTATCACGAGTTTTTTACTCGGTTGGCGGAGAAGATCGTTGGAGAATTTGCCGGGAAAGGTAACGCCTTGTTCAGGATCGACTTGCGGTTACGGCCGGAAGGTAGTTCCGGACCACTGGTGCGCGGCTTGGCAAGCACGGAAAACTATTATGCCGGCTACGGAGAGACCTGGGAGCGAATGGCCTTGATTAAAGCGCGCGGGATCGCCGGCGACCGCGAACTGCTCTACGAATTCGAACATCGTCTCCAGCCGTTCATTTTTCCCAAGGCGGTCTCAGATGAGCTATTGACCGAGATTGCGGATCTGAAGGCGAGGATCGAACGCGACTTGTTGGACCCCGATGAGCTCCACCGGAACGTGAAACTTGGGGTCGGCGGAATTCGGGAAGTGGAGTTTATCGTCCAGACCCTGCAAGTATTGCATGGAGCTCGCCATGCCTTTTTGCAGGAACGGAACACCTTGGAAGCACTGAGCGCGCTCGCCGAGTTGGAAATCATGCCTCGAACCGAGGTCGATGCTCTCCGGTCGGCTTACGTCTTTCTGCGCGCCGTTGAGCATCGTCTGCAGATCGTCCGGGAACAACAAACCCATACGTTGCCGGTCAAGACCGGGGACCGCTTCTTATTGGCGAAAAGCATGAGTGCGGATTCGTTGGAAGGCTTTGATCAGCGGTATGGTGAACAGACGGCCACGGTCCGAGAGATCTTTAATCGGTTGCTGCAGAGCCGGTCAGGCTCTCTTTCTGACAAACACGGGAGAGAGTTTTTTTCAAACGCGGCCGAGGCCGACAAAAGTCTGCAACGGCTGCAAGCCGGTCCCGGCGATATGCATGTCTCGACCCGGACTCGGCGTCTCTACGGAAAGCTCGAACCGGAACTATTGAGTTGGCTGGCGCGCATGGCGGATCCGGATGCGGCGCTGGGACGTTTTGTTCGCTTTGTCGACAACTATGGGATCCGCGGACTGCTTTTCGAGACGATGCTGGCGAACCCGAGGTTGCTCGAACTGTTAGTACGCCTGTTCGATGCCAGCGCGGCATTTAGCGAATTAGCCATTCGCCGCCCGGAGTTGATTGAAGAGATCGCTCGCGGCCGGACACTCGGCGCCACGCTAAGCGTTTCGGAATACGCTACGATTCTGGCCGCCAATCCAGAGAATCTTGCTCCTTTGGAGTGGGTAAGAACTTTCCGTGAAGCCGAAGTACTGCGGATTTTGCTCCGGGATATTTTGGGCGCGTCGTCTTTGCCGGAGTTGCAGACGGAAATGACCAATTTAGCGGATGCCTGTGTCCGATATTGCCAGGAGACGATCTCGGGCGCCAGTGGTCTTTCGATTGTGGCGTTAGGGAAATTTGGCGGGCAGGAGTTACTTTACGGCGCTGATTTGGATGTGGTGTTGATTGGAGAACAACCGGCGCCGGCCGAGCATTTGATCGGCGCGTTGGGGGCGACCACGGATGCCGGGCGGGTATTTCCGATCGATACCCGGCTACGACCAGAAGGAGAAAATGGGATGTTAGTGGTGACTCTCGGCGGGTACGAATCCTATTTCAGCGGTCGCGCGCAAACCTGGGAGCAACAAGCGTTAACTAAAGCCCGGGTCATTGCGGGGCCGCAAAAAGAGCAAATAGAGCGCCTGATCACCAAAGTCTGGGAACAACTTCGAGTTCGAGCGAACACCAAAGCCGAGATTGCCAGGATGCTGCAACGGATCGTGAAAGATCGGGCAAAGAACCGTGATTTGTATGAGTTCAAGACCGGGCGCGGTGGATTGATCGCCATTGAATTCCTGGTACAATCGCTCGAGATCAATTTGGGGATTCGCGAACAGAATACCTTACGAGGCCTTCAACAGGTCGCCAGCCTCTTAGCGGAAAAGGAATTGGAAACGCTGACCGACGATTACCTTTTTTACCGGCGCATTGAATCGGTTCTGCGACGGGCGAATAATCAGTCGGTCTCCAGTTTGCCGTCGCAGGAAGTGGAACTGGCGAAGCTCGCGCAGCGGATGGGATTTCCGGGCCGGAAAATGTTTCTCGACGACTACCGTCTGCGCCGGGATCGAGACGACGAGATCGTGCAGCGGCATTTTTATGAGTGAGATTAGCCCGTGGAGCGCGCCTCCCTTACGAGGCCGACAAAACCATCGCGAACCAATCGGCAAGGGACGTCAGGGCACATCGGCCTCGCAAGCGAGGCGCGCTCCACGAATCACTTTTCACCTTTCACCTTCCTCTGCTTAACCCCCGTGCCCACTGACGTTTCTATTCAGCTTTTCAATCATGTCGATGATGCCTGGTCGGATGGGCTGCGAGACTGGCTGGAAACGGGCTCGGAAGCGGCGTTGTCCGGGCAAAAGGTCTGGATGGTGTGCCGTTCGTTTGTGCAAGCCAATTGGTTGCGCCGGCGTTGTCTGGAGACCGGTAACACGCTGATGGGAGTCCGGTTTCTAGATCTGCGCCGGCTGCGGCGCGAGCTTTGTTTGCGAGCCGAATTGCCCACACCTTCTTTTGGGAGAGAGACATTGAGCCTCATTTTGCGGGCGAGTATGACCGAGGCGGAAGCGGCATCCGCTTTGGCCGGACAGCTGCTTGATGCTTTGGATAACCTCGCCGCCTGCGGATGGTTGGATCGGCTAGGTACGGATGCGGCCATGAACGTTCTCCATGTATCCGCGAATCTGCGTCCGGCTGTGCGCGGCATCATAGAATCATTGCTTTGGCGTCCCCGGGTCGATCAAGCCTTGCTTGAAAGGCAGGTCCAGATCCCAGCGCTGCGGCTCGGTTTCTTTGGGCTGGATGCTCAGTCTCTGGATCAACAAGCCCTTATTGCGGCTGCGGTGTCTGCATCTGAGCAAACCCATTTCTGGGTCGTTCAACCACTAGTGGGTCAGGATATTTTCATGCGCTGGATTGACCGGCTGGAGTTGCGTTTGCCAGCGACCGTCACGGTGGCTGCGAGCGAGGGTAAACCCCGGCCCTACGAAGATGTGGTTAGTCAGTTTATTTATCCTACCCAGCCGCCGGAGACTCTTCCTCGAGTCGTTCGTGGTGCTCGCTGGTCAGACCAGATCCGTGCTGTGGTAGCCGTCGTGCAAGAGGAGTTCAGTCGCGGCCTCCGGGACGTGGCTATCGCCATTCCGCAAAGCTCACCATCAGGTGCGGCCATCGTGGAGGCATTGATTGCGGCCGGTATTCCGGTCAGCGACGAGTTCCGCTCGAATGCGATTCTGGCTGTCTCAGAAAGGGTTCATCGTTGGTTAGCCGATTGGGTCGCCGGCCCGCGAACCCCGGAAAAGTTGTTGCAGTTGTTTGGTTTGCTAGCGCATGGACCCGAGAGTTACGGACGTTTTCGCGACTATCTGTTAAAACAGTTTGATAGGCGGCAGACACGCTTAGTTGGTGAACTCTTGCCTGCCCTGGCCGACGTAGCTAACTTGTCCGACGTAGCTAGAGGGGGAGATGGGGCGAAGTCTGCCGGCGGCTATCTTTGGATTCGGGAACTCGTGGAATTCGGGCCGGATTGGCCGCAAAACGGTTCCTGGAAAGAACTTGATGTTAAATGGTCGGAAACGCTCACCCGGTTTCAAGAGTTTCTAAATCAGCATCGATCTTTCTTTCGAGCGGTGCGGCTCTCTCTAGAACCGTTACAACCAAACTGGGGCGAAATTCAGAACGCTCTGGGAGATTTGGTGATTTCCTCGGGCTTGTTTCTCCGGTTCGTGTCTGATTCTCTTTCGGCGCCGAGCCGGATTGGGCATCGAGGAGCTTCGCACCGTTACGCCCCCGTCGTAGTCAGTACAGCGGAGCAGCTTCACGCCACCAGCTGGGACGCAGTCATTTTGGTCGATGGGATCGGCGATCTCTGGACGCGTCCGGTTGAACAGGATTCATTGCTCAGCCAGGAATTCAGAACTCGAACTCGGGATGAAGGATTCTTATTACCAACTATTCAGGATTACGCGTTGCTCCGTGAAGATGCGATTCTGCAACTAATCCAGCATGGTCGCTCTTCTGTGACGGTTTGCGGTTACGCGAAAGAGGAGAGCGGTGAAGAGGTCGACGCGAACCGGTTTGTCACTTTTCTCGAACACAGCCTGCGCGCTGTACCGGTCCTGTTTGAACCGGCAGCAATCGAGTCGGGAAATCCGTTTCCATTGTTGGGAAAGATTCGACAGGAACGATGCGATCCGGAACATGCTTTTGACGACTATCTGTTTAACTTCAGCAGCCTGGACCTGAAGACGGATGCATGGCCGGCATCGGCGCTACAGAAAGCGATTGCGGCGCCCGGCACCTTTGCGTTTAGACAGTTGTTCGGTCTCACACGGACTTGGGATCGGCGCTTTGAACGAGATGGCCGGCGGACCTTAGGCAACACGCTTCATGATCTAATGAAGGTCATCCTGCGCAATCCATTTGGGGATTTATTTAAAGAAGGTTTGGGAGATTTGCGGCAGAGCTCCGGATTGAAGGAAAGCCGCGGACCGAATGCTTACCGTTATATCACCAAGATCGCGCTAGGATGGAATCTGCCGCCGGACGATGCCTGGTGGCAGTCGATCATCGCGAAAGTGGCTCACCTGGTTGAAGGCATGTCGCAGAAAGTCGCGAATCGGTTAGAAGACTTTCCTTACGGAATCTCCGAATATTCTTCGGGCGATAAAGCCGTGCCTGAACCGCCGTTGTTTTTAAAAGGCCGCTTTGATTTGTTGTTGGCGAATGTTGACCAGATCGATGGGGCCGACATTGTCATTATCGACTTCAAAACGACGAACTCGATTCGACGTTTTAATGCCGATACCGGTGAAGGTTTTCAGATCGTCGCGTACACCTTGTTAGCTAAGGTCATGGGCGCGACCCGTTGCGCCCAGTTCGTGTTCACGCCCGCCGGGGTAAAAACGTTAACTCTTGATAATGGCGCTGATGAGATTTTCGCGAAACTGCACGAACTAGCCTGGATCCAAGAGACCCATTGTTTTGGTCATGCGCCGTTATTGCGGCAAGAATTCGCGATCAATGAGGCGATGCCATTGGCTACTCTGACTATCCCTGTTTGGGTCCTGCGGAAAAAACGCGCGTTGATGGTAGAGGGTATTGAGAATCGAACCCAGGATAAGGAATAACCCATGACCTCTTAATCGTCCTCGTCCTCGTCGTCGTCCTCGTCCTCGATTCACAGCGCTTGCCAATACCGTTAACCTTCCAAACCCCCACGATGTTCGACCACGAAAAACTCGACGTTTATCAACTCGAACTGAAGTTCCTGGGCTGGGCAACGGAGTTTCTCGTGGAGATCTCGCGCAAATGTAACGCGATCTCATGTGTCCCCGCCCCGAAGGGGCACAAGGACTTAGCCCAGGGTTTTAACCCTGGGTATGACGTTTTAAAGCGATGTGCCCTGAAGGGGCACCAGAGTTGGTTAGTCACGTTGAATTCGCACATCCAGAACCCAGCGCGGATACCATCTGGCGCCCCTTTCAGGGCGCATCCGCCCACACCGCGATACCCAGGGTTAAAACCCTGGGCTACGTCCTTGCGCCCCTTTGGGGCGAAAGACGACGAGGACAGCTTGTCCGACGAAGCCTGTTTTCCCCTCCAGCGGCCACGTCTCGCGATCAGGCGAAGTCGGAAGGACGAGCGAAGAGGCGCTGGGAATCCATGAGTTCTCCGGATCAGGCCGCTAGGGAGCGTTTCCACGCAGAACTAAACCAGAATTTCTGTGTTGTCGCAGGAGCAGGGTCGGGCAAGACCACAGCTATCGTGGAACGGATTTGCCGGTTAGCGATGAGCGACCGGAATGCTTTGCGGCGCCTGGTTGTGGTCACCTACACGAAAAGTGCCGCCATCGAGTTCAAGAGCCGATCTCGGCAAAAGTTGTTGCATACTGCATCGGAGACGGAGGCGCTGGACTATTTGCGAGCGCTGGAACAAGCCTATTTCGGCACTATCCACGGATTCTGCTTCAATTTAATTCGCGAGTTTCGCAGCCGGCTTCTGATTCCGGAACAGCCACGGGTGCCGACCGAGGACGAACAGTCTGTGCTCTGGGAAACCTTTGTGACCGATTCCCGCGATTTGATTGAATTGCTGCAGCACCCGGTCACGCGCTCTTTGCTGAGAGTTTGCACGTTATCCGATCTGTTATACATCGCTAAGAGGTTTCGGCCGAGCATGCCGCGCAACGCGCCGGCCAAACGAATGCCGATTCCGGATGGCGCCCGAACCAAAGCAGCCAACGTCCGAGGAAGGTCCGAGAACGTAAAAAAGAGAACCGTCGACTCGCTGGAAGCGTTTGCGGTCAAACTGTCGGCCGATGCCGGATTCAGCTTATTGCCAGTGTGCGATAGTCCGCGCGGCGTTCTAAACGAGGCGTTTAAACACGACATGACGCCGCTCATAAAGTGGCTGCAGGAAGGCGCTGAGTGGTTCGCCGATCGGTTAGCCAGGAGCTTTCGGAACCGCTGCCTGCAAGAAGGCATCTTAAGCTTTAACAACCAGATCGATGTTTGCCTCGAGCTGTTACAACAGTCGGATATCCTTGATCAATTACGGCGTCGTGAATTTATCGTGATTGTCGATGAAGCGCAGGATACCGACTCTCGCATGTTCCAGATTTTTGTGGAACTCACCAGACCGCCCGACGAAAGCTTTGGGAACTGGCCCGGCGCCGGGAGACCTCCAATACCGGGCAGATTCTGTTTAGTAGGCGATCCGAGGCAAACCATTTTCGAGCGTGGTTTGACCAGCCGGTTCGCGAAGCTCTGCAAATGTTTCGGAGAAGGCGATGGCGGCGAATTGCTTCGTTTTAATGTCACTTATCGATGTGCGGAAACGGTAGCTCGCCGTATCAACGAGTTGTTCGCCTCGCATGAAGTTGAAGAAGTACCGTTGGACGATCTAGCGGCGCAGGCCAGCGCACCTCAGGGATCGGTTAGCCGGTTGCTGTTCAATCCAGGACAACCAATAGATAGTGAAGACGAGATCGAACCGTTGTTAGTTGAATGCGATGCCGTGGCCCAGTGGCTAGCCCGCGTTGGGCCTTCCAGTCTGGGTGCGGCTTCCTGGAGTGATCTAGCCATTATCGCTCCCCGTCACGATTGGCTGATCATCGCCGGTGACGCGCTCAAGAAGCATCGGGTCCCGTTTAGCTTTTTCCGGCCGAAAATTTCCCGGTCAGGTATCGCGGCTTTCGCTTGGCCGGTATCACTCATTTATGCGCTGATAAATCCGTGGGATAAGTTCGAGCGCTATGGGGTGCTCAGAGAAATCTTTGGGGTTGCCGATACCGACTTGTTACGCGCCGCCAAAGGAATAGCGGATCCCGGCCCGGTTTACCACGAAGCTGAAAAGCTCCTGAGTGAGTTACGAAAACTTTGCCAGGAATCGGGTTCATTATTGTACTTTGTGGATCGTTTGTTGGAGCGGGTTCAGCTGACGGACCGGCTCTTAGCCGTTGGTGAAACGACCGTTGGACTGGACCAACTGCGCTGGGAAGCCGCCAGGGCTGATGAACGTGGATTGAGCCTGGAACAGTTCCTGGGCGAATTGCTGATTTGGTTGCAAGACTCGGCTGAACCGTCCAAAGCTCCGGCCAAAGGTGTCGAGCTCATTACCATCTTTTCCGCTAAAGGCTTGGAATGGGACTGGGTAATTCCGATCGGCCTCAGAAAGAAATTTTCTAGCCCCAACCAAGCTTATCCCCGGGTTCAGAATCTGGAGATTAACCGGGTTGTCTGGTCCAACGTCAGCGAGCGGGCGGCACGCGACGAGGAAGCGGAGAAGGCTAATATCAAACGATTGCTCTATGTCATGCTGACCCGAGCAAAACGCGGAATCGTGTTGCCGACTCCGGACGGTGAGTATCGCCCAGGCCGGCAAGGGACCGCGTTTAGCGAGGTCGTGCCCGATCATGTGGTCGAACTTCCGGCTGCCGATGAAATGCTGATTCCGGCGGAGCGTGCAGGGGATGAGTTACCGGCCAGCGTTGAAGCGGTGAAGGTCGCACTTGGCGGTATCGCTGTCCCTATGCCTCAGCCGCCCGCGTTGGTGCGACCCTTTCAGTTAGCCGACGATTCTCCGGTGCTTCATCTTCAGTTTGCCGAAGCTGCAGGTGCTTACGATTACGGACGATGGTGGCATACCTGGATTGAGATGTTTCCCTGGGATGCTGATTTTGCGCAATGGGACGACTATGGGCTTAGGGCTGAACCACCTCTCATCTACAATGATCGAGCCAGGAAAGAGATCGCCGCTTTGCTGGCCAACCAAAAGCTCCGCGAATTCTGTGCCGATGCCGCTTGGTTTCAAGCGGAGTTCCCCTTCTCCTGGCCTAAGACTTCGACCGAGTGGTTCGAAGGCGTTGTTGATTTGATGATCGCGCGCCCCGACAAAAGTCTGGTAGTGATCGATTGGAAAACAAATCAAGCAGCCGAGTCAGAGAATGAGGACGCCTTTGCTGCAAGATTGCGTCAGACCTATTTGCCCCAATTGAAAAGCTACCGAGCGGCATTAGAAGCGACCGGTAAAACCGGCCCGGTTGAGGTGGCGATTTATTCGACCGTTTTGGGTCGTTTTGTTTGAACGACGATAATCGTCCTCGTTCTCGTCGTCGTCCTCGTCCTCGAATTTGGTAAGGCGAGGCTCCCGTATAGCCCGACGCCTTCGCGGCGTGCAGAGCTTGTATCACTGAATCGTGGACAACGTCGATTCGTCTGCCGAGCCGCAACGGCTCAGCGCGAATTTCGTCCTTACGCGGATGTATTTAAATGGTGCCCTCCATTCCCGAAGTCGCTCTCGGTGACAGCAGGTCCTGGCCCAACGGCTCGGCGCGTTCTTAGGCGTGGCCAGTGATTCGTCGAGACGATCGAGCGACGCTGGAGAAGCGATCGGTAGTTCGGGAGCCTCGCCCTACCAAGATGGGCGTCCCCACGCGCTTCGGCGTTTCCGCGCGCCTGCCATGAGCAAGCTGAAAGCGCGTCGAATGGCTCCCAACTTCCCTTTGCATCATTTGCTCGCCGCGTGTTAGTTTTGCGCGTTTTCCCTTTCCCCCCCATGAAACGTGTTGCTCAATTGCTGGCTGCTGGTGTTGGAGCCGTTATTTGGACCTCTGCTGCTTCGGCGGCCGATCTACCCTCGTTCAACCATGTCACCGTGACTGTCATTGGTGATGCGGGTCAGAACATGGAGTCGTTGAATAAGTATGCCGACGATTTCACGAAAGCCGGCATTACCATCAAACAAGTTGGCGCCACCTTTACCGGTCTCTATGACAAGTTAAAGACCAGTTTTGTCGCCGGATCGAGCGATTATGACATGGTGATCTTTTACCCGTCGTATATCGGTGATTTCGCTGGAAACGGTTATCTGACGCCGCTCGACGAATATATGAAGAAGACACCGGCTTCCATCTGGGACCCGAAGATGGATGAGGTGGAACCGCCCTACCGCGAAGTCTACTGTAAATGGGAAGGAAAAACCTATGCTCTCCCGTACGACGGCGACGTTCTGGTTCTCTATTATCGTAAAGATCTGTTCAACAACGCCGACGAGAAAGCGGCTTTTCAGAAGAAGTACGGCCGTGAATTGGCTCCGCCGGCAACCTGGAAAGAATGGTTGCAGGTAGCGGAATTCTTTACCCGAAAAGCCGGTGACACCTTGGCCGGCCAGAAGCTGACCCGACCGTTCTATGGGACCGCCGAATACGGCGCTCGCGGGTTCAGTTATGGCTGGTTTTTGACCCGATTCGCGAGTTCCGGCGGTATTTATTTCGATGAAAATATGAATCCGCAGATCAATACGGAGGCCGCGGTGGCTGGTCTGCAAAACATGGTGGATACACTTAAGTTCAGTCCTCCGGATGTGCTTAGTTACGGATATGAAGAGCTCAAGAATGCTCTCTTGGGCGGCGATCTTGCCATGGTGGTGCAATGGTCTGATGTCGGCAAAAAGACGGCCGATCCGCAACTTAGTAAGATCGTCGGAAAAGCAGGATTCGCGGTCGTCCCGGGCACGGAGGTGAACGGCAAGGTTGTACATAAAGCGCCGATGCCGGTTGGCCGAGTCCTAGCCGTGCCTGAGAAATCGAAGAATAAAGAGGCGGCGTATTGGGTCGCGAAATATCTTTCGTTGGATAAAAGCCCGATCACAGTGGCAGCCAACTGGAGCGGGCAGGATCCTTATCGGATCAGCCATTTTACGGATACTTCCCATTACAAATTCCCGGATGAAGCCTCGGTCAAAGAATATGTAGCTGCCGTCGAAGAGAACCTGAAGAATGGTTTCCCGGATTTGAATATTCCGGGCGCTGCTCAATATATCGATGCGTTAGACGTTGCCGTTACCAAAGCGTTATCCGGCGAAGCTGATCCGAAGACCGCGCTGGATGGAGTAGCCGAAGATTGGAAAGAAATCACCCAACGTCTCGGCGCGGATACCCAGAAGAAGTTCTGGCAAGCGGCGCTAGAAAGCTACCGCGCGGCAGGGCTACTGAAGTAGAAAAGGAGCGGCCTCGCTTGCGAGGCCGTTTCGTGGAGTGTGCCTCGCTTGCCAGGCCGACGTTTGCGACCGAACACGTGGTTCGCACCGGCCTTGCAAGCAAGGCCGCTCCACAACTGCCAACCCAATGAACCGTGAACAAAATCACGATCGAACCTTTGCCCGGGTGATGGTGGGGCCGGCGGTAACGGTTCTTTTTCTGATGACCATCGGGCCGTTGCTGTTCTCCCTGGTGGTTTCATTCACGAATCTCCAGTTCAGCACGCCCCAGCCGATGCGTTGGGTAGGGTTGGATAATTATCTGACCCTGTTGTTCCGGGATTCCCGATTTTTAACCGCACTCGGGCGAACCTTGGTGTTCGTGTTGGCCGGGGTTGCCGCTCAAACGTTACTCGGCTATTTCATCGCTTGGTTGCTTCTGCACGTAAACCGTTTCCGAGCGCTTGTGCTCGGTCCGATCTTGATTCCATCGGTCATTTCTTCAGTCGTCGCCGGCTGGCAAGGCCGGATGATCTTCAACGCTACTTACGGTCCGTTGAATGACGTATTGGCCCACCTGGGCATCAAAGGCCCGCCTTGGTTAGCCCTCCCTCAGACGGCCTTGCTCACGGTATTCATAACCGATACCTGGCAATGGACGCCGTTTCTAGCGCTGGTGATTCTGGCTGCTTTACAAGGCCAACCGCAGGAACTGCTGGAGGCAGCTCGACTCGACGGCGCCCACGGCTGGTCGATGTTCCGACGGATTACGCTTCCATTGGTTCTCCCAGTCGCGGGAGTCGGTATTTTGCTCCGAGGAGTCGATTTATTCAAAACGTTTGATTTGGTCTATATCCTGACCCAGGGGGGACCCGGCAATAGCAGTGAGACCCTGACATTTTTGACCTATCTCCAAGGATTCAAATTCTTCAATCCCAGCTACGCCTCGGCCATGTCGTTCATTCAACTGATCCTCATTACGATCATGGCGAAAGGTTATTTGGGGTTAGTTAATCGAAGGGGGGCCTCCTAATGTCTAAACGCTTCCTGATCGATCTCCTGAAGTGGCTCGCTATTTTGGCGGTCCTGGTAGTGCTGCTCTTTCCACTATTTTGGATCATTGCCAGCAGCCTCAAGGCTCGGGGCGAGTTTTTTAGCCGCCCGCCGGTCTGGGTTCCTGCCACCCCGGAGTGGTTGAATTATCCGGACTCGCTCCGGCGAGGTGGAATGAAAGGATTAACGGACAGTTTCACCATCGCGTTCTTCTCTATGGCCATCTCGCTGGTGCTGGGCGCGCCGGCGGCGTATGCTATTGCCCGGTTCCAAGTGGGAAAGAAGAATCTGGCTTTCTGGATTCTTTCTATTCGCATGTTTCCGCCGATCGCGACCATTCTGCCGTTGTTCGTGATCTTTCGGTTCGCTGGGTTAGTCGATTCTTATGCCGGTCTGGTTCTCTGTTACACCGTGTTCAATCTCCCGTTTGCGATCTGGATCTTGAAAGGGTTTATCGAGGAGTTACCTCGGGAGATTGAAGAAGCCGCCAAAGTGGATGGCGCTACCCGGTTCCAGATTTTTCGTAATATCGCCTTGCCGCTAACTGCACCCGGCTTAGTGGTGGTGGCGTTGTTCACGTTCATCTTTGCCTGGAACGACTTCGCTTATGCCGTGATTTTCAGCGGCTCGAACGTGACGCCGCTGCCGGTGGTGATCGCACAATTTGCGGGCGGCCACGAGATTCTTTGGGGGCAAATCTCCGCGGCTGCCATCATGGCGATTTTGCCGGCTTTAATCCTGGCGACTTTCTTACAGAAGTATCTGACCCGCGGACTGACCATGGGGGCGGTGAAATGACGCGGTAGGGACGAACTCCCTCCTTCGCCAAGGCTTCGTCGGACAGCTCGGAGGACAAGCCCGCTCGTCCGGGTGCGTCGCGGAGAGTTTAGAATTACCAACCGGAAACCCACAACTTAAAACCTAAAACCTAAAACTTAAAACCGTAATCGTGATATAGAACCAGAGACGCTTATGCTTAAGAACCTTACCTCCCTCCACACCCCCGAATTGCTGCACACGTTGGCTTCGATGGGACACGGTGACGACATTGTGGTCGTTGACGCCCATTTTCCGGCTGAGTCCATGGCGCAAAGGCTTGTTCGCCTGGATGGTGTCAGCGGCCCAGCAGCGCTGGACGCGATTTTACAACTTATCCCGCTGGATACATTCGTCGATGATCCCGCCTTGCGGATGGAAGTGGTGGGCAAACCGGATGAGGTGCCGGATGTGCAGAAAGAATTCCAAGCTGTCGTCGACAAAAACGAGGGCAAACATTGGCCGTTGGGTAAGATCGAGCGGTTTGCTTTCTATGAGCGGGCTAAGAAAGCTTTTGCTATCGTCGCTACCGGGGAACTCCGTCCCTATGGATGCGTGATCATCAAAAAAGGCGTTCTTCTGTAATCACCGACTATGCCGAAAGCAAAGGTCAGCATCCTGGGTGCGTTTGTGACGGATCTCACTTGTCGCACTGACCGGATGGCGAAGTGGGGCGAAACCATCCTGGGCAACTCGTTCAAGCTTGGCCCTGGAGGAAAAGGTTCCAACCAAGCGGTCGCTGCGGCCCGTCTAGATGCGGATGTGAGTCTCATCACCAAGATTGGGCGGGACGCCTTCGGTGAGATGGCGAAGCGGTTTTATACGGAGCAGGGGATGAGTCTTTCTCATATCTACGAAGATCCGGAAGAGACCAGCGCTACCGCGACGATCATTATCGATGAGAACACCCGGGAGAATTCGATCATTGTTGTCCAAGGAGCTTGCGCTCATCTCACGATCGAGGAGGTGGAAGCAGCGAAGTCGGATATTGGAAGCGCCGATATCTTCCTAACCCAGCTCGAGCTCCCCATGGCGCCTACCGTGCGCGGGATTGAGCTCGCCAATGCCGCTGGTGTCCCGATTATCTTGAATCCGGCCCCGGCTTTGCCGGTGCCGCCGGAAGTGCTAGCTAAGGTGGATTACCTGACTCCGAACGAGACCGAGGCGGTGACTTTGGTTGGGAAAGAATCACTCGACCAATTTCGAGATGTCGAACACCTGGCGGACGAGCTTCTCGCGTTCGGTGTCCGGAACGTCGTCATCACGCTGGGTGAAAAAGGCGCCTTTGTGAAAGGGTCGGGGGTTACCCAGCAAGTTTCCGGGTTTCGGATGGACAAAGTCATAGAAACCACCGGCGCCGGCGATGCTTTTGCCGGCGGCTTTGCAGTAGCGTTAGCTGAAAAACAGAGCTTGGTAGAGGCGGTTAGATTCGGTTGTGCCGTCGCCGCCATCTCCGTGACCCGGCGCGGTACCGCTCCATCGATGCCGTACCGGAAAGAAGTGGATGCGTTGCTGGCCCGGCGGTAGGGACGAGCTCCTGCTTGTCCGGGGGTGGGGGCTAGTGGACGACAGTGGACTTAGTGGACGGAGTGGACCGAGTCGACTCGCTGATGGGTGGCGGTCAGTCCGACGGATGGCGGCCCCGGCGCTCACTGCGCATACGGTACATGCGCTCCGTGAAACCGCCTTGGTCGAGGAAGCGTTTTCCTAGGCTCGCCAGTTGGCGATCAAGTAAGGAGCACGCGACAGCGATGAGCACGAGGGCGGTGTTGGCAGCGATCTCCCCGTGGGTCTGTTTCCGGCCGTTTTGGCCGGACCGGGCATGGATCCGTCGTACCCAGTGTGCCACTTCCTCGGAAGTCGAGAATCGTGCGTCCACCAGCTCCTGGCGGCGCGGGTCGCTAAAAGACCATTCCTCGTAACCGCGCTGCCGAAGATAGTCTCGAAAATCTCGCCTCAGCTCTTCCAGGCTGAAGCGGGCGGTATCAGTGAGCTTCAGCTCAATTTTTTTCGAGGTACCGCTAGCGGTACTGCCCTCGACGATATTCTGGGTGCCGCTACGAGCGGCTTGAACCATCTGATCGTAAGTACGGCTGCGCCGGTCTACGTAGCGTTTACAGAAACGCACGGTGACATCGAAACATAGCTCTGCCACCTGGAAGCTTTTCAGCTTCTGGTACCCGCCATGCGGCGGGATAAGATTGTCGCCGTCAGGCGGCTTTTCCATGGCCGAAAACGATAGGACAGAACATAAATATGTAAAGTTATAATATTTTGGGAGAGCACAGACCAGTGGACATGAGTGGACTTAGTGGACCCAGTGGACGAAGTAGACGCGGACGGCGACTTCTGTCCGCTCACGTCCACTCACGTCCGCTCACGTCCACTCACGTCCACTCACGTCCACTCACGTCCACTCACGTCCACTCACGTCCACTCACGTCCACTCACGTCCACTTCCATGCCACCCCCGCATTGACAACACGCCACACCATTCCCATTTTTCCCCATGAAATCTCCCGTTAAGGTTGCCGTGACCGGCGCCGCAGGTCAGATCGGCTATTCGCTTCTTTTCCGGATTGCTTCTGGGTCGATGCTCGGACCGGATCAACCAGTCGAGCTTTACCTCATTGAGATACCGCCTGTGCTACCCGCGCTGGAAGGGGTAGTGATGGAACTCGAAGACTGTGCTTTCCCGCTTTTAAAGCGGATCGTGCCGACTGCTGATCTGGATGAAGGATTTCGAGGAGTGAACTGGGCTCTCTTAGTGGGCAGCGTTCCTCGCAAACAGGGGATGGAACGAAAAGATCTGTTAGGCATTAACGGGAAGATTTTTACGGGGCAAGGCCAAGCCATCGCCAGAAATGCGGCACCGGATATCCGGATCCTGGTCGTGGGTAACCCTTGTAACACCAACTGTCTGATCGCCATGAACAACGCGAAAGATATTCCGCGCGATCGTTGGTTCGCCATGACCCGGCTGGATGAGAACCGGGCCAAAGCCCAATTGGCGGCAAAAGCCGGCGCTCATAGTTCGCAGGTCACTAGCGTTACGATTTGGGGTAACCATTCATCGACGCAATACCCCGATTTCTACAACGCTAAGATCGACGGGAAACCTGCTACCGAGGTGATCAAGGATGAGCAATGGCTCAAGGAAACGTTTATCTCGACCGTCCAACAACGCGGCGCAGCCGTGATCAAAGCCCGCGGCTTATCCTCGGCAGCTTCAGCTGCCAATGCCGCAGTCGATACCGTGCGAACGCTCGTCACTCCAACCGCACCCAACGATTGGTACAGCGTCGCCCTCTGCTCGGACGGCAGCTACGGCGTCGAGAAAGACATTATTTCGTCGTTCCCGATCCGCACGAGCGGCAGCGGCTGCGAGATCGTTCAGGGCGTCCCGATCAACAATTTCAGCCGGGGAAAAATCGATCTCTCCGTAAAGGAACTCACCGAAGAACGTTCCCTGGTGAGCGACCTGCTTCCGAAATAAGACGGGCAACCTCGCCGGCGGCCTCGGAGTGCCGCGTCCACTCAGTCCACTGGGTCCACTAAGTCTACTCCCGTAGGCCCGACATAGCCTCCCGAGTTTCAGACGACGGGGCGAAGTAGGGCGTCCACTAGCGCCGGAAACCCCAAAACGCCGATACGCCTTCCTGACGTATCGACGTTCTCCCGACGTTTGTCCTTCCCTACCGCAGCCAATCCTGGCCGCACCAGCATCAGCGATCCGAGGTGACAGTTGAAATATTTGTTTCGCCTACAGACGATAGGTTTGAGCTATGGCTCTGCAGCGGCAAGATCATCGAATGGCGCATCGCTCTTACCCTTCGCAGTCCGGCGTTAGCCTGGCGGCTGCCGGACGAAGGCAAACCACGGATTTCGCTTGCAACCAACGGTTCTCCCTCTACTTTTGGTTCCCGCTAATCTGCGCACCGTTAGCTCAATTGGCAGAGCAAGTGACTCTTAATCACTGGGTTGTAGGTTCGATTCCTACACGGTGCATGGCTGAACATCAACGGCGTACGTGCTCAGAACGGTTCGAGTTGTCGGTGAAAGAACTCGGGTGTCCGAAACCGAGATTAACGCCAGCAGGCATAGAAACACTCTTAGCTTACGACTGGCCCGGCAATATCCGGGAATTGCGAAACATCATCCTGCGGGCGGCCATCTTCGCTCGGGGCGGCGCTCTGGAATTCGACTTGCCAGTGACTCGATCTGCTCTGACTTCCCTTGGCCAATCACAGCGTGATCGGGCGGAACCGGAATATGTGACTGAATCAGAAATGCGCCGGCGCGAGCGCGCGAACGTTTTTGCGGTCCTGCAGAAGGCTCGCTGGAAAATCAAAGGTCTTAATGGAGCCGCGGAGCTTTTGGGAGTGAATCCCACCACTTTGATCGCGCGAATAGAAAAGATGGGTTTGAAAAGACCTGCTTGAGAGAATGCACCAACCGTGAAATGAGCGTGCTTTTGAACAACGATGACTTCCTCGGGCAACTGATCGCTACTATTACCCGGCAACTCAGTGCGTCGTCGTCCGCTTTGTTCTTACGCAATGACGAGCCAGATTTCTTAACCCTAGAGACGGACTTTCTCGAAAGAAACAACAACTAATCGCTATTCTATGAAAGCTATTCAAATTCGCTCCCACGGTGGCTTGGAGGTGCTGCAAAGTGCGACCCTCCCTGACCCGACACCCAAACCCGACGAAGCGCTGGTGCGCGTGAAGGCCGCGGCACTCAACCCCCTCGATGGGTTGTGCGCATGGGCCGCTTCCCGATCGCCGCGAAGCCGCCACTCATCTTGGGCGAGGAAGCTTCCGGTCTGATCGAGAAAGATGGTGCGGGCTTCAATGCCGGTGAGAAGGTGATCGTCTATGGCGGAGGCCTCGGCGTCTTCCGCGACGGCACCTGGGCGGATCTGCTGGCGGTTCCGGCCACATTGGTCCGCAAGTTGCCGGAGGGCATTTCTTTCGAGGAGGGTGCCGCGCTCTCGCACGTCGGCGTGGTCGCTTATGGGGCTCTTCGCCACGGGGAACTCAAGGCGGGTGAAACGCTCCTCGTGCTCGGCGCGACTGGCGGGGTCGGTTCGGCCGCCATTCAGCTGGGCAAGGCGCTGGGCGCAAGCGTGATTGCAGTCGTCTCGAACCCTGAAAGCGCCTCAGAAGTCCGAGACCTGGGAGCTGATCACGTGACGGTGCTTTCGGACGGCCCGCTTGCTCAAGCGGTGCAGAAATTGACTGAGGGCAAAGGCGCCAACCTGGTGCTCGATACTCTTGGGGGTGAATTCACAGGCCAGGCGTTTTCCGCAGTGAGCAAGTTTGGTCGTCTGGTTCATCTTGGCGCCGGGGCCGGCGCGACGCTGACCCTTCACTCGCCGGACCTCGTCCGGAACGCATCGGCAATCCTCGGTTTCAACGTATTCCTACAGAGTCCTGAACGCTTGGGCAAGGACCACGACGAAGTTGTCGCGCTCGCTGCCGCGAAGAAGTATCGAGCGTTCGTCGGCAAGACGTTTCCTGCCGCAGAAGTCGCCGAGGCGACTCGTCAGCTTGAATCGCACAAGGTTGCCGGCAAAGTTGTCCTGACGTTTTGATCGGATTCGGCGCGCTTCTTTTCCGCGATTTAAAGAACGAAATCTAAGACGAAGACCTTGGCCCGGGTTGCCCGGCTTGACGGCTAAACCTCGACCGAATTGTTAGGATGAGCGAACACAGCCAACCAGCCGAGGATGTTCGAGACGTCGAGAGTTGTTGTGGACGACCGACAAACCCTTCTGCCTGCGGCCGGTCAACTCCTCGCGGAGAAAAGATAGATCTATCGAACCTTTCTTCCGCAGCGCTAGTTAACTCTGTGTCTTGCCGCGTCCGCCTCCTAGAAAAATAGTAACGAATTAGGGAACTCGATAACATGAGCGACACGCCAAACCTTGGTTTCAGTTTAGGCTAAGAGATCGGAATCGCGTTGCTTCTATCTACCAGTATGCATCAACTTATGTACGGGTCCGGGCCGCTGTTTTGCGCGACAAGTTCGCGAGATTAGCCCGCTTCTGTTTCTTCTCATCGCGCGCGCCGATATCTGGAGCACTCCCTCGAACAATGAGTTTGGGCCGAATTATGCATTCGTCCTCGACTTGGATGTCGCCCCGGATTCGCTCAAGTAGCATCCGAACCATCGATCGACCGAGGTCGAGTTTGTCCACCCGGAGTGTTGAGAGCGGGGGAGTAGTGAGGCTTGCCAAGCGCAGATCATCGAATCCAATGACGGCCACTTGGTCAGGGACGGAGACCCCAAGTTCGTTAAGAGCGCCTAAGGCTCCCAACGCGACCAGATCATTGAAACAGAAGATCCCGTCGACCTTCGGTTGGCGTT
>Ga0185299_10003498_pt1 | contig 20701 bp, 15 predicted proteins | sample PaiPotPPA55metaG_FD_128002 | JGI IMG/M metagenome (GOLD analysis project Ga0185299, IMG submission 128002) | Iron sulfur acid spring bacterial and archeal communities from Banff, Canada, to study Microbial Dark Matter (Phase II) - Paint Pots PPA... ... | reverse complement strand
AAGCCATCGCGTCGGCCAGCGTGCAAATACCGTTGTCTTTGCACACATCAATCGGGCCGCCTACGCCCGGAGGCGGAAGCGTCGCGTACACCTCTTTGGAGCCTGGGCTCTCTTGAAATGTGTCGGTATCTTGCGCGGAAAATTGCAGCGCGTTCTTGAAATTGGAACCCGGCGATCCGTCGGGCTTGATGATTCCCCTCGATAGCAGGTTGTCGACTTTGCCGTTCTTGGGCTTGTAGGTCGCGAAAAGATGATCGAAGGTGCGGTTTTCCCCGACGATGATGATGACGTGTTTAATCGGCGAGGTTGTCTTTTCATCGTTGCTGCCGGTATCGTTTTGTGCGCGGAGCGGAGTTGCCACCACCATTTGTGCTGCGACGACTGCGGCGAGAACTTGCTTGATGCTCGGCAAGTAAGCTCGCCAGTGAGACAGGCGCGAGTGCATCTATACAACCTCCGTGAGGACGTGTCGCGCAACCAGAGAGGCCGGTTGTCCGGATTACGCGCGCATAAGGTGTATGCTCGCTGTGTTACACGCGCGCGACAATTGCGTTAAGGGCCGGACAAAAGTGCGGCGAAAGATTTGTTAACGCTTGAAGTTATTCCAATTATTTTTTCGAAACGTCAGGCGTTCTAATGCTTTTACTCGATATGCTAGAGATTAGAATTCGGCTACGCTCGCGGCCCGGATTTTTATTTCGGGCACCGCTGTCGCATTTTTTAAATTCACAGAGGTTGCTCTAGCGTAAAGGCGACGTAGAGGAGCCGCTCGTCCCGCTGAATTTGCAGCACCACGGGGGCGCCAGGCTTGAGAGCGGCCAAAGCAGTGCGCAAACGATCAAGGGTCGTCATCGGCTCGCCGTTCAGTGTGCGGATCACGTCTCCGGTGTTGAGCGGAATTTCACTTCCTGCTCCAGCCGAGCGCGCGGCCACGATGATCCCAAACGGATCGCGCAGTTCGGGAGCCATCGCCGCTACCTTTTTATCTATTTCTATGCCAAGGATGCCCAGCGGGCGGACCACATTCTTTTCCGGGTCCGCAAGCGCCGTGATCTGATCCATGTTGTCGCTATGCTCGATCACCGGCACATCAAACGGCAACCGCTCTTGTCCTCGCAAGACTTCCAGGTGCACCTTGTCGCCGGCATTGACCGACATCAGCCGAAACGATACATACGGAATGCTTTCCGCCATGCGCCCATCGATGCTCAGCAATATATCGCCGATGCGGATGCCCGCGGGCAGCGCCGGGCCGTCGGGGAGCACGTCGGCCACAATTACTCCGTAACTCCGCGGCAAGTTCAACGCGGCCGCGAGCACGGGCGTAATGGTCTGCAAACCAATGCCGACTTGCGCGCGATGCAGGTGGCCAAACTTGCGAAGCTGCTGGTAGGCCACGTTGACCACGCTGCTGGGAATCGCGAAGCCGATTCCTTCGTTCCCTCCGGACTGCGACAGAATGAAAGTGTTGACGCCAACCACTGCGCCATCCACATTCACCAGCGGACCGCCAGAGTTGCCCGGATTGATGGGCGCGTCGGTCTGGATGTAAACCATCGGCGAATCCGGATCAATTTGCCGCGCGACCGAAGAGACCACACCAAGAGTGACCGTATTGCGCAAGCCCTCCGGGCTGCCGAACGCGAGTACAACTTCGCCTTGGCGCAGATTTCGATAGGACGCGATCGCCAATGCTTCGAGCTTGACGTTCTCCACTTTCAAGAGCGCCAGGTCGATTTCGCGGCTCACACCCACGACTCGCGCCGGCACAATATTTGTTTTTGTGGAAAGCAATGATTTCAGCGTGCCGTCGGGATTGCCAGAGGGCAAAACCACTTGAACGACTTGGGCCCCGGAAACGACGTGGGCATTGGTGATGATGTAGCCCTCGGGATCGATCACGAACCCGGACCCAATCGCTCTTTGCCTGCCAATCACCACGCTGGCGTTTCCGTGGCTTTCCTCAACCGGGCCGTAGCCCGCCACTAGAATCTGCACCACGCTCGGCGAGACTTTTCGAATGAGCGCGTCCACCGACTCGTTCAATTTGTGAAGGGTATTGTCCTCGGGCTTGTTCTGGGCGGCGCCCGACTGCGCAGCGCAGAAGACTGGCACCGCGCAAACGACAAAGACGGCAAAAATGGCAAAAGCAGGTCGAAGCGTTAAGTGCCGGATCCTAGCGGCTGGCATGCACAGTTCTCCTCGAACAGTCGTCTGAAAAGGCGGGTGGCGACTGCTCATTAGACTACAACCAAAGAAAAAATACCGCTCGGAGAGAATAGCCGCCCATGGTGACGGGACTACTGCTTTGCAGCGTGACAGGACACCAGCCCTCACCATAAACCTGTAATCCTGAGGCTACTCGACGAGGGTAGCCGAAGGATCTTAACCTCAGCGACACCGCCCAAATTAAGCCCGACCGGTTTTATGGTCGACAGCCGAGCCAGATCCCTCTCCGGGCCGACGAAAGAGCCGTCGTAACTCATGAAACACCGCATAAGCCGCCACGACGCCGAGACCAATTAGTGCGTAGCCGAGATACTGGTTCAGAATTATTGTGGTGCGGCGATAGTCCTCCGCAGCACCACTCGTCTGCGGGATTACGATCCAATTACCTGCCCGAAGTAGGAAAAACAAGATAACCAGCCACATGACATTGCTCAACAGCTGATAAGCAATGCGCAGTCGCACCCAATCCGGACGTAGTAGGTTAATGCCAGCCTGCGCCATCCCCGCCAGGGCTAGTGCCACGATCGGCCAATAGAGTTGACGCCAGATCGGCGCTGGTTTGATAAACGCCGCAGCGGGCCCAAGGATCAGGAAAGGAAAGTGCTGCGCCACTCGAAGCCAACCAATGGTGACGCCCAAAGCCACAAATTGAGCAATCGAATCGAATGTCGAAACCCGGGCGGGCCCCTGCTCGGAACTCCCAGCGCCCTTCGAGCTGGATTGCATCCCAAACGCCGGATGCCATAGGTGTTTCAGGCCGCGAGGATTCCAGCGATCGGGATACTTGGTCCAGTGGCGTTCTGCGAAGCCAAAAATCAGCGTGATAAGTCCAAACTGTATGAGGAACTGGTAGAGAAACGTGGGCAATGTATCACGCAAAGTGATCGACTTACCGCTGGCAATCAGAGCAGTCAGAACAATAGCGATAACGATGCTGGTCAACCCGAGATTGAACGACAGCACCCGGATGTAGAACGGAAATAGCACCGGTCCGATGATTTGCCGGCCGAAGGACACGCTCCGTTGGTCCTGACGATACCGGCTGGCGACTAGCAGCGGATGGCCGTGCTGCTTCAGGATGGCTTCCACTTCAGGCTCGGTCAGCGGCCTGCCCAGTTCGCCCTCACGGTCTTCGATTTGTGCGCGTAGGTTCTCGGAGAGTTCGCTGATGATATCGTCTCTCTGCGCCGCTGGCAGGCAACTTCGGACGGATTTGAGATATTGATCGAGAAGTTCCATGGAAATCTCCTACCTGCCGAAGAGCTGATATGCAACCAAGCCGGCGTGACAGACCTCAAAAGCAATCTGGATGGCGGCGAGACTCGCCTTCGTGACCGTGCCTAGAACGACCGGTCCGGTGGCGACGAGCAGGCCGGATGAGAGCAGCACCACGAGTCGACCACAGGCGTCAACCGGAGCACCGCTCGTGCGATTCGATGGACGGCCTGCAGGTATTTGGTAGTGATCTATACATCTATCGTTATCTGCGAGTTGCATGGAGCTAGCCTTTCACAATAGCGGTAAGTGAGGAATCGATGCTTTTCCACTCCGCTAGCAGTTGGTGCAGAATTTGCTTCCCTTGGTGCGACAGCACATAGAATCGCTTGTTGCGTTTGTCTTCTTCGCGCCACTCGCTGACCAGCAGGCCCTGCATTTCGAGGCGGCGCAAAAGGGGATACAGTGTGCCTTCGTCAATGGCCATGCCGTGCTCGGCCAGAGCCTTGCGCAGCGTGTAGCCATATTGCTCGGACCGTAGTTGGGCCAGCACTGCCAGAATCAGCGAGCCGCGGCGGAGTTCAGAGCGAAGGTTCTCGAGAACGTTGGGTTCGATGGTCATGTACTGTGTGGTACCTACTGTACGGCATATACTATGTGACGCACAGTATAGGTTGTCAAGAGAAATTTTTCGCGGGATTCATTTTTCAGGCGTATGGTGCGGACGGCGCTGGAAATTCCGGGTCGGCGTTACCGTTGTAAGGGCCGCCCACCGTTAGCTGAACCTCGAAGCGCGTGAGGCGCTCATAATTGACCTCGGCTCGCATCATGCATGCTTGAGGAGTACGCGGCGAGCACGCCGGTCGTACGTGCCGCTGGGCGATGCGTTCCGGAGATGCGACGATGGACTTTGCTGAGGGGCGAAGAGACCGATGGCACGATTGCTGACAACGGAAGACAAGCGGCTCGAGGAGGCGAAGGCCCGCAAGAAGCACTGGAAGCGCTGGGGACCGTATCTATCCGAGCGGCAATGGGGAACGGTGCGGGAAGACTACAGCCCCGGCGGCACTGCCTGGGAATCCTTTCCGCATGACCACGCACGTTCGCGCGCGTACCGCTGGGGCGAAGACGGCATTGGCGGGATTTGCGACCGCCATCAATTCATCTGCTTTGGATTGGCGCTTTGGAATGGCCGAGACCCGATTCTAAAGGAACGCCTCTTCGGGCTTAACGGGCATGAGGGCAATCACGGGGAAGACGTCAAAGAATACTATTTCTATCTGGACTCCACTCCCTCGCACACCTACATGCGCATGCTGTACAAGTATCCGCAAGCCGCATTCCCCTACGCACAATTGGTGGCGGAAAACCGCAACCGTGGCAGACAGGCTGCTGAATACGAATTAATAGACACAGGCGTGTTTGCGGAAAGCCGCTATTTCGACGTGTTCGTGGAATATGCGAAAGCCGATGTGGAAGACATCCTCATTAAGATCACGGCGATCAATCGAGGCCCCGAATACGCGTCACTCAAGATTTTGCCATCGGTCTGGTTTCGCAACACGTGGTCGTGGGGCAAGGATTTGCGCCGGCCGATGGTGCGTTCCGCGACTAGTGTTCCTGGCAGCGTGTGCGCGGAGTTGCAGCATTGGCAATACGGCAAACGCTGGCTGCTCGCCGCTGGGCACCCCGAGCTGCTGTTCACCGAAAATGAAACGAATATGGAACGGTTGTTCGCCGTAAAGAACCGCTCGTATGTAAAGGACGCGTTTCACTCCTACCTGATCCAGGGCAATACAGGCGCGGTGAACCCGAAACAGATGGGCACGAAGATGGCGGCGCTCTATCCAGTCGACCTGGGGCCAGGCGAGAGTGTCATCCTGAAATTGCGGCTCACCGATCTGGACCCGCTCAGCGGCATGAGCGAGAACGCGACACTGGTCGCAACAACTGTCTCGCCGGCGCACGCCGAGCGCGCCGAAGGCGTGCCGCCATCGAACGATTTCGCCGAGGGATTCGACGCCGTCTTTGCGATGCGCCAAAAAGAGGCCGATGAGTTTTACGCCTCGCGCATCCCCAAAGAAATGTCCGACGACGCGAAACTCATCATGAGGCAATCGTTTTCTGGCATGTTGTGGTGCAAGCAGTTCTTCCACTTCGACGTGCGCACCTGGTTGAACGGCGATCCCGCGCAGCCTCCTCCTCCCAGGGAGCGCTTACAGGGGCGCAACAAGGATTGGACGCACCTGTACAACGAAGACATCATCTCCATGCCAGACAACTGGGAGTATCCGTGGTATGCCGCCTGGGATCTGGCGTTTCACTGCATTCCTATCGCGCTGATCGATCCCGATTTTGCGAAAGAGCAGCTGATCCTGCTAGTACGTGAGTGGTACATGCACCCGAATGGGGAATTGCCGGCGTACGAGTGGGCTTTCGGCGACGTAAACCCCCCGGTGCATGCTTGGGCCGCATGGCGCGTTTACAAAATCGAGCGGCGCGTGCGTGGAGTGGCGGATCGCGGATTCCTCGAAAAGGTGTTTCACAAGCTGCTGCTGAATTTCACCTGGTGGGTGAACCGCAAAGACCCCGACGGAATGAATATTTTTCAGGGCGGATTCCTGGGCCTGGATAATATCGGAGTGTTCGACCGGTCGGCCCCGCTGCCAACAGGCGGCCATCTGGAACAATCCGACGGCACCAGTTGGATGGGCATGTATTGTCTGAACATGCTGGCCATCGCGTTGGAGCTCGCCAAGGAAGACCCGGCCTACGAGGATGTAGCCAGCAAATTTTTCGAGCATTTTGTGAACATCGCCCATGCCATGAACGATATGGGCTCCGGCGGCAGATCCCTGTGGGACGAAGCGGACGGTTTCTACTACGACGTGCTGGAGCTTCCGAGCGGCGAAGAGCACTTCATGAAGATCCGCTCGATGGTGGGGCTGATTCCGCTATTCGCGGTGGAAACGCTCGAGCCCGAAATCGTCGACCGGTTGCCCGGATTCAAGCGCCGCATGCAATGGTTCATGGACAATCACCCCGACGTGCTGGACCATATTGAAACGACGGAACGGTCGGCGCGTGGCGTGCGACGCCTGCTCTCTTTGGTGAATCGCAAGCGACTCCGGCGAGTCTTGTCGCACATGCTGGACGAGACCGAATTCTTGTCGCCGCACGGCGTGCGCGCCTTGTCGCGCTACCACCTGGACCATCCCTACGAAGTAACCGTGGACGGCCATGTGAATCGCGTGCAGTACGAGCCGGCCGAATCAACGACCGGCTTGTTCGGCGGAAACTCAAACTGGCGCGGCCCGATATGGTTCCCGGTCAATTACTTGCTGATCGAGTCGTTGCAAAAGTTCCATCATTATTTTGGTGAGGATTTCAAAGTGGAGTGTCCCACACATTCCGCGAAGGAATGCGACCTTTGGCAGGTGGCCGCGGAGATTTCCCGGCGGCTCGTGCGCATTTTCGCGCGCGGAGACGATGGCCGCCGGCCTGTATACGGCGGCACCGAAATATTCCAGAAAGATCCCCACTGGAAGGATCTGATTTTGTTCTACGAATTCTTTCACGGCGACAACGGCGCCGGCATTGGCGCAAGCCACCAGACCGGGTGGACGGGACTCGTCGCCAAGCTGATCGAACAAAGCGGTGAGTGACACGCCGGCAATCCGCTTTGAACCGGCCCGACCCTACCACGCGGACGCTGTCATCCCAATGATGCGCGCGTTGGAGCAAGCCGATCCCGGCGCCACCCCATTCGACGAGCCGCGCCGGCGCGTAATTTTCGATCAGTTCGTTAGAGATTCCCCCTACGGCCGGGCCTGGTTAGTCGTCGAAGGAGAACACCCCATCGGGTACGTGGTGCTGACTATTTCGTTCAGCTTCGAGTATCGCGGGTGCGACGCGTACATCGATGAGTTGTATATTGCTGAAGAGCATCGCGGCCGGGGCATTGGCCGGCGGGCGATGGCCTTTGTCGAAACGATGGCCCACGAACTGGGCGTGAACGCAATGCACCTGGAAGTTTCTCGGGCTAACACGGCAGCGTTGGAGCTTTACAGGCGAATCGGTTACGTCGATCACGACCGGTACTTGATGACGAAATGGCTGGAGCGCGGCGAATCCTAGCTTTGCGGTTTATGCGCGCGGGTCCGAAACAATTGCGGAGACGATAGTGCTGAATCGAGCCGAAAACTTGCACAAAAAGCTGACCTCGCGCGAATTGCGGGGCGCCCATGAGGCGCACGCGCGCACGGCTTCGGCATCGGCATTGGCGCCGAGCAAACCGCCGGCGAAAAGCGTGCGGACACCGCGTAAGAAACCCGCCGTGGACTCCGACCGCGTTGCCGCCCTACAGAGCGCGAAGATCAAATTCGGGCGCGAAGTCTGCGGCAACCTGGATGCCGCGGAATCGCGCGAATGGCTGGTCACCAATGGCCTCGGCGGTTTTGCATCGGGAACGGTCGCGGGGTGCCCGACGCGCCGTTATCACGGATTGTTGATAGCGGCCCTGCATCCCCCGGTTGGACGCACGCAGTTGGTGGCCGGCCTGGATGAGATCGCCCGCTACGCCGGCGCGGAATACTCGCTGGCGACGCATCAATGGGCCAGCGGAGTGGTAGATCCCAAGGGATTTCTGAACATTGAAAGCTTTCGCTTGGACGGGATGACTCCGGTGTGGACGTACGCGCTCGCGGATGCGCTGCTGGAGAAGCGCGTGTCGATGCGCTACGGCGAAAACACCACATACGTGGAATACACCATGCTGCGTGGCACGGGTCCCCTTGAACTGGATCTGAAAGTGCTGGTGAATTACCGCGACTTTCACGGGTCCACGCACGCCGGCGATTGGCGAATGAAGATTGACGCCGTCGAGAGTGGCGTTCGGGTAATCGCCTTCGACGGCGCGACACCGTTTTATTTGAAATGCGCGGGAGCCGCTTGCCAACCGCGTCACGAGTGGTATCGCAACTGTTTTCTGCCGGTCGAAAAAGAACGGGGCCTGGACGATCAGGAGGACCACCTGTTTGCAGCTTTGTTCAAAACGAAGCTTACGGTGGGGGCCAGCGTCAATTTTGTGACCTCGACGGAAGCGTCAGCCGCGTCAGATGGCGCCAGCGCTCGAGCCGAGATCGCGGAACGCGAAGCGAAACTCTGTCAATCATGGCTGGCCCAGAATGAGAAAACTGCGTCCGAATGTCCGGACTGGCTGCCTCAACTCGTGCTGGCCGCAGATCAATTCATCGTGAAGCGCATCCTGCCGGACTTTCCGGACGGGCGCAGCATCATTGCGGGCTACCACTGGTTCGCCGATTGGGGACGCGACACCATGATCGCATTGCCCGGGTTGACGTTGGCCACCGGACGCGCCGACGTGGCGAGGCAGATTCTGCTGGCGTTCGCCGAATACATCGACGGCGGGATGCTGCCCAACAATTTTCCAGACGCTGGCGGACAGCCCCAATACAACTCGGTGGACGCGGCCCTATGGTACTTCGAAGCGGTGCGCCAGTATTTTGCGGCGACCAAGGATGGCCGGACGCTCCTTCAACTTTTCCCCACGCTCGGAGAAATCATCGACGCCCACGTCAAAGGCACGCGGTACGGCATTCACGCCGATCCCGCCGACGGACTCTTGTGTGCCGGTGAGCCAGGCTTACAGCTCACCTGGATGGACGCAAAATCCGGCGACCGGGTGGTTACGCCGCGCATCGGCAAGCCCGTGGAAGTGAACGCTCTGTGGATCAACGCCCTCGAAACCATGGCCGAATTCGCACGGCTTCTGGCGCGCCCGGGCGAAGGATACGAAAAGCTTTCCGCGAAGGCCCAGAAAAATTTCCAAAAATTCTGGAATGAAGAACGGGGCTTTTGTTTCGATGTGATCGATGTTCCTGGCGGGGGGAACGACCCCGCGCTGCGACCCAATCAAGTCCTGGCTGTCTCCCTGCCAGTTAGTCCGTTGACCGACGAGCAGCGCAAGTCCGTCGTGGATGTTTGTGCGCAACATTTGCTCACCTCGTACGGGCTGCGTAGTCTTGCTCCGGGCGAACCGGGATACCTGGGTCATTACTTCGGCGGACCGCAAGATCGCGACGCCGCCTACCATCAAGGCACGGTGTGGGGCTGGCTGATCGGTCCCTTTGTGTTGGCGCACCTGCGGGTCTACGGTGATCGCGCCGAAGCCATGCGCTTCCTCGAGCCGCTCGGAATCTCCGTATACATGTACGGGCTGGGAACGCTGGGGGAAATTTTCGAGGGCGAGCCCCCCTTCATGCCGCATGGCTGCATCGCGCAGGCCTGGACAGTAGGCGAAGTGTTGCGCGCAATGCACGAAATTCAGAATTACTCCGGGTAACACAGTCACTCCTGACTGTGTTCCTATACCCTTGCCAAAACGTTATCCAGTAACTCCGCCGACGCCCCGGTTCGAGCCGGCCTCGTAAAGCTCGATCAACACTTTTGTTCCAGCACCCGTCGGCACCAGAAAAAAATTGATGCGAGTATCCCCCGCTCCCCCGCGAGCCTCTGGATAAATCGGCGCCACACCGAAATACTCCCGCAGAATCGCAGTAGCACGATCCACATCGGCGCAGCGATATTCCACCTGCTGAATTCCCTCCCCAAATCGCTTCAGAAACCGCGCGAGCGCTCCCTCTCTGTTCGCATCTCGGCTGGTCAAAATATCCAGTGATATCCCGGCAGGAAAGTGAAGCTCGAATTCTTCCGCGTCCTGGTCGGGGGGGACGTTCGCGAGCCGCGGATTTCCGTTTGCTTGCCAGATGCGGGCAAATGTCTCGGGAAAAACAGCCAAACCAACCGTAACCAGCTGCCCCTGCAACAGCCCGGAAAATTCCCGGTTCGCAAGCCACGACGAAACCACCGGACCCGTAAGCGATAAACCCTGGTTGTAAATCGCCGCCGCAGAAATATTGCGAACAGCGGCGTCGGAAGAAAAGAGTCCAACTATAGAGAGAGGAGATGAACTGGACATGTTCGGCCTCAAAATTGTAGCGTAAAAGCTGAATCCGATCTTCTGCCGCAGAATCTACGTAACCGGAATAGCGATATTTTCATCCGAAGACTATGCCGAAACCAGTTCTGTTAACCGTTGATGACGATCCCGAAGTTCTGCGCGCGATTGAGCGCGACCTGCGCGGCCACTACGCGCAGAAGTATCGAGTGATGCGCGCCGATTCCGGCGGCGCCGCCCTCAGCACCCTGCGCGAACTCAAAGCCAGAAACAATCCGGTGGCCTTGCTCCTGGCCGATCAGCGCATGCCGAATATGGATGGCGTAGGCTTTCTCGCCCAAGCCATGGACATTCATCCGCAGGCCAAGCGTGCATTGCTCACCGCCTACGCCGACACCAACGCCGCGATTGACGCCATCAACGAAGCCAAAATTCACTATTACCTGATGAAACCGTGGGATCCCCCGGAGGAAAAACTCTTTCCGGCGCTCGACGACCTGCTCCACGATTGGAACTCGCAATTTCGTCCGCCGTATGAAGGCATTCGCGTACTCGGCACCCGCTGGTCTTCGCGCTCCTACGACTTGCGGGATTTCATGGCCCGCAACCAGGTTCCTTACCAGTGGATTGATGTGGAAATGGCGGCAACCGATCCCGAGGTTCGCCGGCTCATCGAATCGCTCGGGTCCGAATTGGATAAGATGCCGCTGATTTTGTTTCCTGACGGTGAGCGGATCGCGGAGCCTTCGCAGCAAGTCATCGCAGATAAAATCGGTCTGCAGACTCACGCGCAGACGAACTTCTACGACCTTGCTATTGTTGGCGGAGGTCCCGCGGGTCTCGCGGCAGCCGTGTACGGCGCATCGGAGGGCTTGCGCACGGTGATGATCGAGCGCGAGGCGCCGGGCGGTCAGGCCGGCCTGAGCTCGCGAATCGAAAATTACCTAGGCTTTCCAGCCGGGCTTTCCGGCAGCGATCTCGCGCGACGGGCTGTGGCGCAGGCGCGACGCTTCGATGTCGAAATTCTTTCGCCGCAAGAGGCCATCAGCGTACGCATCGATGGGCCGTATCGTTACCTCAAGTTGGGCGACGGTATCGAGATTTCCTGCCACGCCCTGCTGCTCGCCATGGGCGTTCAATGGCGGACTCTGGATATCCCTGGCGTCGACCGGTTTCAGGGCGCCGGAGTGTATTATGGCGGCGGAACTTCCGAAGCATTGTCCTGCAAGGGCGAGACCGTATACATTATCGGCGGCGCAAATTCCGCCGGCCAGGCCGCCATGCATTTCTCGAAATTTGCCGGCAAGGTGATCATGCTGGTCCGCGGCGAGTCGCTGGCAAGCACCATGTCGCACTACCTGATCGAGCAGATTGAGAAAACTCCCAACATCGATGTTTGGCTACAGACCGTCGTTACCGAGGTACATGGAGATGCCCGTCTCGAGGCCATCACCATTTGTCGAGGTTCCGTCGGCAAGCCGGAGAAACTTGCAGCCAGCAGCTTATTCATTTTTATCGGCGCGCAGCCGCGTACCGAATGGCTTGGTGACTTGATTGAACGCGACGAACGCGGGTTTGTGTTGTCAGGCCCAGACCTGCTGCGCGATGGCAAGCGGCCCGCTTCCTGGACGCTCGATCGCGATCCCGGTTTGCTTGAGACCAGTGTGCCGGGAATTTTCGTGGTCGGCGACGTCCGTCATGGCTCCGTCAAGCGAGTAGCGTCCGGCGTTGGCGAAGGCGCCGTGGTCGTTCAATTCATGCATCAGTATCTGGCCAAGGTACAGTGAGGGCGTTTGCCGCGGTCCAACAGTAGCAGTACCTACGTGAAAGTGACGAGCAAATGACCGATATGGCAGAGACCGCAGATCTCTACGGTACGTTAAAGGCCCCCAGCCAACCATCCGACAAAGCCACCATCTTCGCCGCGCTTCGCAAGGTGGCAGCCTTCTCCGACCTCCCTCCATCCGATCTCGATTGGTTCGTCGAACGAACCCACGAGTTTCGTTTCGAGCCTGGCGAAGTGATGCTGGCGGAAGGTGATCCGGCCAAATTGATGTTCGTGCTTCTGGAAGGCGAAATTCGGGGGCGCAAAGAGCGCGGCGGCGATGCCCCGGTGATCACCGTTGAAGCGCCTACCGTTACCGGACTTCTGCCATTTTCTCGAGCGAAGGAGTACAAGTTAACCATCCGGGCCACGCTGCCGACCTGGGGCCTGGCCTATTCACACACTAGGTTTGGCGACCTTTTGCAGCACTTGCCGGAGCTTACGCAACACCTCGTCGGTATGTTGGCTGATCGCGTCCGCACCTACACCGAATTTGAACAGCAAAGCCAAAAACTAGCGGCGCTCGGGAAACTTTCGGCGGGTCTCGCTCACGAGCTGAATAATCCGTCCGCTGCGGCACGCCGTTCAGCCAGCACGTTGCGAGAGTGCCTGGCGCGGTTGCGTCAGGCGGTCCGGGCCTCCGCCATCAACCACGAGGATTGTGCTTTGCTGGCGGAGCGCGAGGAAAAAATTCGCGCCTCACTCAAGCCCGCGCGATATAAGGATGAGTTTGCTCGCGTCGAGCGCGAAGAAGCGATTCAGTCGTGGCTGGAAGCCCACAATGTCAAGGACGCCTGGCAGCTTGGTCCGCTTCTGGCGGAAGCGAATCTTACCGACGAAAATTTGGAAACGTTCGCGAGCGTCGCAGGAAATTCGCTCGGGCCGGAACTCACACGCTTTGCCACCCTGCTCGAAATGGACCGCATCGCCGCCGAGCTGGACAATAGTACCGCGCGCATTTCCGATCTGGTCCGCGCCATCAAGGAATATTCCTACATGGACCAGGCGTCCATGCAGGAGGTGGACATCGCCCAGAGCCTCGATACCACGCTGACGATCATGCACCACAAGCTCAAGCGCAGCATCACCGTGACGCGCGATTATGCCCCGGATATTCCGAAAGTTCTGGCTTACGGCAGCGAACTGAATCAGGTTTGGACCAATCTGATCGACAATGCCGCCGACGTCATGAAAGAAGGCGGCAAGCTGGGTATTCGCACGGCGCTCGACAACGACTACGTGCTGGTCGAAATCTCCGACAATGGACCGGGCATTCCCGAGGAAATCCAGTCGAAAATCTTCGACCCATTTTTCACGACAAAGGGAGTCGGCGAAGGAACGGGTCTCGGCCTCGACATCGCTCGTCGTATCATCAAGAAAATCAAGGGCGAAATCACGGTAAAGTCCGTGCCCGGCGACACGCGTTTTGAAATAAGGATTCCCATTAAGCCCGCGCGTTGAGCGCGACGGAGGCGCAAATGGCGGAAGTCTGCACGCATATCGATCAAATTCATAATGTTAAACCTAAGACCAAGGGCTGCGAAGAATGCCTGAAGATGGGCGACACGTGGGTTCATCTGCGATTGTGCTTGTCTTGCGGCCATGTTGGATGTTGCGACAGTTCCAAGAACAAACACGCGTCCAAGCACTATCGCGCCGTCAAGCATCCGATTGTCCGCTCCATTGAACCCGGCGAGAATTGGATGTGGTGCTACGTCGACGAATTAATGTTCGAGGAAGACTAAGTCCCTATCGACTGGTAGCGCCGGCATCCTGCCGGCTCTTTGATTCCTATGAAGGATCAAAAAAACGCCGGCAGGATGTCGGCACTACCAAGTTTTTGCGTTCGTCAAGGTTTCGGGAAGAGCAGGGAAGCCGCGACCGCGATCAGTAGAATCCCGCCGACTGTCAGCAGAGAAATATACGCGGGTATATGCAACCACGGATCGGCGATCATTTTCCCGCCGATGAAAGCCAGCACGAACGCAAGTCCCACCGTCAGATACCGTAAACGGTTCAGAAATCCCGCCAATAGAAAGTACAGCGCGCGAAGGCCCAGAATCGCGAAAACGTTCGACGTGTATACGATGAAAGGGTCGCGCGTGATCCCGAAAATGGCGGGGATGGAATCGATCGCCAGAGTCACGTCGGTGATTTCCACGACCAGGAGGACCAGGAAGAGCGGCGTTGCAAACAATTTTCCTGCCTTGCGCACGAAAAAGTGTTCGCCTTGATAGTCGCGCGTCAAGCGAAGATGAGTGTTCATAAAGCGAAAAATAACGCTCTTTTCCGGCCGAGCCTTCTCTTTCTTCGCAAACAGCATGTGGATTCCCGCGTAAACCAGAAACGCGCCCAGCAGGTACAGGATCCACGAGAACTTCTCGATCAACTCCGTACCGGCGTAAATCATCATGCCGCGCATCACTAACGCCCCGATGATTCCCCATTCCAGCATGCGATGTTGAAAGCGTTCATCAATGGCAAAGGTGCGGAAGATCACCAGAAAAAGGAAAAGGTTGTCGACACTCAGCGCCTTTTCGATCAGGTAGCCGGTAAAGAATTCCAGCGCGTGCGGATAGCCGGAGAAACGCCAGATACCGAGCCCGAAGAGCACCGACAAACCGATCCACAGGACCGACGACCAAAACGCTTCGCGCAGACCAACTTTGTGGAGGCGGCGACTGAATACACCGAGGTCCAGCGCGACCGATCCCAGCACGAAAACATTGAACCCGATCCAAAGAAGGGGCGTTCCCATGGCGGCGTCGCGCGATGCGAGCTAAGGCGTGGAACCGCGCGAGTCTGTGGCGTTCAGGTTGGTGAGCTCGACTCGCGTGCTGCGTCCTGCCTGGATGGTTACGGGGACATCCCAACGCAAACGCGAATCGCCCGCGCCCGCGTCCAGGTTCAGTGTGCTGAGCCAATACTTGCCGGCGGGAAGATTGATGACCGTTGCGTGCCCGTCAAGATCGGTATCCGTCTGAGCGGCCAGATATTTTGTTTGCGCCACCTCGGGAGCCATGCGCAGCACGCGTCTCTTGTGCTCGAATTGAATTTGCGACCACTTAGCCTGCGGATTTACGCCCGAGAGCTCCAGTTCCATGCCACTCATCGATTCGGGATGCGTTTGAATAAACTTTTTCAGCGCCGCCAAATACTGATCGTGTTGTTTCTCGTAGCGGTCGGGATGGTCGGTTTTGTCCGCGTCGGCATATTTTGGCTTGGGAATTCCATTGGTGACGCCGCCACTGTTCGCGCGCTGGTACGCCAGCAAGAATTCCGGGACACGCAGTATCTCGCCTGGGGTGAGCATTTGGTCCAAATTCGGAGCGGTGAGATCGAAGACTTCATGAGCCTTTAGCCAATCCTTGAGTTCCGATGAAACTTTGAGGTCGCTAATAAATTTTTCGCGGTCGGGAGGCGCATCCTGCGCTTCCACGTCCTTGCAAATGTCCGCGTAACTTTTCGTCAGCAAGTAAAACGTGACCTGCCGCGCAGGCTCCGGTCGCGCCGCCGTTGGCGAGATCCGCGCGATGAAATCGAGAGTGCCGTTCGCACTTTGCGCGGTCACAAGTCGAGCGGTGCATGGCCAACACACCAGCAAAGCCATGACAAGCAGGGACGCTTTTTTCATGGCCTCATCGTAGCAGATTGGCTTTCTGGCTTGGGGACGAGCGGCGATGGAGTTTCAAAGGCAGCGTAAGCGTGTCCTCTTTAGTCTGCGCGTTGGCTTCGGGACGAGAAGAGACAGGGAAGCCACTTTTTAATTGTCACCTCGACAAGCGCGTAGACAAGATTGGACTGAATCCTTTGCCGCAAACCGACCGTCCGCCATCCGTACGTTCCATTTTGGGAGAGGGCGAAGACGAGGGGAGGAGCCCCTAGGGTTTTTCGTAAGTGTTCATTCTAAAGGGACATCAAGTCGTTTGTTTTGATACACTTTTGCAAGTGTTCATTCTAGATGGTTTAGGTTCGCTGTAGCTGCCGATTACTGTTTGGAGTACTTGTAATCAGCGCAAGGGCTCGCTGACTCAAAAGCAGAGGCCCAGTACAAACCGAACAACAAGCCAGACGCTTAGTACAGGCGGAACGTGACTTCGATGGGGACGATGGTGGCTACTGGCTTGCCGCCAGGGCCCACTGCGGCTTTGAATTTCCAGCCCTTCACCGCTTCGATGGCTTTTTCTTCCAGGCCCAGGCCAGGGCCCTTCACGACCGAGATGTTCACGGCGCGACCATCCGTTGTGATCGTTACTTGCAGGACCACGGTGCCTTGGTATTTGGCCTTGCGGGCTTCGTCGGAGTATTGCGGGATCGGGCAGTACAGGCAAACGGGGATACCGACGCCGTTGACGCCAGCGCGAAACGCCCCGCCGCCGGTGCCGCCGCCCTCGCCGGGACCCAGACCGCCGCCGGAACCACTGCCGATACCGGTGCCATTGCCATGACCGAGCGAATCCGACAGCGCGTTAGCCAACGGATCGCCAAGACCATTCGGGCCGTTAATCTTGAGGTCCGGTGGGCCCAGAAGTGAGGGGTCCATCGCGAGTTTAGGATGCTCGTTCTGAATCTTGATTTGCGGTGGAGTGAACTGCGTCCACTTGAACTTGGGCGGCCGGCCCTTGTTCGGAGGAGTCAGCGTGTGATCGTTGGCTCCGCCGCCACCACCCGCCTTGGTCGCGCCAGCCGGCAACTTTGCCATGTACGGCGAAATATCGAGCGGAGTAGCGTCCAGCTTGTTCTTCGCGGCGGTGGGTTGTTCCTTCCACCAGATGAGCGGAACCACGAGCAGCGCAATCACCAGGATGTGCAGGCCAAAGGCAATGACCTGGGTCCACCCGAAGTTTTCATCTTTCGACCAGATGTCTTTCACTCTTACCGGCTGAATACCCGGAGGAAGGGGCGGCTGCTTGGACGGCGAAAAGAATTCCTTGATGCGATAGCCAAAGCCGCCAAAGTTTGCTCCCCAATTGACAGCCAGGCGGCTGTTGAGCGGGCCCTTGGGCACGGGTCGCGAGCTGAAAAAATCCTTCAGGTTTTCGCTGAAGCCGCCGCCGTATTCTTCGGGCATCAGCGTGGAATGCTTCGCGTTCGGATTCAGCTTGATAGGCTTCTCGGTCAGAAACTGCTTCAAGTTGGACCAGAAACCGTCGGTGACGACACGTTCAGGCGTCTGAAAACTCGGTAGGGCGGAAGCTGGGACGGGCGTGGATTGCTGCGCATTCGGATTCGGCGAGGTTGGCTTATTTTGATCTGGCGGTAAAAGGTTAATGAAATTGCTCGGCACGTGTTCCCCTAACTCACCCCTACCTTAAATTTAGACGCAGAAATCCCCAATTCGGTGGTATCGCAGATACGATTCTAGCGGGGCCGGAATGGTTGCACCCCCGAACCGGCTGACACCTGCTTCCGTTCATTGTAACATACGTGATTACGCAAGTTTCCGATGTTTCCCCAGTGACAACCAGTGGGGAAATGCCGGGCAAGAAGGGAATCAATCCGATTCGATCCATGGCCGAGCCACTCGAACTAAAGAAAACGCTCAATCTTCCCAAAACTGAGTTTTCCATGAAAGCCAGCCTTCCGCAAAATGAGCCTAAGCAGCTGGCGGCGTGGGAGGCGGAGCACCTGTACGAGCGAATTTTAGAGGTGCGCAAAGGGAAGCCGCTGTTCGTGCTCCACGACGGGCCGCCGTACCCGACCGGCGAAATTCATCTGGGCACAGGCCTTAACAAGATTTTGAAAGATTTGGTGGTCAAAACCAAAAGCATGGCGGGGCACTACGCGCCCTACGTGCCCGGTTGGGATTGCCACGGTTTGCCGATCGAAACAAAAGTGGAGAAAGAGCTGGGCGGAAAAGGCAAAGTGCCTCCAGCGGAGTTTCGGAGCTTGTGCCGGGAATTTGCAGCCCGCTATGTCGAGCAGCATAAACGAGATTTCAAGCGCCTGGGCATTTTCGGGCGATGGAACGAGCCGTATTTGACGATGAATTTTGACTACGAGGCGGTCATCGCGGGTGCGTTCCTGGATTTCATGGAAAAGGGCTACGTCTATCGCGGGCGCAAGCCGGTCTATTGGTGTTTCCACGATTCCACGGCGCTGGCGGAAGCAGAGGTCGAGTATGAGGACCATGTCAGCCCGTCGATCTGGGTGAAATTTGCGGTGGTCGGGGGCGGCAAGGGCGAAGCCTCGAAATTGGGCAGCGATATCAGCGCCGTAATCTGGACGACGACTCCCTGGACGATTCCTCACAATCGCGCGCTGGCGCTTCATCCCGATTTCGACTACGCCGTGGTCGAAACTGAAAGAGGCACGCTGCTGCTGGCGGCCGATCGCGTCGCAGCTTTGCAGGCCGAGTGCAGCATCGCAGAAGCTCGCATTCGCGCCACCTACAAGGGCCGCGACTTCGAGGGCATGAATTTCCAGCATCCGTTTCTGCCGATTCAGGTGCCGGGGGTCCTCGCGACCTACGTCACGCTCGATCAAGGCAGCGGGATTGTTCATACTGCGCCGGGGCATGGCGTGGATGACTTCAATACCGGGCAGAAGTATGGCCTGGAGATCGCCGCGCCCATCAACGATCGTGGCATCTATCTCGAAGGTCTGCCCGAATACAAAGGCAAAGATGTCTTCACCGCGAACCCCATCATCGTGAAGCTGCTCGCCGATCATGGCGCGCTGCTTGGGCATCACAGCTACAAACACAGCTACCCGCATTGCTGGCGCTGCCACAATCCGGTGATTTTTCGCGCCACCGAGCAATGGTTCATCGGAATGGACCAGGCGGCCCACGGTGCCAGCAAAAGCCTGCGTCAGGAAACGCTCGAAAAAATCCGCGGCGTAAAGTGGATCCCTTCGTGGGGCGAAGACCGCATGTACGAAATGATCGCGGAGCGCCCGGACTGGTGCGTTTCGCGGCAGCGCTTTTGGGGCGTGCCCATCATCGTTTTCTACTGCGATTCCTGCGGCAAGCGCCTGGAAGATTTCAAAGCGCTGCGCAACGTCGTGAAATGGTTTGAAAAGGAAGGCGCGGACGCCTGGTACAAGCACACTCCCGAAGAACTCTTGCCGGCTGAAACGAAGTGCTCCTGCGGCGCGACGAAATGGCGCAAGGAAAACGATATTCTGGACGTGTGGTTCGATTCCGGCTCTTCGCACCTCGCGGTGCTGAAAGGTCCGGAGTGGCCCGCCGACGTTTATCTGGAAGGCCCGGACCAATATCGCGGGTGGTTCCACAGCTCGTTGTTGATCGGCATCGGCATTCGCAACAATCCGCCGTACAGGGGCGTGGTCACCCATGGCTGGACCCTGGACGAAAAGGGCCAGCCGATGTCCAAGTCGCTGGGCAACACGCTATACCCAGCGGAAATTTGCGAACGCTGGGGCGCCGACCTACTGCGGTTGTGGGTGGCATCGGTCGAATACCAGGCCGACGTGAAGATGAGCGAGCGGGTGATGGTCCAGCTCAGCGACGCGTACCGAAAGATTCGCAATACCTTCCGCTATGGACTCAGCAATCTAGTGGACTTCGATCCCGCGCGCGACGCGCTACCAAATGATCAGCTCGAGGAGATGGATCGCTGGATGCTCGAGCGAACCGCCGACCTGGTGAAGAGGTGCCGCGAGTGGTACGCGGGTTATGACTTCCACCGCGTCTATCACGCTATCCACGATTTCTGCGTCGTCGATCTCAGCTCGTTCTACTACGACGTGTTGAAGGATCGCCTCTACACGAAGGCGGCGAAGAGCAAATCACGGCGGTCCGCACAGACGGCGGTATGGAAAATTACCAGCGCCTTGGTCCGGCTCATTGCACCAATCCTAGTTTTTACTGCCGAGGAGATCTGGAAATATCTGCCGAAGACCCCAGGCGAGGACGAGAGCGTGCATATGGCTTTGTTCAGCGAAGAGCAAGAACTTCGCGCGGACATTGCGTCCAAACAAGTGGCCCTTTGGGAGTTGCTATCCAAAGTGCGCGCGGAAGTGCTGAAAGCGTTGGAGACCGCACGCAATGAGAAGAAGATCAATTCTGGTTTGGAGGCCAAGGTCCTTCTCAACGCGGAACTGGAACTGAAAGCTAAGCTCAAGCAGTACCTGCCTTTGCTTCCAGGTCTGTTCATCGTCTCGCAAGTGGATTTTTTGACGGCTGGAACGGGGGATTATCGCTCGGATGCGATTCCGGGCCTCGAGGTCACCATTCAGAAAGCTGAGGGCGCGAAATGCGAGCGATGTTGGAATTACTCGACGCATGTGGGCGAAAATCTGCGCTACCCGACGGTATGCGAGCGGTGTACCGAGGCACTAGCGGAAATTGAAGGGGCGCACGAAGAGGCGACGACCGGGCGTTAGCTGGCGATTAAAGAGGGACGCGAGGGATTGTGGCGCTGATCATTCCGAAACGGTTGCGGTGGCTCTGGCTTACGTTGGGAATCGTGATGCTCGACCGCGCGACC
>Ga0185299_10003497_pt1 | contig 20721 bp, 19 predicted proteins | sample PaiPotPPA55metaG_FD_128002 | JGI IMG/M metagenome (GOLD analysis project Ga0185299, IMG submission 128002) | Iron sulfur acid spring bacterial and archeal communities from Banff, Canada, to study Microbial Dark Matter (Phase II) - Paint Pots PPA... ... | reverse complement strand
CTGTTCCCCGCCGGAGAGTTCCCCTGCACGGTGGCCGGCTCGAGATTCCAAACCAACCTCCGTAAGCCACTTCCGCGCCATCCCCTGCGCAGAAGTGAAATTTTCGCCCCGCAACAACAGCGGCATGGCCACGTTCTCTTCGGCCGTAAAATCAAGCAGCAACTGGTGCCGTTGCCAGAGAAATCCAACGGCCCGATTGCGAAATTCCGCGAGCAGCGAGTCTTGATTCGATTCAATAGCTTTCGTCGCGAAGTATACTGTACCGCTTGTCGGCATGTCTAGCGCGGCCAGCAAATGTAGAAGAGTGCTTTTACCCGCGCCGGATGGGGCGACGATGGCAATCATCTCTCCCTTGTGCAAAGTGATGTTGGCGTCCACCAAAACCGGCAAAATTTTCGGACCCTGGCCGTAACTTTTCTTGAGATGGCGACCTTCCAGCACAACAGGAGCAAACTGCGGAGTGGCGAGTTGCGTCACGGCAACTTGCGCGATGTCAAAACCCGGGTTGGAATCGGCAGTGGTCATTTCGTTTCTGCGTGGATTACTTCCTTTGAATTATGATCGGGCCACCCTACACGAAGTTAGATGCGTCAACGTTGATACTTGTATCTGATACTGTTTGTCGCCAAAACTTGCCATGAATGTCTTCAGAACTGGACAAAAGGGTTCCTCTTTTTGCCCTCGGTGGATGGTGCCCAAAAGCGAGCACCTGAATGCCGTTTTGGCACATTCCTTAACGCCCTTTGTTTCAACCGGTTGAGGAGAGCTTCTTACAACTCACCGGCTTGAGGGTTGCACCGGCAAGAGCCCGCCGAGCCTCTAGGCTATTGTAGGAGCAAATTGCGCACCAATCGGACGGCTTTTCACTCGTAACGCAGTATCTCCACAGGGAGGAGCCTGGCGGCGGCGCGCGCTGGCAATATGGTGGCAGCAAAAGAGATAGCCATAGCGATTAAGGTGATCCACACGCCATCCAATAAGCCGGGATGAAAAGGAACGTAGGGCACGGCATAAACCTGGGGATCGAGCGGAATTAAGTGGTAAAAACCGGCGATAAAAGCGAACAGATAGCCCACGCACAGACCCACAAGGGTGCCCACGGCGCCGATGGTAATTCCCTGCCACAGAAAAATTTTTCGAATTTGAGTGCGACGGGTGCCGAGGGACATTAGAACAGCGATGTCGCGGGCTTTGTCGGTCACGGTCATGGAAAGCACGACCAGGATGTTCAGACCGGCGACAAAAGTGATTAGGCCAATGAAAATGGCGGTAACCAATTTTTCCATTCGCAAAGCGCGGAACAAGGCGCGGTTTTCCTCCATCCAGGTGGAAGCGGCAAAACCGGGACCGGCATTTTGCAGGACTTGTTGCGCGATGGCCGAAGCGTTCTCCGGATTATTCAGGCGAAATTCCAGAACATTGACGGCGTCGCCGCCGCCGGAAAGATTTTGCGCGTCGGCAAGGGTGAGGAAACACCAATTTTGGTCGTAATCATAAAAGCCGGAATCGAAAACGCCGGTAATGCGAAATCTTCGCGAACGTGGAAGCAGTCCAAAGGGAGTCAAGCGACCCTGAGGGCTCATGAGGGTCACGTAATCACCGGGCGAAAGTTTCCACTCCTGGGCGAGTTGCTTTCCGATGAGGAGCGCGCCAATGCCGTCTTTGTCCGGGGAGAAATCGAGTTGACCGGCAACGATGCGTTGCAAGGCTTCGTCGGCGCGACGCTCTCGTTCGGGATCGATGCCCTTGGTGACCACGCCGCGCGATTGACCGGCAAAAGACATAAGCACGGTTTGATACACCGCTGGAGTGACGGAACGCACGCCGGGTATGGAGGAAAATTTGGTGGCGAGTAATTCGTAGTCATGTATGCCGCCGGAACCTGGACGCGTAAGCGAAATGTGGGCGGTCACGCCGAGCAAGCGATCCTGAAGCGTTTCGCGGAAGCCGGTGTTCATGGCCAGCGCGATGACTAAGGTAGCAACGCCGGCGGCCACGCCGATGATCGAAAATAAAGTGACCAGACGAAGCACCGCTGGACGGTGGGGTGACCGCAGATAACGGCGGGCTACAAACCATTCAAAGCGCATGGAAGGCCCTGCTGGTTACGCTTTCTCGCTGGGATTCGCGGGTGGCTGATCGGATTGAGAATCTGGAAGTTCCGGACGTAATAAGGGAAACAAAATAACGTCGCGAATGGACTTGGAATCGGTCAGCAGCATCGTCAAGCGGTCTATGCCGATGCCTTCGCCCGCGGTGGGCGGCATACCGTAACAGAGGGCCTGAATATAATCCACATCCAGGCGCTTAGGGGATTCCTCGCCGCCTTCGGCAATTTGCGCCAGGAAACGGCGCTCCTGCTCCGCGGGATCGTTTAGCTCCGAAAAACCGTTGGCGATTTCCATTCCGGCGACGTAAACCTCGAAGCGCTCGACGAGCGAAGGGTCATCGGGTTTCTGTTTGGATAGCGGGGAAATATCGATGGGAAAATCGTAAAGGATGGTGGGCTGAATCAATTTATCTTCGGCAATGGTTTCGAATAAGAGCCCGGTCCATTCACCGGGAGTCAAATTTCCTTTTGCGGCGGCATACGGAGCGCCCGTTCTTTTGGCCCACGCGTTGTAGCGGCGGCCAATGGCGGCGGGGCCATCGAGTAACGAAAAGTCTGCCAGCGTTGGCGCGGGCTGCAGGTCCGCGGGCCAATGTTTGATAATGGCTTCGCGCATGGTAAGGCGCTCGAATTTGGCAAAATCGAGCTGGTGCTTCCCGTAATTCACGGTGGTAGAACCGGTGATGTTGGCGGCCAGCAACGCGAAAAGATTTTCATTGAGGTCCATCAAGTCGCGATAGTTGCTGTAGGCCTCGTAAAACTCCAGCATGGTGAATTCGGGATTGTGCTGAGTAGAAATCCCTTCATTGCGGAAATTGCGATTGATTTCGTAAACGCGGTCAAAACCACCCACGGTTAATCTTTTCAGGTAAAGCTCCGGGGCGATGCGCAGGTAAAGGTCCATGTCCAGCGTGTTGTGATGGGTTACGAAGGGACGAGCGGCGGCGCCCCCGGGGATGGGATGCATCATGGGAGTTTCTACTTCTATATATCCGCGGGAGTCGAAAAATTTGCGTAGCTCCTGAATAATGCGAGCGCGAGTGGTGAAAACCTTGAGCGAAACTTCATTGACGATGAGATCGAGGTAGCGCTGGCGATAACGCAACTCGACGTCGCTTAAGCCGTGCCATTTTTCGGGCAGGGGCAAGAGCGCCTTGGAAAGCAGGACAAGCTCGTCGACAAAGATGGATAACTCGTTGGTGCGGGTGCGAAAGAGATGGCCGCGGACCCCTATGGAATCGCCCAGGTCGAGCAGGTGAAAAAGCTCGAAGCCCTTTTCTCCTACTACATCTTTCTTCACATAGATTTGGATACGGTCGCCGCCGCCTTGAATATGGGCGAAACCGGCCTTGCCCATGAGGCGAATGGAGACGATGCGGCCGGGGACATGAACGTCGCGACGATTGGCTTCCAGGTCGGCGGCTGAGGATTGGGAATAGCCGTGAGCGAGCTCGGCGGGGGTGTGGGTCCAGCGAAATTCGCGAGGAAATGGATCAAAGCCAAGCTTTTGAATCTGCTCGAGCTTTTTCTGGCGCTGCTCAAACTGGTCGCGGGGCTCAAATTGCAAATGGGAAATATCCTTTCAGGTGTTGGGAGGGCGAGTATAACGGCCATGCCGGAGTTGAGCAAGGAAGCATGGAGGGTCTTGCCGAAATAGCGGCGTCGTAGCGCATTCTGAGTAAGCTGGCGTAAACGTAACAAGAGTCAGGATGTGGATGATGCGACGTAGCTAGTTATAATTGCCTAGTTATAATTGAGGTTTGCGCGGTACGCAGAATTTGTTTCGTTTGCCGGCCTACCGATTGTTGAGGCAGAGCAACAATAAAACGTTCCCGGGCGAGTGGACTTTGTTATACTCCCGAGTCTGTCCCCCAGGAGACCCAACTTGAGAGACCCCGGGAGCCCCCTCTCAGGTCGTCGTGGCACTGTGCAAGACGACTGGCGTGCCCGCCTACCGGAAGAAAAATTAAAAATTTTTACCGCATACGTGCGCAGGCTGGAGTCCACGTATGGGATGTTGAGCGTTTCGCTGAATGAAGCACTGGCGTTGCGGCGAGAAGGCCGGCTGACGATGTGTTGCCAAGCGGTGCGCGTAACGCCGGAGCTTTGCACGCGGCTGACTGAGCCGCTGGCGGCCTTGATTCGGGTGCTGAGCGAGCATGCCAAACATTACGGCACGGTACCGAATGCCGCTCCTCTTGACCCGCAGAACTTTCAAACCATAAAAGGGCAACGCTCGGCGCGCATGAGCGCGTTACTGAGCAAAGTGTTGCTATCGCAGCGCACGCAGTTCCTGCATAAATTGAGCACGCTACTGGAAATGGTAGAAAATCTTGGGAAAGAGTATTGCGACGGCGCGGAAGAATTAGGTACAGCGTTTTCCACCGATCCGGTACTGCTATGGAAAACCATCGATGCAGCGCATTATGATCTCAATACGTGTCTTAGGGAGACGATCGTAATGTTAAAGTCGTTCCTGCGGGCCTTGCCGGAGGATCAGCTGACAAATTTCCAAAAATCTGTAGCGGGAGCATGGAGAGTGGCAACGCAGGAAAGTGGACCCACGGCGGACCATGAAATACGGCATGGACGTATAACCAACAGCGCGGGAAAATAATCAAGCCAACTTGCGGTGCAGCATCCGGTAGTACCACTTCGGGGAACAAAACCTGTGGCCCCGTGTTTGTACTTTTGGGCAAATGCGGGCTACTGCAAGGACAACTCTAGGAGGGATACGGTGCATCCGAAGGTGTGGATGCGCCGCTTTTGGACCGTTGGCCCGGAATAGACCAAGCGATCCGAGCGTTCCAGCCGTTTCACAATCGTCAAAACAAGCGACAGGTTCACAGTCGCCGAAGACGATGAGTGAGGCGGACGCTATTCGTCTGGCCCAAGCCGGAGATGCTGCGGCTTTTGAGTTTTTATACCGGCTCCATGGCCGCCGCGTATACGCATTGTGCCTGCGGATGGTGGGCAATCCGAGTGATGCGGAAGATCTGATGCAGGAAGCGTTTCTGCAGCTTTTCCGCAAGATTGGGACTTTTCGAGGCGAATCGGCGTTTTCCACGTGGCTGCATCGCATGACGGTAAACGTTGTGCTGATGCGCTTGCGGAAGAAGACGCTGCCGGTAGCTTCGCTGGAAGAAACGACGGAGCCAGACGAAGAGACCGGAGGGCCGAGAAAAGATATTGGTGCGCCGGACTTGTTGCTGACGGGCGCGGTAGACCGGGTCAATCTAGAACGTTCGATTGAAAAACTGCCCCCGGGATACCGCACCGTGTTCGTGTTGCACGACGTGCAAGGCTACGAGCACAACGAGATCGCGGACATCATGGGATGCTCGGTAGGCAATTCGAAGTCGCAGTTGCACAAAGCTCGAACCCGGTTGCGAGACTTGCTGCAAGAGGAAGTACGAGAGCAAGCCAGAAATGAACGCCAGATCGCGAAAACGCAGACGGGGCAGGCGGATTGAGCTAGAATAGGGCGCAATAAATGTATTTGGATTGCGCTGAAGAGGCGGAGCGGAAAGCCATCCAGGGACCTTTCCGCGGGGTGAAGTGCAATGCAGTGCAGGGAATTAGACGTATTGTTTGAACAAGAAGGCTTGGCGCCACTTTCTGCCGCGGCTCGCCAGCACCTTTCTGAATGCCATGCCTGTAAGCATTTTGTTGACGACGTAACAGGTATCGTGGCGTTGGCGCACCAACTTCCCGCCGAGATTGATCCTCCTGAACACATTTGGATTTCCATTCGCACAGAATTAATACGTGAAGGAACTATTCGCGGATTTTCGAGCGAGCGAGAAGCAGCGCCGTGGTGGCAATCGTTCGCGGAGCTATTCCGAAGTCGCGGGCTGGCTACGGCAGCAGTGGCCATGGTGATGATCCTGGTAGCGTTTATGCTGGGCAGCAAGCCTCGAGAACAGGGTCTGCAGGTACAAGAAGATCCTTACCGTTCCACGGTTACGGCTTTGAACCAGCAGGAGCACGATCTTGCGAATATGCAGCTGGCCAGCACTGGGGAGACTTCCGCGGTGGATGATTCACTGCGACAAAATTTGCAACAGGTGAACGAGTTCATTGCGGATTGTGAGCGCCGCGTTCGGGAAGTACCTTCCGATGAATTGGCCCGCGAATATTTAACCAGCGCGTATCAGCAGAAAGCGCAATTACTGTCCGCGATGATGGATCGCGGAGGGAGCCTGAACTGAAATGAAGCTATCGACGGTGTTGAGGCGAAGAACAATTCTGCCGGCAATCGGGGCGGCGGGCGTGCTGCTGTGGTCTGGCACGCTGGCGGACGCGGCGCCGCAGCGGGTGGAAAAACACTTCACGGTGAAGGGGCGACCGGTGGTGGTGATCCGCAATATCGGGAACGGGCGTATTGAAGTGAAGTCCTGGAAAAATTCTGAAATCGTGGTGACCGGCACGAAGGCCTCCGAGAAGATTGCGGTGGAGACGGAACAAGCGGGCGACCGCATCGATGTCAGCTCCAGCGTGGTGGATTCGACGGCCAGCGCCAAGGAGATGGAAGCGAACTTTCAGTTGACGGTTCCGGAAGAGACGGAGCTGCAACTTAGAACCCAAACGGGATTAATCTACGTCGAGCAAGTAACAGGGGACATGACTCTTGACAGCGTGGCGGGGGACGTACACCTGAAAGAAGTTTCCGGTTACATCATTGTGACTACCACGGGCGGTTCGCTGGTATGCACGCAATGCGCGGGAAAACTGGAATTCAGCTCCATCAGCGGCAGCGCGCAAGTATTGCAACCCACGTTGAATAACGTGAAGCTGCGCACCATGACCGGCAATATTTTGTTTGACGGCGATTTCGTGCACACCGGGCTGTACAGCATGCGCAGCGGAAAAGGTTTAGTGGAAGTGCGCTTTTCCGGCAACGATTCCTTCGACTTGAACGCGCAGACAGCAACCGGCACAGTGGATAATCAAGCCGCGGAATATCTGAAGCCGGATTCCCATGGCGTAAAACATATGGCCTCTAAATTTTCCAAGGGACTGTTCGGCACGGTGGGCATGGGTTTCGCGAAGGTCGAACTTTCCTCCTACAGTGGTACAATCCGCATTCTGAAGCGCGATTAGTTTTTCGCGGCAAATAAACGTGACACAACCTCCGCTTTTGCGCGGGCCGCGCGCCCGTGTACAGATTTTATGCCTTGCAGGGTTTATGGGCTCGGGCAAGACTACCGTCGGCACACTACTGGCGCGTCAACTCGCGTGGCGATTCGTAGACCTCGATGCGCGAATCGAAGAGGCCGCGGGGTTATCCATTCCAGAAATTTTTGAACGACTGGGCGAGACAGCGTTTCGGCAGATGGAGGCGGATCAGCTGCGAGGCGTGCTTGGCCGCGCGTCGGAGCATAAAGAAGGCACGGTGCTCGCGCTGGGTGGGGGCACGTATGCGCAAGCGGGCTGCCCGGAATTTTTGCGCGGCGCCGGGGTAACGGTGCTATGGCTGGACACGCCGATAGAGATACTGCTGTCGCGGTGCATGATCATGCCGGGGCGGCCGATGTTTCGCGATGAATCGAGCTTTCGAATGCTGCACGCGCAAAGGCTGCCGTCATACCAGCAAGCGGATTATCGAGTGGACAGTTCCGCGGAGCCTGCAGCGGTAGTGGGGGAGATATTGCGGCGCGGAATCGCGGGCGGCGGCGCGGGTGAAGAGCACCTGGTGGTTGAGAAGCCGTGATGATCGGGATGAGGTGGATGGAGGTGCGATGAAAAAAGCGTCCGCAAAAATTTCTCTGTCGACGGCCATTGGGATGATTTTGGTCTGCACTATTTGCGCGCTGGCGGTGACGCGCAGCGGTGTGGCGGCGGGCGGGGCGACCGTTTTTAGTCCTGACAAGGGAAAACTGGTAATTCAACTCAATGGCGAAACGATCGGGAGCGAGCAGTTTGAGCTTACGCAGGCGGGAAACAATTGGGTGGCGAAAGGAACTACCGAGCTGAAGGTGCCGGGGACGACAGCGGCGACGAGCGTGAGCGGAACATTGATGTTACAGCCGGACGGCGCGCCTATCAGCTACGATTGGACTTCCCGGGCCGACAAAACCAATGGAGCCCACGTGGTTTTTTCCAACGGCACCGCGAAAATCACTTTGCAGATGCAGGGAGCGCGGCCATTCGAACAAGACCTTTCGTTCAATGCGCCGGTGATTGCGGTGCTGGACAACAATCTTTATGACCAGTATGCGCTGCTGGCAAAATTGTATGACTGGTCGAAGCGCGGCACGCAGGCGTTTCCGGTGCTTATCCCGCAAGATCTGACGCCGGGAACCATTTCGGTGGAAGCTTCGGGATCGACAACGCTGGATGGGAAATCTTATGAAGGATTGCGGGTGACGACGGCCGATCTGGAAGTGCTGCTATTGCTTGATTCGAATCATCGGCTGATGCGGCTGGAAGTGCCCAGCGCTAGAGTTTCGGTGGTCCGGCAATAATTCGGCTGTAAAGCCGCGCCGAGAAGTGCGTGCTTCAAAGGCCAAATTCAAAGGCTCAGAAAAAGCCCCACCCTTGCAAAAAGCGCAAGGATGGGCCACCCGACTTCAAAGGCCAAGTTCAAAGGGCAACGAGATAGAGATTTAAAAAAATTGTGACGCGGCAGTTTTACATCTTGGCCAAGGAGCGCTGATAGACGGGCGCGCCGGGGCGACGCAATGGATAGCCCTGCGGATTGCCGTGTGAATGCGTGAGTGCGTGTGCATTCGAATGGCCGGTGCCGATGTGACCGTTACCGTTCCCGTTGCCATTCGCCGACGCTTGCTGCTGAGGCAGCCGCGCCGGATTACCGATAGGGCGGAGGGTGGCAGGAATTGCGGCAACGTGATCGCTGATGGCTTGCAGCCTCTTCAGAATGGATTGCCATTGCTCCCAATCCAACTGGCGCAAGAAGGGGCGCAATCCCTGGATGAAGGGATCTTCGAGGAGCGCTTCGCCGTCGGATTCGGGAATAAAAAAGCGGTTCAAGCCAACATTGAGCGCTTCGGAAATTTTTTCCAGAGTTCCGAGGCTAGGAGTCATCTGACCACTCTCAATGCGCGACAGGTAGGAGCGCGAGACTTTCGAGCGCGATTGTAGCTGGCTCTGGGTCATCACGCGCGATTCGCGCAACTGGCGAATGCGCTGGCCAATGTTCTCAACCGTTTCCTGGTTAATGAAACGGTCGGAGGCCACTTCCGCTGCTGCTTCCTCCACCGGCGCAGCTGGAGGAATGAGAAACTCCAGACGCTGTGGCAGGGCACGCACACAACGGCGGCAGTTTCCAGTGCGCGTGCGGTATTGCACGAGACCGCAGGTTTTGCAACGAATGACTTCCCTGTCCATTTCGAATGAATCCAACGAATTCATAGTTTCTTTATCAATTTGTGAAGACACCGGCACTCCTTGCTGACTGTTTTTCCGGCGTGCGGATGGAATGAGAACGCTGGAACGTTCTAAGGGGGGGAAGACAGTAACTGGCGCGAGAGGGAGTTTCTCCCGAGAGGGCGTTGGTGTCAAGAGTATTTTTAGTTTTTTTTAATTTTTTTTTAGAAGTTACGCCGGAGCTTCGCCCTGTACGGAGGGACAGGTACCAAATAAAATTGAGTACTTTTCACGATGATGCAGCACTTCAACTGAAGCTGATCGATTTTTTGCATTGCATGATATGGCGCCTGCGAAATGATTTTACGATTTTTGGCGAGAATCCTTACGTGAGCGAATGCTGACATTTTTCGGTATGCTGTTGAGCTTTCAAGAGAGGTGCGGATGCCAACGCGCGAGGATGCCTGGAAATTGCTTTGTGAATATACGAGTTCTGAGAGTTTGCGCAAGCATATGCTCGCGGTGGAAGCGTGCGTTCGCGCGTATGCGCGGAAATTTGGCGCGGACGAAGAGCTTTGGGGGATTACCGCGCTGGTACACGATTTCGATTACGAGCGGTGGCCAAACGATGCGCACGCCGCGGACAAAGAGCATCCTGCGGAAGGCGCAAAAATTCTTCGCGAGCTGGGGTATCCGGAAGAAATGGTGCGCGCGATTCTTTCGCACGCGGACTACACAAATGTGCCGCGCACATCTCAATTGGAGCACACACTGTTCGCCTGCGACGAACTGGCTGGATTTCTGACGGCATGCTCGTATGTCAGGCCTTCCAAGAGCATTCTGGATTTAGAAGTCGATTCGGTGAAGAGGAGGCTGAAGGATAAGGCCTTCGCAAAAGGCATCAACCGCGACGACGTTCGCAAGGGGGCGGAAGAATTGGGCATGACGCTGGAGGAGCATGTGCAGTTTTGTATCGCGGCTTTGCGGCAAAACGCAGACGCTCTGGGACTACGCGGAATTTTGTAATTCATCCGAGGCGCGAACCGAAATTTTATTCGTCTTCTGATTCGCACCAAACTAAATGTCCGCGGGGTGCGGTTTCTCAAGGTAGGCCCAGCGCTCCACGATTTTTCGGTCGGCTATTCGCCAAACGACAATGCCGCGAAAGGCGATGCGCTGATTGGTAGCGGCATCGATGCCGGTCCAGTGATTGCGGACCACCACGCGATCGTCTTCCGCAATGAGGTCCTCAATCTGGACGTGAATATCGGGGAAGCGTTTATAAGCTCCGCCCACATACTGCTTCGCTCCCGCGGGACCTGGAGCCGTTCCGGGAGGAACATCCGCGCCATGATCGATAAATTCGGGGGCAAAATTCACGTCGGCGATGTCCAAATTTTTCTGGTTCACAAACTGCTCAAAATGGTTGCGAATAAAATTCTTCATTTGCTCGAGGGTCAGTCCGGTTTTCGGATTTACAGCTTCCCTGCTGGTTGCATTCATGCGTTGGCAGCCTGTTCACGGAATTGGTAAGCAAATTCTTTGAGGAATTGATCCATTTTTGTTGGCGCGCGATGGACGAGCGATTCCAGCGTGCCATCGACTTTGGAGGCTTTGCCGGACGCGTAGTATTCCTGCAGTTCGAGCAAAGCGGCGACCATAAAGTCCGGCATGCCCATATCTGAAAGCGCTTTGCGCTGGGCGTCGGGCGGAATGTCGACGTACTGCACGTTGCGGCCGGTCGCCTTGGAGATTCTTTCTGCTACTTCCGCGTAGGACAGCGCTTCCGGGCCATTCAGTTCATATATTTTCCCGATGTGCTGCGACCGGGCGCGTAGTATCAGGGCGGCAGCAGCAGCGATATCACGCAGGTCGATGTGGCTGATTTTTGCGTTTCCTGTGGATTGATAAAACGCTCCCTCGGCGCGAATGGAGGGAGCGAAATAAGCAATGAGGTTCTGCATAAAACCGTTGGGCCGCAGAATGGTGTAGTCCATCCCTGAGCCTTTGAGTTTATCTTCGACTTTGCGGTGCCAGCTGGGAAACGATTTCCCGAAGTCGCCGGCTCCGAGCGCGGAGTTCAGCACAATGTGTTTGACGCCGGCTTCACGGCAAGCATCGATCATGTTGCTTTCCAACTCGACCAGTTCGCGGACAGGCGAACAAACGAGATAGGCGGTGTCGACGCCTTGCAGTGCTCGACGAAGCGAGGCCTTGTCGGCAAAGTCGGCGATGACGGCGGTGGCGCCTTGCGGCACTTTGGCGCTGTCTTGCTGCGATCTACACATGGCGCGCACACCGCTGCCAGTCTTTAGCACTTCGTGGAGAACTGCGCCTCCAGCGTTGCCTGATGCCCCGGTGATTAGAATCATGGCCATCTCTCCTGAAATTAGTGTGCCGCGATTGCGGCGAGTCGTTACCTACAGATACTTCAGCCCGGGATTTCCTGCAAGGGGGGAATCACGTTAGAATTGAATTATAGACAATGTTCACGCAGATTGAAGGGTTTGAGGCCAACGTAAGCAAGCATCCGCGGCGCAAGACTTATGCCGTGAAGGTCGGGCATGTGCGCGTGGGCGGCGGCGCGCCGGTGGTGGTGCAGTCCATGACCAACACGGATACCGCGGACGTGGAGTCCACATTTCGCCAAACCGTAGAGCTGGCCGAAGCGGGCTCGGAGATCGTACGCTGGACCGTCAACGTGCCGGAAGCGGCGGCGGCAGTGCCATTGATCAAGAAACGGCTCCTGGAAACCGGATGCACCGTGCCGATCATCGGCGATTTTCACTACAACGGGCACGTGTTGCTAACGAAATATCGCGAATGCGCGGCGTCGCTGGACAAATATCGCATCAATCCCGGCAATGTGGGAGCGGGACAACGACGGGATGAGCAATTCTCCACCATCTGCAAAGTGGCACGTAACCATGGCAAACCAGTGCGCATTGGAGTGAACGGCGGCTCGCTGAATCAAGAATTGGTCATGCAGAAGATGCAGGAAAACACCGACCAGAATCTGGGAAAAGAGTCCGAACAGATTATTAATGAATGCATGGTGCTGTCGGCGCTGCAATCGACGGAGCTGGCGCTGGAATCGGGATTGAGAAACGATCAGATTATTATTTCCTGCAAGACTTCGCGGCCACGCGACCTTATTACCGTTTATCGCGATTTGAGCGCGAAGACCGAGCAGCCGCTGCATTTAGGTTTGACGGAAGCGGGCATGGGCACGAAGGGCCTGGTGTGGTCGGCGGCTTCGCTGGGGGTGCTGCTATACGACGGGATCGGCGATACTATCCGCGTTTCGCTCACGCCGCGTCCTGGCGGCGACCGGCGCGAAGAAGTGTACGCAGCTTGCGAACTATTGCAATCGCTGGGACTGCGATCTTTTTCTCCCAGTGTTACGGCGTGCCCGGGATGCGGGCGGACTACCAGCACAACCTTTCAGGAATTGGCGGAAAGCGTTCAAGATTACATTCGAAACATGATGCCTATCTGGAAGACGCAGTATGACGGCGTGGAAGAATTGACGCTGGCGGTGATGGGCTGCATCGTAAACGGGCCGGGGGAATCGAAAGCGGCGAACATCGGCATCAGCTTGCCGGGTACGGGGGAAGCGCCGCGCTGCCCGGTATACATTGATGGAAAAAAAGATGTGACCCTGGAAGGCACTTACGCGGAACTGGCGGTGGCTTTTCAGGCCCTGGTGGATAACTACATTCAGAAAAAATACCCGCGCAAAGCAGTGGAAGCCGCTCCCGCGGGGCGCTGAGGATCCAATGAAAATTACCCGCGAAGACGTAGTGCGTGTGGCGGAACTTGCCTACCTGGATTTGAGCGAAGACGAACTGGAAAAGTACCGGCGACAAATCGACGAGATTCTCGATTACATCGGCAAATTAAACGAGTTGGATACCTCAGGGGTGGAGCCCATGGCGCAGGTGTTGTCTGACGACCAAGCTGCGGACGCTACCATGCGCGAAGATCTGGTGGTGCCTTCTGCGGTGGCGGACGATGTACTGCGGCAGGCGCCAGATCCGGAACCGCCTTATTTCCGGGTGCCTAAGGTGATTGAACGGTAAGGCATGGGAGCGAACGAGCCGAATTAACCGGATGTAACGCTGGATTTAACTTCTAATAAAAATTGCGCGAAGAAACAGGCTCTATTTTGACGACGGCGTGGACAATCGATGGTGTTCGAACGGCGCTGACCGAGAAGAAGATTTCCGCGCGCGAGCTTACCTCTGAATTTTATAAGCGCATCGAGGCGCGTAATCCGGAATTGAACGCTTTTCTGGCGCTTGCTCCCGAGCGGGCCCGCAAGCAAGCAGACAAGATAGATGCGCTGATCGCCGCGGGAAAACCGCTGCCTGCCTTGGCTGGCGTGCCTATTGCGGTGAAGGATGTGATTAGCACAAGGGGAGTCGTCACAACTTGCGGATCGCGGATATTGAAGAATTACGTGCCGCCTTTCGACGCCACGGCGATCGAACGGCTGGATGCCGCGGGCGCGATCATCCTGGGCAAGACTAACTGCGATGAATTCGCGATGGGCAGCTCCAATGAAAACTCCGCATATGGGCCGGTGAAAAACCCCGAATCGACGGACCGGGTGCCAGGAGGATCGAGTGGTGGCTCAGCGGCGGTGGTTGCTGCGGGGCTCGCGGTGGCGGCGCTAGGCACGGACACAGGCGGCTCGATACGGCAGCCGGGCTCCTTTTGCGGTGTGCCGGCCATGATGGGCAGCTACGGCCGGGTTTCGCGCTACGGATTGATTGCGTTCGCATCTTCGCTCGACCGCATCGGCCCTTTGGCGACAAATATCAAAGATGTCGCCGCGATGTTGGGCGTTATCGCCGGGCGAGATCCGCATGATGCAACCTCTACGACGGCGGCAGTGCCCGATTACCAAAACGAGATAACGAAGTCCGTAAATGGATTGCGGCTGGGGGTGCCCAAAGAATATTTCGGGGAAGGCATGGACGCCCCGGTCCGGCAAAAAATTGAAGCGGGGCTGGAAATTTACAGAAAACTGGGATGCGAGCTGGTGGATATTCGCATGCCGCACACGGATTACGCTATTGCCACGTATTACATCATTGCCACCGCGGAGGCGAGCTCCAACCTGGCGCGATATGACGGGGTGCGATTTGGATTGCGGGTGGAGAGCGATTCGCTGCTGGCCATGTATCGAAGAACTCGCGGGGCGGGATTTGGCGATGAGGTAAAGCGGCGGATTGTGCTGGGGACGTATGTATTGTCGGCGGGATATTACGACGCGTACTATTTGAAAGGGCAAAAAGTCAGGGCCTTGATCGCTAAAGATTTCAGAGATGCGTTTGCAAAGGTGGATGCCATCGTGACGCCTACGTCGCCGGTGCCAGCGTTTCGGTTGGGGGAGCGCTCGCAGGATCCACTGCAGATGTATCTTGCTGATATATATACGGTTACGGGCTCTTTGGCAGGGGTACCGGGCATTTCGGTGCCGTGCGGAAAGGTCTGCGGCAAACTTCCTGTCGGGCTGCAGATCTTTGGGGCGCCGTTTGACGAAGCGCGGGCGCTACAGCTCGCCTATGCATTTGAGCAAGCCGGCGGCGCGAGCGTTTAACTGCACGCTTCTGCTAGCTTCGCTCTCCTCAAAGAAATCAACAGACGTGATTGCCGGACCGTAATTCCTGACGACTTTGCTGCCCGTCTGAACGCTTTTCCAGTTTCCTGCGGAAAATGATGACGGTCGTGTCAATTAGTTGAACACCGATTTCGTCAGTTTGTTGCGAATGATGGCGGCGCGAAGTTCGACTCGCGGGCGTGAGGTTTTTTTCTTCATCGCATCAAATAAATCTGTCCACAAATTCAGTAAAAGACTGTAGTTGCTGACGGATTCCCGGCAGGGCAGAAATCTTCAGCTACTGAAAACTGTAACGACTTTGCAAAATAGGGACATTTTTACGCTCCTGATTTTCAAAATTCAATTCCGGAGGGCCGCAATTACCTGTAAAACGATGCGAAAAGCAGGCGAATTCACTGAAAATTTGACGAAAGTACCAGCCGATAGTTTTTGGTTGATAGAACGGAACGACTATTGCTCTGAATTTCATGCAGCCGATACGATGCTTACAGCATCTTAGTAATCGGAGCAACTCGACGGAGAAATCGAGGACGCCATGGTTACCGTAAAATCGAGTCAAAAGATTTTCACCGATTCAGAAGTGGCCACGCTAACGGGCATTTGCGTGGACCATCTGCATAATTTCGCGAAGAGCCGTCATCTCGGCTTTATCGCGCGGGCCGCGGAGGCCGCCAGCATGACTGCGGACCAATGGCTGTTCACGCTCTCGGACCTGATGGTGCTAGTCACTTTATTTCCGAAGTGCACGCACTAAAGGACACTAAACAGTAACTTTTTGCGGACTGTGGCTTCCGGTTTTGCCGGGAGCCTTTTTTTTTGCGGCGTTCGCGTCTCGTTCTTAAGGCGAAGGGGAAGTTGTCAGCGGAAAGTTCAGGCGTTATGCTGCTGGTAGGGTAAACCGTTACAACTGCAGGCGCATCGCATCGATAGAACTCCATGCAGATCGCAAGGACAATCAAGCTGGCTTTACTGTGGTGCGTGGCCGGAGCCGCAACATTCGTCGTTACAAGCACTTATGGCCAGTCGGCGGGGAGTGCTGCCGGCAACTCAGGTAAAGGCGGTACGCCAAAAAGTGACCCGGCGGAAGCGCGCTTATCTCACGGCACGAAATTGATGCTGAAGGACGGTAATTTCCAGCTGGTGCGCAGCTACGAACGACATGGAGAACGAGTAAGGTACTTCAGCGTGGAACGCGGGGACTGGGAAGAAATTCCCGCGGCCATGGTGGACTGGGACGCGACGGAAAAAGCGCGGGTTGCGGATGAAAAAGCCGAGGCCGCGCTGGTAAAAAAAGTTCAGGCGCAAGAGCAAGCGCGGCAAGTGGTGTCGGTGGTGGATGTGGACGCGAGCCTGCCAGTGGGCCAGGGAATCTTTCTGCCCACGGGCGAAGGCATGTTCGCGGTAGCGGGAAAGACGGTTACGCCGCTGGAACAAGTGGGCGCACAAACCAGGGCGGATAAAAAGCGCGTGCTGGCGCAGGTCATTTCACCCATTCCCATCGTACCCGGAAAGCACAACGTGGAAATTCCAGGCGCGGCTTCGAAGATTCGCGTGTCGATCGCCACCGGGCCGCCGGAATTTTATTTGCGGGAAGTGGGGCCCGATCCGGATAATCCAACGGCCATCTGGCAAAGCAGCCGCGCAGGCGTTGATGGGCCGGAAGTGCAATTGGTGCGAGCCACGGTGAAAGGCGGAAAGAGACGGCTGAGGGCGATCAAAAGCATGTTTGGGCAAGAGGTTTCATCGCAGATGGATACCATTTCGATTCAGCGCTGGGAAATCGCGAAGAACGTTTATCGTTTCACGCTGAGCGAACCGCTGCCGCCGGGCGAGTATGCACTGGCGGAAATATTGCCGGACGGGATGAATATTTTTGTGTGGGATTTTGGGGTGGACGCGGCGCCAGCCCGCTGACGAGCTAGGCGAGACAATCTCTTCTGTATATATTTTGAGGTTTGCGACCAATCGCGAGGAGCGCAAGCTAGTTTTTTGCGTTTACGTTCTCGAGACGCTTCGCGGCGCAAACTTCCTGCACCATTGTCAAAACCTCTAAAATCCTGAAAGGCTTTTGCAGAATGCGAGACTCGCTCAAGCCCGCCTCAGACGCCTCTGTTTCGACCAAGTCTCCGGTCATGAAAATGACGGCGGGCTTCTCCGGTCCTACCGCGGCGAGCACCTGATCGACAACGTCACGTCCGCTGATCTTGCCACCACCGGCGCGCAAAAGATTCAAATCGCAAAGCAGCACATCATAAGGCCGCTTGGCCAACAATGCGGCGGCAGCTTCAGCATCGCCGACACAATCCACGCGTAGGCCGCAAGCGGACAAACCCTCTTCCAGAAGCATCCGGATACTTTCCTCGTCATCAATGACCAGGACCGAGCGGCCTTGAACATCCTTGTGGTTATATCCGGAAGGCTCGGAAATGGTCTTTGCCGAGACGTCCGGCGACGAAGTCAACGCTGGCGCTACGCCCGGTTCGGTAACACTTGGAAGATCCAGCGTGAAGATGGAGCCACCGGTGGGGAGCGCCTTGGCGTCCAGGCTGCCACCATGCTCCCGAATGATCGACATGCAAATGCTTAAACCCAGGCCGGTGCCGCCGCCGGGCCGCTTGGTGGTGTAAAAAGGGTCGAAAATTCGCGGCAATGCTTCGGGACGAATGCCCACGCCATCATCCTCGACGGTGACGGAAATGCGTCCAGCGCGCACGGTCATGCGGATGTAAATTTGGCCGGCGTCGCGAATTTCACGGATGGCCTGCTCGGCGTTAGTAACGAGATTCAGCAAAACCTGGATCAACTGGTTGCCGTCACCCATGACGGCCGGCAAGCCGGGCTGCGGCTGAAAATGGACTTCGATCTGATTGCGTCGCAGCGAGTGCTCCTGCAGCTGCAGGGTGCGCTCGATGAGCACATTGACGTCCAGTGGTTTTTTTTGCGGCGAAGCAGGCCGGGAAAATTCCAACAAATTCTGCACGATGCGCGCGGCGCGGCGGGCTTGCCGATGGGTCAATTCCAACTGGCGCTGCATAGTTTCATCTGCGCCCGAACGTTCGCGAAGCAGTTCGGTAACACCGAGGATGGCGGTGAGCGGATTGTTCAATTCGTGAGCCACGCCAGCGAGCATCTGGCCCATGGCGGCAAGTTTTTCCGCCTGGATCAATTGTTCTTCGAGACGCTTGAGGTCGGTAACATCACGGCCGGAAATGATCACGCCATCGATCTTGTCCATTTCGTCGAAGAGCGGACTGAAATGAAAACGGAGGCGGCGCCACTCGCCTTTTTTGTTGCGCACGCGGGCTTCAACGGAGGCGAAGGTTTCGCGGCCAGCGAGAATTTCGTCATACATAGCGCGCAACGCGCCACGATCTTCAGGATGGGTGCGCGCGCCGAGTTCCGTCTCGCGTATTTCTTCGGGCTCAAAGCCCAATACTTCCAGGACACGAGGGCTGACGAAGGTGTAGCTGGCGGCATTGTCCAGCACAAAGATCAAGTCCGGGAAACTGTCGATCAGGCGGCGCGCAAATTCCTGCTGCTGATGGAGGCGGCGCTCCATGACGCGGCTGGCAGTCACATCCATGAGCGCGCCTTGATAACGGATGACGGTGCCAGCGCTGTCACGCACCGCCGCGGCAGTGTTCAAGCAGATGACCGGAGTGCCGTCTTTGCGCGTCAGGGTGATTTCCCGGCCTTGCAGGATGGGCTGGCGCTCGACTTCGTTTTTGAGGCTCTTGCGTTCATCGCGGTTAAGAAAAATGTCCGGGACGCGGTGGGAGAGGAGCTCTTCCTTGGAGTCATAACCGAGCATGCGCACCAGGGCGGGATTAGCGTCGAGGATGTCGCCATCTACATTGATGATGTAGATGCCCTCTTGCAAAGTTTCAAATAGTTCGGTGAAACGCGCTTCATTTCTGCGCAAAGCGCTGACATCGCGGGCGAGCACGGTGAGGCCGTGAACTTTGCCGTCGCGCAACATGGCGTTAGCGACGCAATCGAAATAAAAAAGGCCGGGCTGATTTTTCAGGTGCACGTTCACCACACCGGTCCAGGTGCGGCGCTCCAGGAATCTGGGCATGGCGCGCTTGACGAGCTCAGCGCCCTCGCCAGCGGCTTCCTGAACGAATTCAGAAAGAGGTTTACCGACGATGTCCTGGTAGGAAGCGCCAGCGAGGTCGGCAAAACTGCGATTGACGGCGCGGATTTCACCATCGAGATTCATGGCGATGAGCACGTCATCAAAAGAATCGATAAGATCGCGATAACTCTGTTGGGAACGGGTGATCTTTTCAAAAAGCTGATCAAATTGCTGTTCGCTGGCGGGTTCCGCGTCGCGCTGCTCGATGCCGTGAACCAAGCCGCGGAGCTCGGAGATTTCCTGTGAGCGCTTCCAGACGTGGGCGCCGAATAAGACCACCAACAGGATGAGACCAAAGGGAAGCGCTTCGTAGCGGTGGGTGAGCGAGCGCAGGGTGTCCCACGAGGTGGCCGCGAAAACGGTGGCGAAGACCAGGAGGAGCAGGAGAGTGATGCGCCACAATTCTTTTTGGCGTTTCTCAAACTGCGCCAGGCGTGATGATACGGTGGCCTTCGTATTCACCGGCGAAGATGTGCCAGGCATACCTTGATTTTTCTTTTCGCTGTCAGACATGATTTAGCGGGCCCAGCCCTCATGCGCACGGCCGGCGCAAGTACCTACTGATTGTAGGCAACCTGTTCCTGCTTCTTCAATGGAAGGAGCACAGACAGATTCCTGAAGGTACCTAAAAGTACAGTTAAGAGCCCAGTACCCCAAAAGGAAAAGGGCGCCCGCGTCAAGCGAGGGCGCCCTGATTTTCCTGGATATAAGTGGTTTAGCCTTCGGTTGCAGCGTCGGCTTCGGTGTCCTTTTGCAGGAAATCGAGCGCTGCGGCTTCTTCCGGTGTAAGTTCGGCGGCTTCGGGAATTTCGTCCATGGGCGCCGGTGGCGGCATCTCCGTCAGCAACTGAATGCTGCGGTAGTGCTCCAGACCGGTGCCGGCGGGGATGAGCCGGCCCATGATGACATTTTCTTTGAGCCCGCGGAGATAATCGACCTTGCCTGCCACGGCAGCCTCGGTCAGGACGCGAGTGGTTTCCTGGAAGCTCGCGGCCGAAATAAAGGAGTCGGTCGAGAGCGAAGCCTTGGTGATACCCAGGAGCAGCGGACGGCCCGTTGCGGGGCGTCCACCCTCGGCAATGATGCGATCGTTTTCTTCGCGGAAGCGGAACTTGTCCACCTGCTCTTCGAGCAGGAAGGTAGTGTCTCCCACATCTTCGACCTTTACCCAGCGCATCATCTGGCGGGAAATGGTTTCGATGTGCTTGTCGTTGATGTTCACGCCCTGGAGGCGATAGACCTCCTGAATGGCGTTCACGAGATAGGATTGCGTGAACTTCTCGCCAAGAACCGCGAGCAAGTCATGCAGGTTGAGCGGACCGTCAATCAAAGCCTCGCCGGCTTTGACGTGATCGCCTTCCTGCACGTTGATGTGAATACCACGAGGAATGGAATATTCCTTGGTGGTTTTGCCGTCTTCGGATTCGACGAGAACTTTGCGCATGCCCTTGGCGATATCGCCGTACTTAACGATGCCGTCGATTTCGCTGATGACGGCAGGGTCTTTCGGCTTGC
>Ga0185299_10003496_pt1 | contig 20723 bp, 21 predicted proteins | sample PaiPotPPA55metaG_FD_128002 | JGI IMG/M metagenome (GOLD analysis project Ga0185299, IMG submission 128002) | Iron sulfur acid spring bacterial and archeal communities from Banff, Canada, to study Microbial Dark Matter (Phase II) - Paint Pots PPA... ... | reverse complement strand
ACTGAAAAGTGGCAATTGGGTCAAGCTTACTGACGATTGGAATCCGCACACAAATTGATCGTGCGCATTCATGAGATATCGATCCGTGATGCTGTTTGCTGTGCGTGCAGGATGAGTCCGGAAGTGGCACTTTTTCGGAAGTGCCGTAATGTCCGACTTAAGTCCGGAATGCGCACCAAAGCGGACGTCCGTCGACCACTTTAGATTTATGGGTTCACGCCTGAGATCATGATCCGACTGGATCTAGCCGGATCATGATCCAGTCTCTTTTTTGAGCGTGATGTTTCCGGAAAACCGGGTCCGACCCTCGGGTCAAGCCCGAGGGCATGCTTTTCCGGATCGTGCGCTAACCCATCGCCACCGCGCCGCCCGCGCCATGCTTGCGCTGGTCGAGCCACAAGGTGCCGAGTGCGAACGCGATCCAGCCGAAATTGTAGGCGACGCCGACGATCATCACGACCCAGCCCGGTATAGGGCCGACCGCGGCGCGATCGACAAATTCCTGCAGCGTGGCCGCGGGCGTCGGATGGATGGCGATCTTGCCGTAATAGGCGATCACCTGGATCGCGAGGATCCAGACGTAGTTGCGGCGCAGCCGCCGGCCGGCGGCGCGGACAAACGAAATGTGATGGCGCGGCGCCATATAGTCGCGCGCCAATATCGTCTGCCAGTTCTGGTCACGCGCCTCACCTGTAAATATCGGCGCGTAGAAATTGGTCTCGAGCCAGCGCGCCCGGGCGCGCCAGACATTGAAATAGCGATAGCGCCGCGCTTCCATGCCGAGAAACACCGCAAGCAATAGCCCGACCAGCAGGAGCGGGAGCGGTGACGCCTCCGGGCTCGAAAACGTCGTCGACAGCGCGATGCCCATGGTGACGATCGCCCAATTGGTGGTGTTGTCGAGCCGCGTGCGCCAGATCGTCGAGCGATAGACTTCACCGCGATAGAGATGGGCGATGGCGCCCATTTCGGCGGAATCGAAGGTGTGCTGAGGTTTTGCTTCGCTGGAAACCATGACAGACATGACCGAGACTCCGGTTGCCGAACAACACTTCCGCATGTGACCGGTGTCGACGGCGAAGAGTCTCAAATCACCAACGCCGATCAACCCATCCGGAATTGTGATGCCGCCACTATGCGTGCGCCGGACCTGAATTACCAGCATCGGGTCCGTCGATAGCACGGTGCGCCGCAATATCCCGGCCTGCGTTCGCCTTACGCTTTGATGGCGCGGCTGCCGGCCCCTGTCCTGGAGCGGGATGACGTTTCTTCGAATCGTCATCCCGCTCTATCTTTTTGTTTGAGCGTGATCTTTTCGGAAAACCGGTACCCACTTTTCCGGATCATGCTCCAGTGGATAAAAATCTGACGCCTGTTACCCGCCGAGCCGTGACCGCTCGCGACCTCAGTTCTGCCCCCCTTTGTCCAGGCATCGCGCCAGGGCTGCGAGCAGGAAGTCCGTTTGGGTGTCCGTTCCCACGGTGATCCTGAGATAGTCGGAAATTCGCGGCGTGGCGAAGTGCCGTACCAATACCGCCTGGGCGCGGAGGTCCGCGGTCAGTCCGGCGCCGTCTCGGGCTGGATGGCGCGCGAAAACGAAGTTCGCCGCCGATGGCAACACCTCGAAGCCGAGCCGGGTCAGCCCTCGGGTCAGCCGATCCCGTTCTTCGATCACCATCGCTCGGCTGCGCTGGAAGTGCGCTTCATCTTCCAGTGCCGCAACCGCTCCGGCTTGGGCAGGTCGGCCAAGCGGGTAAGAGTTAAAGCTGTCCTTCACCCGCGCCAACGCCTCGATCAAGCCCGAATCACCGATGGCGTAGCCGACGCGCAGGCCTGCCAGCGCCCGTGACTTCGACATTGTCTGCACAACCAGAAGGTTCGGATAAGAAGCAACAAGCGGAATGACGGTTTCCGCTCCGAAATCAACATAGGCTTCATCCACCACCACCGGCTGCTCAGGGTGTGTCTCCAGCAGCGCCGTGATCTCCGCCCGGCTCAGCGCGATGCCGGTGGGAGCGTTCGGGTTCGGGATGATGATGGCCCCGGCCGGGCCGGCATAATCCGCAATGCGGATACGCAACGCAGAATCGAGGGGCACCGTTTCCGCCTGGATACCGAACAGTCGGCAGTAGGCCAGGTAGAAGCCGTAGGTGATGTCAGGAAGCAGCAGCGGCGCATCCTGCTTGAGCAGTGCGACGAAAGCGTGCGCGAGTACCTCGTCCGAGCCGTTGCCGACAAAGACCTGCTCGGGCCGGACCGCGTGATAGGCGGCCAGAGCTTGCCGCAAGGCCGTCGCCTCCGGGTCCGGGTACAGGCGCAACGTCTCGGCAGCCTCGGCACGGATCGCCTCCAGTGCGCGCGGGGACGGGCCGAAAGGGCTCTCATTCGTGTTCAGCTTGACCACGTTCGAGATGCGGGGCTGCTCGCCCGGCACATAGGGATGCAACTCGTGCACCAAGCGGCTCCAGAACCGGTTCACTGGTATTGCCCTATGCTATCCACTAGCCGCTGCCGAACGCCCTTATCTATGCGAGTTTGGCAATTCCGAGTTCATCCGCAACCTGATCCAGCCCGCGCATCAGCGCGGGCGCGATCGGAATGCCGTCGCGGGTCCGGGCCGCGCGGGTTTCCTGGCTGCGCTCGCCCGGAACCAAAATCCGCTCGACGCCGGGCATCCGGCGGCTGTTGCGAAAATCACGGATCAGCGCATCGACGCTCGCCTTGAAGGCCGCGACATCGCCGAAGGCCGAGATGTTGATGGCCGCGATCGCCTGCCCGGTGTTGGTGACGCTGCCGTCATCGTGATTGAAGTCGATCACGTCTTTGCCCATGGCCGCGCCGCCGAGCGTGCCGGCGAGTAGCCCGATGATCATGGCCAGCCCATAGCCCTTGTAGCCGGCCTCCATGCCGCCGAGCGGCAGCAGCATGCCTTCGTCGGCGCGTTTCGGATCGGTCAGGGGCTTGCCCTCGCGATCGATCATCCAGCCCTCCGGCATGGTCTCGCCGCGCAGCGCCTTTGTCTTTACTTTTCCGTAGGCCGCAACCGTCGTGGCCATGTCGAGCAGGATCGGTTTCTCGTCCCCGGCCGGGATCGCCGCCGCGATCGGATTGGTCGACAGCAGCATGTCGAGGCCACCCCAGGGCGGTAGATGGTTGGCGTTGCCGACCGCGAAATAGAGCCCGATCATATCGTGGGCGAGCGGCATCCTCGCGTAGAGCGAGGCGGGGCCGGCATGGTTGGAGAATTGCGAGCTGACCCAGGCGATGCCGGTCGCGCGCGCCTTTTCGATGGCGATCTCGGCCGCGCGCTTCATCACGAGGTGACCCATGCCGTTGTCGCCGTTCAACAGAGCCGTACCCGCCTGCTCGCGCACGAGATGGATGTTGGGCCGGACATTGAAGCCGCCGGCCTTGATGCGACGGGCATATTGCGGCAGCCGGGATACCCCGTGTCCGTCCGATCCCTGCAGGTCCGCTTCCGCCATCAGCGCGGCGACGACCGCGGCGTCGGAATCCGGCAAGCCCAGCTTTGTCAGCGCTTCCTGTATGAACGCTTTCAGCCGGCCAAAGGTCACTTTCGATTCAGGCTGCAGGATCGGTACTCCAGTTTCAAAGCGGCTCCGCGCCGTGCGCCAAGGTGCGAGAGATTAGCCGCGCTGAAGCAACGGCCGCAAGCTACGAACGTCCGTCACGGCTTCGATCGCGAATACCGTCTCGATCAGTTGCTCCGAGGTTTCGTGTCCCAGGATCGGCGCTGTCAGGTCGCGGGCTTTGTCAATCACTTCGGCGCGGCCCATCGGGTTGCGCGGCGTGCCGCGCACGGCTGAAACCCGCTCCGTGAGAACGGTTCCGTCGGTCAGCTCGATTTCGACGACGGCGACACGGACCGGCAGGAGCTTGTTGAGTTCTTCATCGGGCACCAGAGCAACCTTCGCGCGCTCGCGCAGCGCGGCCGGGTCCTGCATGCGCGGCTTGTCGTGCGCGCCGCGGAACGAAACGGTCTTGTCGAGCAACATGACGGCGATCATGTGCTGCAGGCAGATGTCCGGAATGTCGCGGTTGTCGACGACGGTCGCGACCGGAGGGGCGAGGCGCACGGTCACGCGCCGCACCTGATCGACCTCGAACGGCCGCTTGTTGCGGATGGCCTGGACCGCGTCGAGCGGGCCCTGGATCGGTGAGCCGACGGTCCATTTCTTGATGTCGGTTTGCGCGATTTCGTAGCGCTCGCCAAGTTTCTCGACGAGCCGGTCAGGTTGTGCCTTCGGTGCGTAGGCGGCGAAGAAATTGTCTGGGCCCGAGAAGATGTCATCAACGCCGTTCCAGCCGGTCTTGACGAGGAGCGCCGAGGTGACGCCGTTGCGCGCCGGCATGCCGGCGAATACGAACGCCTTCTCGATGTGGTCGATGTCGCGCCGCCAGGCGCGTATCCCCGAGGATTGTTGCGCGGCGTAGTCGAGCGCCCAGCGCATCTGGCGTGCATCGAGACCGGCGGCAGAGGCCGCGGCGGCCGCTGCCCCGAAGGTTCCGGCGATGCTGTGGGTGGCCAGGCTGCTCTGGTAGCTGAAATTGTCGTCGCCCATGGCCATGATCACGCGCGTGCCGATGTCATAGCCGAGCGTCACGGCGCGAAGCAGATGGGCGCCATCGATGCCGAACTCCTCGCCGGCCGCGAGCGCTGCCGGGACGATCGAGCAACCGGGATGGGAGTGCGAGTTGTTGTGCGAATCGTCGGTCTCGTCGGCATGGGCCATGACGCCGTTTGCAAGCGCGGCGTCGATCGGCGCGGCGGTAAGTGGAAAACCCACAATGGTCGTGGCGCCTTTCGCGCCGCGTTCGCGGATGTAACGCCGAGCCGCCTGGCCGGGCGGCAATTCCGATCCGGAGATCATCGCTGCCAGCGTATCGAGCAGATGGAATTTCGCCTGCTCGACGATATCAGCGGGAAGGGCGCGCGCACCGGCGGCGCTCATATAGGCGCAAAGCGTGCTCATGATGGGTCCAGCACCTGATGTTTGGGCGAAAACGCGCGCCGGCAAGCCCAGTGCCGCGGCGGTAGTCGCCATGCGGAGAATGTGTCGTCGATTCATGATGCCCCGAATTGCCGCGTTGATCTGCCCGGGATCGCCGCTATGTTTCTTGACGCCCGATAGCGCGTCTATCGGCCCATGCGCTAGCCCGTGCCGAACGCCTTGAAGGTGATGATGGTGTGGGTGTCCTGGATGCCGGGAATGATCTGCACCTTCTCGTTGACGAAATGGCCGATGTCGGTGTCGTTGTCGACGTAGAATTTCACCAGCAGATCGTAATCGCCCGCGGTGGAATAGATCTCGGAGGCGATTTCGGCCTCGGCGAGCGCGTTGGCGACGGCATAGGACTGGCCGAGCTTGCACTTGAACTGGACGAAGAAGGGAACCATCGCTGTCGTCTCCGAAGGGCGTCTCTTTGGGGTTCAATATAGCGTTCAAGAACTTGCTGGCAATAACACGCCGCGCTAGGGATAGGGATATGATCCTGACCGGCCGGCTGAAATACCGAAGAGCGAAGCGATGACGACGCCTGTCGCGCTCACCATCGCCGGCTCTGATTCCTCTGGCGGTGCCGGCATCCAGGCCGACCTGAAGACGTTTGCCGCGCTCGGCGTCTACGGCGCGTCCGTCATTACGGCGCTGACCGCCCAGAACACCAACGGCGTCACAGGCATCCATCGGGTGCCGGCGGAGTTCGTGACCGCGCAGATCGACGCGGTTTTCTCCGATCTCGACGTCAAGGCCGTCAAGATCGGGATGGTGGCGCAGCGTGCGACCATCGATGCCATCGTCGCGGGGTTTTCGCGATGGACGCCGAAGCATGTCGTGCTCGATCCGGTGATGGTGGCAACCTCGGGCGACCGGCTGCTGGCGGCGGATGCGGTCGAAGCGTTGCGGACCAGGCTGATCCCGCGCGCCTCTCTGATCACGCCGAACCTGCCCGAGGCGGCCGCCTTGCTGGGGGCGCCGGTCGCGGTGAGCGAGGCCGATATCGAAGGGCAGGGGCAGCTTCTGTTGTCGATGGGGTGTGCGGCGGTGCTGATCAAGGGCGGGCACGCGGACGGCGCCGAGAGCATCGACTATCTCGCGCACGGCAGCAGCACCATCGCGCTGGCAGCGCCCCGCATCGCCACCAGGAATACCCATGGCACCGGCTGCTCGCTGTCGTCGGCCATCGCCGCTGGCCTTGCCAAAGGCGAGGACCTGGAAGCCGCGGTCCGTCAGGCCAAGGCGTTTGTCAGCGCCGCGATCGCGGCCGCCGATCTTTTCAGTGTCGGCCACGGTCACGGACCGATCCATCATTTCCATAAATTTTATTAACCTTCTCCGCGTGCCGAACCCCGCCTTCGAGCGAACGACGCCTGGAGGGTTGTCGCTTGGTTGTCGTACGGCGCTGCTATCGCCATCCGGCACAGGTGGACGATTGATTCGCGCCCCGCGCCGCAAGGTTGCGCCGTTCGGGATCCAGGTTTGAGCGGCTGGTTCCGGTCCCGAATCGTCATCACGTTGTCACGGGAATCGGCTAGCTGCTCGGCATGGGAAGTTACACTATGAGTGACGAGTTGCCGGAACGGCGCTTTCGCACTTTGTTTATCTCCGACGTCCACCTCGGAGCCCGCGGCTCGCAAGCCGAACGATTGCTGGACTTTCTGCGCACCCACGATGCCGATACGATCTATCTGGTCGGCGATATCGTCGATGGCTGGGCGCTTAGATCCAACTGGTACTGGCCGCAATCCCACAACGACTTCGTGCAGAAGATGCTGCGCAAGGCGCGCAAGGGCGCCAAGATCATCTACGTGCCCGGCAATCACGACGAATTTTTGCGGAACTATTACGGCACCCATTTCGGCGGCATCGACGTCGTCGAAAATACCGTCCATACCGGCGTCGATGGCCGGCGTTATCTCGTCATTCACGGCGATATCTTCGATCTCGTGGTGCAGAACGCGCGCTGGCTCGCCCATCTCGGCGACAAGGCCTACGATTTCGCGATCCAGATGAATCGCTTGGTCAACTTCTTCCGCCGCGCCTTCGGCGTGCCCTATTGGTCGCTGTCGCAATGGGCGAAGCTGAAGGTCAAGAATGCGGTGAACTACATCGGCGCCTTCGAGCAGACGCTTGCCGCCGAGGCGCGCCGTCACAACACCGACGGCGTGATCTGCGGCCACATCCACTACGCCACCATCCGCGACGAGCATGGCATCCGCTACATGAATTGCGGCGACTGGGTGGAAAGCTGCACCGCGCTGGTCGAGCACGAAGACGGCCGGTTCGAGATCATCACCTGGACCGATCCGCTGCGCCGGGCCGCGCCTGTCGCCTCGGTCGCCGCGCGTGCCGCCTGATGCACATTCTGGTCGCGACCGATGCGTGGCATCCCCAAGTCAATGGGGTGGTGCGGACGCTGACCATGATGGCGGACGCGGCGGAGAGGCTCGGCGTCGAGGTTTCCTTCATCACCCCGCAATCGTTCCGCACGTTTGGTTTGCCGAGCTACCGCGATTTGCGCGTGGCGCTGCCGACGCCTGGCAAGATCGCGCGATTGATTGAAGACGCCAGGCCCGACAGCATCCATATCGCCACCGAAGGGCCGATCGGGTTGCTGGTGCGGCGCTATTGCCGCAAACATCAAGTGCCGTTCAACACGAGCTTTCATACTCGTTTCCCCGAATATATCTCCGCGCGACTGCCGATCCCCGAATCCTGGATCTGGGCGGCGCTGCGCGGCTTCCACCGGCCGAGCCAGGCGGTGATGGCCGCGACGCCGGCGCTGGCGAGCGAACTGCGCAGCCGCGGCTTCCGCAACGTGGTGCTGTGGCCGCGCGGCGTCGATGCGCGGCTGTTTCATCCGCGCGCGAGCGACCTCGGCCTGCCGCGTCCGATTTTCTTGTGCGTCGGCCGAGTCGCGGTCGAAAAGAACCTCGAAGCGTTTCTCGGCCTCGATTTGCCCGGCACCAAGCTCGTCGTCGGCGACGGGCCGGCGCGGGCATCGCTGCAGCGGCGCTATCCGGACGCGGTGTTTCTCGGCAGCCGGCAGGGCGAGGCGCTGGCGGAGGCCTATGCGGCGGCCGACGTCTTCGTGTTCCCGAGCAAGACCGACACCTTTGGGCTCGTGCTGCTGGAGGCGCTTGCCAGCGGCCTGCCGGTCGCCGCGTTCCCGGTGACCGGGCCGCGCGACGTGATCGGCAACGCGCCGGTCGGCGCGCTCAACGACGATCTCAGGATCGCCTGCCTGTCCGCGCTGCGGATTTCGCCGCAAGCCTGCCTCGAATTTGCCGCTGGCCATACCTGGGAAGCGTCAGCCCGGGTTTTCGTGGAAAATATCACCAATATCCGCAACGTCGAATCATCAGACGAAACGGTGGAATTTGCCGCCGAAACCCCGCGCTTCGTCGCCTGATCACGGCTAAGTTCTTCCAAGTATCTTGCAAGTGTCTTGCAAGTGTCTTGCCCGCGCGCCGCTGTACGCGATACAAGTCGCGGATGGCGGATTCCTCCCTTGCCCTGCCGGTCAGTTCCATGGACATCGATGCGGCCGCGCGCGTGCTCGCGCCATATGCGGTGCGCACGCCGTTGTTGTCCTCGCCGGTGCTCAACGAGCGTGCGGGAACCAAGGTCTTCCTGAAACCGGAAATGCTGCAGCGGACCGGATCGTTCAAGTTCCGCGGCGCCTTCAACAAGCTCGCATCGATCCCCTTGGCCGCGCGCGCCGGCGGCGTGGTCGCGTTCTCGTCCGGCAACCACGCGCAAGGCGTCGCGGCCGCTGCCAAAATCCTGAACATGCGGGCGACCATCCTGATGCCGGCCGACGCGCCACTTTCAAAACGCGAGCGCACCAAGAGCTACGGCGCCGAAGTCGTCTTGTACGATCGCGACCGCGACGACCGCGAGGCCATCGCCCGCGACATCGCGGGAAAACGGGGCGCCACGCTGGTGCGCCCCTATGACGACGCGTTTGTGATTGCCGGCCAGGGCACGGTCGGCCGCGAGATTGCCGAAGACACGGCAGCGCTCGGGATTGCGCCCGATATCGTGGTGGCGCCGGCGTCGGGCGGCGGCCTGATTGCGGGCGTGGCGACCGCGGTGAAGGCGCGCTATCCGCAGGCCATGGTGATGTCCGGTGAGCCCGAAGAATTCGACGATCACGCCCGTTCGCTGCGCGCCGGAACACGTCAGGCCCACGGCTTCAAGGGCCGCACCATCTGCGATGCGCTGATGGCGACGATGCCCGGCGAGCTTACGTTCTCCATCAACAGCCGGCTGCTGACGCAAGGCATCACCGCCTCCGATGCCGAAGTCGGCACCGCGGTCGGATTTGCCTTCCGCGAATTGAAGCTCGTGGTCGAGCCCGGCGGCGCCGTCGGCCTTGCAGCCCTTCTCGCCGGGCACATCGACGCCCGCGGCAAGAACGTCGTCATCGTGCTGTCCGGCGGCAATGTCGACGCGGATCTGTTCGCCAAGCTCGTGGCCTGATCTTTTAGAACTTCAGCGAAGTTTTTCGTCATGGCCGGGCTTGTCCCGGCCATCCACGTCTTCGCTTTGCTCTAACTGGAAAAACGTGGAGGGCCGGAACGACGCCCGGCCATGACGAAAAATCCCTTACGAGAACAGCGCGATCTTTTCGGCCTGGCTCATGCGGCGGATCGGCGCCAGCGGATCGGAGGCCGCTGCGGCGGGTTTTGTCACGATGCCGCTGGCGATCAGGCTCGAGCCAAGAGAACTTTCAGAACTTTGAAGCGAGGCCGGACGCTCCGCAGCCGGACGCTCCGCAACAGCGATTTCGAGCGACGGCTGAAGCGGCGCCTGCGTCGCCTCTGCCTGCGCAGGCGCGGCCAATAGCTCGGCTTCGCGCGGCTCAGCCTCCATCGGCTCGGCTTCCCGGGTGACGATGACGGGTACGGGAGGCGGCGGCGCTGCCGCGTCGATCTCGTCCGGATCGGTCTCGGGAGCCATCTCGATGCCGGAATCATCCGGCGCCGCCATTTCCAGCGCGACCAGTTCCAGTACCGCTTCGTCATCGGCCTCGGCGGCCGCTTCCGTGATCTCGGCATGTTCAGGCTGAGCATCGGCAGCTTCGGCCACAATGTCGGCCGCTTCAGCCGCTGCAACAGCCGCCTCGGCCGGGATTTCCGCCGTGCCGGTCGCCGCCTGGGGATCGCTTTCCTCAGTCGCGCGTGGCATCGCCTCGGGCATCGCGGCGGCCGATGGGGCAGGCGCGGGCCCAGCCGGCGCGGCGGCTCGCTCAGCGGCCGCTGGCGCCCCATCGCCATCGTCAAACCCCGCAATCCGCCGTTCGATCAGGTCGAATGCCGCGTTCAACGCGCCTCGCGCTTCCGCCGACGAGAGGTGTCCGCAGGCGCCCTCGATGGCGTGGACCTGCGAATCGATCAGGTCGCAGATCCGTCCGTCGGCGCCGATCTCGCGCCAGCGCCAGGCGATCTCCTTGATGACGCGGGCACCCTTGCGCACCGGCGCCAGATGCTCTTCCAGCGCAAGGCCATCGAGCGCCGCCAGCGCGGTGCCCCGCGCCTCGTCGAGCGCGCTCTTGATTGCGGCCAGCGCGTCGGCGAGCCCGTTGTCGGGAGGCGCCTCCTGCCTCTGCGCGGCAAGGCTTTGCTCGATCCGCTCGACGGCGTCGAGCACCATGCGGGTATCGGCATTGCGGTTGCGCTTGGCGTATTCGCCGAGAAACCAGCGGCCCCGCGAGGTCTCCATGAAGGCGTCGCTGATCGCCTCATAGTCCTCCTCGCTCGGCTGCGCGGCGCGCGCCGAGATCGGCGATAGGGCAAATGCTTCGTCGGCCATGGCAAACTCTTCCGCGCAAATCACCGCGCGTTGGGTTAACGATCACCACGATATCAAGCGAATCGCAATTGAATTGATGCCGTCCGAATCACAAATCCCCATCGTATCGCGCAACACCTCGGTCCGATTCGCGCGCCGGCTGGCGCTGTTTTACGGCACGTCGTTCGGATTGATCGGCACCCATCTGCCGTTCTTCCCGGTGTGGCTCAAGGCGGTCGGCATCGACGCCTCCTGGATCGGCATCATCACCGCCGTTCCCTCGGTCACGCGGTTCACCGTGCTGCCGTTCGTGACGGCCTTCGCCGAGCGGCATCAATCGTTGCGCGGCGCGATGATCCTGACCGCCTTTGCCGCCGCCCTCGGCTTCTTGCTGGTTGGAACGCAGCATCTGCCGCTATTGGTATTCGCAGCTTACGCGCTCACGGCCTGCGTGTGGACGCCGACAGTGCCGCTGACCGACGCCTATGCGCTGCGCGGCGTGGCGCGCTACGGCCTCAATTACGGGCCGCTGCGGCTGTGGGGCTCGGCCGCCTTCGTGGTCGGCGCGCTGGCCTGCGGCTTGCTGGTCGATGTCATCGCCGCACGCGAATTGATCTGGGTGATCGCGTCGGTGGCAGGCCTTGGCGCCATCGTCAGCCTCGGTCTTGCGCGGCTCGACCAGCCGAAGACCGCGCCGGCGGCGCATCATGGCGCGGGGCGGCTACTGCGCGAGCCTGGTTTTCTTGCGATCATCGGCTCGTCGGCGCTGATCCAGGGCAGCCATGCCGCCTATTACACCTTTGCCTCCATCACCTGGCAGGGCGCTGGCTTGGGCGGGCTGACCATCGCCGGATTGTGGGTATTGGGGGTGCTGGCCGAGATCGTGGTGTTCGCGCTGTCGCCGCGCTTTACATTAAACCCTTCGGCGCTGGTGGTGATCGGCGGGCTGAGCGCGGTCGGGCGCTGGCTGATCACGGCGCAGGAGCCGTCGGTCGCCGTGCTGTCGGTGGTCCAACTCGCGCACGGGCTGACTTACGGGCTTACCCAGGTCGGCACCATGGGACTTCTGGTGCACCGTGTGCCGGGACACGTGATGGCGCGCGGGCAGGGCTATTTCGCGGCCTGCAGCGGCATCGTCGCCTCCTGCACATCGATCTTGTCCGGCGCGGTCTATGCGCGCCACGGCCAGGGCGTCTATTACGTGATGGCGGCGATGGCGCTGGCAGGCGCGGTGTTGATGTGGCTGGCGCGGCACCGCGTAGCGCTTTCAAGCGAAAGCCTGCCCCGGACTTGATCCGGGGTGGAGACCGGTTCGCGTGAAGAAAACGCGTCAAATTAGAGAGTCTCCGATCATCCCCAAAGCGATGCGTCGGGCGGATAGACCAGGCTGCCCTCATAGCGCAATCCGCCATCGCGGTCGCGCGCCAGCAATAGCGGGCCATCGAGATCGACAAAGCGCGCCTGCGATGTCAGCAGCATCGCCGGGGCCATGGCCAGCGACGTCGCGACCATGCAGCCGACCATGATGTCGAAGTCCAGCGCGCGCGCCGCGTCCGCCATGGCGAGCGCCTCGGTCAATCCGCCTGACTTGTCGAGCTTGATGTTGACGGCATCGTAGCGCTCGCGCAGCCCCTCAAGCGATCTGCGATCGTGCACGCTCTCGTCGGCGCAGACTTTGAGCGGCCGGCGGATGCGCGCCAGCGGCTCGTCGTGGCCGGCCGGAAGCGGCTGCTCGACCAGGGTGACGCCTTCAGCCGCGCAAGCCGCGAGGTTCTGCTCGAGATTGTCGGCCGACCAGGCCTCGTTGGCATCGACGACCAGTTCGCTATCGGGCGCGGCCTTGCGGACCGCTGCGATCCGCTCGCCGTCGCCGTCGCCGCCGAGTTTTACCTTTAGGAGCCTGCGGTGGGCGACCCTCTCGGCCGCCGCCGCCATCGCCTCCGGCGTGCCCAGCGAGATCGTATAGGCGGTGACGCAGGCCTTGGGTGTGGGGCGCCCGAGCAGGTTCCAGATGCGCCGGCCACCGGCCTTGGCCTCAAGGTCCCAAAACGCGCAATCCAGGGCGTTACGGGCGGCGCCTGGTGGCATGGCGGCCTGCAGGGCATTTCGGTCGAGCCCCCGCGACAGCGGTTCCTGCATCGCCTGAAGGGCGGCCAAGGTGGCTTCCGCCGTCTCACCATAGCGGGGGTAGGGGACGCATTCGCCGCGCCCGCTCACGCCGCCATGGCTCAATTCCGCCACCACCGTCACGGCCTCGGTCTTGGCGCCACGGCTGATGGTGAAGGCGCCGGCGATCGGCCAGCGCTCAATTCTGGCTGATAGGGAGCAGGATTGGCTGGAAGTCATTTTAAAATCTGGCAATTTTGAACCGGCGGCTTGCCCGGCGCAACCAACTATGGCTGGCTAGGGGCTTGGTCCGCAAGGCAATCGCGGATTTAGGGGATCTTTCCTTTTCTACTGATACTGGAGAGTCGGCGCAGGAGTGGGGATTGTGAACGGGGACCCGACATTGGAGCGGATAGCACAGGGCAATGGACTGGCGCTGTGTGCCGCCGGCCCGTGGATCGCCCGTTTTGCGCCCGTGCTCGAGCGGATCGTCGCTGACGCCGAAAAGCTCACCGGCAGCCGCCCCAACATCTTCATCGACGTTTCGCAGGTTTCAAACCTCGACACCTTCGGCGCCTGGCTGATCGAACGGCTGCGCCGCAGCCTGACCCAGGGCGGCCAGGAGGCGAAGATCGCAGGCCTGTCGGCGAATTATTCGAGCCTGGTCGACGAGGTGCGCCGGGTAAAGCCCGCAAGCCCCGTCGCCCCGCCGTCGGTGACGATTTTGGGGATGCTGGATCAGGTCGGCCGCCACATGGTCGGGTTCGGCACCACCATCGTCGGGCTGATCGACATGTTAGGCGCCGTGCTCGCCGCGAGCGGACGGGTGTTGATTCACCCCAGCCACTTTCGCCTGACCTCGACGGTGCATCACCTCGAACAGGTATGCTGGCGCGCGGTGCCGATCATCGCGCTGATCACGTTTCTGATCGGCTGCATCATCTCGCAGCAGGGCATCTTTCATTTCCGCCAGTTCGGCGCCGACCTCTTCGTCGTCGATATGCTCGGCGTGCTGGTGCTGCGCGAGATCGGCGTGCTTTTGGTGGCGATCATGGTGGCGGGCCGCTCCGGCAGCGCCTACACCGCCGAGCTCGGCTCGATGAAAATGCGCGAGGAGATCGACGCGCTGCGCACCATGGGTTTCGATCCGATCGAGGTTCTGATCCTGCCGCGCCTGCTGGCGCTGATCATCGCGTTGCCGATCCTCGCCTTCCTCGGCGCGATGGCGGCGCTGGTCGGCGGCGGGCTCGTAGCCTGGGGCTATGGCGGGGTCGATCCCGAAGCCTTCATGCTGCGCTTGCGCGATGCGATCTCGATCGATCACTTCACCGTCGGCCTGATCAAGGCGCCAGTCATGGCGGCGGTGATCGGGATCGTCGCCTGCGTCGAGGGCCTGGCGGTCGAGGGCAGCGCGGAATCGCTCGGACAGCACACCACGTCGTCGGTGGTGCAGGGCATCTTCTTCGTCATCGTCATGGACGGCGTATTCGCGATCTTCTTCGCCTCGATCGGGATGTGACGATGGCGCCCGAGACACAAACTGCAAACGCCATCATCCGTGTCCGCGACATCTCGGTGCAGTTCGGCAAAACGAAAATTCTCGACGGGCTCAATCTCGACGTCAAGCGCGGCGAGATTTTGGGCTTTGTCGGTCCCTCCGGGGCCGGCAAATCGGTATTGACGCGCACCATCATCGGCCTCGTCCCGAAAGTCAGTGGTCGCATCGAGGTGTTCGGCATTGATCTCGACGCGGCCGATGCCGCGGCGCGCCGCGGCGTCGAGCGGCGCTGGGGCATCCTGTTCCAGCAAGGCGCGCTGTTTTCCTCGCTCACGGTGAGCCAGAATATCCAGTTTCCGGTGCGCGAATATCTCAACGTCTCGCAGCGCCTGCTCGACGAGATCACGGTCGCAAAACTCGGCATGGTGGGGCTTCGTCCCGAAGTCGCCGATCGTTTCCCTTCCGAGCTGTCCGGCGGCATGATCAAGCGCGTGGCGCTGGCGCGGGCGCTCGCGCTCGATCCCGAACTGGTATTCCTGGATGAACCGACCTCCGGCCTCGATCCGATCGGCGCCGGCGATTTCGACGAGCTGGTGCGAACGCTGCAGCGTACTTTGGGCCTGACCGTTTTCATGGTAACCCACGATCTCGACAGCCTTTATACTGCTTGTGACCGCATCGCCGTTTTAGGGAACGGTAAAATCATTGCCGCAGGATCGATGGCCGACATGCAGGCCTCGCAGCATCCCTGGTTGAGGGCCTACTTCCACGGCAAGCGCGCCCGCGCTGTCATGGGCTAGTACGAGCATGATCCCGAAAAGTGGGTACCGGTTTTCGGACAGGATCATGCTCAAACAAAGAGAAGCTACGGCGCTGATGCAGCGAAGCTGCGTCGGCGACTAGTATCGGAGCAAATCTAGAATGGAAACGCGGGCGAACTTTATTCTGATCGGAACCTTCACGCTTGCCGTGATCGCGGCGGCGTTCGGCTTTGTGCTGTGGTTCCAGTCGCTCCATACCACCAAGGCGCGCAGCCCCTTGCGCATCATCTTCGAGGGTCCGGCGGCGGGCCTGCGCAACGGCGGCAGCGTCAATTTCAACGGTATCCGGGTGGGTGAGGTGATCTCCGTAAAGCTCGACAACCCGCGTCGTGTCGTCGCACTGGCGATGATCGAGAACAATGCCCCGATCCGCAAGGACACTCTCGTCGGCCTCGAATTCCAGGGCCTGACGGGAGTGGCCGCGATCTCGCTGAAAGGCGGCGAGGAGGCCGCGCCCTCCGTTCCCCTGGACGAGGACGGCGTCCCCGTGCTGACCGCCGATCCCAACGCGCTGCAGGACGTCACCGAGGCCATCAGAGGGACGCTGCAGAACATCAACCGGCTGGTGGCGGACAATCAGGCGGCGGTGAAAAGTTCGCTGCATAATCTGGAAATCTTCACCAACTCGCTGGCGCGCAATTCCGAGAAGATCGACGACGTGATGGCAAAGGTCGACGGCGTCATGGTCAAGGCCGACAGTCTGATGCTCGGCCTCAATACGCTTGCCGGCGGCAAGGAGGGCGGCGAATTGTTCCTGACGGTGAAATCGATCCGCGAACTGGCGGAAGATTTCGACAAGCGCTCGGGCCTGTTGATGACCGACGGCCGCCGCACCCTCGGCGACATCAGCCGCGCGGTCAACAATCTCGACCGCAATCCGACGCGGCTATTGTTCGGCCCGGCCAACGCGAGCGCGCCGGCGGCGAATGCCGCAGCACCGGCGCCCGCGGCGGCAACGGAGAGGAAGCGGCCGTAGGGGACACGTAGATGGGTTGAGCCAACGGGTCGCGCGAATGCGCGCCCGATGATAAACTCCGCGAAACCCATCCTCTCCGAGTCTCGTCTGGCCGTCATTGCGAGCCGACGGGTCGGCGCGAAGCGCCGCCCGATGACAGGCCGCGAAGCCATCCAGCTTGATTGCTTCGTCGCTTGCGCTCCTCGCAATGACGGGGAGGGACCGGGCGTCGTAGTGCGCAGATAGTCGAGCCCTTGTAGTTGAGCCCTTGCGAACCTCGTCACCTTCAGAGCGGGAAAACAACTGAGCTTCGCGCTTGCCGATGTCTCTTGTGGGTCGATCGCGTCGTTCTGACCGTGCACCGATGACTTCCGGTCTTCTCCCGTAAGCGGACCTTTTCAGGGAGCGTCGGCATGTCTCAAAAGTGCCGGAACCGGACCTTCCGCCATCGGCGCTTTTGACCCATCTTGGGCAGCGCGCAGTTCGCGTTCGAGAACGCGATCCTGCCGTGGACATCAATGGCCTGCCGATCCATCTCGCCCTCCCGCTAGGTGAGAACGCGCCAATTGGCCCTAAAATTTAGTTCGAGACTGTTTTCGCCTTGCGGACGAGCACGCTGTCGCCGTCCCGGCTGATTTCGAGCGCACCTGCCTGGTGTGGTGTTGAGAGAACCACACTCTGACCCGGTGCAAGAACAGACACAACACGGATCGGCGTTCCCGCCATGCCCTGCGCAAGGGTCGTGACAACATGGAATCCATCGCGCTCGACGGTGTAGTAGGCGACACCAGACACCTCACCGAGGTCGATGCTTTTGGCCTCAATCGGACGCAGGCCATCGGCGTGGGCGACCTCCAGAGAGGCCAAGGCGAATGCTGCGGCAAAAAGCATGCTACGGATCGACATAGCGATCTCCTTAGGGTTGCGAAAATGAGTCCGTTATCAGATGACGAACATCATTCCATGCTTGATTTGGGACCTCAGCGCCAACTTTGAAGCTCTGCAGGTGGTAACGAAGGAATAAAAAACTCGTGACTGGGCCGAGCGCCGGGCATCCCAACGTCCCCAGGCATTTCTTCCCGCGTTTCGGTCTCCCCTCCGCGCCCGGACGCACATCAGTGCGCTTAACTAACCGCTCCATCGAGCCGACAGGTTCGGGCAGGCTGTGTCACTGGAAACAGCGCGGTCACGTGGAACGTTCCCGCATGTCTCGTGTGGGTCCAGGCTGTGTGAAAACTCCGTCATTCAATTTGTCTGTAGAACATCTGTCTCAATTTTGTAGATGCGAAAAACAATTGCACTGGCAACTTCTGTCACAAGACGAAAATTGAGAAAACCATTCTGTGCATCGTTGGCTCGCGGACGTTTTCACACAGCCTGGGTCATTAGCGCCGATTTGACAGTCCGCCGGTGACTTCTGGTCTACCCCCTACTTCGGACATATCGCTGCATCGCGCTAAACTGACGTTATGTGCCCAACAGGGGACTCATCCACCGCAGTAAGCGTTTTGCCGGCCTGAGACGTCAGGGCCGGAATTGGCCGCGGCACGGCAAAAAGCAAACATCACGAAAATACGAGGAGTGAGACAGCTCACAGACGTGCCTCGCACTAGGCACTAACCAGACCCTTGCAAGGCTTTCGTCGGTTCCAAGATCGAGAAAATGAAAACGATGTCGTGACTCTGTAACGCGCGTTTCAAGCCGAGTTGAGCTTCCTGAAGCGGAATTTAAATGGATCGGGCCCGATCTCTACCTACATCGATGCTGAGGGCATCCGCATCGGATGCTGCAAGCCGATAGCTCGCGTCTGACAGCACGCTCGCCTCACGAAGCGTGATCGCCTCGTCTTGTCTGCGCGTGGAGCTGCGACCGATAGATACAACCGATAGATACAGGAGAAAAACGACAATGATTTCATTCAAAGCTCTTGCAGCGGCCGTGCTGCTGTCCGCGGCAGCAGCGACGCCGGCATTCGCGCAAAGCGACAGCCTGTATTTCAAAAATCTGCGTGACTCCGGGTATAATCCGAGGAACGACTACAATCCGAACGGCACCATAAGGGCCGCCATCCAGGAGCCGGGCGCGTTCGCGTTCTATTATCCGAATCTGGACGTTCTCAATGGTGGGGCTCCAACTCCTGCTGCCAGATTGTCTCCCGACTGGCCCGCGTTGAAGGGCGCGTGTGCGGCGATCGGCGGCGGCACCACTTACTGCGGCGAGCGGCACGACTCTTATGCTTATGCGCCCGACGCATTCCCGCGTCATCATGGCCGCCGTCATCACCGGTCGTGACTCGACCGCGCGGTACAGCGCCATGCGCGGCCCCACGGCCGCGTGGCGCACTATCGCGCAAGGCGGACCTCATCAGGAAGCGATGGCGATCTCTCTCTCCGATCTCGGCTGCTCCCTCCAGACGACCACGACCAGGAGGGCGATGAAGAGAGCCCCCGTGACGGCAGTGCTCACGGGCAGGCCAAGCATGTTGCGTCCGGAGATGAAATCCCCGACCGCCGTTCCTGCGGCTCTGATCAAAACAGCGGTCAGCCAATAAAACGGCAGCAAAAGAAGCCGCCCACCGCGTCCTGCCAGGAACGACACCGCCACGATCGGCGAGAGCAGGATTGACGCTCCAGCGTCGTGTGCGTAGTGACGTGATGGGTATCGCTGCGCTCCACCCATCCGAGCTGAGAGGAAGCGGCCGTAGCGCAAATCGTAGGACGGGTATCGCTGCGCATCAAAGGGTCAGCCCGGTCGATAGACAGTAAAACCCAAGACAAGCAGGACCACGAAAATAATAAGGAGTGCGTCGAACAGTGCTCCCGCAACGTCAGCAGCCACGCTAAACCGGTTAGCGACGCCCGATAGTCCTGCTGCAATCGACACCACGAGAAATAAAAGCATCCACTTGGAAATCGCCATTACTATACCTCCAACGTGATGCGTTTTCTGGCTCCGAACTCTCAAAGAGAAGCCCCGTCGAAGCGGGGCAAGGCGACTCTATTGCAGGGTGTCTAGTGGCATCACCGACACCGCTATTCCGGTCTCGTCGTAAATTGCCACGCACATCCCTCGGTGACGAAAATTAGGATTTGCGGCGAGCATTGCCCGCGCGAAGCGATTACCAATTTCGAGCAGATCTTCCTTCTCGGCCCACTCCTCGTGAGGGACGGACTCGAAGCTGGTCAGATCAGTAATGCTGAGGGTGAAGAGTTGCATTTCAACCTCCACGCCAAAAACGCCAGTTGTCATGCGCGGTTCCACAAGCACACCGCAAAATTCCTGGACTCTGTCGGGTACCGGACAATGAGCTGACATCGTCAACGCCGCCTGTCGGCTCCGCTACGTGTCGATCCCGGAAGTCGCCGCCTTCATTCGATCTCTGGTAACCTGTCCGATGTCCGTTTGGGTGAAACCCATCACCCCGACATGAAAGAGGGCGCCAGCTAAAACAGGAGGCTCAACATGCGAAAGCCCCCCGCCAATCCGAATGAGCAAGAATGCCCGGCATGCAACGGCACCGGCTATCCCGTGGTGATGCAGCCGGTGCGACCGGGTCATAAAATCTATCCTGCTCCGTGCAAGACGTGCGGCGGCAAAGGACGGATACCAGAGGACGCCGGCTGAGGCACAGCATCCCCCTTACCGCTCGGTAAAAGCCGGCGTGAAAGCAAGATGTCGAAAAAAGTGTTCCCGAAATGCACAACGCCGCCCGGGCGAAATATGATCGCTAGGCGGCGCTGGTTGGTGCCGAGCCCTCAAAATCCCCCGGCCTGATTCTATCAGCACGGATTTCGGCCAGCTTCAATTCCGGTAAATTACGGGGCGACGGCTCACATAAGCGCGATAACCAGCGCCATCGCGATCAGGGCCTCCACACCAGTGACGGCGATGCCGAGATAAAGACCGGCCATCACGTTCTCCGATTGGAACGTGATCGGTTTCCGGGCACTGCATTTCCCATGCGTTGCTCGCCCAACTGGATCACGCGGGAGCCGCGATTCCGTTCCGGAGAAAGCGCGTACGATCGGTTGGGCCCTTGCGAAACCCATCACCTTGCCGCGTGTGCGTAGTGACGTGATGGGTATTGCTGCGCTCCACCTATCCTACGAGCTATTAGAGCCGTGGGATGGTTGAGCGAAACGAAACACATCGCTTTCCCTTGACGGGGCCGATGGACTCTTTCCAGTTATTGCGAGCCAATGGGTCGGCGCGAAGCGCCGCCCGATGACAGGCTCCGCGACTCGTCCGCCGCAGCCCGAGGGGGGAAGCAATCCAGCTTTTCATCCGCTGAACGAAGGCTGGATTGCTTCGTCGCTGGCGCTCCTCGCAATGACGGGGAGGGGCGGGCTACGAACTGCGCAACTGATTTGCCCGTCGGGCCAAAACCTGTCCAGCCCCCTTCGCAAAAATATTTCTGTTTTTCCGAAACGCAAATCAGGCTATATGATTTGCCATCCCGTCCCACAGAGGGGCGTTGGCCATCGTCATTGACGCGGGGCGGGATGCGATGGACGCGGCGGCGTCAG
>Ga0185299_10003494_pt1 | contig 20734 bp, 21 predicted proteins | sample PaiPotPPA55metaG_FD_128002 | JGI IMG/M metagenome (GOLD analysis project Ga0185299, IMG submission 128002) | Iron sulfur acid spring bacterial and archeal communities from Banff, Canada, to study Microbial Dark Matter (Phase II) - Paint Pots PPA... ... | reverse complement strand
GGTTCGCCTGCGCGGCCGCCTTGGCGGCATCGTCGGGGGCATCGGCAAGGGCCTTCGCGGCGTCGCCGATCGCGTCCGGACCCGCCCAGTACCAAACGCCATGCGCGATGGGGAAATAAACGAAGGTTACCCAAAGCAGGATAAAAACAAAGACCGCCGAGAATTTCATGCGTTCGGCGAAGGAGCCGACAATCAAGGCGGGGGTAATCATGGCGAAGGTCATCTGAAATACCATATAGGCATATTCGGGAATGACGACGCCGTTGGAAAAGGTCGCCGCGGTCGAATCCGGCGTCATTCCTTTAAGAAAGGCGCTTTTGAATCCTCCGACGAGATTGTTCCATTCATAGCCGTGCAGAAATCCAAGCCAGGGACTGTCGCTGGCGGCGCCCGGCACCAATGCGTGGCTGCCTTCCGTAAAGGCGAGCGAATAGCCGTAAAGGCACCAAACGACCCCAACCATCGCCACGATCGCGAACACCTGGGCGGCCAACGAGGCCGCGTTTTTCGGGCGCGCCATACCGGCGTAGAAGAGCGCGAGGCCGGGAATCGACATCATCAGGACGAGCGCCGACGAGGTCAGCATCCAGGCGGTATCGCCTTTATTGGGCACGGGGGCAGCAGTATCCGCGAAGGCTAGCCCGGCCGCGCCCGCGGCCAGAAAGAGCCCTACGCCGATCGCTCGGGGAGCGATCCTTGGTAGCAAATTAAGGTTCATGTCCGACTCCTGCGAAACTTCAAAAATGGAGGGAAGGGAGCGTTAGATGGCCTCTTGATCGCGTTCTCCGGTACGGATCCGGACCGCTTGATCGAGCGCGGTGACGAAGATCTTGCCGTCGCCAATCTCGCCGGTGCGGGCCGCCGTTGTAATGGCATCGATCGTCTGATTTACGAGATCGCCAGGCACGGCGACCTCGACCTTCAACTTGGGAAGAAAGCTGACCGCATATTCCGCCCCACGGTAGATTTCCGTGTGGCCCTTTTGGCGACCGTAACCTTTGACTTCGGTCACCGTCATTCCGTGCGCGCCAAGCGCTGTCAGCGCGTCACGGACCTCGTCCAGCTTGAACGGCTTAATGATCGCAGTAACTATTTTCATGTTGCTTTTCCTGCTTTCTCTACCTGGGAACTTTGGAAACTGCGTGCGAACCGGCTCATCGCCGTAGAGCCGGGCGCGGGACATCGCGGCCATGCTTGAGTTGCTCTTAGCAAGCTGCGAGCCACTTGCCGATTCGCTCAAACTTGCCGCCGTTAAATTAAAGTGCCGTGGGGCTTGGTCCGGGCAAAAGTAAGGCCGCGCGAGTGTCTGAAACGCCATAGGAATTAGGTATTTATTAAAACTCGAGCTGGGGCGGCGGCCGAAAATTGGTTTGTGCGCGGTGTTTGCTGATCACGGATTCGTGATCGCCAGATAACAAGTTGAGCGCTGACGGTTTCAGGTATTACTTCAGAAGAAGCGCGTCACTCCACCGCTCAAAACAAAACTCCCCGGCCGGCCGGCGTCGGGCGGATAAGGCCTTCCTGGACCACCGAGGCAACGAGGCGGCCGTCATGGGAGAAAAGGAGCCCGCGTGCCAAACCGCGGGCGCCGCAGGAGTTTGGGCTGTCTTGCGCGTAGAGAAGCCAATCGTCGGCGCGAAACGGCCGGTGAAACCACAAGGCGTGATCGAGGCTCGCGACCTGGAGGCCGGTGTCGAACACCGAATGTCCATGCGCGCCGAGCGCGGCGCCAAGAAGAGTCATGTCGGAGAGATACGCGAGCACCGCGCGATGGATGGCCGGATCGCCAGGGAGCGGTCCCGTCGCGCGCAACCAGACCTGCTGTTCGAGGGCGCCCGCTTGGTGCCTGACATCTTGGTGCCTGACATAACGGGGCAGATCAACGGGACGGACCTCGATGGGGCGGTCTTGGGCGAACCAGCGGCGCATGGCGTCCGGCATGGCCGCACCAAAGCGCCGCAGCGTTTCCGTTTCGGTCGGCAGGCTCTCCGGCAATGGAACCTTGGGCATTAAAACAGCGTGTTCGAGCCCAGCCTCCTCGATCTGAAACGATGCCGAGAGCGAGAAAATCGCGCGTCCGTGTTGGATCGCGTTGCAGCGCCGCGTCGTAAAACTCTTCCCGTCCCGAATCCGATCGACTTCATAGATGATCGGCACGGCGGGATCGCCAAGCAAAAGAAAATAGCCATGCAACGAATGTGGCGTGCGCCCTTCGACGGTGCGGGCCGCGGCAACGAGGGCTTGCGCGACCACAAGCCCGCCGAACACGTGTCGCGAGCCAACCTGGGGGCTGCGCCCGCGAAAAATATTTTCCTCGATCCGTTCGAGATCGAGAATAGCCAAAAGCTCTCCGACTGCATGCGACATGGCCCGCGCGACTTCCTTTCGCGAAGCATCTCGTGAGGCGCGCCAGCGGTTCAGTCAGCCCTGACCAATCTTAGCGCCGGACAAGCCGCCTTCCGGCGCGACGCCATGCGGATGACCGCTGATCACCAGACCATCGGAATCAGCCGGTGGCGGACCCGTTGCGCGTAGTCCGCATAGCCGTCGAGCCTCCGGTGGAGTTCGCCGGTCTTCCAAAGCCGTGCGCAGGATTAATTCGCCCGCGAGGAGGATCGCCGCCGCGAGGCCAAACCAAGACCCCAGCGTGAGCGCGGCCGATGAAAAAAGGATCAAGGTCGCGGCGTAGAGCGGATGCTGACATAGCCATAAGGGGCCCTTTGTCACGACCTCGTGGCCGCGCTCGATCTGGATCTTTACGACTTTCGCGAGGAAAGGATTTGCCCGGACGGTGGGAACAAATCCGCATGGAGACAAGGATACCAGCGGTACCGAGCCATTGCAGCCCAGCCGGCATCGCGGACCAACGGAACCATCCAGCATCGACTCCCACCAGGATCTTGTCCCAAAGCCCTTCTGGATCAGGGGCTTGATCCGCTCGTCGAGCAAAGCCGGATCATCGCGGGCGAGCGCTCGGGTGATCAAAAGAAGCGGCCCGAAGAAAAGGATAAGGAAAGCCCACGCCGCTGGCCAAGCAAGCGTCCCGGATGACCCGAACAAAAGAACCGCGAAGACCAAAAACTGCGTCCCTAGCGCAATCCAGACCTTGGGCTTCATTCCCACTCCTCTGCTATAGTTCGCGGCGGCCCCCTGCATTTCCGGCCGCCGCGCTATCCATCAAGCGGGCGCGCTTCTTCCGGAAGCATGATCGGGATGCCGTCGCGGATCGGATAGGCAAGCTTGGCCGCGCGGGAAATGAGTTCCTGATTTTGGGCGTCATATTCGAGGGTCGTCTTGGTGCGCGGACACACCAGGATTTCAAGCAGCCGCGGATCGATCCGGGACGGCTCCGGAGCTTGCTTGGCGCCTGATTCTTTATCCTTACCTGCCATCGGTTCGTCCTCCCGCATTTGTCGTTCCCGTGGAAATTCGCACGGGACCAGCCATCCCGCGCGGCCTCTGCATCGTTTCCGGAAAGCGGTTGCCGGTGTCCGTGAGATAACGACGCGAAACGAAAGATTCTAACCTATATTGCATAAGTCAGCCAACGCCATCTTGCTTAGTGCAAGGGCGTCGACGCGCTTCTCCCGCGGGCGAGTTCGATTTCGGTAATCGCGACAAGCACATCCGCCCGGCCTTTCAGGTCGCGTGCTTCGAGCAGCGCCTGCTTTTCCTTGGGGCTGCACGGGCTCATCATGGACAGCGCATTGACGAGCGCCTCGTTTGGCGCGTCGTGGATGCTGTTCCAGTCGATCTGGAGATGGTTGGTCTCGGCGAAGTCGCGCAAAGTGCGCAAGACGCCGTCGCGATCGACCTGATCCTCGCCCGCGCGGGGACTGAAATCGACGGAGAACGGGCTGAAATCGGCGCGGCATTGCCGGTAGGGCGTCACCGCGGCGATTTCCTCGATGATCTTGAACCGTGCAATGCCGGTCAGCGTGACGAAGTAGCGCCCGTCGCCGGTTTCGGCGAGCTGGGTAATGCGCCCCGCGCATCCGACCGAAAACAGGGCCGGCACGCCGGTTCCGGCTCCTGCCTCGGGGTCGGGTTGGATCATGCCGACGATACGCTCGCCTTTCATGGCATCGTCCACCATGGCGAGGTAGCGTTGCTCAAAGACATTGAGAGGCAATTCGCCACGCGGCAGCAACAGGGCGCCCGCTAACGGAAAAATCGGAAACACCGCCGGCATTTCGTTCGGGTTGCGATAGGCGCGGTTTATGCTCATTTTTCAGGCCTCATTTTTCGCCGCTCACCCGAGAGGGATCCATCCTCGGCTAAATAATTTAATCTCGATATAACGATTTATTCGCGCGCACCTCGCTGTCACGCTTTTAGGCGCGTGCACATAATTTAGGCATTATATGGCCCACGTAAGCGCGCCATGTCCCGGTTTTGCCGACCGAACCATGATGCTAATCCCTTAACGGAGCCAGCGATCTCGCCAGCTTAATCCATCCTATCTGTTGCCCCGTATGATGCAAGAGCAGGTATGTCGCAGCGTTGGCGCGAGCGGAAAATTGCGATAGGTCGAAACTTTAACGCGTGTGGTTTTTAAAAAATGTCTTTCCGGCTGCGGGAAATTATCAAGGATCCTGATAAGCGCGCGATCCTTTCCTGGCTCGGCGGTGGAATAGTCGTCACCGCCAGCGCGATATGGGCTGTCTTTACATTTGTTGTCGAGCACAAGGCTGGACACGATCAGGGGCCGAGCAAAGAGCAAATCGAGCAAATTCAGAAGCCCTTAGCTGAGCAGCTAGCCGCGCAAAACGCTTTGATCAAAATGCTGGTGGAGAAAAATCCGGCGGCGGGGCCTGGCGCGCAGCAGGCCGTCGGCGCGGCGGTCGGATCGATCGCGCAAGGCGTGGTGGCCGAAGGCGACACGCGCTTGCAGCAAGCCCTTGACCTCTTGAAGGCGAATAAAATCGCGGACGCCACTCAGCTCCTAAACGCCGTCGCCGAGGACAAGACCGCGCGCGCCGGGCAGGAAACCGCGCGCGCCGAAAAGGACCGGAAGGAAGCGGCGTTCGCTTATCGTAACCTCGGCGCCATCGCCGGCCTCGCCGACCCGAAGCGGGCGCTGGAGGCTTACGAGAAGGCCGCCGAGCTCGATCCGGACAATGTAGTGAGCTTGTATTGGGCCGGCGCGATTCAGATCGATCACGGCGACCTTACGAAGGCGCAAGCCCGGCTTGAGCGGGTGCTGACGCTAGCGAAGACGGACGATCAGGCGTTCTACAAATATGGGGCGCTGGTCGGCCTCGGCAACATCAAGAACCGGCGGGGCGACCTTTCCGGCGCGCGAAAATCCTACAACGACGTCCTCGCGATTGCCGAGCGGCTGGCGAAAACCGACCCCGGCAACGTGCGCTGGCAGCGCGATCTTGCGGTGTCCTACGACAGGATCGGCGACGTGCAGATGGCGCAGGGCGGATCTTAAAGGTGCACTAAAATCCCATCAGGAAGGCGTCGCCATCAAAGACCGGCTGGCGAAATCCGACCCCGGCAGTGCGGGCTGGCAGCGCGATCTGTCCGTGTCCTATGAGAAGAGCGGCAACGTGCAAAAGGCGCAGGGCGACCTTGCCAGCGCGTTGAAATGCTATAACGACAGCCTCGCCATCAGAGACCGGCTGGCGAAATCCAATCCCGGCAATGCTCTCTGGCAGCGCGATCTCGCGGTGTCCTACATCAAGGCCGGCGATGTGCAAATGGCGAAGGGCGATCTTGCCGGCGCGCTGAAATCCTATAACGACAGCCTCGCGATTATCGGCCGGCTGGCGAAATCCGACCCCGGCAATGCGGGCTGGCAGCGCGATCTCGCGGCGTGCTTTGACAAGCTCGCATTGGCACATTCGCAATCCGGCGACAGAGCAAAAGCGCTCCACTTTTTGCGGCAAGGCCAGGCAATTATGGCGCGCCTGACAAAACTCTCGCCGGACAATGCCACCTGGAACCAGGACCTCGCCCGGTTCGACGGGCAGATCGCGGCGCTGGCGCCATTACGTTCACAACGTGGCCGCAATCCGCGAACCCCGCTTTCGCGCCGCTAGCTGCGCGGCAACCCGGTTCGCCCTCAAATGAATGTCAACAGGCGCTAGGGCGTGTCCATACTTACGGCCTACTACAGCAACGAAAATGGGGATGACCACGCCGATCCTCCGGACAGGGTTAAACCGGGCAAGACAAGTCGCGATCACTTTGGTTGCGTGCGTCACTAAACTTGAATTGGTCTCGTTAACGTAGCCTCTTGGTTGATGTGGGAAGCTGCGATCACGGGTCCCTTTCGGTTTTGGTGGCGCAGGCATCAGATCAAGCCGCAACATTTTGGCATTCTCGCGTTCCGGTAAACCGCACCCTTGCTTGCGCCGTCGCATCCGCTATGAAGCGGCGTCGAATTGGCTTGTTTTCATCCACGGACATCATGCCGCTCGAACATACTTTTTCCATCTTGAAGCCCGATGCGACGCGGCGAAATCTGACCGGGGCGATCAACGCCCTGATTGAAAAAGCGGGGCTGCGCATCGTCGCGCAAAAACGCGTCCGGATGACCCGCGAGCAAGCCGAGACCTTTTACGCGGTTCATAAGGCCCGTCCCTTTTTTGGCGAACTCGTCGCGACGATGACCGCAGGGCCGGTGGTCGTGCAAGTTCTCGAAGGCGAGGACGCGATCGCAAAATACCGCGACGTGCTTGGCGCGACGGACCCCGCAAAGGCCGCGCCCGGCACGATTCGCAAGGAATTCGCACTCTCAGTGGGCGAGAATGCGGCGCATGGGTCGGACGGCCCGGAGACCGCCGCGGCCGAGATCGCGCAATGGTTTTCCGGAAATGAGATCGTGGGGTGAAGGCGCGACCCGGACTTGTTCGAGCGCTGGTTGACAAGATCGAGGCGGATGACCCGCGACTGAGCGCGACCGAGCGGTTTCTCCTACCCATCGAAAGGAACCCGTAGGGGCGCGGATTCGGTCGCCGGGTCGCCGCAAAATACGCGATTGCCCTGGACACGCGTGCGCCCCTCGGCGACGCAGGCAAGCGCGGCCGGATAGATCGCGTGCTCTTCCGCGAGAACGCGGGCGGCGAGCGTTTCAGGCGTATCGGAATCGCGCACCGCGACCGCCGCCTGGGCGATAATCGGGCCATGGTCCATGGCGAGCACCACGAAATGTACGGTGCAGCCGTGGATCTTCACGCCGTCGGCCAAGGCGCGTTCATGCGTCTTCAAGCCTCGATAGGCAGGCAGTAGGGCCGGGTGAATGTTCAAAAGCCGCCCCTGCCATTGGCCGATGAACCAGGGCGTCAGCATCCGCATGAAACCGGCGAGGCAGATCAGCTCGATACGATGCAATTCGAGCAGCACCTGCATCGAACGCTCGAACTCCTCGCGCCCAGCGTAAATCTTATGATCGACGACGGCGCAGGCGATGTTGTTTTCCTTGGCGAAGGCCAATCCCGCCGCGTCCGGCCGGTTCGACACAACAAGGACGATTTCGGCGGGGAATGAGGGACTGCGCGCGCGCTCGATCAAGGCACGCATGTTGGAGCCGCGGCCGGAAATAAGGATCGCCGTGCTTTTGCGCCGGAAGGTCACAACGCAAGCCGCCCGGAATAGACGACCCGCTCGCCCGCCTCGATCGCCACGACGCGGCCGAGCGCGGCTGCGTCTTCTCCGGCCGAAGCAAACGCGCTCAAAACCTCGGCGGCGTTGCCCGAATCGACAACGGCAACCATTCCGATGCCGCAATTGAACGTGCGCAGCATCTCCGGTTCGGCGACGCCGCCGTCTGCCGCGAGCCAAGCGAAGACCTCGGGAACCGGAATCGCCGACAGATCGATTTCGACCCCGAGATTTTTTGGCAGGACGCGCGGAAGATTATCTCGAAAGCCGCCACCTGTGATATGGGCCAAGGCTCTTATGCCATCCGTCCCGGCCAAGACGCGCAGAACCGGCTTCACATAGATGCGGGTTGGAGCGAGCAGGGCTTCGCCGAGGGTTTTTCCCGGCGCGAAAGGCGCGGGGTCGGTCCAGGCGTTGGAGGCTTGCTCGACGATTTGGCGCACCAGCGAAAATCCGTTGGAATGAAGACCCGAGGAGCGCAGGCCCAGGACATGATCGCCTGCCTTGACGTCCGCTCGCGGCAAGAGTTTGCCTCGTTCGACCGCGCCGACCGCGAAGCCCGCGAGGTCGTAATCGGTGCCGCTGTAAAGCCCTGGCATCTCGGCTGTTTCGCCGCCGATCAGTGCCGCGCCCGCCTCGATGCAGCCTTGCGCGATGCCTTTGACGACCTCTGCTCCAACCGCGGGATCGAGCTTCCCGGTCGCGTAATAATCGAGAAAAAAAAGCGGTTCCGCACCCTGCACGACGAGGTCGTTGACACACATGGCGACGAGATCGATCCCGATTGTGTCGTGAATGCCGGTCAACGTGGCAATTTTGACCTTGCTGCCGACTCCGTCGTTCGCGGCGACGAGAATCGGATCGGTAAAACCCGCCGCCTTGAGATCGAAAATTCCGCCGAAGCCGCCGATTTCGGCATCCGCGCCGGGTCGCCTTGTGGCGCGCGCGAGCGGCTTGATCCTTTCGACCATGGCATTGCCGGCATCGATATTGACGCCAGCACCGGCATAGGTGAGGCCCGCTTTATTATTCATATCGATCCCGTACCAAACCCGCGAGCGCGCGAGTTCGTTCCTGTTTGACGCCCCCAAAAGAGCGCAAGGCAGTTGAATCAACGAATTTTTCTCGATTCCAGAAGCGGCTTGCCGGAATTTGCTCTAATCCGTGGCGCCTGCCGAGGCAAGTTCGCCGCACGGGCCAAACCGCGCTATTGGGGCCGGCGGGTAGCCATGTTAGACGCATGTACGGATACTCCCCATGGCCCTTGGCCATCCGCGCGCCGCTGAATTCAGCAAGGCTTTTCCGCGGACGCTCGGGCTTTAAGAACTCTGGCAAGGTTCTTCGAGGCTCCTGTCGATTAGACTTGGCGGGACGGGAGGTCCCATCGCGGCAAATTCATCGAAGCCGCAGTTTAAATTTATCGACGAGGACCGATGCTTTCCTATTACCGCAGTCTGCCCAACTTGATCACGCTCGGCCGCCTGGTGCTCGCGCCGGCGATTGTCGCGATGATCGCCGCGCAGCGCTGGAAGGAGGCCTGCATCGTCTTCATCATCGCGGGCCTGTCCGACGCGGTCGATGGCTGGCTTGCCAATACCTTCGATCTTCGCAGCGAACTCGGCGCCTATCTCGATCCCTTGGCCGACAAAGCGCTGATCGTTTCTATCTATGTCTCGCTCGCCATCGTCGAAGTGCTTCCCGCGACGATCGCCATCCTCGTCGTCGCGCGCGATATCATGATTATCGGCGCGTTCATGATTTCGCTGGTCATGCGCAAGCCGATAAAGGTCAAGCCGCTGACGATCTCGAAGCTCAATACCACCGCCCAAATTAGCTTCGCCGCGATGGTTCTTGGCGGCAAGGCTTTCGATTTTCCGGCCGGCGCCTGGTTCGAAGTCTCGCTTTATGCGGTGGCGGCGCTGACCCTTGCGTCGACAGCGGCCTATTTTGGCCAATGGATCAAACACATGAATCTTTGACGCGGCCGCGGCAGATGGAAGGGAGGGGCTCTTCAAACTTTTCCCCGGGCGCCGCGAACGAAAACGTTGTTCCTTCCCTCCACCACGATGCCCAGCTCTCCCGATCAATGGCCGAATCTTTGTGTAATGCCATCGGTACGCGAAACCATGGATCGCCGAAAGCGACCCATGGTATGGGAAAGCTGTTGGCAAGAGTTGGCGGCAAGCGGCGGCGGTTATGCGGATCGAATGGCAGATCGGCTTTTGGATCGGCGCATTTTTGCTCCTCGTTCTTATGCTGTGGCTTTTCGGCGGCGTGCTGCTGCCTTTCGCTGCCGCCTTCGGGCTTGGCTATCTTTTGAACCCCGTCGTCGATCGGCTGGAGCGGCTTGGCTTCAACCGGCTTGGCGCGACGCTCCTCATCATGGCTTGCTTCGTGCTTGTCCTGGTCTCGATTTCAATTTTGATCGTGCCGGTTCTTTGGCGCCAGGCCGCAAGTTTCATCGAAGCGTTGCCGGCCTATTCCGTCAAGCTGGAGGAACTGATTTCGGCCGAGGCCGCGCGCCTTTCGCGTGATTATGGCGGCGTTTTGATGGACAGGCTCGGCCTTGGCAACAAGGCCGGCGGCGACCTCGCAAGCGCCACCAACGATCTCGTCGCCCAGGCGGCGCAATGGGCGGCTTCGTTTCTGAAGTCGCTTTTGACGCGCGGCGAGGCGTTGATCAGCCTGATTTCGCTGCTTGTCGTGACGCCTGTCGTCGTCTTCTATATGCTTCTCGATTGGCACAAGATGATTGCGACGATCGATGGGTTTGTGCCGCTCCGTCATCGCGAGACGGCGCGGGCGCTCGCGCGCGAGATCGACGCCGCCTTGGCCGGATTTTTGCGCGGCCAATCGCTGGTATGTCTTATCTTGGGCGCCTGGTATGGCATCGGACTTTCGTTGATCGGGCTCAATTTCGGCCTTTTGATCGGCATCACGGCCGGAATCTTGAGCTTCATTCCTTACGTCGGATCGTTGACAGCCCTGGTCTTGTCCTCGACGGTCGCGATCGTGCAGGACTGGCCGCAATGGAAGTTGCTCGCCATGTCGCTCGGCGTATTTTTGATTGGCCAATTTCTCGAAGGCAATATTTTGTCGCCGAAGCTCGTCGGCGAATCGGTCGGGCTGCACCCGGTGTGGCTGATTTTCGCGCTTCTGGCATTTGGCAGCCTGTTTGGGTTCACCGGCCTCATTACCGCGGTTCCGTTCGCCGCCGCCGCCGGAGTAATCTTGCGGTTTGCGGTCAGGCGCTACCGCGAAAGCAACCTTTATACGGGCACGGTCGGCGCAAACCCCAAGATTCTTCTCGAATCCACCATGACGCATCCCGATGACGAGATCCATTGAGATGGCCGGCGAGAACCCCCGCCAGGCGCGACCCGTGAACCCTCAATTGACGCTGAATCTCGCCCCGGACCCCGGCTACGAACGCGAGAATTTCTTCGTGTCTGGTTCGAACGAACAAGCGTATGCGATGATCGAACTCTGGCCCAGCTGGCCGGATCCGACACTGCTCATTTTGGGGCCGTCAGGTGCCGGCAAAAGCCACCTTGGCGCAATCTGGGCTTCGATCGCCAAAGCCAGCATTCAATCCGCCGCTTCCCTGGCGGCGGAGGATATTGAAGCGCTGGCCGCCGCCGGGCCGCTTCTCTTAGATGACGCAGATGCGATCGGCCAATCCGAAGCGCAGCTCTTCCACCTTGTTAATTTGATGCGCGAGCGCGGCACGGCCCTGGTTCTCACCGCGAAAACGCCACCGGATGCCTGGGGCTTGCGGACCGCCGATCTCGTGTCGCGTTTGCGTCTCGCTCCAACGGTCGCGATCGGGCCCCCGGACGACGCCTTGATGCGGGCCGTTCTCGTCAAGCTCCTGATCGACCGACAGCTTGTCGTCGACACCGGCGTTGTCGGCTATATCGCTTTGCGGATCGAGCGCTCGCTCGACGCGGCACGCTCATTTATCGACGCGCTTGATCGCGAGGCCTTGGCGCGCCAGAGCCGGATCTCCCGGGCCATCGCGGGAGACGTGCTGCTCTCCATGGGCCACGGCGGGGAACAAGGTCCGTTTCACGACGAGCGAGACCCCTCCGATACCGGAGACGAGGAGACCGGCTTTCGATGACGCTGCCGCTTACGGTCCGACGTAGCGGATCGAGCGGCCTTGGGGGTCTATGAGGGTTTCCCCAAAAACGAGGTTTTCGCTTGCCGAGCGTCCGGTAACCATGCCGGGCTTGCCGCCCGTACCGGAATCTTGGGCGTCCAGAGCGGCGAGGGCCTTGCGTTCGCGCGTGGGAAGTCCCTTGATTTCGGATGGTTTTCTAAAATCCTCCGGCGCGTGATGATCGCCGGAAGAGCCAATAAAAATCCTTATCCCGGTTGGCGTCACCACCGCATCGCCATACCGTAAACTCTCGTCGTCCATGAGATCGGTCGGTGGAACCGGCCCTACCGGATGGCTTGAGGCGACAAGTAACTTCCGGCGCCCCATGAGTTTATGTCCGTGCCGGTGGAACCCGCGATCCGCGCGCCGGCGAAAACCCGGATCGGCGCCCCAATGGCCAGGCATACCGCCAAAATAGCCTTCATAAGGCCTGACGGCCGGGCGCTCGGGTTGCCCAAATAGGAAGTCGAAAAATCCAGCGTGCGCGATGCTCGGAAACGCGATGCCCAAGGCAACCGTCACTGCGGCTATCGCCACGCCACGACGGTTGCGATCTATGCCCATGGCGAAATCCATACGCTAAAACCTGACCCAAAACAGATTTAGGGGAATTTCCGGAAATGTCGAGGCGTCGCGGCCCATTTTCAGCCGCCTCTCCGCATCCGTTCGTATTCGGCATGGATGATTTGCGCGCCATAGCGGCGTTCGAGCCGAAGGACCGTGAAATGACCGCGCGCAATTGTCTGAAAATGATCCGCGAAGGCGTAATTTATAGCGGCCCCACCCGCGGCGCCGATCAGCGGAACGCTTTGGGCCACGAGTTTTTGCGAGACAACCACGCCGAAATGGGTTCCAATCTCGGCCACCAAGCGGACAAGCGCCGGCGCGGCCTCGCTCGCGGCAGCGCGGCCGGTGAGATAGCTTGCCGCTTCCGTTACCGACTTCGCCAGAATGGCGCGAAGCGCGAAATAGCCCGTTTCCAGGACCGCGCCATTGCTAATACTCGAGTCCGCAACATCGATGCCCGGAAACCGGATGTCTCGGTTCGAACCGTCCCGGCCGCCAAGGGCGAACACCTCAAGGCAGGCGAGCGCGGTTTTCGGGTCGGCCAAATCCTGTCCCTCGGCACGGGCGATGTCGGCGATCGAGCGCAGCATGATCGTGGTCGAGAAGGGTAATTCGACCGGCAGGCTCGAGATACCAAACGCGCCGCCCGCCGCTCCGGCAAGAACCGCGATGCTCTTGTGCATGCGGCGTCTGTCCCTGAGAGGCTTTCCCGCAAGGCTTCGCAGCGCGAAGTTGAGACCGCTTTTGATTGCCGCCTCGGCTGCCCTGCTCGCGATTTCCGCGATGTTCGCGGGCACAATCGCTGCGATGGCGCCCGCCTGGCGGCCAAGAATCGAGCTCAGCCGGATCGCCAGACTCGTCCGTTCGAGCTCGCGCATGGCCCGTTCCAGAGCTTCGCGGTCGTCGATCGAGAGCCGGGACGCCCCGGCGGCAAAAGCCAGATCTCCAGAATCGGATTGATCCGTGCGCACCAGGGAATTCATGAGAAATCCTCGCTAAGAGCAGCCATATTGCAGCATCCGAAATCGACGCGCAACCTGAATACCAACCGCCGCCGCCGCGCCGTTCGGCAATCCTGGGTCACGCCTGCGTGATCGGCTTCGGCCAAGCCACTTGGTAAACATAGACTCCGATCGATGCAGCGCAAGGCTGATGGCCGCGCGTCTTCCTGGTGTTCCATTTACGTGACTTGTTGCATTTCATTGGAACAAATCGAACAATTGAATTAATTCGAATCGAATTGCGCAATTCGATTGAACCTGTTGAAGGGGAATTATTCTTAAATCAATGTTCTCTAATCATCTAGCCTTATTTCGATAAAATCCGATCGCTTTTCTTAGAACCGCCGCAAAGCCAGCCTGGCACAGTCGCCTTACAGGGGGCGCGCAAGGCGAGAAAAATGAAAAATTGGAAGCTAAAACCGGTAATCGCTTTGGCGCTGCTGGGTTCGTCGCTTGTGGGATTAAGCGCCGGGGCGCCGGGTAGCGCCGCGCCCGGCCCCGCTGGGGGATCTTATGCCCCAATGGGCGGCCCGACGAGCGTGCCTTGGGGCTGGGCGGATTTCTGCCAGCGTTATCCTGAAGAATGCGGCGGCGGTCCGCTCGCGCCGCAGGATGTCAATTTGACACCGCATGCGATGAAGGAAATCGACCGGGTCAACAAATGGGTCAATGCCCATGTTGAGCCGGTGTCGGACATGGAACATTGGGGCGTCATCGAAAAATGGGGCTACCCAACCGATGGAAAGGGAGATTGCGACAACTACGCGCTTTTCAAGCGCAAGATCCTCATCGACGAAGGCTTCCCGCGTCAAGCCCTGCTGATGACGGTGGTCAAGGACGAACACAATGACGGCCATGCGATCCTGACCGTCAAGACCAATGCCGGCGAGTTCGTCCTCGACAATTTGAATGACGAAGTAAAACCTTGGAACCGTACCGGCTATCGTTTTGTCAAACGCCAGGCGCAAACCGACCAAAACATTTGGCTGCAAATCGGCAATCCGACGGCCGCGCCAGATTATGTTTCGCAGTAGAAATCTTGTCCGCACTTTTGCCGCGCCGCGTTGGAACAATGCCACCCCGCTGTCCGTATAATCGGCATGTTGCCGTTGGCGCCCGTGGTTGTCGCAATGCCGAGTTCTTGGGAACGCTGGGTAAGGGTGGTGGCAGCGCGAGCCGGGGATCAAGCTTATGGGGCAATTTGCGACAACAGGCGATTGCCGGCCGTGAATGGCTCCGCGCATCAGTGTTCGCTCCATCCTACCAATCCCTCGCGCCAGTCGATTGGTGTTTCAACTCCTGGATTCAGGCAAATTGAGCCGGATGTGCAACTCACGCAATTGCTTCGGGGTCACCGTGGAAGGCGCGCCCATGAGCAGATCCTCGGCGCGCTGGTTCATCGGAAAAAGCACGACCTCGCGCAAATTTTCCTCCCCCGCGAGCAGCATAACGATGCGGTCGATGCCGGGCGCGATCCCGCCGTGCGGCGGCGCGCCATATTGGAAAGCGCGGTACATGCCGCCGAATTTTTCGAGCAGCGTATCCTCGCCATAGCCGGCGAGCGCGAAGGCCTTCTTCATGATGTCCGGCCGATGGTTTCTTATCGCGCCGGAGGAAAGCTCGACGCCGTTGCAGACGATGTCATATTGAACGGCCTTGATGCCGAGAATCGTTTTTTCGTCAGCCGGATCGAGCTCGAGAAAAGCCTCGGGATCGAAATTCGGCATCGAAAAAGGATTATGCGAAAAGTCGATTTTCTTCTCGTCCTCGTTCAATTCGTACATCGGAAAATCGACGATCCAGCAGAATTCAAAGACGTCCTTTTTAGATAGACCGAGGTCGTGGCCGATACGAAGCCGGGCGGCACCGGCGAGTTTGGCGGCCTTGTCTTCCTGGTCGCAGGCGAAAAACACCGCATCGCCGAAGACACCATCGCCGCTGTGGAGAAGGCCCACCTTTTTCCGGATTTTAATCTGCACTTCCCCAGGTAAGAACTTGGCAATCGGTCCTTTGCCTGTGAACCCGACGTCATTACCCTCGAAGATCACATAGCCAAGGCCCGCCGCGCCTTCGCCCTTCGCCCAATCGTTGAGCTTATCGAAAAAAGAGCGAGGCTGACCGGCCGCGCCAGGCGCCGGAATGGCCCGCACGACGCCGCCCGACTTGATGACATTCTTGAAAGCGTTGAACGTGACATCCGCGCGGGCAAACTCTGCGGTGACGTCGGCGATGACAAGTGGATTTCGAAAATCCGGCTTGTCGGAGCCATATTTCAAGATCGCCTCCGCATAAGGAATCAGCGGGAATTTTTGCGTCACCGGACGGCCGCCGCCGAATTCCTCGAAGACGCCGCGCAGCACCGGCTCGACCGCGGCAAAGACATCCTTCTGCGTGACAAAACTCATTTCGACATCGAGCTGGTAGAATTCGCCGGGGCTGCGGTCGGCTCGCGCATCCTCGTCGCGAAAACACGGCGCGATCTGGAAATAGCGGTCGAAGCCCGCCACCATGACGAGCTGCTTGAACTGCTGCGGCGCTTGCGGCAGGGCATAGAATTTTCCCGGATGCAGGCGGGACGGCACCAGAAAATCGCGCGCGCCCTCGGGGCTCGAAGCGGTGAGAATCGGGGTCTGGAACTCGAAAAAGCCTTGTGCCTTCATCCGCGCGCGCAACGAGTCGATGATTTGGCCGCGCAGCATGATGTTTTGATGCAGCTTCTGGCGGCGCAGATCGAGGAAGCGATAGCGCAGCCGCATGTCTTCCGGGTAATTTTGCTCGCCGAACACAGGCATGGGCAATTCGGCGGCTGCCCCCAAAACCTCGATTCCGGTGACATAGACTTCGACGAGGCCGGTCGGCATTTCAGGATTTTCGGTACCCGCGGGGCGTCTCCGGACCGCGCCGTCGATCCGGATGACCCATTCCGACCGAAGCTTTTCGGCTTGATCGAAAGCCTTCGAATCCGGGTCGACCACGCATTGGGTTATGCCATAATGATCGCGCAGATCGATGAACAGCACGCCGCCATGATCGCGAACGCGATGGCACCAGCCGGAAAGACGAATCGTTTCGCCGACCTGCGTTTCCCGCGGGTCGCCGCAGCTATGGGTACGGTAACGGTGCATTATAAGTGGTCACGAGCAAGAGGAAGAGGGGTGGGCGCGGCCTTGTGGTTCGCGCCAAGCGCGCGGAGAACCGCATGGGAGGCGGCATCTGTCAAGGCGGGGATGAAAGCGGCGCTCGGGCTACGCACTTGACTCGTTCTCGATATAGGCATACATGAGATCGACATAGGCTCAATCGTATCAAAAGGGCGGGAGATCAATGTCAAATTTTCAGCCGGATATTCGAATGACAATGCCGACGCAGGTGATCTTGAGGACTTTTGCCAGTCGGCCTTTAGAACGCCTGAGCGGGGCCGACATCTTTAAGTGCACGGGCATCGGGTCAGGTACAATCTATCCGGTGCTAATCCGGCTCGAAAAAGCTGGATGGCTGAAATCCGAGAAGGAAAACATCGACCCGAGAGAAGCCGGTCGCCCGGCGCGAACGTTCTACCGCCTTACCGCGCAAGGCGCGCGCCGATTCCAGCGGGTCATCGCAAGTAAAGCGCTTCCTGTCCTCAACCCGAGGCCTGGATAATGGAGAAACCAGATGAGCATCGGTGAGCTTATCGCAACAATTGTCATCGGCGTGGCAGGTAACTTCATTGCCGCCTACATTTATGAGACGTACGTCAAGAAACGCGATAAAGGAGATTTCAAAGCTGAAAAAATCGCGTTACAGCTACTTGATTTCGCAATCTCGATGCTACCGGAGGAGGATCGGGCTGAGCGCTTTGATCAGTGGTTAGCCGATCTACTCTCTCTCGAGACTTCGAGACAGCGAATTGAATTCGCCTGCGGGTTTCCGCAAGCTGCTCTGTATTACGTTCAAAGGCATTGGTTAGTATACCGTTCGTAGTAGTAACGAATCGAGTTAGCACCGTAATCAATGAAGTAGATTCAGCGTCAGTTGCAAGTTTATTAATTATGTTAGGTTTTATAGGTTTTATAGGTTTTATAGGTTTTATGGGCTTTCTGATCTATGAGGTCACAGTATATCGTCCAGAAACCTTCTGCTTTGATCAAAACTGGCATCGCTTCACTTGCGACACGACCTACCGCCTGGACGACATTTCTCACCCGTGGTGATGCCAATGGCGTATCGCTGCCCTGTGGCCCGACGCATCCGCAGCGGCTCGCGCGCACTTTTCGCGTCGCTTGCGGCGCGGCGTCCATGATTTCCCGCAATCACAGAAGCGACACGTCCTCCCGACCCGCGCAGACCGCTTCGATGCATACCATGAAGCCCGCGGGCTTAGCGCAGAAATGGTAGGGAGACGGTAGCGAACCCTCCAGCTTTGCATTATTGAGCCGTAATGACCTTGATTTCCACGCCCGAAGACCTAAGCGCCGTCTGCCGCCGCCTTGCCACCCACCCCTTCGTCACCGTCGATACCGAATTTTTGCGGGAAACGACCTTCTGGCCGCGTCTCTGCCTCGTGCAACTCGCGTCGGACGACGAAGCCGTGGCTGTCGATGCGATGGCCGAAGGGCTTGATCTTTCGCCCTTTTTCGAGCTGATGGCCGACCCGGCGCCGACAAAAGTCTTTCATGCGGCTCGTCAAGATATTGAAATTATTTGGAATCTGGCAAAATTGATCCCGGCGCCGCTGTTTGACACCCAGGTCGCCGCGATGGTCTGCGGCTTCGGCGACCAGGTCTCCTATGGCGATCTTGTTCAGACGGTCACGAAAGTCCGGCTAGATAAATCCTCGCGCTTCACGGATTGGTCGCGGCGCCCGCTTTTGCCGGCCCAGGCTGAATATGCGATCGCCGATGTCACCTATTTGCGCAACATCTATAGGTTTTTGCGCGCCAAATTGGCGGAAACCGCCAGGACCGGCTGGCTGGACGACGAAATGGCGCTCTTAGCGGCGCCTTCGACTTATGAACAGCACCCCGAAAACGCCTGGGAGCGGTTCCGCAACCGGGTCCGCAAACCGCGCGATCTGGCGGTGCTCATGGAGGTCGCCGCCTGGCGGGAGGCCGAGGCGCAGAGGCGCGACGTGCCTCGCTCGCGGGTTTTGAAGGACGATGTCTTGATCGAACTCGTGCTCGCCGCGCCGAAAACGGCCGAGGCCTTGGGCAATCTGCGCGCCTTTCCGCGCGGAATGGAGCGTTCGCGTGCCGGCACCGAGATCGTGGCGGCGGTCGAACGCGGCCTCGCGCGGGACCCCAAGACACTGCCGAAGATAGAGCGCGAGCGCCGAAATGGCGGCAATGGCGCGACGGTCGACCTTTTGCGCGTGCTCCTGCGTCATGTCAGCGAGAGCCACGGGGTTGCGGCGAAGATGATCGCGACGGCCGATGATCTCGAAGCGATTGCCGCCGACGATCATGCCAAGGTCGCAGCACTGACCGGCTGGCGGCGCGAACTTTTTGGCGCCAAGGCGCTCGAACTGAAGCACGGGCGCCTCGCGCTGACCGTCGAGCAGGGCAAAGTCCTCCCGCTCGAATGGCGTGACGCGGCGCCGAATGAGCCGGGATGATGCAGGCGGTAATGTCTCGCGCCAAACGGTTTTGTTTTAGCCCGCTATAGTGATCGCCGGCTCGCGTCCGATCAGACGCGCAAGCTGCTTCAAACGATTTTGCACCCGTTCGCTCGCGAGATCGGCAAGGCTTCGCGGCAAGGTCAAGATCAATGTGGTCTTCACGCAAGTCAGGGGCGTCAAGGGCAGGACGCCGGACATCGCGCCCGAGATAACGTAGGCGGCGCGCGTCGCGGCGGCGAGGATACGCGCCCTGTCGAGCATCCGCGCGGAAACCAGCGCGCGGATGCGCGGACTGACGTCCGCGTCGAGTCCGAGATAGCGATAGGACGCCGCGAGCGCGAGGAAAGAACGGCCGGGGTGATCGACACCGAGGAAAGCGGCGTTCTCGACGGTGTTCATGCTTTCCTCGTGGCGGTGGTCTGGATGGGCGCGCCAGTTGACATCGGCCAAAAGGCAGGCGGCATGGCGAAGCCGGCGTTCCTCCAAGGTTTCCTCGGCATGCATGGACTTGATGAATCCGCCGGTCCAATCGCAGAGCTCCCCGGCATGGCCGGGCGCACGCGAGAAGAGCCGGTTGAATTGCGCTGCCGCGACGAGCAAAGGGTCCTGCCGGCGCTGCTCCGTATCGAGCATTTCATAAAGCAGCCCTTCCCGCACGCCGGTCGTCGAAATCATGACTTCGCGCGGCCGCGCCCGGCGAATGATCTCGTCGAGCACGACGGCGCCGTAGGCAAGAAGCGGGCGGCGCGCCGCGCTGACCGCGTCGATCGAAATCAGCGTTTCGGTAGTCGCCCGTTCGACGACGCCCGCGAAATCGGCGGCGTTGGGGGCGGGGATGACATAGCCGTGGGTCACGGCGAGCGGATAATTGCGTTGGCTCATGTGCAGCTTCGCGAGCGCCCGCCAGGTGCCGCCGACCGCGTAGAAAGTGCGTCCCGCGAGCCGCTCGGCGATGGGCGACCCGGCCAAAGCCTCGCGGACAATCTTGACCGCCGCGCGCGGCGACCGTCTCGAGGCGTCCATCAGGGTGAGACCGCCAAGCGGCAGGCTCGTGCCCTCGCCCGCGTGCGCGCCTATCACCTCGATTAATTCGAGTGAGCCGCCGCCGAGATCGCCGACGACGCCATCCGGGCGGTTGATGCCGGTGATGACCCCAAGGCCCGATAGTTCCGCCTCCCGGTCTCCCGACAGAAGCGTCACCGGGGCGCCGATCGCTTCCGCCGCGGCGGCAAGAAATTCGGCTCTGTTCGAAGCATCGCGGGCGGCAGCGGTTGCAATAACATGCAAGACCGACACGCCCATGATATCGCTCAAGAGCCGAAAGCGGCGCAGGGCCGCGAGCGCCTTTTCGACGCCGGCTTTCGGGAGATGGCCGGTGGTTGCCACGCCCTTGCCGAGCGCACACAGCGATTTCTCATTGAAAATCGGGCGGGGCGAGCGGCTCAAACATTCGTAGACAACGAGACGAACCGAGTTCGACCCGACGTCGACGATCGCGAGGGGCTCCTTGGCCCTGGTTGGCGGAGCGGGTTCCTGGCGATTTTCGGACATCGAGCCCTTAGCGGCCATCCAGCCGTTTAAGGAGGGTTTTCGGACTCGAATGTTTGAGGGATTTTCCACGGCCGGACAGACTGGGGTTGGTCATGAAGTAGGAATGCGCATTGAATGGCTCTTCGTTTTCAGGCGCTTTTATGCGCGCGCTCGAACCGTCCGGCAAGACCCGGTAGCTCTGCTGATTATCGATCAGATTGGCGACCATGATCTGATCAAGGATCTGCTCATGCACGGTCGGAT
>Ga0185299_10003490_pt1 | contig 20754 bp, 14 predicted proteins | sample PaiPotPPA55metaG_FD_128002 | JGI IMG/M metagenome (GOLD analysis project Ga0185299, IMG submission 128002) | Iron sulfur acid spring bacterial and archeal communities from Banff, Canada, to study Microbial Dark Matter (Phase II) - Paint Pots PPA... ... | reverse complement strand
ATGATTATGACCGAATTCGACCGCAAGGTGGAAGAGGCTTCCGTTCGCTTCAATCGCTCGGTAGCGAATATCGCCGAGACTCTGGAAAAAGAGACGGCAGAACTGGTGGCGTATCTGAACGACGAGGTTGTGCCAGCGGTGCGGACGCATTCGTCGAAGGCGCTGCGAACGGCGGCAGGGAAGCTCTCCGAGTTCGCGGACTTTCTGGAGACACAGCGAAAGAGTTCTTGAACTGCCTCCCTTCCAGCAACCCGCCCAGGGACGCGCGGCGGTCGCCAGCGACATGGACGCTGCCAGGTCTTCTGTTCCTTCTTCTATTGGGCAGCGCGCTTCTGGGCGGCTGTGGCGGGCACAAGCATACGCCGCTGCCGGTTCCGCCGCCGCCGTCACTTCCACCGGAAAACGAAAAACCTGTCGCGACTCCGCCGTCCGCGGAAACGGGTGAAGACGAGAAGATCGAAGTCCCCGCCGGCGCGAAGCCGATCTTTGAAGAAACCGGGATGGCGAGCTGGTACGGCGCTCCGTATCATAACCGGCGCGGATCGAACGGCGAGGTTTATAACATGCACGCGATGACGGCGGCGCATCTTACTTTGCCGCTGGGCTCGATCGTGCGTGTCATCAATTTGAAGACTGGACATTCAGCGTTGGTGAGGATCACCGATCGTGGGCCGTTCGTGGTAGGGCGCATCATCGATCTATCGCTGGCCGCCGCGAAGGCGGTTGATGTGTACTCGCCCGGCATTGCCAAAGTTCGGCTGGAGGTACTGCAGTCGTCCGTTCCTCTCGAAACGGGTGGACGATGGGCGGTTCAGATCGGCTCCTTCACCGGGCAGAAAGCGGCTGCTGAATTTGCGGAACACCTGCAGAAGCGTTACCAGACGGCCAAAGTCATAAAATTCGTGAGTCCCGTGGGAGACTGGTGGGTGCGGGTCCGAGTGCTGGATGACAACCGCCAGCGCGCAACCGCTCTTGCTCAGGAGACGGAGACTACGGAGGGGTCGGTGTTTCTAGTGCGGCTCGACTGAAAATACTATTCTCTACAAAATGCTGTTAGCCCAGGTGATATTGTTTCTTCCCGAGATATAACCTAACTCCATGTTGACGGCCTGATGATCGTTAACGCGGGCTGAGGGGAGACTGACTTATGGCGGATTGTCTATTCTGCCGGATCATTCGCGGCGAAGTGCCATCCAAGAAAGTCTACGAAGATGAGCACACCTATGCCTTTGAGGATCTGAACCCACAAGGCCCGACCCACGTGCTGGTCATCCCGAAAAAACATATTTCTGGTTTGAAGGAAGCCGTGGCAGAAGACGCGGAGTTGGTGGGGCGATGTCACTTGGCGGCGGCGCAGATTGCACGAGAACGATCGATTGAAGATGGCTACCGCACGGTGCTGAATGTGGGTCCGCGCGCCGGGCAATCGGTTTTTCATCTGCATGTGCACTTGATCGGCGGGCGTTCGCTGCAATGGCCGCCGGGCTAGGTCCGCTACTACGCGACCGCGTGACGAATCATACGGTGGAGTGACGGGTCTCGCTTGTGTAGTCTGAGGTGGCCGGGCGGGGACGCCCGGCGCTCCACCAGCAAGCTTTGATCGTTTTCCGGCTTGCATCTTCCGGCTCACATTCTCTGGCTTACAATCGTGGGATGGCGAACCTGACATTGGTTTACGGTCTGCGTCTGTTGCCGTCCGATGAAGTCGAGGCGGTCGGCGAGGCGCCAATCAAACTAAAAAATGGGCGTGAGGCGCATGTCACCATGCACACTCTCGAGGGCAGCAAAGACGAGATCGAGAAGCAACTCAAAACGAGTCTCGCAGCCTTTTTTGACATCTATCCTGAGATATGACGTCTGAGATATGACGCCTGAGATATGACCGCAAGCGCGGAGTCCTAATAACCAGACGGCAAATCAGGCCATGCGATGAGACTGATCTCGCTGGAACTCGAGAGCAAGTTGCACGAAAAGGGGCTCTGGCCGCAGAGTCGCGTCGCGTGGGCGGCGCTCTACGTCTTGGCACTCGATCTGCTTCTGTTCGCAGTGCAGTGGCTGACGCGTCATGTGAGTCCATCAATGTCGGCGAGCCTGGGGGGCTGGGTAACTTTTCTCAGCGTATTGGCAATTGTCTTGCTCGCAATTGCTGGATTCCGCTGGCTACGCTCGCAACTACTGTGGCGGCTGCGGAACCGGTTGATTGTTACATACGTTTTTATTGGCGTGATTCCGGTTTTTCTGCTGGTGGTGATTTCTCTGATCACGCTCTATCTTCTTGCCGGGCAATTCGCCAGCTTTGTCGTAACTTCCGACATCACAACTCATTTGCGCAGCATGGAGGCCGCCAACCGAGCCATCGCCCATCACCTGGCAGCACATATTTCGGGGAGTGGAAAGCTCGATGCAGACGTTCTCGGACATACAAGACCGCATCGTCCGGAATGGTCGCGGCGGGAGGTATGCGTGTGGTACCGCAACCAGCCGAAGCCTGAGTGCGTGGGGCCGGAGGGCGCGGCTGGCTTTGACTCTCCGTCATTTATCACTGAGGATTTCCGCGATATTGTGCGCGATCACGGCACACTCTATCTGCGAACAGAAACCGTGCTTGCGCCTGAGTCCTTGCGCGTGATTTTGAGCGAGCCGCTCGACAAGGATTTTGTCGAGAAGATCGCGGGCGACCTCGGTTTGATTGCAGTTTACGGAACCCAGAGCCCGACTGCGAGTCCCAATGCCCGCTCGACCGCGCCGCAACAGGGCGCCTCGAAACCCTACCTGACATTCGAGGACAGGAAACAACGCGAGGAAACTTTTTCCGCGGGGACGATTCCGCCAGCAAGCAGCACGCTTGATCGAGAGATTACTTTCCCGATCCCCCTGCAGGTGGTGGATTGGGCCACGGGGGAACGACAGCGTGCGGGAGCGCTTGCGGAGGTCGAGACGCGACCCTCGGTGCTCTATGCGAGACTTTTTGCGGCACTCGGAGATTACGCCAAGGGCGTGGAATATATTTTGCTGTCGATCGCGATTGTGTTCGCAATCATCGAGCTGTTGGCGCTGTTCGTTGGAACCAAACTGACACGCAGCATCACATCGGCGGTGGACCAACTCTACGAAGCCACCAAGCACATCAATCGGGCTGACTTCAGCCACAGGATCCCGGTGCAGTCGAGCGACCAGCTTGCAACCCTGGCAAACTCCTTCAACTTGATGACCACGTCGATCGAGAAACTGGTTCAGGAGCAGAAGGAAAAGCAGCGTCTGGAAGGCGAATTGGCGATTGCACAGGAAGTGCAGGCGCAGCTCTATCCCAAGTTGATTACGCAACTCGAAAATCTTGAGGTGCACGGTTTCTGCCGTCCGGCGCGGACGGTGAGCGGGGACTACTACGATTTTCTCGCGCTGAATTCCGACAAGCTGATGCTGGCGGTCGGCGACATCAGCGGGAAAGGAATTTCCGCGGCGCTGCTAATGGCGACGATCCACTCGGCGGTGCGGGCATATAGCATCGAAGACAGATCAGTGTTGCGCGATCTAAAGCTGCGCGAACCAGCCACGGTCGGCGCCGCGGCGGGCTCGGGGCTGATGCTGGCTTCTGAGTTGAAATGGACGGAAGCGTCTCCGGCGGCGCTGCTGACGCTCTTGAATCATCAACTTTACGAAAGCACTCCGGATGCAAAGTACGCGACTTTGTTTTTGGGAATCTATGACGGAGAGACGCGCCGGCTCACGTACAGCAACGGCGGCCACCTGCCACCGATCCTGATTTCCGAAGATGGGTCGTCTCAGTTGCTGAGCTGCGGCGGAACCGTGGTCGGCCTCTTCGACAACCTAAGTTTTCCGGAAGCGACCGTACAACTTCGCCCGGGCGATGTGCTGGTGGCTTACAGCGATGGGGTGACCGAACCGGAAAACGATTATGGTGAGTTCGGCGAGGAGCGGCTGATTCAGTTGGTGCGCGAAAATCGCCATTTGCCACTGGAACGCATCACCGAAATTGTTACCGTCGCCGTCGACGACTGGATCGGCGACAACGAACAACCGGATGACGTAACGCTGGTGCTGGCGCGGGCGAGGTAGTGGAGCGCCGGGCGTCCCCGCCCGGCCACCCGGACACACCGGGACAGGGGACAATACCCGTCGCTTCCATCACCGCAAACGATCCGAGTGAGATACCCCTATTTTCTCGAAAAGCAGGGGGGCGAGGTGAGGCGATAGAGGTTGTTTCGGTTCTAGATAGTCTCGATTTTCAGAGTTGGAAATGCCGCGCGATACAGGCGCTCATCCATGGTCAATAGCCGATAGCCGTGCGCTGCGGAATGAGCTCCGATCAAGAAGTCAGCAAGAATCCGTCGCACGCCCAAGTCGCGATGCTTTCGACGCCGTTCCGCATAGCCTCGGAACGCTCGGCCGGCAGATCGCCATATCGCTTCGGTCAGATGCCAGTCGATCGTGATTCCGGTGTCTTCAAAGAACCCATTCACGAAATTTTCAGTTCGGCCGGGACCCGCTACGATTTCGGCAAAGACCGGGGCAGCCACGGTCACATTTCCCTGCCCGAAGGCTGATTCCAAGGCAGCCTGCACGGCCAAGTTCAGCGATGGGTCCGGGCCCCAGTACGCGACGACCACATTGGTGTCGAGAGCGGTCGTCATCACTCTCCCCGCATCTGCCGCAGCCAGCGGTTGATCGCCTTTCTGCCGGATCCAACTCCAGGCGTACCGATGCCGCGATATTTTTCGAATACGCTTGGGCTGCGAACGGGACGGATATGCACGCCCTTGCTGTCGGTCTCAAACAGCAGCCGGTCTCCGGCCCGAACGCCAAGGATTCGGCGAACTTCGATGGGCACTGTGATTTGGCCTTTGCTCGTGATTTTAGCTTGCTTTTGCATGGCGTATTCCGATTCCTTACTTTACCATATTTTCCTTACTTGACATACTTTAACTGCTCAAGAACCTTTTTCTAAACCAGCTTTGTAACCGTCTCGCCGTAGGAATCATCAATAATTCATAAGGGCGTGATCATCAGGAGAAAGGAAAATGAAAATGAAAGCCAAATTCGCGATGTCTGTGGCGGCAGGCACCTTGTTGTTTTTGAGTCTACCCGTAGTTGCACGTGCCGCGAATTCACCTCAGGATCAGGCGACCGAGCAAACGCAATCGGTGCAAAAGGGCAAGAGCCGGAAGGCTCAGTCCGGCCCCGGCAAGGAAGTCGGCAAGGGCGGTGAGGACATTGGCAAGGGCGCGGGCAAGGGGGCGGAGAGCTTGGGCAAAGGCACTGCCGGAGCCGCCGGCAATCTCGTTACCCTGCATCCTGGCCATGCCGCCGCCGATCTCGGCAAAGGCGCCGCAGGTGCTGGCAAGGACGTCGGAGTCGGCACCGGAAAAGGCGCGGCCAAGATCGGCAAAGGAAGCGCCAAGGGAATAGGGAAGCTGGGCAAGAAGATCTTCGGCAGGGGCGGCAAGAACAAGAAGAATTCCGACATGGAGAATTGACGGGCACCGGCCACTTCTTGCGTCCTTTCTCGGAAGCAGGGCATCTGAAAGGAAGAAAATACGTCTGAGTCAGAGCGCCCGAATATGTCTGCCACGGCGCGAACTCTTTCAACGCTGTATTTCAACGCGATATCGAACAAATTTCAGGAGAGATAAAAATGAGTGGAATAGCAATACCGACAGCCGAAGCTCAAGCCCCCGAATCCCCCGCCTACAATGCGAAGGCCTATGCAGCCAGGAGTGCCACATCAGGGCTGGCGTCGTTCTCGGTTCCGCGGCGCGATCTGCGCCCCGACGACGTGCAGATTGAAATCCAATACTGCGGCGTTTGCCATTCAGACTTGCATCAGGTACGCAATGAATGGCAGAACACTATGCCGACCGTGTATCCCTGCGTGCCTGGGCACGAAATCATTGGCCGGGTGGCAAAAACCGGTCGTGCCGTCAAAAAATTCAAAGAAGGCGATATTGTCGGCGTGGGGTGCATGGTCAGTTCGTGCGGCGTGTGCGCTAACTGCCTGGCCGGCGATGAGCAATTCTGCGTCAATTTTCCAACTTTGACCTACAACGCCGAGGACAAGATTCTCGGGGGCGTCACTTACGGCGGATATTCAGACAGCATAGTGGTGAGAGAGGCTTTTGTGCTACGCGTTTCGGACAAGCTCGACCTCGCGGGAGCGGCGCCGCTGCTGTGCGCGGGCATCACCACGTATTCGCCCCTGCGCCATTGGAATGTTGGCAACGGTCAAAAAGTAGGGATTGTGGGACTCGGCGGCCTCGGGCATATGGGCGTTAAATTTGCCAAGGCTTTCGGCGCGAGTGTAGTGCTGTTCACAACATCGCCGAAAAAGATTGGCGACGCGAGGCGTTTGGGTGTTGACGATGTGGTCATTTCCACCAACCCGGAGGAGATGCAAAGGCACGCCACCAGTTTCGACTTCATCCTGGATACGGTTTCCGCCGAGCATGACCTCAATGCTTACCTGCAACTCCTTAAGAAGGATGGCACTATGGCGCTGGTGGGCGCGCCGGAAAAACCCGCTCCAGTGGCTGCCTTCAATCTGATACTAGGGCGACACCGTCTAGCTGGTTCTGCCATCGGAGGTATTCGCGAAACTCAGGAAATGTTGGATTTCTGCGCCGACTACGGCATCACTTCCGACATTGAACTGATAAAAATTCAGGATATTAACCAGGCCTATGAACGGCTGGCGAAGAGCGATGTGAAGTACCGCTTTGTGATTGATATCGCGTCGTTGAAATAAGAGACTCTAGGCGCCCGAGACTTACATTTCATAAGCGGTGTCGGACTCTATGGCGGCCCACTTCTCGAACGTTCGCACACCGCCGGGTTTCCCCGCACATTCGGCGGGTGGGCCACCTTAGCTGGGAATGCGTACCCTGCTTGGTAGTGCGGGGTGCCCCACTTCTCGCGCCCACCCTGAGCAAGACTTGCGGACGGGCTGAATATCCCCGCCCTTCGCTTCGCGATAGGACGGGGCACCCGCGGAGATGACACCCTATACCTAGGTATGGGTTTCTTGTAGAGAGACGCAATGGTAGTTTCTGGGAGGTGGAGGGCACAGAGTTAGCGACGATCCGGGCTGAGATCGAGAGATTGGAAAAGGCCCTGAAGAATTGCGCCGATGGGGGCCTAAGGAAATGGATTGAGGCTGTGATCGAGGAACAGAAAAAGAAGTTGCCACCCCCTTGAGCAGAGCCAGGCGGGCCATCGATTTTTCGTCACAATCATCCATGACCGTCATCACAGACATGCCAGTTGCCATGCCCGAAAATAGAAATAGAAATCAAAGATCGGTTTGGCCAAAGCAGAAGTGTCTTCGCCTCCAGAGATGGAAACTCGATGCCCTACACATGCCATTGCCGGCGCTCTTTGACAACTTGAGCGGTTTAGCGGGCGTGAGCGAAGCGGGAGCCCGCTGACGAAATTTCTGAGCGAAGCGAAGGATCTAGGACCCTGAGGCGTTTGGTCGGCCGTGATCCTGAGCGAGTGGAACGGAGGCGATCCCCGCCCGAATCCTGGGCGCGGCGACAAGCAAAGGCGTTCGCAGCTAAGCCACCGCCCGCGAGAATGGACTGGTGTCGCCGGGACCAGCTTTGCGGCTTCGACAGCATCGTGGCCGGGCGAGGGCGCCCGGCGCTCCATCGTAGGTTTCTTGACTACACCAGGCCCTGATCCAGCATCGAGTTTGCGACTTTCAGGAAGCCTGCGATATTGGCGCCGTTCACCAGGTTGCCGGGAGTGCCGTATTTTTCGGCCGTCTCGAAGCAGTTTTTGTGGATGGCGATCATGATGTTGTGCAGACGCTCGTCGACTTCTTCGCGGGTCCAGGAGATACGCGCGCTGTTCTGCGCCATTTCCAGTCCGGAGGTGGCTACGCCGCCGGCGTTGGCGGCTTTCGCCGGTCCGTAGAGAATTTTGGCGTCGAGGAAGAGCCTGGTCGCTTCGAGGGTGCTCGGCATGTTCGCTCCCTCGCTGACTAGCTTCACGCCGTTCTTGATTAGGTTCGCCGCGTCTTTTGCGTTGATCTCATTCTGTGTGGCGCTCGGGAACACGCAATCGGCTTTGATGTTCCAGAGCCAGTTGTGGTCGAGCTTCTTATCAGTCGAGTTGTAGATGGCGCCCTTGAATTCGTCGGTGTAGTCCTTGATGCGGCCGCGGCGATTGTTCTTCAGCTCCATTACGAACGCGAGCTTTTCGCGGTCGATGCCGTCGGCATCGTAGATGGCTCCGTCGGAGTCGGACATGGAAACCGGCTTCGCGCCTAGATCGAGCAGCTTCTCGACTGTGTACTGCGAGACGTTGCCGCTGCCGGAGACCAGGCACACTTTTCCTTCCAGCTTGTCTCTGCGGGTCTTCAGCATTTCGCTGGCGAAGTAGACGCAGCCGTAGCCGGTGGCCTCGGGACGAATCAGCGAACCGCCCCAGGCCAGGCCCTTGCCGGTGAGAACGCCGGTGAATTCATTGCGCAGGCGCTTGTATTGGCCGAACAGGTAGCCGATTTCGCGGCCACCCACGCCGATGTCGCCGGCGGGGACGTCCGTGTCAGGGCCGATGTGGCGCTGCAGTTCGGTCATGAAGCTCTGGCAGAAGCGCATCACTTCGTTGTCGCTCTTGCCTTTCGGATCGAAATCGCTTCCGCCCTTTCCGCCGCCCATCGGCAGCGTGGTGAGCGAATTCTTGAAGACTTGTTCGAAGGCCAGGAATTTCAGAATGCCGAGGTTGACCGAGGGATGGAAGCGCAGTCCACCTTTGTAGGGGCCGATGGCGCTGTTCATCTGAATGCGGAAGCCGCGATTGACTTGCACGTTGCGTTTGTCATCGAACCAGGGGACGCGGAACATGAGGACCCGTTCGGGCTCCGTGATACGTTCCAGAATTCTGGCTTCGCGATACTCCGGATGGCGATCCAAGACTGGGCGCAAGGACTCGAGCACTTCGAGGACGGCCTGGTGGAATTCTGGTTCGGCGGGATTCTTGGACTTGACGAGGTTGAGAACCTGATTGATGTAGTCCGCCGCGGCGTTATTTTTGGGCGGTTCCATGATGGTACTCATAGGATTGCCTCCGAATTGTTAGATGAATGGATCGTCAAAATGCAGGGCGCCTCTGAATTGCGGCTGTAGTGATTGGACGGCGGGACGGGAAGCTCGGCCGTACCGTGTGGTGACGGGGCTTTGCCCCGTCCAAGCGGGGCAAAGCCCCGCTTCCACACAAACTGCAGCGGCGATAAGGTTACTTCTTGGATGCAGGTTTTACAACTGTCACTTTGGCGGTCACCTGCTGGGCTTTTTCCATGCCTCCTACGATGACCAGGCCGCGGTGGGTAACCAGCAGGCCGCGATGATCCATGGTGGGCTCCGGAGTATTGTCGCTGATGGTTTCCCATTCGCCGGTGTGGACATTGAAAGCGAAGGTGACCGGGGAGGGTTCCGCGGGCTGGCCGTTATAGCCGATTCCGTTGTAGTTGCAGGGAGTGTCGGTTCCGCCGGAGAAATAGATTCTGCCAGATTTTTTTTCCAGCGGTCCCGCGCCTGCCGCGATGCGATAGTGAGCTTTACCGGGATGTGCTGGAAGCTTGGTCCATTCAATTTTAGTGATGTCACCCTTCTTGGGAATTTTTCCCATCCAGCATTCGCTGGACGGGACGTACTTGGGATTGGGGCCGCTCGGATTCTTGTAAGCGCCGTCGACGTAGACGATAGTGTCGCCGATGATGGCGCCCGCGTGGCCGAACACCGGCGTACCGGGAATTGGTGTGGCCTGCATCCAGGTGTCTTTGTCGGTGTCGTAAACCTGAACGTTGCCGACGGCATCGCCTTTCGAGGTTGACCATCCGCCGACGAGGAAAATGTAACGATCGCGATAGAGGCCGACGACCGCGTCATCGACGGGCACGGGGATATCTCTGCCTCGATAATAGCGGTTCTCAACCGGGACAAAGACGTTCAGGTCCGATACGGTGGTCTCTCCGCCGTGCGCGTCGACGACGTAGCCTCCGAAGATGAAGACTTGGTCGTGGAGCGCTACGGCCGATGCCGCCAGACGCCCGGCCACGCCTGGCACGGGACGCTTTTCCGTCCACTTGCCGGTGCCCGGATCCATTTCGTAAGCGCTGGCGGTGATTGCATCCCAGGTTTTTTTCGGGCCGATGCCCATGAAGGAAAAAATGCGAGATCCGTAATCATCATGCGAAACGGCAACCGCATTGTTCGAGACCGGCGCCGGAAGTGGGCTGAGTTTGGGTTCTTCGGCAGCCTGAAGGCGGGACACCAGAAGCAGATAGAACAATGCTGGGAGGAGTTTGGTCGGCGCTGATTTCATTGGTGAAATGATAGCAGCGAAAGGGGTGGACGCTCGGGGCGACGCTTGTGGTTAAAGGCGAAAGTCTTAACCACAGAGGTCACAGGGGTTTCACAGAGGGACCAAATGGGAGACCGGTCGACGCGTTGCGACTGGCTGCGCTAAGACGATACGATGACAAGCGTCACGATGTTAAATGATGAGATGACGGGCACGAGTGCACGCCGGCGGCTCAACAGCACGCTGATTGAGTATTTTCTACGCCACAGTTTGACCGCAGCGGCTAAAGCCGGTCGTCTAGCTAAGCCCGTAATCGCAGCGCTGAAGCGCTGCGCCACCCGAAATCTGGCTCCCGTCTTTGTTATTGTTATTACCAACGCTGCTGCTGCCTTAGTCTGCCTATTGAGCGTGTCTGCGCCAGGGCAGACGCAAAATCAGACCCAAGCTCAAATGCGCCGGCAGTTGCTGCAAGACCTCGATTCGGGCCAGTTGCGGGATGCAGTTTTTCTTGGTCAACAAGCGGTTTCGCGGTGGCCGCGCGATGCGCAATTCCGTCACTATCTGGGCGTCGCGTACTTCAAAACCGGCGATCCCAAGCAGGCTCAGGAGCAGCTCACGCGAGCACGAGAGTTGAACCCGAAAGATTCCGCTACGCATTTTGACCTAGCGCTGGTGTTATTGAGCCAACAGGATTACGCGGCGGCGGCGGAGGAACTCGAAGCGGCGGTCAAGCTTCGCCCCTCGAACGCGCTCGCGCATATGCTGCTGGGGCGAGCGTATCTGAATTCGAATCGCAGCTTGCAGGCGATCGAGGAGTTCAAAACTACTTTGAAGCTTGACCCCTCGATTCGACTTGGCCACTACCATCTGGGATTTGCCTACTTCAGCCTCGGACGTAACGATGAAGCCATCGGCGAATATAAAGAGGAGTTGCGCCGGTCGGGGGAGAGTCCCGCAGTGGTGTATGAGTTGGGGCGCTCGCTGCTGGAGAGCGGAAAGTATGAGTTGGCCGTGAGATATCTGCAGCGCGCGACGGAACTGGACGCGCCGAATCCCGAAGTCTGGTACAACCTGGGCAAGGCGCAGGCGCTCGGGGGGCAGGCGGCTCACGCGGAATCTTCTTTGCGGAAGGCGGCGGAGCTGAATCCGAAGGACCCGAGCCCGCACTATCAACTGGCACGCGTCCTGGAAAAATTGGGTAAGACCGAAGAAGCGCGAAGCGAACGAGCACGCTTCGCGGAACTGAAGAAGGCGCAACCGGCTGCAGCAGGAATGGCCACCGGGCGCGATCAGTGATAGGGATTCAGCGATAGCGATCATGCGAAACCTGCGCGTCACGGTTGCGGCGGCCGTCCTGCTGATGACACTGAGCGGCAGTTGGATTTTGTGGGGAACCGCGCAGACGGCTGCGCCGAAGAATAATGGTCCGCTGGCGAAGCCGGTGGCCCCGCGAAATCCGGGCGCGAAGACACCGGCGACAAATCCACCGCTGTTCGTTGACGTCACGCACGCCGCTGGAATTGATTTTCATCTGACTTGCGGCGGCCAGGAAAAACTCTACATCGTTGAAACCCAGTGCGGAGGCGCCGCCGCGCTCGACTACGATAACGACGGATGGATGGACATTCTACTGGTGGATGGTTCGACGCTGGCGGACTACCGCGCGGGCAAGTGCCATCCACCGCGGCTCTATCACAATAATCATGACGGTACGTTTACCGACGTGTCGGCGAAGTCAGGCCTGAATTTTTGCGGGTGGGGCTATGGCGTGGCTGTCGGCGACTTCGACAACGACGGCTGGGAAGACGTCTACATCACCGGCTTCCATGGTTCGGCGCTTTACCGCAACAACCACGATGGCACGTTCACCGACGTCACCGCAAAAGCCGGCGTCGCCAATGCCGACCGCTGGGGAACCAGCGCGGCCTTCGGTGACTATGACAACGATGGCAACCTCGATCTCTATGTCGCGAACTATGTGGACCTCGATATCAACAACCTGCCGCAGTTCGGCAACGGCGTGTTTTGCCAGTATCGGGGCATCCCGGTAAATTGCGGGCCGCGCGGGTTGAAGGGGTCGCGCGATCGTCTCTACCACAATAACGGTGACGGCACCTTCACGGATGTCACGGAGAAACTCGGCATCGATACCGAAAGCTACTACGGCCTCGGCGTCTTGTGGCTGGATTACGACAAGGACGGATGCCTCGATCTCTACGTAGCGAACGATTCTTCGCCTAGCCTGCTCTATCACAATAACTGCAACGGTGGATTCACCGAAGTCGGCGCCGAGGCCGGCGTGGCCTACAGTTCTGACGGACGCGAACAGGCTGGCATGGGCATTGACGCGGCGGACTATGATCGCGACGGCTGGCCCGACATTGTGAAGACTAATTTCTCTGATGATGCGAACAACCTTTATCACAACGACCACAATGGCGAGTTCACCGACCTGGCTGGCGCGGCGGGGATTGGAGCCATCAGCAATCCGTATCTTGGTTTTGGCGCGAAGTTTCTCGACTACGACAACGACGGATGGCCGGACATTTTCATTGCGAACGGTCATGTGGACCCGCAGGTAGAAGGACAGTCTTTCGGTGTGGGATACGCCGAGCGGCCGTTCCTGTTTCATAACTTGCATAACGGAAAGTTCGAAGAAGTCGGCGAGAAGGCGGGCGGGGCGCTGGCGAAGAAATATGTGGGCCGCGCCGCCTTGACCGCAGACTTTTGGAATCGCGGCCGTCAGGATCTGCTGATCACTAACCTCGACGCTTCTCCCGTTCTGCTGCGCAACGAAGTTCCGTCACCTGGGCACTGGCTGCGGATCAAGACTATCGGCGGCAAATCGAACCGCGATGGCTTCGGCGCGAAGGTCGAGATCACGGTCGAGGGATCGACTCGCTATGCGGAGGTGCGCGCCGGAAGCAGCTTTGAGAGTTCGAGCGACCCGCGCGTCCATTTCGGATTGGGCGCCGCTACTAAAGTCGACTCAATCATCATTCGCTGGCCGAGCGGACAAGTCGACAAACTGGGGCCGGAGGCGGCGGACCAGGAACTTGTCGTCAAAGAGGGAAGTGGCGTGATTGGAAGAACTCCCGGAAAGAAATTCTGAAGGGCACACACCGGTTATGCCCAAGCACTGACCAGGAAAAGCCTTTGGAGGGTCGGGAACAGCGGCGATCTACGGAATTTGGTAGCCTAGCGCATTTCGATCTTCAGTTAGTCATAGGAATAGTGGGCAATGCGCCCGTAAGTATTTGAAACATTGGGCACTGTTGTTTGGTTCAAGAAGTGCGGTGCTAGCTCGAAGGCACTAGGTGTTGCTGTTTCCGGTGCGATCGAGTGGTTTTTTCAACGCCTTCCACCCGGTTCGTTCAACAGAATCAGCAAGATGGTTGACAAAACGGTAGTTCGTGGCGCAGAATTTTGCGCGCTTCGCAGTAGCAGGTGATGCGGCAACCCTACTGATGTAGTTTCGGTTGATGGAATTGTAAAGAGCCCAGGCCGCAACGAGAGTTTGGCAACACGAGAGTTTTGCAACATTAGGTTCACGACAAGGATTCGCAACAAGAATTTCCGTGCATGCTACAAAACCACGCGCCACGACTTCCAAGGGGGTAGGTAATGAAAAGATTGCAGTTTTGCCTCGCAGTGTTTGCCGTGCTGGCACTGACCTTCAGCGCATTCGCGCAGGTGCAGAACGGCCAGTTTACTGGCACCGTGACTGATCCGACCGGCGCCGCGATTGCGAATGCCAAGGTTACGGTTACCAATCCGGCAACCGACCTAAACCTGTCCACTACAACCAATTCCAGTGGCAACTACACGGTGAAGGAAGTTCCGCCGGGCGTCTACAAATTAACGGTCGAGGCCCCGGGTTTCAAGACTGTATCCAATGCGGGTGTGACCGCAAACGCCGGCACCATCGCGCACGTGGACTTCAAACTGCTGATCGGCAAGGCTTCGGAAGTGGTCGAGGTCACCGGTGAAGCGGCCGCCGTCAACACCGAAGATTCGAGGCTCTCCACGACGGTCAGTTCGACGCAGATTAACAACCTGCCTCTCAACGGCCGCAACGTGTTCGACCTGATGCAAATGAGCAGCGGCGCCGTGAACGTGATGGGTGTTGACTTCGAAAACGGCCACAATACCGTAGTCAACGGCTTGCGTGAGGATTTCAACGGCTTCCTCATTAATGGCATATCGAACAAGGGCCTGAGTGGTGGTGCGGTCAACACGCCGATCGAGGACTCGGTCGAAGAATTCCAGCAGTTGGGGTTGAACCTCTCGGCACAGTACGGAAGTAGCGCTGGCGGCACGGTCAACCTAGTCACCAAGGCCGGCACCAATGCCTGGCACGGCAGCGGTTGGGAATACATCCGCAACAACGCGCTCGATGCCAACTATTTTTTCAATAATCAGAACGCCACGAAAAGAGCGCCGCTGCATTTCAACCAGTTCGGCCTGACTTTCGGCGGCCCGATTATCAAGGACAAGCTGTTTTTCTTCCTCTCTCTGCAGGACGACAGGTTCAGCACTAATGCGGTGCCGACAACGATCACGCAGGAATCGCAAGTGTGGCGCGACGCCGTCATAAAGGGTAATGGTGCGTTCTCCGCTACACAGGGCCTCACATCGGGACAATTCAACTCTACTGCGGCGTTGCTGTACCAGAACTTTGCCCCGGCCAACAAGACCGGCACGACGACCGGTCTTACCTCGGACTGCTATGTGTGGGTGACAGTGAACGGCAATAAAGACTGTAGCAACCTCGGCATACCGAATTACACCAACCTGCTTTGCCTCGACAATGGCCTTAACGGAATGACCACGTTGCAGCATCAGAAGCTTGGCTACGTTTTTGGTGTCAAGCCAACCGATTTGGCAGCCATGGCGGGCCACTGCACCATGACTCCGGGCCTCACCCCGGCAGGAGTAGGGATAGACCGTTCAGCCTCGATTCAGGAGACGAGCGTTTCTAGTTTCGGTTCCCAGACGCAATCCCTCGGCAACTTGTTCAACGGAAAAGAGGGATCGATCCGGCTGGACTACAACTGGAACTCGAACAACCGTATGTACGTCAACTTCAACTACCTGCGGACCACCGATAAATATGGCGCTTGCCCCACCAATTCCTGCACTCGCGGCTTCCTGGACCCAACGCGTGGTTTGTTCCCGACGGGATCCTTGAGCTTTGTGCATACCTTCAGCCCGACCATCCTGAACGAGCTACGGGTTGGCTACACGCAAAACAACCTGATAGACGTTGTCGTCGGTGCCGGCGTGCCAGCCGTGGGCTTCACCGACGGGACGGCAGGATTCGGGTCCTACAATGGCTATCCACAAGCGTTCAAGGAAAATATTTACACCTACTCCGACATGGTCTCGATCAGTCACGGAAATCACAACATGAAGGTGGGGGTGGACTTCCGGCGCAACATCGAGAACAGTGAGTTCAACATCGCTCGTCCCTCCTACTACTTCTACGATCAGGTCTTCTTCGCCGCCGACTCACCTTACCTGCAAGTCAACGGTGTCGATCCTGGGATTTGCAAGGCACCCTGCCCAGTTTCTTCGTACAACAAGAATCCTCAGGCGCAACTGAGTGACAACTTCCGACACTGGCGCAATCTCGAGTTCGGAGGCTATTTCCAGGACGACTGGAAGGTCAGCAAGCGCCTCACACTGAACCTCGGTCTGCGCTATGACCTCTATCAGCGTCACCACGAAGAGGCCAATTATGCAACCACGTTCATACCCGGCCCCGGTGCGAATCTTGTACAGCAGATTCAAAATGCCAATGTACCCGCGGGAACAATCGGTACGATCGGCGGGACTACCTACGATTGCACCACCGTAAATTTGTCGCTGGTCCCGCTCGTGGGTTCCGGCTGCGGACCGGGTGGCTTCGCTCCATCCCCTAGTTTGGGAAAGGGCGACCACAACGACTTTGGACCTCGCGTCGGCTTTGCCTGGGATGTGTTTGGCGACGGCAAAACATCGGTACGCGGCGGCTTTGGCATAGCCTATGAGGGAACGCTCTACAACCCGCTTTCGAACTCTCGCTGGAACCTCCCTTACTATTCCTTCGACGAGATCCTCGGCGGCGGGGTCGGCCAACCGGGAGCCGACGTAGTTTATGGCCCGTCGGTTTGCGACGGCACGGGGGGTGCTAACTGTCACCAGCTTTCCAACGTACCGGTGGCGTACCTCGGGCCTCCGACCAACCCCAACCAGGGCCCTGCCGGGCAACCGCAGGCCCAGGGCAACATCAATGGCTGGGATCCAACCAATCCCAACTTTGCGAACCTGACCGGAATCGTCTTCCAAAATGGCGTTCGCGATCCTTATGTGTACAACTTCCACTTCGGTATCCAGCGTGAAATCCTGCCCAAGACGGTAGTCGACGTGAAGTATGTAGGGACCGCTGGCCACAAGCTCTTCCGCTCTGAGGACGTAAACCGCGAACCCGGAACCCGGCTGCCAGCAGGAGTCGTGGTTACCGACAACTTCGGCAACCAATGGACTGGAATGCGAGGTCCGACAAACCCGAACGGCCGCTTGAACGCAAACTATCTCAAGCTGCGGACTTGGGAGAATGCGGTCAACTCCAATTACAACTCGCTGCAGGCCTCGGTCAAACACCAGATGTCTCACGGGTTGCTCTTCAATGTGGACTACACGTACAGCCATTCGATTGACAATGGCTCGACCTGGCATAGCGGCGCCACCACCGCCAACGGTGCCGGCGCTGGCGAGGGCTACACAACCAGCAATACGGATCCGGGTCTGGATCGCGGCGACTCGATCTATGACATACGGCACCGGCTGGTGGTCAACTACGTTTACCAGTTGCCTGGATATAACTTGAAGGGAGCTTTGGGGGTGGTCTTGGGCGGCTGGTCGTATAATGGCATATGGGCTTTCCAGTCCGGTGCGCATTGGGAGCCCACAATTGCGTCGAGCTCCCACCTCGTCGGCAATTGCACGCAGGCTGGCGTCAATTCAGGGGCCTGTGAGAACTCCGGCGGTGACTTCAATCTGGACGGCGGCAACAATGACCGGCCCAACTCAACCCTCTCGCGAATCGGCGGCGTATCACATAACTCTTGGGCCAACGGTTGGGGACAGACGGTGACTAAGGACTCGTTGGGCGTCAAGACCTACACGTACGGTTCCCCGGGTGTTACACTCTCGGCGCCCTGTCTGGCGTGCGTGAGCAACCTCGGTCGCAATACGTTCGTTGGCCCGGGCGCATGGTACGCGGACATGACGTTGTCGAAGACCTTCAAATTCACGGAAAGGGTCGGCATGAAGTTCGATGCCAACGGCTTCAACGTGTTCAACCACACCAACTTCCTCCTTGCCAACGTGGGCGGAGGAGCGAACAACAACTTCACTCGTGTCCAGTTCGGACAGGCTAAAGCCACTCTCAATCCTCGAGAGTTGCAGTTCGGGGTGAAGATCAGCTTCTAACCGAAGACCGTCTTATTTCGAGGGCTTGTTCCCGTTTCGGAGCAAGCCCTCTTTCCTTCAGCGGTGGTATTCTTTGCTGGAGTGCAGTCATGGGCACATGTTCCCGCGCTGTTGTGTCGTTGGGGGTTCTGGCGTCCTTCGTTATTCCTTGCCGGCTCTCTGCCCAGCAGAATCAATTAGGAAAAATCATAGGCAGTATCCGTGTGGTGAGGGGGGACTTTCCTGCCCACCCAGTGTTGGTTCATATCGACATGCGAGGTTCTCCCATAGGGAGCGCGTACTGTGACGACCAGGGACGCTTCGGCTTCTATGCTTTAGTTGCTAATGAATACCGTGTTTCGGTCGACGACGATGCCTACGAACCCGTCAGCGAGACGACAGAGGTGAACCCGGACGTTTCACCCGTGAACATCGTGCAACTTACGCTGGTGCCACGCCCGAATGCCAAGAAAGATCCCATGCCGGGGCGGGTCGAGGGCAGCAACCCGTTCCTGATCGATCCCGCCGACTACAACCGGCGATTTCCGAAGAAGACGCGCAAGGAATTCGACAGAGGTGTAGACGCGGACCACCTGGGCAAGACGGACGAGGCAATCCAGCATTACGAGAAGGCCCTAAGTTATTCGCCGGATTTTTATCCAGCGCACAACAACTTGGGCTCCGCGTATCTGGGCCGGCAGAACTTCGAGGGTGCCCAAACTCAGTTTGAAGCAGCTCTCAAAGCAAATCAGAATGACGCACAAGCTTACTTCAATCTCGCCAACGTGATGCTGTTGACGCAGCATTACCCCGCCGCCGAGCGTGAGATCGAAGAAGGATTGCAGCGGCGGCCGGATTCCGCGTTCGGACACTTCTTGCAGGGGTCGGTGTATTCGCGCACCGGGCGGCCCGAGCTGGCGGAGAAGAGTTTGCAAAGTGCGCTGCAGCTTGATCCCAAGATGTCGCAGGTGTATCTGCAACTGGTGAATTTGTATCTGCAACAGAAACGCGCGCCCGAGGCGATCAGCCAACTTGAGGCCTATCTCAAGGCTTTTCCCGATTCGCCGTTTTCGCCAAAGGCGCGAGAGCTGCTGAAGCGGTTGCAGGGGAACGCGACTGCGTCCACAAATCCCCAGTGACCCTGCTGTCGATCTAATCTTGTGGGGAGAGCCGGGCGTCCCCGCCCGGCTGGACGGGCGAGGCGCCCGTCACTCCACCGTCGGTAAACAGCCCAAACTCCCAATGATAAACTTTTTGTACTCTATGTTCCTGACACGGTTCCCGACACGCGGCCTGCTGTGCGTTCTTTGCTTGATGGTAAGTGCGATGGCTGGCACCGCCGCGCCTCAACGTCCCGCGGCTCAACCTCTCAAGACCGGGCTTCCCAATGTCATTCTGATCACTTTGGATACGACGCGCGCCGATCGCATGGGATTCCTGGGCTCCGAGCGCGGACTCACGCCGAACCTTGATGCTTTAGCGCGCCAGTCCGTGGTTTTCACCCGCGCGTACTCCCAAGTTCCGCTAACTACTGCGTCACATGCGACCATCCTCACCGGTACATATCCGCAGTTTCATCAAGTAAACGATTTCGGCGTGCCGCTGGCGGAGGATCTGCCTTACGCTCCTTATATTTTTCGAGGTAACGGATATCATACGGCGGCGTTTGTCGGCTCTCTGGTCCTTGATCCTGAGGCGCGGTCGGCTCCCGGTTTTGAGCGTGGATTTGACACCTACGATGCCGGATTCCACAGGCGGCGTCCGGGAGAAGACCGCTACCAGGCAATTGAACGGCGCGGCGGTGAAGTCGTAGCGCACGCGCTGGCATGGTTGAACGTGCATCAGAAGGGGCCGTTTTTTATCTGGGTGCATCTTTACGACGCGCATGATCCCTATGATCCTCCGGAGCCGTACAAGAGCCGGTACGCTTCTGCGCCCTATGACGGCGAGATTGCTTATGAAGATTCGGCGGTGGGTAAATTGCTGAGTCAGTTGCGCGCGCGGGGGCTTTATGACGGCGCGTTGATTGCCGTCATGGCCGATCATGGCGAGGCATTGGGGGAACACGGAGAGACTACACACGGGATTTTTCTCTACGATGAGACCATTCGCGTGCCGTTGCTTTTCAAGCTGCCGCGAGAGCTTTCCGCGGGAAAACGGATCGAGAGCCGCGCGGGGTTGGTCGATGTGTTGCCGACCATCTTGGAGTCGGTGGGAATTGCGGTTCCGCATGACGTGCAGGGGGAATCTCTTCTGGGCATGTTGAAGCCGGCAATGCTGAAGCCTGCGACGTTGAAGCTTGCCCCTGCAGGCCAGGCAGGTGCAGCGACCCGCAAGGCTCCTGAATCGGCTCCAGATCGGCCCGCTTACGCGGAAAGCGATTATCCGCACCGTACTTTTGGATGGAGTTCGCTGCGGGCGCTTCGCACAGGAAAGTATCTGTTCATTGAGGCGCCGCACAAGGAACTGTATGACCAATCCGCGGATCCGAAGGCGGAGCATAATCTATCGGCTACGTCCGTAGCAGTCACCGACACACTGGCCAGCCAGCTCGATGCGTTCCGGCGGAAGACTGGCAGCGCAAAAGGAGCGCCGAAAGTGAGCACCGATCCCGATCTCCAGGAAAGACTGAACGCGCTGGGATATGTGGCCACCGATAACAGCGCTTCAAGCATGCCTGGCATTAAGGACACCGGGGCCGATCCCAAGGACAAGGTTGAGGTTGTGAATTTGTTGCACCGCGCGGAAATGTTGAAAGAAGAAATGCGCTTCGCGGAAGCGGTGCCGCTGCTCGAGCAGGTGATCGGGCTGGAACCTAATCTGCCGATCGCTTATCTTCAACTCGGTACAGCCCTGAGTTCGCTGAAGGACTATGAGAAGGCGTTACCAATATTGCGCAAGGCCGTGGAAATGCGTCCGGACTTAACGGTTCCGCGATACCAATTCGGCTCGGCGCTGTTCGAGACCGGAGATTTCGCG
>Ga0185299_10003489_pt1 | contig 20762 bp, 22 predicted proteins | sample PaiPotPPA55metaG_FD_128002 | JGI IMG/M metagenome (GOLD analysis project Ga0185299, IMG submission 128002) | Iron sulfur acid spring bacterial and archeal communities from Banff, Canada, to study Microbial Dark Matter (Phase II) - Paint Pots PPA... ... | reverse complement strand
GAATGTTCCCCGAGGGGTTGATCTATGGCGAAAACGGCTTTGGAACACCTGTAACACATTCAATCTATACGCTCTTAGCCAGTGATTCTATGGATGAAGAGGTGTTGGTTGCCCCCCAGGGATTCACTACTTCTGAAGAATCAACAAGATATGCCGGTAATAGGCGATGTTCCCCACAATGTTCCCCACACAAGAAAATATTCTTGTGTTCTCTGATTGCCAGCGCACTTTGTCGGACTTCTTGGGACCGCTTGGGCTAGATGCGTACCTTCACCTCTCCTTCCCTCCAACCACTGAACATGGTGCATTTCGTTACATAGAGTTTGGTGGGCATTGCCAGATATTGCAAAGCGAGGGTTCATCATTGCGGACATTTCCGACGCGCGGGTCTACTTCATGTGCCGTCATCTCGGCAGCTTCGTAAGGGCGAAGCAGGTCAACCGGAGCTCGGTCAACATCAGCTCGATCCAACCATCGGTCATAATCGGATGGCTTCAAGATCACTGGCATTCGGTCGTGAACGGTCGCCGTGAGTTCGTTGGGATCGGTGGTGATGATGCTGAAGCTCTGGAGCCAATCTTCGGTCGCGGGGTCTTTCCAGGCATCCCATACCCCACCGAAAGCAAACGGCTCACCGCTTCGCAGGGCGAAGGCGTAGGGCTGCTTGGTCTTCTCATCCAACCGCTTCCATTCGTAAAAACCATCAGCGGGTATGAGGCAGCGCCGGCGATGAAACGGAACTCGCCACAGGGGTTTTGAAAGCAGGGTCTCAGCCTTTGCATTGATGGTTGAGAAGCCTTTGAAGTCGACAAGAGACTTGGCGAAGTTCGGCACCATGCCCCATCGCATCGCTACCATCTCGCGCTCTCCGGTGTCGCGGCTATTGCGGATGACCGGCTGCATGGTAGTTGGCGCGATGTTGTAGGACGGTGCAGCCTCCAATGGAATGTCGTCGAGCGTCCCGAGATGGAAGGCTTCGGCGATTCGCTGCTTGTCGGATCGACGGTAGTACCTGCCGCACATACGCCATCCTCTCTTGGACACCAACGCCGCCAGTTTTCTAGCCTACAACTTCGCCGGTTGCCTTCCGTACAAATGGGCGGTGTAGGCTAGGACTCGGATACACAGGGAGACACGATGATGCACTCCACCCCGCAGAGCCTTCCAATCAGCGCGTTGCAACAGGAGCCCGGTGCCCAAGATCTCGTTCGCTCTGAAAAGATGAGGCCGTATCTGGAATTGCTCAAGGCTGATATTGGAGGGCAGGACACAGCGCCTTACCTGGCCGCACTAGCCGAACTGCCGCTCGAAGAAAGATACGTTTGGCGGGTCATCTCCGCCTTGAAATGGGCGTTCTGCGATCTTGAAACCGAAAACGTACTCGCCGATCTCGAAACCCTCTCCGAAGACGATCTCAAGTTGGTTTCAGAGCCTCTTGCAATCCGTGCAATGCAGTTCTCCTTGTTTGCGAAGACACTCCTCGGACAAGAGGCCGCGGAGCAAATTATGTTGCGGGCCACAAGGTGTCTCAAACAATCCGATAAGGAATGACCGCGCGATGGCGAGTGGAAAATGAAATTTAGGCACTTTCGATTGGGCAATGTTCGACAGGATGTTAATTCTCGTATTCAACCGTGGCACCGTTATCACGGGTTTCTCACCATCATCCGAGAACGGTATCAAGCAGAAGCGAAGAGATACGATCCTCATCCCAAACCGGGGATTCGAGTCTATCGTGTTACTGAAGACGTGCGCGAAAAGCTTCAGTTGGAAGTTGAAACATTTTATCTTTTCGCGAATATGCTCTTAGATCAAATTGCGATTAATGTCAGGTTCTTTTTTGGTTTCGCCCGTGGTCGTAAAACAAATTTGCATCCAGACGGCCAAGATTGGAATCATTTGACGCTTCTGGAGCGATTAACGAAGGAGGCCTCGGCAATTGGATTATCTGGAAACGTAGATGCCATCATTCATCAAGCGGATGAGTTTAGGCGATTGCGGACTTACCGCAATTCGTCAATCACGCATTGGGACGCCAGCGATACTCACCTTTCGACATCATGGGACGGTAAGGATTTAACCATTCATCTTGGGCTTTTAGGTAGTGCGATGGAGGCTCAACGCCGTCTTGCTTCTGGAGATTTCGAATTCCAAATGACTGTGCCAATTCCACATTTGTACGACTTGTTGGATACGTATGCGGCAAGTGTTCAGATTTTCCTTGAAGAAAACGTAACTCGGTTTGTGGGTAAGTAGCTTCCTGGACATGGCTCAGAAACCGCGACATAAATATACTTGACTCAGCAAAGGTTCTTCATGGTAAGCATTTCTTTATCTGGGGTTAGGTTTTCTTCTAGGCATGCCCCACTGCTCGGCCTGCTCCAATCGTCCCTCAGTTGGTTGAGATAGATATTTCTCATCCAGATAGAGGCTGCTCCACGGTAAGTCGTTAAGTTGACGATGCCACATTCGAGTCGCATTTTCATTGTGGCTTATGCACCATGCCAACAGGTCAGCCATTTGTATGGCCGGAATGTCCCTCATGTTCGACTCGCTCTTGTGGGCTATCGCATCTAAAAGGGGAACATCTTTTCTAGCCTTCTTGCTATTCATCCGATCACAAAGATGTCCATAAAACGGTTCTCCTTGATCGAAATACATCTCGTATTGTCTCGCGCCGATGTGGCGGCCCCATTTGAAACAAAAGCCCAACGATTCTGATAAGCAGAGGTCGGTAACGGCGACTGGAAGCTTCGGCAAGCTCTTTCTGGCCTCCTTATAGTCATCTAAATAGATGGTTAGAGTGGTGGCGCGTAGACCAGGCTTTATATGGGGGCGATGTGGAGTTGGAGGTTGGGCTATATGTTTAGATATACCCATTATGCAATCCCCAATGAAGGCATTTACGGATGTCTTATCCCATCCCTTTTCGACCGAGAATTCTCTTTGAAGGGAAACTGCATCGGTGGTATGGAGATGGGTTGCTTTGTGCTTATAAAGAATCTTGCGCCATGTGGAATCAAAGTTTTTCCACTGGTTGCTTGTTCCTGAAACAGTGGCGAGCACGATACGATCTGGCTGGTTCGCACCATCGAAATAGCTTTTCAAAACCACAAGTAGATGATCCTGTGGAACCGGATTGTTGGCGATAAATTACATAAATGATACGTGGGGTGTTAATCATACGCGGCCTACGTCATAGGAACCGCATACGACGTTCCCGCTCCAGCGCCGGACTTCCAATACAACACCGGCGATACCAGAGTCACTGAGTCTGGTGTCGCAGTACTTAAAATCTTGGCACGATAAGCAGCGTATCTTCAATCACTTACGGAACGATTGCACAATTTCGACTACATTCGCCAGTTGTACATTTTGTGGTGGTAGGCGAAGATAAGGCGAAGATTATGCAATCCGCTGTCACCCTCCGTACCCAGATCGAAGCTGCCTTGGCAGGCCGAATCCCGTCCGCTCTCACTCCTGCGGCGAAGACGATCCGCGAGGTCGTGCCTACCGGGATTGCAGCGATTGATGCCGTCCTGGACGGTGGACTTCCGGTTGGCGCGGTAACGGAGATGATTGGTGCGGAGTGCTCCGGGAGAACGGCTCTTGCCCTATCGTTCCTAGCGCAACTCACGAAGGCGGAGAGAGTCTGTGCGTGGATCGACGTGTCGAACGCGCTGAGTCCTGAGTCCGCCGCTGCATCCGGCATAGACCTGAAACGGCTTCTCTGGGTTCGCTGCGGCGTACAGCCCGCCAGCCCACTGGCGTCCTCTTCTCAAGATGACTTCGCGCTAACCGAGAAGTATCTTGCACCACCCACAGCAAAGAGAGGGCTGCACGGTGGCGGCTCCGGCCCGCACCCTCTCACTGAGACAAAGGGCTCGTCCTATGGAGTTAGCGACTTGCTGCGACGCGCTGCCGTTGCTTCTCGGTGCGCCGAGCCGCGACGTAAGATTCGGGTCGAACGAGAGACTGTTGAGTCGCATACCTTCCGGCCCTCCAAACGCTACAGTCCTTCAACCCGCACCGCAAAGCCCTGGTCCTCGAATCCGTTTCCTGAAGCGACCCCTGTAGGAAACACATGTCTTTGCAAATAAACATGCTCTCGCAAATACCCCGGGAAATGAAACGCCGAGGCCTTGGACGAGGTGCGTCATTTAGCCAAAGACGACTTGCAAGACTACTGCATTTGCTTTGGTAGCGTTGCAGAGGAAGTTGTTTCCAATCAGGTTGATGTAGCAAGGCGGATTCCCGTTGAAGGCACCTAAGTCGGTTAACCGAGGGGCATAGGCAGTGTTGTAAATGATGACTGTTTGCGCAGTCTGGTCCACGGCTTCAACTGTAAAAAGTTCCCAGTCTTCAGGAGTGCCATTGTCTACTTTGTGGTCCCAGTCCCAGTGCTTCAGGATAGAACCGCCGAAATCCTGCGCTTCCCAGCACATAAGAGGATGGGCAGTGCTGCCATAGATCCAGTAGCCGGAAAGGGACCGCGGATTATTGTGGTAGTTGTAGGTACCTCCGCCTCGTTTCATGTTCCACTTGGTCATTGAAGTCGTCAGCGGGAAACTGGCCTCACCGTTTCCATCCCCAAGCCACATACCTGGGTTTGATATGGGTTTGAATTGGACAAGTCCTGTGTACTGTCCGTTGGTCAGTCCTCGGTAGTTGATCAGGTTTTGATGGGAGTTCTTACCCCAAGCGACTTTACTGGTTGCGGCGGCGGCTGCTGCAGATGCGCCGAGGCGCAGAAAACTCCTTCTTTCCATGATTCCTCTCTTTCTAGGGGATGCAGGAACCGGGCGACGCCCGTCCGAACTGGACACGTCCGCCGGGCTGGGTTGTTCCACCGCTGCCCAAATAGGCGGCCGAGCGATGCTTACCATTTGTGGGCACATCCATATTTGTCGTGGTCCGATTTCAGAACAGCGTACCAGTAGATTTCAGGAGGGTTCTTGTCGGCACCAGTTGAGTACAGCCCTTGGCCCTCACCCCCGACCGTCTGCCCTCCTTGGATAGTAGTGCCTGCCGAATTCGCCATCGCAGTTGACGGAACCCCATTCTGCTTGAATGTGTAGGACACGAAAAGCGTTTGATTGGAATTGTTCGTCAGGTATCCACTCACCCACCCGTCACTCCCGACCTTGACAGAGCCCTGCACCGATCCTGTCATATCCGTGCAGCTACCCTGAATGGAGCCGGAACCGGCACCCGTATATGGGTTGTAGCTGCCCTGAGCTGGTGTTGGGTTGTACGGGTTAGCACTTGGGTTTAGCGTTGGTGCCGATGCAACCGCAGTCGATGAAGAGTTAGCAGTCGTGTTAGTTGGGATAGGGCGGCCATTCGTCGCTGTCGCCTGTGCAGCACGAGAGTTCTGCTCGGCAGCCAAACGAGCCTGTTCCTGGGCTTGTTGCCGTTGCTGAACGGCGGCAGCGGTCGTCTGGAGATCTGCCTGCTGCTGAACGGCAGTCTGTTGGATTGTCGCGTTCGAGGAGTTCAACGCTCCGAGTACGGCATCCGTCCGCTGTTGGGATGATGCCTCAGCTCGGTAATAGGAACTGTCCTGATCTTTCCTTGCCTGGGTTGAAGCAGCATCTTCATTCTGTCGAGCTAGCGCCGCCTGGGATCGCGTCGACTCGTCATAATTTCCGCCAGCATTCTGGTAAACGTGGCATCCACCCGAACTTCCTGCTTCAAGGCAGCTTCGCTGCAGAAGTCGCAAGACATCTGGTGTAGTGCCGACTGAAATGATATTGTTTGAATCGACAGTTAGATCCTTCAACCTTGAAGAACCATCTTCCCAGCCACCGGAGTGAGGTGCATTCAGGAAAACCGTGGCGCGAAGATTACCAGTGCTGTCATTTCGGAACACGGCTCCGACTGTCACACAACCCCTGCAACTGGGAGCGAATTCCGCTAGTGCCAAAGCATAATCGGGATGGCCGCTCTCCGCGATTTCTTTGATTGACATACTACAGTCATTGCTGATGGCGCAATACTTAAAGGCCGGCAACAAATCATCTAGCGAACGTGGTCTAACCGACTCGCCTACAAAGCGTGAGCACGCTTCCTCTTGATTCCCCGGGTCGGAGGGTTTCGGGCCTTTGTTGCAGATTCGCAACCAAAGCCCATCCTTATTGACCATGCTCTGAGGGATTTGTGCTGACCTAGACAAATCTAGTCGCCTCAAAGCGTCCGCCTTGACCTCCGGCGTCACGGTTACTGCTTGCTGCGCACGGACGACCAACGGCGATGCGAACCCACAAGCGCAGACCAGAATCAGGACACAAATTTGCGTCGCTCTCATTTCCTGCAGTCTCCTCTTAAAGGCCGTTTCGTGTAAATCCTACACTCCTTGACGGATATTACAAGACCAAGCTGCAATGTGGTCGAAAACCAGTCGCTGCAATAGGGTTGACCCGCCTCGTCATAGCAGCCGGCACTCGGGCGGCATGGTGATCTGTCAGGGTCAGTTGAACTGCGTCGTGCCGCTCAAACGCGCGTCCATGCCCGGTCGCACCGTTGTCCAGTGGGACAAGGAAGACTGCGCCGACCTCGGCATCATCAAGGTAGACCTGCTCGGCCTCGGCATGATGGCTGTCTTGAAGGACTGCATTGAACTGATACCCAGGCGTTACGGCAAGTCCGTAGACCTGGCCCAACTGCCGGAGGATGAGGATGTCTATAAAGTCCTGCAACAGGCCGACACCGTAGGCATGTTTAAGGTGGAGAGCCGCGCACAGATGGCGTCCCTGCCTCGGAACTTCCCGACACGCTTCTATGATCTCGTCGTACAAGTCGCTATCATTCGGCCCGGCCCCATCGTTGGGAAGATGATGCACCCCTATATGCGGCGGCGTCAGAAGAAAGAGGCCGTGACGTATCCGCATCCGTCGCTGGAACCCGTACTCAAGCGAACGCTCGGCGTGCCACTCTTTCAAGAGCAACTGTTACGCATGGCGATGACAGTTGCCAACTTTTCCGGTGCTGAGGCGGAGAGTTGCGCCGCGCTGTAGGGATGCGACGGTCCTGGGAACGGATGAAGAATCTCGAAGGCAAGCTCCGCGCGGGCATGACGACCAACGGACTTGATGCTGCGACCCAGGAGAACATCATTCAGAACATCAGTTCGTTCGCGCTGTATGGCTTCCCTGAGTCCCACGCGGCCAGCTTCGCGCTGATTGCGTATGCTTCGGCCTATCTGAAAGTGAAGTATCTCGCTGCGTTTACCTGCGCGATCCTGAACAACCAACCAATGGGCTTCTACATGCCCGCCGTGCTGGTGAAAGACGCGCAACGTCATGGGCTGCGCGTCAGGCCAATCGACATTCAAGTGTCGGATTGGGCTTGCACCATCGAACGTGAGGCCGATGGTGCGCTCTCGTTGCGAATGGGCCTGGGCTACGCAAAGGGTCTGCGGCGTCAGTCCGCAGAGGCCGTCGTTGCGACCCGTTCGCAAGACGGCCACTTCCGCTCAGCGGAAGACCTCGCGTTGCGCGTTGCCCTGCTCAACCGCAAAGAACTGACCCTGCTGGCGCGTGTGGGTGCTCTCAACAAGCTCGATGGAATCGAGCATCGCAGGGATGCCCTCTGGCAGGTGGAACGCGCCGGCAAACTGGAAGGGCCGCTGCTGCGGCAGAACAGCGATTGGCTCCGGGAAGCCTCCGATGCTCCGCCGCTGGAACAGATGAATACTGAGGAGCGCCTCGTGGCCGATTACGCGGGAACCGGCCTCACCGTCGGGAAACACCCCATGCACTATGGGCGGCAGGAATTGCAGTCGAGAAATGTGCTCTCGGCCGCAGAACTTCGCCGCTGCCGGGATGGTCAGTTCGTGAAGGCTGCGGGGTGTGTCATCGCCCGCCAGCGACCCGGTACGGCAAAGGGCTTCATCTTCATCTCGATGGAAGACGAAACCGGCATTGCCAACGTCATCGTGACACCCGATCTCTACGAGAGAGCACGGCTGACTGTGGTGCGGAGCAAGTTCCTATTGGTGGAGGGCATCCTGCAAAATCAGGATGGGGTAATTCATGTAAAGGCGACGCGGCTCTTCGCGCTGGTCGATAGCGCGATGGAGTTACGTTCGCATGACTTCCATTGAGAGGTTGCCAGCCCGTCTTGCCACTAGAAGGGCTACGGCCTTGGAAAAGTGGTTGAGTCCTGGTACATACCTCCAACGACTCCTCAGTAGATAGAAGCTGTTATTGCTTTGAGGCACTGGATCGGCCGGATCGCTTAGAGATTGCACTCTTCGGCAATCGCGGAACAGCCTGAACGCCCGCCCAAAGCGTTGCGATCGTTTGCTCTACCACGAGAGTCTGGTCAGGCAACTCAGGCACAACCCCTTGGATGACCATGAGTGTGGCGAGACCAAAGATCGAAAACCACCAGGTGTGAGCTACCACTATGTCATCCCTGTTTGGCAGTCCCTCTTCCTTGGCAACATCGAAAAAGAGCTGCACGAAACGTCCGAACAACGGCGCGCCGATGTCGTTGATATATTGTCCAGCGCGGACGCCGTTGCGGTTCTCAGGCCCGAAGAAGACGTTACGGAACTGTTGTGGATGGGCAATGCAGAATTGAATCAAGCCGCGTGAAGTCGCAAAAAGACGCTCTTTCGGTGCAAGATGTTTAGCGGCAATCGCGTCGAAGTTCTGAACCATCAGCCCGATCGTCTCGCTGCTCAACTCAACAAGAATGTGCCACTTGTCGGGGAAATGCTGATAGATCACGGCGTGCGTATAGCCGATCTCTTTAGCGATCTCGCGAAGCGTCACGGCTTCGTAGCCGCGATCGGCAAACATTTTGCTGGCAGCCGCAAGGATTTCACCCCGCAACCTTTCCTTGCGCTCTACCCGACGACTTGGTGATGTGGATGTCACTTCAATAGCTTAGTCTGTTTTGTCGCTTTCTACGACCAAATGTTGATTTATAACCATCGGTATAAAAACCACTGCTTATTTTGCAACCAATGGTTAGGATAATCCTCTAATCGTCAGGTCGCGTATTTGGATGGCGGCCATATACGAGGCAAGAGGAGGATGCGATGAAAGTTCTAGTGATTGGAGCAGCGGGCAAGAGCGGAGAGGCGCTGGTAAATGAGGCGTTGGCGGCCGGGCATAAGGTGACGGCTTTCGTGCGGGGTGCCGCGCAGTACAAGAAGGCGAATGTCAGAGTTGTTGCAGGAGACGTGCTAGACGCGGCTGCGGTCGACGTTGCGGTAGCCGGGCAGGATGCGGTCATGGACGCACTTGGCGGCAAGACGCCGTGGAAGGTGACGACGATGGAAACGAGCGCGGCACACAACATCGTCGACGCGATGCGGCGCAATGGCGTGCGGCGGCTGCTGAAGATTTCAGTGGTGGGTGCGGGCGAGAGCGTCAAGAACGCTGGCTTCTTCAACGAGCACGTACTCATGCGGACGTTTCTGCGGGGCCTGCTGGTAGACAAGGCGGGCATGGAGGCCGAGATCGAAGGCAGCAACTTGGACTGGACGCTCGTGCGGCCGCCGATGTTGACCGACCACGAGAAGACCGGCATTGCCAGGGTGCTGAGTACGGAGGGCGGCGAAAAGGCGCACAAGATTGGGCGGGCCGATCTGGCAACCTTCATGGTGCAACAACTCGAAAGCGGTCTGTATGTGCGTCAGGCAGTGACGGTGACGACCACATAGCCATACCTCGGCGAGGATCAACCTCTCTCATCGAGGCGATCCAATCGACCCCATAAGGCCTGTAACGATGCGACAGATAACTGTGGAATCCCACGGGACTAGCAGAGTGCTAGCTGCGCAACTCCCAAGCTCTCGTATTCACGTCAGAGCACCAACTTCGTTCACGAAAGGATTGTTTTATGGCGAACTTCCCCACACCACTTGAAGAAGTCATTCATCACAACGTTATTAAGAACAACAAAACCGGTGGTCCGGCGCTGGATATCGGGCCTATGCAGTTGCTGTGGAGGGCACTGGGAGAAAACACGGGCTACACCTTTTCCATTTTTGAGATGACGGTTGTGCCGGGTATGGGTATTCCACTCCATAGGCACCCATTTGCAGAGTTTTTCTACGTGCTGGAAGGCGATCTGTCGATCGGGTATTGGAACAACCAGGGTGTCACTGAGTGGGACACGTGCGAAGCCGGAGAGAGTCTGATGGTGCGACCCAATGCGCCTCACTCGTTCTTCAATAAGGGTGAGCGTCCGTGCCGCGTGCTGAGCGTCTCAACGTATCACCACGAGCGAATGATGAAGGATGCGGTGCATCCGGATGGCAAGACAGACTTTTTGCCTGCTCAACTCACTCAGGCCGACTTTGAAAAGTTGACCAGGTCCATGGAAAAGAACCAGACATTTCTCGTCGCCAACCACGCTTAGCATGGGGCATCTCTTGAGTTCACCTTTGAACTTAAGAGATGCGCCGCGACACAAAAACGGGGCTGCAAGATACGGCCCCATATCGCTGCAACAACAACAAGGAGAAAACGAACATGTATTTAGTCATGGGCATTACGGGAAACGTTGGGGGCGCCAATGTTGCCGGCTGTATGGGCGCCCTCGCCTGATTACAGAGAAGCAAAGGGCGTGATTGCGAACTATATCGAGGCGCTGAGCAAGGTAGTGCCCTCGCGGGTAGTAGCACTCTCGTCGATGGGCGCGAATAGAACAAGTGGGATAGGGATGATCACGGCCTTATCACTTTTGGAGCAAGGCTTTCGCAGCCTGACCTCTCCGGTCGCATTTGTGCGGCAGGCGGCTTCTTCGAAAACTTTCTTTTCGGCCTACAGGCCGCCCAGGGCGGAACACTACCGGTCTTCTACAATCCTACAAACCGGAAATCGACAATGGTCGCGTCAGACGACATCGGCGCAGAGGTGGCAACGCTTCTCACCGGGCCGGCGTGGTCAGGGTATCGCGTCATCGAGCTGGGTTCGATGGTAAGCGCGGATGAAGTGACCGCACAATTGGGTGAAGTCCTCAAACTCGACGTAAAAGCCTTCGCACTCCCGCGTGCCGCCTGGGCGGATGCGTTCCAGCAGTTCGGAGTCCCGAAGGGCCACACTGGGCCTGCCGAAGAAATGTACGAGAGCGTTAACTCGGGATGGATGGACCTCGGAGTCACGGGTACGGAGCACGTAGCGGGTACGACGTCCGCACGCGATGTATTTGCGGCTGCACAGAACGCCGTCAAGGCGTAGTCCGGGGCAAGCTTAACCAGCCCGGTTTCTTGGAAACTGCGGCGCTAACGTCAACGGGCGGAACCGGAAGGCTGATCGTCCGGTTCCGCGCTGTCGAAAGGCCATCCCATCCCAACCGCAAGACGAGGATCCTTTTACTATGAAAGCCGAACAAACAATAGATAAATCCGTGCAGGCAGGTCGAGCAACTCAAATAGCCGCGATGGTAACAACCGGCCTTGTCGCCTTCATGTGGGTGTACTTCGGAAGGTTATATCTCATTCACGATCCCGGCGAATGGAGGATCGCCAATCAGCAGCTCGGATACCCGCTCTATATCATCCCTCTGATTGGAGTAACCCACATCCTTGGTGCCGTGGGCCTTCTGATTCCCAATGTGCCTCGATTGACTGAGTGGGTTTACGCCGGTCTCGCGATCAATCTTTTACTCGCGTTCTATTCACAGCTGAATGGCGGTGGCAGTACTTGGGATAAATTTGATCCGATTCTCGTCATGGCGTTCGTCTTTGCTTCGTATGTATTGAGACGCTGTATGCGCGTAAACAGGTGGTCGATATGAAGAACACGCTCGGCGGGCGGTTTTGCTTCTTCCAGGCACGTAGCGGAAACAGTACGATTCAAGCCCGTCGGGTGGGCGGGCATAGTCGCTCCTGCCGTGCAGGAGCAACGCCCAGGGTGGGAAGACGGGCGCACGAAAAAGGGAGCCTGCCGGGTGACAGACTCCCTTAGCGAATGTGCGGAAGCTATGCGGCCTTCGCCTTCTTCGTGGGTTTGGGTTGCGCTTTCCCAACGGCTTTCGTTGTTGCCTTCGCGGTGAGCCTCGCTTTCTCCTTGGCGGCGAACTCTTGCTTGACCTTGAGGCCGATGGCATCCACATCCACCTTGTACGCGATTGCGGCATCGCGGAGAACCTGTGCTGCGTTCTGCCGCATGGCCGAATGGAGGATGGTTATCTCAACCAGTAGACCTCCGAGTGCGCTTTCTTCAGCACGACGGAGATAGGCGGCAAACAGCTTCCCGATAGAGTCGCTGTCCTTCGCCTTCTTGATACCGTGCTGACGGGCGACAACTACTAGACGGTTTTCGTCCAGCAATGATGCCAACCTCTCAACCACGAAAAGCAGGTCGCGTTTCATCAACCGCACCGGAACGGCTGCGGTGATGGCGGCGAGGATGCGGATGCCGGTCGTATTGGCAATAGCAGCTTCCTTGCGCTGCTTCTCTTGTTCGGCCTTCCACTTGGCATCATCCGCGATCTGCTGCGGACGCTTCTTGGGATGATGCACCGGGCAGTTAGCTTCCGTGCAAACCTTGCGAATTTCACCCTTGTCGATACCGTCCGACACGATGGCTTCTGTGGTGTACTTGCAGGTTTTGAACTCCGGGCGCACAGCCTCTTCTTTGGTCGTTGGCTCCTCTGGCCGGATTTCGGTGTACTTGTTGCGCGGCAACGTCGCGCTGCCTTCCTGCTGCTGGCCGTAGGCCGTGCTGATTTGCACGAGCTTGGGTTTCGCTGCAACGATCTTGGCAACGTGGGCATCGACCTTGGCGTGGTAGCAGTTCGGGTCGGTGCAAGCGTCCTGCCTTACATCCGCAAACAGGAGTTTGTTATGCCCTGTCCGCTTGGGGCAGTCCACACAACTCCCCGCTGCCGGGACAAGCTGCGAATCGCGCTTGTCGAAGGGAGCCAGTTTCAGGATGAGGAGGATGTTGCTCTCAATCCAGAATTGGAGATTGCGGACAGGGAGAAGGATGCGCTTTGCCTTCTGCCCGCCGTTGCTCCAATCCTCTTTGAAGCAAGCTGAGAGCGCCTGTTCCTGCTGGTCGGGCTGGAGCTTCGCCAGCAAGAGCGCATGGCCGACGCCGATCTCCTCGCGGTAGAAGGCTTCGACCACAACGGGAGCAAGCTCGGTCAACTTCAACCTGCCAGCCACATACGCGGGCGGTTTGCCCGTTCTGGCTGCGATTTGCTCGATGCTGTACTTCGGCTCATCCAAGTTGAGAAGAGCGCGGAAGCCGTTGGCCTCCTCCATTGGGTGAACGTCACGGCGCTGGAGATTTTCAATCAACTGCGCCTCCAATGCTTCGGCATCGGTGAGGTTCTTGATGCGGACGGGGACGGTGGCGGCCTCGGCCATCTGCGCGGCGCGGTAACGTCTCGCTCCGAAGACGATCTCAAAGCCCTGCTCGGTGATGGGCCGCACTAGCAAGGGTGAAAGAATTCCCTGGGTGCGGACGCTCTCGGCCAGTTCCTTCAAGGAATCATCCTCGAAGGTTCGGCGCGGATTGGTCTTGGATTCGGTGAGCAACGCGAGAGGTAGGTTGCGGTACTCGGTGGCATTGGCGATGGTGGTGGTGTTCATGGTGATAGCTCCTTTCGAGCGGTTGGATATTCGGTGGGTAAACGGGACGGACACACTTGCTTCGCCCGCCCATGACGGAAAGCGGTTAGCTTTGTGTGCCTCGCCGGTCGAGGGCTTCGACAAAGCCCTGCTGGGAAAGGTTCTTGTCCCATAACCCAGCAAACGTTTCGTGCTGGTCGTAGAGGTGGCGGTCAAAAACGTAGTTATCGCCCTCGATCGTGCGGGAGAACTGCTCGATTCCGAGATAGTCGTTGCGGAAGTAGAACGGAGTAAGGTGCGCTCCTACCGCAAAGCCAAGCTCGAAACACATCTCGGGGTCACGCATGAGGTCGCCGTTCTGTTCGCCATAGTGAGCGATGGACAGGACAGGCAATCCACACGGGCCAGACTCATCGGTCGCCTCGATCACCAACGCCATAAAGGGCGGGTTTTCGATGCGGAGATAAAGGCCGTGGTGCCACCCTCCGGCCTTTTTGAGGATTTCGAGGATGGTTTTCATTACGCCACCTGCGCCAGTTCTGCATCGGCCATCTCCTCGGTGCGGGACGGCTCCAACGCGGCAAGGATGACAGCGGAGGTCTGTTGAATCACCTCCAAGCTCTCGGCCAGAAGCGAAGCATTGCCGTGGTACAGGTGGATGTAGTCAGCCGATGCGGTTCCTGCTTTCAGACCAACCGCCTTGCCGACAACAAACGCGACGGCCTCGGCCTCCGTCTCCTTCACAACCTTGGTGGTCGTGGTGCGGCGCTCGGCCTTGTGCAACATCTCGTGCGCGAGTTCATGGACAAGCGTGGAAAATTCCTCGGCTTCCGATTGGCCGGGGAGAATGGCAATCCTGCCGCCGTAGCTGACACCCAGCGCGGGAGCGATGTTCTCGGTAAACACAAGCTCGATGCTCTGCCGCTCTATATACGAAACAAGACGGTCGCGGTTCTCGCCCACGTCGCCGTGTACTTCGTGCATGGCGGGAAGCTCCGCGCCCTCGGTCTGCAAGACATCGAAAACGTAGGCGTTGCGAAAGCCAACCAAAACGGTCGTGTTCTGCTTGGTGATGTCTTTCTCAGCTTCCTCGTCTCTCTTGCGCTTGATGCCGATGATGGGAGCGAGAATTCGGATGCCCTTCTCCCCCTTCTTCACTTTGCGGCCAAGCTGATTCCATGCGTACAAGCCAGCTACGCGGGTAGCGGTTGGCCTCTGTCGTGCGATTTCGAGGACGTTCCCGAAACTGTAATTGTGAAAGCGGCTCATCGCGTTGAGATAGATCGTGAGCGCATCACTGCGCCCCGCTTCCAACTGCTCGATTAGCTCCTTGACGTTGGCGGCAATGATCTCTTTGGCGGTCTGCCGTTGCTGCGGCTGTTTGGGGTTTGGGGTGGACGGGGTGACGGTGTTGGTGGTGGCGATGGTGTTCATGGGTGTTTCCTCCTTGGCCTTGGCCGTTGCTTTTCATGCCATGCGTGGCATGTACCTACATGCCGAACGCCTCCTGGCGAAGGCGGGGGGTAGCAACTGCAAGGGGAGGGGGATCTCCCACCCTTGAAACGAAGCGATAGCGAGAGTGGAAAGGGCGCAGCGCAGCGGAGGGCTGCACAAGCGCAGCGCGGAAGCCTGGGGACACCCCTTGCGGGCGCGAGGGGCGGTACACTCACTCCCCTTAGCGGCTTTTGCTGTTGTTCTTGTTTTTCAGGAAATCAGGGCCGGCGTTGCGGGCAGGAACGAGGTCGTTACGAAACTCAGATCTGGAGATCGCAAAGGAGGGACGCAGATGCTCTCGCTGAAGCGCTCAGGATTTGGGATTGTGCGTTTTGTCGCTGAGCTCTATCAGGCGTGATGGAGCGCTTCTGTTAGTTTGGTCGCTCCGAGCACGTTTGTGATGCGCTTCAGGTTGTATGCCATCGTCGCCAGCCCTATTTCGACCTTTGCACCGGACAGTCCGCGCATCAACAGACGAGGATGTCCGAAGATACGGTATTTGATCGTCGCGAAGGGATGCTCGACGGTGGATCGACGTAGCCTCATCGCTTCTGGGGTTACTCTCTCCTGCATCCGATTCAATGCTTCCTCATACAGATGCCGGGCCAAGCCACGTCTCGGAGCCTGCGTGCAGCGCGACTTCAGCGAACAAGCGCCGCAGTCGCCGGTCGAAGCCTTATACATGGTGTAACGATCTTTATGGTTGGTGCTCTTGCGCAGCAGCCTCTTGTTGCCAGGGCAGACATACGTATCGCTATCAGGTTCATAGCGAAAGTCCTGGCGCCGAACAGTTTGCCATCTCCTTGATTGTTAACTGTGCGCATGACGGGAATATGCGGGATCATACCTGCCGCTTCGCAGTGAGCGACCTGTTCTCCATTGGAGTAACCAGCGTCCGCCACTATCTGAAAACTGTCTACCCCGAGTGCTCTCCTTGTTGCCTCAGCCATTGGCTGGAGGCACGAATATCAGATGCATCAAGCACTACAGCGTGTGTGACGATCAACGCATGTTTCGTGTCAACGGCGGTCTGAATGTTGTAAGCCGGGAGAGCTTGCTGACGTACCAACATGAAACCAGCCTCCGGCTCTGGATTATTTTGGAGCTTCTCTAGTGCTGCTTGTACGACAGATTGATCGATGTTCGTTTGCGGCTCTTCGTCGGCCTTCTCTAGGCCGTCGAGATAGCGCTGCAAGGCGAGTCTTTCGCGGACAGTGTCAATGCTGGCCACGGCGCGAAACTTTGAGCCGTCAATGGCGATCCACTCGCCACGAATCAGGCCGCAGCTTTTCGCAAAACGAACGAGTTCCGCGCCTCCTGCCGTAACTGCATCGCGGTGCATCCGGCGGAACTCAGCTATGCTTTTATGGTCCGGATACAATCGTCCTAAAAGCCACATCAACTCTATGTTTCGACGGCACTCAGCTTCCAAGCGCCGGGACGATCGGATTTGGTTCAGATAGCCGTATAAATATAACTTCAACAGATCGCGGGGATCGTAGCCAGGTCGTCCTGTCTCAGCTGCCTGGGCGCGCTCGAATCCAAGCTCCGACATCACCAGCTTTTCGACGAACGCGTCAATCACGCGGCACACATGATCGGCTGGCACAAAGTCATCCAATACCACAGGAAACAGCGTCCCCTGATTTCGTCCCTCGCCTTGGATGTAACCCATGAGAAGAATGCCTCCACTTAGCAAGGTAATCTTCTCATCGATTTCTGTTCAAAATGCACCAGTGATACAACCACGAATCTTTCCTAACGGCGAAGGGACCTCCGTGCCGGAACATTCATAAGTACACTCTCCCGCCGATCCCCTGCGAGAGGAAGTAAATCTGCGGGTTGCCCGTCATCGAGGAACCAATCCGTACACATCGCAATCGGCGGCTCTAAGCGGTCAACGGCTAAGTTGTGCAGACATCCGTACTTTTGCTATTCCTGACATCATGAACGTTCGACCGATGCCCGATGCGATCGCTCAGTAGCGTTCCCCGACCATCTCACCGGTCTTGTTCCAAAGAGCCTCGGCATGATCAAGATCGAGCGTATAGCTGAGAACACCTGGACTGAGGACCTTATGCCTAATCTGCTGATCCGTGACGATGCGGGAGGATCCTGTGCCGGTCTCATCCCTCTTGACCATGAAAGACGAGCAATCCACCCCTATGAGATGACTGTGGATCTGGAAAGTTCTGCGGTTTCCTTCATGGTCTTCAGCCGCTCTTCGAACACGGGAGTTACCATTTCAAGCGCGTCGCTACCTGCAACGAACAGCTTCAGAGGCTTCTCCATATTCGCGATCTCAACGATAGCCTCACCCAATTTCACTGGATCGCCCGGCTGCGTGCCGTTGTACACAGACCACATCTCTTCTGCCGGCCCCTCGTGAGCGTAGTCAGCGATCGTGCTCGCAGCGTACTTGACGCTCCCTTTGTCAATCAGGTTCGTGCGGAAAAAGCCTGGCTCGATCACCGTGACATGGATACCGAACTGTTCAACTTCAGTCGCAAGAGCCGTTGACAGGCCCTCAACTGCGAATTTGGTGGCGCAATAGGCGGTGCAGTGCTTGAGCCCAACGGCGCCTGCCGTAGAGCTGACATTGATGATGTGGCCTGACCGCTGCTTCCGCAGCACCGGAAGGGCGGCCCTCAGGACATTCGCTGTACCGTAAAAATTGGTCTGGAACAAGTCCTGGAAATCTTCCGTGGACAGTTCCTCAAAGTTGCCCAGAATGCTGTAGCCTGCGTTGTTTACGAGTACGTCGATACGTCCAAACCGCTTGACTGCGTCCGCCACTGCTGTGAGCGCCTGTGACAAGTCGCCCACATCGAGCCGAACCAGTTCGAGATTTTCATGACTCACGCCGGAGAAGGCGGCAGTGAGCTTCTCCATATTGCGACCCGTCGCGACAACGCAATCACCCGCAGCGAGAGCTGACTTTGCTATGCCAAGACCGATACCGCTGTTAGACCCCGTAACAAACCAGACCTTGCTCATTTTTTATCCTCGTTACCGCCGAATTAGGCGTGATTTCACCTTAGCCAACAACTCAAGCCCACCATTAGCACAATCGAACCCACGCGAAGGTTGCCAGTGAACCAATCCTGCGGTCCGACCGTGGAGAGTGTCGTACCTACTGGTGTGATGTTCATAATGACCTTTGAGAAACAAGTTATGAGGAATGAATTACCAAGCGTAGGCCTGAGGTGCTTCGCCGCCAGGACCGGGCCATATTTTGTCGAGACGGTCCAAGGTTTCGGCTGGAAGAGCTATCTCCAATGCTCGCAGCCCGTCCGTCAACTGCGCCTTCGTCCGAGGCCCCGTGATCGGGGCAGTCACTACGGGGTTATGGAGCAGCCATGCCATCGCAATGTCAGAGGGTTTCTCGCCCAGCTCGTTGCAGAGAGCTTCGTATGCTTCCAATTGTGGACGGAGCTTTTCGACCTGTTCGGTTTTCTCGGCCCGTCGACCCTCTTTGGCCTTCTGCAAGACGCCACCCAAGAGGCCGCCTCCGAGCGGGCTCCAAGGAACGAGGCCGAGACCGTAGTGCTTACATGCGGGGATCACCTCAAGCTCAATCGCGCGAGCCGTGAGGTTGTAGAGGCTCTGCTCTGACACTAAGCCCATGAAGTGGCGAGCCTTCGCTTCACCCTGAGCAGTTGCAAGATCCCATCCGGCGAAGTTGCTGCTGCCAACGTAGAGTACCTTGCCCTGCTGTACCAACAGGTCCATCGCCTGCCAGATCTCTTCCCATGGCGTACGGCGATCGATGTGATGCATCTGGTAAAGGTCGATATGATCCGTCTGGAGACGGCGCAGGCTGTCCTCGCAGGCCTTCCGTATGTGATACGCGGAGAGCTTGCGATCATTCGGGCCGAAGTCCATCGGCTGATAGACCTTTGTCGCCAAAACGATGTGTTCCCGCCGACCGCCCTGTGCAAACCAGCGTCCGATGATCTCCTCTGACAGCCCGTAGCCCTTCTCCATATCGGGCTTTTGCGGACCACCGTATACATCAGCAGTGTCGAAGTAGATCATGCCTTGATTCAAGGCCTCATCCATGATCTCGAAGCTGGTTTGTTCGTCGGTGACCATTCCGAAGTTCATCGTGCCTAGTCCAAGCCGGCTCACTTGAAGCCCCGTGCGGCCGAGGTATGTGTACTTCATACTCATTCTCCTTCTCAGAACCTTTGGCATCTCTGCCCACTTACTTGGCTTCGCGAGCATCCTCCGCGAGAGAACGCGATGTCTCCCATGTAGAACGTCTAGCTTTCTTCAGTCATGTCCATGACGAACCGGTATCGTGCTTGCTTGGCGATAACCTTCTCCCAGGCATCGTTGACTCCGGTCATTGGAATCCTCGTGATCTGCGGTCTGATGTTCTGCAGAGCGCACAGATCCAGCATTTCCTGAGTCTCTCGGACGCCTCCGGTGTTCGATCCCGCTATCGAGGTTCTGGCGAGCACGGTGGTCATCTGTCCAATCTCATTCGGAGTTGTCAGTTTTCCGACGCCCACTCGGCAAAGAGTCCCGTCTCGCCTCAGAAGAGGAATGAACTTGTTGAGGTCGTGCTGATAAGGAATCGTGTCGAGGATGAAGTCGAATGCTCGCTTGTGGCCTGCGAAAGCTGATCCATCCGCATTGATCAGAACTTCCCGTGCACCGAAGCGGCGAGCGTCTGCCTCCTTTTCCGGTGATGTCGTAATTACAGTGACATCGGCTCCCGTCTTGGCGGCGAACTGCACGGCTACATGCCCCAACCCACCGAGGCCTGCAATCGCGACCTTGCTTCCTGGCCCTACGCTCCAATGCCGCAGCGGTGAGTACGTCGTTATGCCCGAACACAGCAGCGGGGCAGCTTCCGCGAGGTCAATAGCATTTGGCACGCGGAGAACGAAATCCTCGTCCACCACGATGAAGGTTGAATAACCGCCTTGTGTTGTCGCCCCGCTTGGGTCCTTTGATCCGTAGATCTGCGTATTACCGTTCTCGCAATAGTTCTCCGCGCCTCTTAAGCATTCAGCACAATGGCGACACGAATCGACCATAGTTCCAACGGCGACGCGATCACCCACTCCAAACTTCGCAACACTTGACCCAGCCGCGATTACCTTACCCGCGAGCTCGTGGCCTACGACGAGAGGATACTGAACGTCGCCCCAATCGCCATGGATCGTATGGATGTCGGAGTGGCATACCCCGCAGTAAAGTATCCGGATCGCTACATCCTTCGGCCCTAAAGCACGCCGTTGGAAATTAATTGGGCGCAGAGGACCCTTTGGCGAATAGCCTGCCATTCCTTTGGTTGAATAGGGACCAGTACTGGCGGTCTCGGCTTGCTGGGCCGCTAGACTGCTCGACCCAGAAAGTGCGGCAGCCGCGCTCAAAGTGGCGGCCTGACGGAAGAAGTCCCGCCTGGAAGTGTGATTAGGGTCGCTCATGATTTCCTTTCTGCGGTTGAGTACGTAATGTTTGAATCCGGGCGAGTTGGATCGCCTTTCTAGCCAAGCTCGGTACGAGGCAGAAGCTTGCGTCCATTTCCAACGATGACCGCAGCCAGGAGCAGAAGGATGCAGCCGCCCACTAAAGTCGCGGTGATCGAAATGCGGTCTAGAAGAACGCCTCCAAGCGCACCGCCCGCCATGATGGAAAGCTGGATTGCCCCGACCATGAGTCCACCGCCGCTTTCCGGTTCGTCGCTCACGCCTTTGGAGAGCCATGTCGACCA
>Ga0185299_10003487_pt1 | contig 20777 bp, 20 predicted proteins | sample PaiPotPPA55metaG_FD_128002 | JGI IMG/M metagenome (GOLD analysis project Ga0185299, IMG submission 128002) | Iron sulfur acid spring bacterial and archeal communities from Banff, Canada, to study Microbial Dark Matter (Phase II) - Paint Pots PPA... ... | reverse complement strand
GAGGTAGTAGAGCAGGCCGGCGGCGGCGCCGACCCGCTTGCCGAGTCCGTCGGTGACGTAGTCGTAGAGCGAGCCGGCGGCGTGGATGCGGCGGGCGTACTGCGCGACGATCCAGCCCAGGCCCAGCACGCCGACCGCGGCGATGAGCACGGCCAGGGGCGCGGCAGTTCCCGCGCCGCTGCCGGAGGCGTTGAGGCCTACGAGCAGCGGCACCAGGAAGGCGATGGAGAAGACCGGGCCCATGACGCCCACCGACTGCGCTATCGCGTCGACGAGGGTGAGTGATCCGGCGAGACGACGGCCTTGCGCTTGCTCGGCGTGCTGCGTGTCCATGGCGACTCCTTGGCCCCTGTGGTCAGCGGTGCTCCGGGTGTCGAGAATCGTATGGGTCCAAACGTTTGGATGGCAATGGTTTCCGCACCGGCTTTTCCGCCGAGCCGATACACCGTCTGGCAGGCCGCTAAGCTGGGAAGATCCTCTTTAGATAGTGGTCCGTCAACGCGTCTGCCCGGGCCCGCGCCGCGGATTCCTGCCGCGAGGCCTCGGCCAGCAGGTCCGCCGGATCGATGCCGAGCGCGCGTGCCTGGGCCTCGCCGCCGTTCTCCAGCCACATGGCGATGTCCACGGCCGTCACCTCGGGATGGAACTGCACACCGAGGCAGCGGCCGACGCGGTAGGCCTGGATCGCGGCCTCGTTGCGCGCGAGCACGGTGGCGCCGGGCGGCGGGGTGAACGCGTCGAAGTGCCACTCGAACCAGGGGCCTGGCCCGACGATCTGCTCGGACTCGGCCTCGGACTCGGCCGCCTGCTCCGGCTCGATCAGCGTCCACCCGATCTCCGGTCGCGTCCCGAGCGCCACGGACCCGCCCAACGCCCGCGCGAGGGCCTGGCCGCCGAAGCAGATGCCGAACACGGCCCCGCCGTCCGCCACGATCTCCTCGAGCCATTTGAGCTCGGGGGTGAGCCAGGCGCCGATCGCCGCGTCGTCATACGCGGCCCACGGCGCGCCCATCGGGACGACGAGGTCGAAGTTCCGGTGATCGGGGAAATCGAACCCGACGTCGGGTGTGCCGTACCGCTCGGCCGGCACGATGATCAGCTCGACCACCTCCCAGCCCCGCGCCCGCAGCGCGGCGCCGATCAGGCCGGTGGTCGAGTAGGCGTCATGCAGGATGCACAGGGCTCGCAAAAGATCCTCCATACGAAAGTGTGGCGATAAGGAACGATCGCACGCTGTCGCGCACTAGCGGGATCGAAAATGTAGGACTAATCGCACCGACCAGCTCGACCCGGCCCGCCTCCGTCAGCAGCCCGGCGGTCTGCAGTTGCGGGGCGAAGGCGGCGTAGTCGGTGAAAACCCAGTGCATCGCGTGGTCGATCTGGTGCCAGTGCGCCCGGCCACCGGAGTGGTCGACGACCGCCGTCCACGACCGGACGATGTCGGCGTCGCGGAACCCGTCCGTGCCGAGGAGCAGCAGCGGCCGGTCCGTGCCGTGCCGCGCGACCGGGAACAGCGAACCAGGCTGTCCCGATGGGTCCGGCGGATACTCCAGATAGCCCTCGAGGTTGGCCGCGGTACGAATCCGGCAATCCCGGTACAACGATTCGGCAGCGGTCGTGCCCCCGGCCGAATGGCCGTACATCGCGATACGTCCCGGATCCAGCGCACGCCCGAGCCCTTGCGGCAGCGGCCGATTCAACGCGTCGGGATTGCCGCCGGCGGCCAGCACGTCGACCTGGTCGAGGACGAACGCCGTATCCGCGAGCCTCGTCGCGATCATCGTGTCGAACAGCTGCGGATCAGTCCACGGATCCGCGCGGAACACCGTCTCCCGCACCACGCCGCGATACCCGGTCGCGGTTGGAAACTCGACGGCCACCGCGTCTCCGGGATGGTCGATGGCCACGACGATCCAGCCGTGACTCGCCAGTTCCTCCGCGAGCGACATCCCGAGCGTGCGCGGATCCCCGGCTCCGGGGCTGTAGAGCGCGACGGGGTACGGTCCGCCGGGTCGGGCAAGCGCGCCGAGCCGCGAGTGCGTCATCGTCGCCGCCCAGTCCACACCCGAGGCGGGCAGTTGAGGATGCTGATAGGGCTCGAGCAGCCCGAAGACCTCGGCGGCGCCCGGGAGCATCTGCGGCGCGAGCGGGAACCCGCGCCGCACTGCGGCGGCCGGATAGAAGACCGAGACCATCAGTTCCCTGACCGGGATCGACGCATCCCACGGGTCGCGCCGGGATCGGTCGACGAGGTAGAGATCGGTGACGCCGATCGGATGCGGCCCGGTCGGTGCGGGCAGCCGCAGCGTGACGCCGTCGCTCGCGGCACTCGCCGTGCTGGCCGCGCTCGCGACGGCAGGCGACACTCCGCCCGCGAGCGTCGCGCCGGTGGCCAGCAGCGCCGAACGGATGAACCGTCGCCGGTCGATGCCGCTGCCATTACGCCGCACGGGGGAAGATGATTGGGTAAAGGTATACGTAGACATGGCCGCATGCTCGCGCCCGGGGTGGGCGACGAACGAACCGTTCGGCCCTGCTCTAACTGTTGGCGCGAAGTCTGCGGGGGCGCAGTGATCCGAATCCATCTGACCGCGGCCGATCTGGCGAACGTGCGCTTCGCCGCGCGCCCGGCCCCGCTGCAGGAACTCAACGCGGCGCTGTCCATGATGGCTGCCCGCCCGGACGGCGAACTGCTCTTCGGGCGCTGGCGCCGACGGCTGCTGCATACGCTGCCGCCGGCAAGCGTGCCGCTGCGCGATCTGGTGCCGGCGGGCCTGGCCCCCGGGTTCATCGACGTCATCAAGGACACGCTGCCCGACGCACTCGACGCCGTGACCGCCGCGCCGACGCACTACGTACGCAGCGAACTCGAACGCGTCTACCGCGCGCCTGGGCCCACACTCGGCCGCGTACCCGGAACCAGACCGCCGCGCGTACCCGCATGGATCCGCGAGCTGCACCGAGGCAACGCGCAAGCCTGGCTGCGACTTCGACAGGCTCAGCAAGCCGCCTTCACGACCGTACTCGAACCCGTCTGGCCGCAGATCCAGGACCTGCACCGCGACACGTTCGTCCGCTACGCCACGGTCGCGGCGGAACGCGGCGTCGGCGCGGCGCTGACCACGCTCGTGCCGGGCAGCAGACTGCGCGACGGTGTCTGAGAACTCGACTCCGCCACCGCGCGCGATCTGAAGCCCGACGGGCAAGGCCTGATCCTGCTGCCCACATTCCACTGGACCGGCTGGCCGCTGATCGCCGAACCGCAGGACGAGCCGCTCATCGTCACGTACCCGGCCAGCCCCGGCATTCCGCTCATGCCGCACACGGTCGGCGCGCACGAGGCCCTCGCGAGCGGGCCGGGCACGCCGGGCCGGCAGCAGTCACCACCGGCCGACTCGCGCGCAGCCTCGGAATCAGCGCGGCGACGGTCTCCGCGCACACCGCGGCCCTGCGCGGCGCCGGGCTGATCACCACCGAGCGATCCGGCCGTACCGCGCTGCATCGGCGCACCTCCCTAGGCACCCTGCTGGTAGACCGCTGATCCCGCTCCCCTCACTGATCTCATTGACCTCACAGAGCGGTGATCCGGACCGGCAGTGTCTTGATGCCGTTGACGAAGTTGCTGCGCACCCGCTTGACGTCGCCGGCCAGCTCCGCACGGGCGATGCGCGGCAACAGTGTCTCGAACATCAACCGGATCTCCAGCCGCGCGAGGTTGTTGCCGAGGCAGAAGTGAGGGCTGCCCTTGCCGAATGCGACGTGGTCGTTCGGGGTGCGGGTGACGTCGAAGCGGTACGGATCGGCGAAGACCTCCTCGTCCCGGTTGCCCGAGGCGAACCACATCACTACCTTGTCACCATCGCGGATGGTCCGGCCGCCGAGCTCCACGTCGCGCGTCGCGGTGCGCCGGAAGTGGTAGACGGGGCTGGCCCAGCGCAGGAATTCCTCGACCGCGGTCGGGATCAGCTCGGGCCGCTCCTGCAGCAGCGCCAACTGATCCGGGTTCTGCAGCAGCGCGTGCATCGAATGGCTGATCGTGTGTCGCGTCGTCTCGTTGCCCGCGACGACCAGCAGCAGGAAGTAGTTGTCGAACTCGGTCGCGGTCAGCGGTTCGCCGTCGATCGGCACGCGGTTGACGAGCTTGCTGACCAGGTCGTCGCCGTCCCCGCCGCGCCGCTCTTTCGCCAACGCCCGCCCGTACTCGAACACTTCGAGGGCGGCCGGGGAACGGAAGGGCAGGTGCTTGTACTTGTCGCTGTCGGCGTGGCCGAGTAGCACGTCGGCGTAGTCCGGATCGGTATTACCAATCATCCGGTTGCCCCAGTCGATGAGCCGTCCGGTGTCCTCGTCCGGGACGTCGAGCATCCGCGCAAGCACCCGAATGGGGAAGTCGGCGCTGACCTCCTTGACGAAGTCGAACCCGTCGTCGCGCACACCCTTGCGCAGCGCCGCCTCGACGGTCGTCTCGGTGAGCCCGCGCAGGAAGTCCTCGTACTTGAGCAGCGTCTGCCCGCCGAAGTCGCGTTGCAGCAGCTTGCGCAGGGCTCGATGCCGGTCGCCGTCGGACTCGAGGATGGAGCGGCGGATGTCGATCAGCTCGTCGTCCACCTCTTCCAGGTTGACGAAGTTGGTGGAGGTGAAGGTCTCCGCGTCGCGGTCCACGGCCACGATGTCCGCGTGCCGGGTGACGGCCCAGAACCCGGCGTTGGGCGCGGGCTCCGGGTTCCAATGCACCGGGTCCTCGCGGCGCAGCGTGTCGAACAACGGCCAGGCCCGGCCTTGCTCGAAGGCGTCGAGATCCGCGAGGTCGATGTCGGTTCCTGTGGTCGTGCTCGTCATCTCAGTGTCCTCACAGGTGGTAGGCGTACTCGCGGAACTCCCAGTCGGTGACCCAGCGGGAGAAGCGCTCCAGCTCGTTGCGCTTGTAGGCGAGGAAGGCGGTGACGAAGCGGGCCCCGAGCAGTTCGGCGAAGTCGGCGTCGGCTTCGAGAGCATCGAGCGCGGCGCCGAGGTGCTGCGGGATCTTGTCGGCCTTAGCCGGGTCATAGCCGTACCCGGCGAGCGGCTCGGGGGGTGTCAGGCCGTCGCGGATGCCGAGGTATGCGGCGGCGAGCAGGCCCGCGATGGCGAGGTACGGGTTCGCGGTCGCGTCGCCGAGGCGCAGTTCGAGACGCGCGGCCCGGCCGCGTTCCGGCGGGATGCGGACCATCGCGCTGCGGTTGTCCAGGCCCCAGTCGATCAGCCACGGGGCGAGCGTGTCGGGGCCGAACCGCTTGTAGGAGTTGACAGTCGGGTTCGCCAGCGCAGCGAGCGCGGGCGCGTGCTTGATGATCCCGGCGATCGCGGACAGGGCCGTCTTCGACAGACCGGCCCGTCCCGACGGATCGTCAAACAACGGGCGCTCGTCCGAGTCCCAGGTAGAAAAGTGCAGGTGAAAACCCGAACCGCCCTCATCGTTGAACGGCTTGGCCATGAACGTGGCCAGCTTGTCCTCCTGCCGGGCCAGTTCCTTGACCGCCGTCTTGAAGCGGAAGGCGCGGTCGGCCGCGTCCAAAGCCTCGGAGTGCCAGAGATTGATCTCGAACTGGCCGCTGCAGAATTCGTGGTTCGCGGCGACGACATCCAGCCCGTAGCGGGACAGATTGCGCAGCGAGCGCAGCAGCACGTTCTCCGGATCGCCCTTCAGCCCAGACACGTATACGTTGCCGGTGCCCTCGCCATACCGCCGCCATCCGGTCGGCGACCCGCCGTCACGCTCCAGAACATAGAACTCAAGCTCCGGCCCGACCGTAGGACGCATCCCAAGCTCAGCAAATCGCTCGACGATGGACCGCAGCACGTTCCGCGGGCTCTCCTGCGACGGAGTGCCGTCCGGGTTGTAGACGTCAGCGATGCAGTGCGCGACGCCCGGCTCCCACGGCACGTCCGCGAGCGTGGACAGATCAGGGAACGCGACGACGTCCGGCAGCCCGTCGGCAAGCCCGCCCTGCTCGATCTCGACGACGTCGCCCATCGGACTGGTGCCGTAGACGGTCCGGCAGAAGGCGACCCCGTCGCCGACGGTCCGGGCGAAGCGGTTGACCAGCAGGTCCCGACCCCGTTCGGCGCCGATCAGGTCCGAGTAGCCGAGCCGCACGACGTCGATCCCGCGCTCGGCCAGCGCGGCGGCCGCCGCCGCGAGCCCACCCTCGTCGAAGTGCCCCATGGGCGACCTCCCAATTCGTTTGAACCCAAACGATAACGGCGTGCCGACGGACTGACAAGGCTTCCGGGGACGGAATCCGGAGAGTATCGTACGGACCCAAACGACCACGTCCGCCAGCAAACCCGGGGAGTCCAGATGACCGCCCAGCACGGCTTCTTCTACCCGCGCACGGCCACCGGCCGCGCCTCGCTCATCCCCGCGCCGCCCTGGTACTACTCCGGCGACCTGCTCACCGTCGAGTACCGCGCCGACCCGGCGCGCGTGGCCGAACTGCTGCCCGCCCCGCTGGAACCCGCCGCCGAGGACCCCGGCGCGGTGGCGCTGATCTGGGCGGACTGGCAGTCCTGCTCGACATCGCGCGAGGAACTGCTGGACCCGGTGCGCTCGCAGTACAAGGAGGCTTTCGCCGTCGTGCGCTGCTCGTACCAGGGTCGCACGTACTCACGCTGCGTGTATATCTGGGTGGACAAGGACTTCGCCGTCGCACGCGGCATCCACCAGGGCTACCCGAAGAAGCTCGGCTCGATCTGGCAAACCCGCCCGCACCCCTTTCCCCACGCCGCCCCTCAGATCGGCGTCGGCGCAGTCTTCGGCGCAACCCTGGCCGCGAGCGATCGACGCTTGGCCGAAGCCGTGCTGACACTCACTGAGGAATCCGACACCAACGGCTTCGTCAACGGCCACCCGATGGCGCACCACCGCGTCCTGCCGAACATCGCCCGACCCACAGACGTGGACGCGGACGGTGCCGACGCGTACGCCGAACTCATCGAGTCCGGCGCGAGCGAGGTAGCCGCAGGCCAGGCCTGGCGCGGCGACGTAGATCTGCGCCTATTCGACGCCCCGACCGAGGAACTCGCCCGGCTAGAAGTCGAGGAGATCATCGGCGGCTACTACCGCCAAGTCGGCGTCATCTGGAACGGCGGCACGTCCCTCAAGACCCTGTAGGGCGCCCTCCCCTCGTTCGGCGCCGTACGATTGCCCCATGTCGAACGATTACGGACTAGCCGCGACCGAGAAGGCCATGAGCGCCCACATAGGGAAGCTCCAGTTGGACTTCCCCGCGGCGATCGCCGTCTCCAGCCTCTACCGGGCGGCGAACGCCGTGCGCAACCACCTCACCAACACGGTGCTGCGCGAACACGACCTGAGCTGGACCGGCTTCGTCGTGCTCTGGGTCGTCTGGATCTTCGACGGCCTGGAGACCCGCCACGCGGCCCAAAGCGCGGCGATCTCCAAGGGCACGCTCACCGGCGTAGCCAAGACGCTGGAAGCCCGCGGCTGGCTCCGCCGCGAGACCGACCCCGCAGACCGCCGCCTGGTGCAACTAAGCCTGACCGAGTCCGGCGTCGCCCTCATGGAGGAGCTCTACCCGAAGTTCAATGCGGCCGAGGCCGAGGTCGTGGCCCGCATCGCGCCGGAGGGGTTGCCGACCCTGACCGACCACCTGCGCACGATGGTCAGCACCGTCGAGGAGATGGACTGAGACAAGGGCTGACCGGGAGCCGGCTTGAGGGGTCGCAGGGCTGCCGCTGGTGGTCGGGTTTCAGTACACCTGGAATTTGAATCCGCGGTACGAAGGGGAAGTGAGGGTGGCGTCGAACAGGACTTCGCCGCTCGGGGAGAATTCCGAGAGCCGCGGGGTCATGCCCCAACTGACGAAGACGTTGCCGTTGGCAAGGCGCTGAGCGCTGCCCATCGCAGTGGTCTGAATGCCGGGGATGGTCATACTGTCGGCGAGGGCGGCGGTATGGGTGCGGGTGTCGGGGCGGATCCAGATGACGCGCGAATCGTGCCAGTTGCTCACGCCGTCGCTGCCGTCGTCGAATAGGCGGATGGTGTCTTCGTCCTCGTAGACGGCGTGGTGCTGAAACCCGAAGACCGCGTCCGGGACAAGGACGAACGAGCTGGACCTACCGCCGAGCACCCAGATCAGCTGCCCGGTGGTGCGCTCGATCTTGTACAGGGCGCAGGTGTTCCGGGCGGAGATGAGCAGCTGGTCGTCGGGGGTGACGCTGATGGAGTTGATGTGGAAGTAGTCGTACGGTATGTCGGCTTCGGTGGGCGCCTGCGCATGGCTGTCGCTGAGCGGCACGTGATCGATCGCGCTCCAGCGGTGCAGCACGGTTCCCGAGGCGATGTCGACCTCCTCGCAGTAGGCGTTGCGAAGTTGGCCGTTGCTTGGCCCGCCGACGGGAGACAGGTCGTATGGGACTGTGAGATATGACGTGATCAGTGCGGTGTTCTGAGGCGTGATGCGGAACTCGTGCAGGTCAGGGTGGTACGTGCCGGACGGGCCTATGGTTCCGGCCGGGGTACCGGACAGGGTGGTGAGGATGTCGGTGCCGAGGCCGGTGCCGCCGCCGCCCGCGTTTCCGTCGCCCTGCCACCAGGTCAGCACGTCCTTGCCGAGGTAGCTCTGAACTTGCAAGTTCGCAAAGGACAGAGAACTCGAGGTGGACCAAAGCGGTCGGCCATCGGACTCAGCGATCCCGGCCCCGCCGTCGTAGGTGAAGAAGATCTGTCCGGGGGAAACCCCGGCATTGTTCACGGTGACCGTCATCTGCGGCTGCTGTGACGCCGAAACGGGCGGCGGCGAGGCGGTCGTCGCCGCGATTTGGGCGGCCGGAGTCGTGACCGACGTGGTGGCCAGCGTGGTCGGGGAGCCTGAGGTGGTAGCCGGCTTGGTGGCCGACATCGCCGGAGCCGCCGACGTGGTGGTCGACGAGGCAATCTGCCAGACGGCGAGCCCCCCGACTGTGGCAAGCCCCAGCGACCCGCCGCCCACCAGCACCGACCGACGGCTGAGATTGCCGGGCATGATGACTCCGCCCGAATCACTCGATGTATCTGGCTAACCTCGCCCGCTTGATCGTAGTCATCCGTAGAGTTGTATGGCGCTCCGTAAATCGAGGATGGTTCCACCGCCGACCGCGCATCTCGCGCAATCACCAGGCACATTCCCTACGACACCGCTCCGACGAAGGCCTCGAACAACGCCGCCTGGGCCGGGTCGTCGGCCGCCGTGTCTTCGGGATGCCATTGCGTCCCGATGAACCACGCTCGACGGCCCGGCAGTTCGACGGCCTCGATCACACCGTCGTCCGCGTACGCCGTCGCGACCAGTCCCTCGGCTAGCTTGCCGATGCACTGGTGGTGGTAGCAGGAGGCGCGGAGCGTTGGGCCTGTTATTTTTTCTAGGCGAGAGGCGGGAGTGATGGTGAGGTTGTGGAGGTGGTGGCGGTGGTCGGCGGCGGCCGTAGTTGAGGAGGCCATGTCTTGGGTGAGGGTGCCGCCTAGGACTACGTTCACCGCCTGGGCACCACGGCAGATGGCTAGGAGCGGGAGCTCGGAGTCCAAGGCTATGCGGGCTACGGCCAGGTCGAAGGCATCTTGCTCGATATCGACGTCGTATTCGGTGGGGTGCGGGGCTGGCCCGACCAGGACGAGTCGAGGTCGCCGCCGCCGGGGAGCAGGATCGCGTCTGCTGGGGCGAGTCTGGCGCGGACTTCGTCTAGGTCTGCGATGCCGGCGGGGGCGTGGGGGTGGATTAGTAGGGGCTCGCCTCCGGCTTCGAAGACTGCTTCGACCAGGGCGCGGGCGACCACCTCGGCTTGGTAACGCAGGGCTGAGGCGGTGGTGGAGAAGCGGGAGGGGATTAGGACGATTGGGCGGCGGCGGTGGGCGGATAAGTGGGTGGGGTTAGGCATATTTGATCCACGTGGTCTTGAGATCGCGGTACTCGTTTAGGGCGTGACGCGACTTGTCTCGGCCGAAGCCGGACAACTTCACGCCGCCGAACGGCGCGTTCATGTCGCCCTCTTCGTAGCAGTTCACCCACACCGTGCCTGCGCGGAGGCGGCGGGCTACGCGGTGGGCGGTACCTAGGTTGGCCGTCCAGACCGCAGCCGCTAGGCCGTATGGGGTATCGCCTGCGACGGCGATTGCTTCGTCTTCGTTGCGGACGGTCTGGACCGTGAGCACTGGGCCGAAGATCTCCTCGCGGACGACGATATTGGTGGGCGCGGCGTCGGTGAGGACTGTTGGTTCTAGGTAGCAGCCGCCGGAGTCCACGTGCGCGGGGGCGCCTCCAGTGACGAGCCTTGCGCCCTGCTCGATGCCTAGGGCGAGTAGCTTGCGGACTCGGTTCAGGTGCGCGTGGTCTACTAGCGGGCCCATGCGTGTCGTGGGGAGTAGGGGGTCAGCGGGGTACCAGCTGTTGGCGGTTTTGACTATCCGGCTGATGACCTGGTCGGCTACGGCCTCGTGCACGACCAGCCTTGATCCGGCCGTGCACATCTCGCCGGAGTTGAAGAAGATCGCCCACGCAGCCGTGTCCGCCGCCTCGTCCAGGTTCGGCACGTCGGGCAGGATGATGTTCGGCGACTTGCCGCCCAGTTCCAGGTAGACGCGCTTGAGGTTGGAGTCGGCGGCGTAGCGCAGGAAGTGGCGGCCGACGGGGGTCGAGCCGGTGAAGGTGAGCACGTCTACGCCGGGGTGCTCGCCTAGTCTGCGTCCTACCACGTCGCCGTCACCGGACAGGACGTTGAGGACGCCGGGTGGGAGCCCTGCTGCTGAGCCGAGCGCGGCAACGTACTGCATGGAGAGGGGGCTGCGCTCGGCAGTTTTGAGCACGACTGCGCAGCCTGCGGCCAGGGCGGGGGCGATCTTCCAGCCGCCGATGGTTAGGGGGAAGTTCCACGGAACCACGGCCGCTACTACGCCCGCCGGCTCGTGAGTGACCAGCGCCAGTTCGCCTTCCGTGGTCTGCGGGATTTCGCCTTGGTCTTTGTCCGCGAGTTCGGCGTAGTAGCGCAGGCAGCGGATCAGGGCACGGAGTTCGATCTCGTACGCGTGCCGGATCGGCTTGCCCATCTCCAGCGTGATCAGCAGCGCGATGTCGGCGCGGTGCTGGTCTACGAGGTCTGCGAAGCGATGCAGGACTTCGCCTCGCTCGCGTGGGTGCATGCGCGGCCAGGGGCCCTCGTCGAAGACTTTGCGGGCGTGGGCCACCGCCGCGTCCGCGTCCTCGACGCCTGCCCATGGGAACGCTTCCGTGAGCACGGCACCGTCGCGCGGGGAACGTATGGCGCGCGTCGCGCCGGTGGCGGACTCGCGGACTTCGCCGCCGATGAATAGGCCGGTGGGCGGGGTGAGGGTTGCCGCTCGGGCTATCCAGTCGGTGGCGGTAACCGGGTCTGGGGCCGACAGGTTGGGGGTGATTGTCATGGCGTTCTCCCGTTGACCGTGAGCCGAAGCAGGGATACGTTTGGGTCCAAACGATATACCGTCGCCGTTTCGCCCACCACCCCCAGGAGCCCCCATGAGCCTCGCGGTCGTCGCCGAAGTCGGAGGAATCGGAGAGGTCAGAGGAGTCCGTGTGGATACACGTCATTGGATCGGGGGTCGGCGGGTTGCCTCGGTGGACGGGGCGGTATTCGAGGACCGATCCCCTATTGATGGGCAGGTCATCGCGCACGTGGCGCGTGGCGGGAAGGCCGAGGCTGATGCGGCAGTGGCTGCCGCGAAGGATGCGTTTCCGGCGTGGGCTGCTACCCCGCCGGCCGAGCGTGCGCGGATTCTGCACGCGATCGCGGATGGGGTTGAGAAGCGGATCGAGGAGTTGGCGGTTGTCGAGACTTCCGACAACGGCGCGCTGATCCGCTCGCATCGGCGCGGGGTGATGCCGCGAGTCGCGTACAACTTCCGCTTCTTCGCCGACTACCTGGTCGAGCAGCTCGGGCACCCGGACTTCGAGACGCGCGGACACACCAACCACGTCTCCTGGGATCCGGCCGGTGTCTGCGTGCTGATCTCGCCGTGGAACGCGCCGCTGATGCTGGCGACGTGGAAGGTCGCGCCCGCGCTCGCGGCCGGGAACACGGTCGTGCTCAAGCCCTCCGAGTGGTCGCCGCTGACGGCCTCGCTGCTCGCCGACGTCGCGGCCGAGGCCGGGCTGCCACCTGGCGTGCTCAACGTGGTGCAGGGCATCGGCGAGGAGGCGGGGGCCGCGCTGACCGAGCACCCGGACGTGCGTCGAATCTCGTTCACCGGGTCGGTGCCCACGGCCCGGCACATCTCGCGCGCCGCCGCCGCGAACCTCACCCCGGTCTCGCTGGAGCTGGGCGGCAAGTCGCCGTTCCTGGTCTTCGCGGACGCCGATCTGGACCTGGCCGTGGCAAACGCGGTCGAGCAGTATGACAACGCTGGTCAGGTGTGTCTGTCCGGGACGCGGATCTACGTCGAGGAGTCGATCCGGGACGAGTTCGTGGCGCGGTTCGTCGAGCGGGCCGGCGCGCTGCGTCAAGGGGATCCGCGGGATGAGGCCACTGACATCGGGCCGTCGATCCATCCGGAGCACTTCTCGCGGGTGGACGGGTTCGTGCAGCGGGCCAGGGCGAGCGGGGCACGCGTGTTGCTCGGCGGCGGGGCGAATGAGGAGCTGGGTGGGCTGTATTACCGGCCGACGTTGTTCGACGAAGTTGATCCCGTGAGCGAGATCGGCACGGAGGAGGTGTTCGGGCCCGTACTTGTGCTGCACACCTTCCGCACCGAGGACGAGGCAGTGGCCGCCGCCAACGACTCACGGTTCGGGCTAGCCGCGATGCTCTTCACCGGCGATCACGAGCGCGCCGAGCGGGTGTCGGCGCGGCTGGTCGCGGGGACCGTGTGGACGAACTGCTTCTTCGTGCGCGACCTGCGTGCCCCCTTCGGCGGGGCCCGCCAGTCCGGCATCGGACGCGAGGGCGGCACCTGGTCCTTCGATTTCTACTGCGAGGTCAAGAACACCGTCTTCGCACCGAACGGCTGGAGGGGCGATAACCATGGGTGAGATCGTCGGCGCGGGGCTGCTCGCGCACGTCCCGACTATTGCTCTGCCGGAACAGGAGCGGCGCGACCTGAACCACGGCGAGGACACGACGCTCGTGGCAGGTCTCGAGAAGCTGCGTCTGGAGGTCTTCGACACGCTCGACTACGACACCGTCGTGGTGCTCGACTCGCACTGGGCAACGACCGTCGAGTTCGTAGTCACCGCGCAGGACAGGCGTTCGGGGCTGTTCACGTCCGAGGAGTTACCGCGCGGCATGTGCCGTCGGCCGTACGATTTCGCCGGCGACCCCGAGCTCGCCTACGCGATCGCTGCCAACGCGGACCGGCACGGCACGTGGATCACCCCGATCGCGGACCACGCGCTGCCGATCTACTACGCGACCACCAACCTGTGGGAGTTCCTGGGCCGCGGCCTGCCGGGCAAGCGCTGGATCTCGATCGGCGTCTGCCAGACCGGGGAAGCGGAGGACCATCTGCGGCTCGGCCGCGCGTTGGGCGCGGCCATCGCGGCGATGGATCGCAGGGTGCTGGTGATCGCCTCGGGCGCGCTCAGCCACACGTTCTGGCCGCTGTGTGAGCTGCGAAAGCACGAGGCCTCGGGCGCCGAGCACATCTTCAGTCCGGAGGCCGCGGCGGCGGACTACGAGCGGATCGGCTGGTTCGCGAAGGGCAACCACGCGCGGGTGCTCGACACGATGCCGGAGTTCGCGCGCTACAAGCCGGAGGCTCGCTTCGGCCACTACCTGATGATGATCGGCGCGCTCGGGGAGGGCGACTGCACGGCGCCCGGCCGCCAGTTCGGCGAGTACGAGAACTCCATTGGTACGGGCCAAGTGCACCTGTGGTTCGACCGGCCTGCCGAGGGGTTCCCGCGACCGCATCAGACCGCGTTGACCGAGGAAGACCTGGCAGTGCCCGAATTCGCCGCGGCCGTCGCGCGTATTGAGATCGAGAGTGAGTGAGCTGAAGAGATGACTGAGTATCGCCGTGTTCTGCTTGACGGAGCCGCTGTCGAGGTCGTGCGCGAGGGTGACGTGCTGCGTGCCGGGGACGGCCGTGAGGTCGCCATCGTCGACGCGATCCACCTCCCGCCGGTCGTGCCGACGAAGGTGATCGCCGTGCACCTGAACTACCGCAGCCGCGTTGAGGAGTTCGGGACGTCGCTCCCGTCCGCGCCGACGTACTTCCAGAAGCCGCTCTCCGCGCTCAACGCGCATAAGGGTGCTGTCGTACGTCCCGAGGGTTGCAAATGGCTTAACTACGAGGGCGAAATCGCGATCGTCATCGGTCGCACGGCGCGCAACGTCTCCCCCAAGGAGGCGGGCGAATATATCGCGGGCTACACGATCGCCAACGACTACGGCCTGCACGACTTCCGCGACACCGACGCCGGATCGATGCTGCGCGTGAAGGGCTCTGACACGCTCTGCCCGCTCGGACCCGCGTTCGTCGACGACTGGGATTTCCGGGGCAAGACCCTGCGAACCATCGTCAACGGCGAGGTGAAGCAGGAGGGGAACACGGACGAGATGGAGTGGGACATGCACTATCTCGTCGCCGACATCGCCCGGACGATCACGCTGAATCCGGGCGACGTGCTGCTGTCCGGCACGCCCGCGAACTCGCGGACCGTCTATCCCGGCGATGTCGTCGAAGTCGAGGTAGAGGGCCTTGGCAAGCTGACCAACCACATCGTCGCAGGTCCCACGCCGATCCGCACCGATGTCGGCGCGCAGCCGAGTGAGAGCGAGGAAGTCCTGTCCACCGCGCAGGGCGGCGACTGGGAGTTCCGCGGCATCCGGGCGCCTCGCCGCCGATAGCCGGGGGGATCCTTTGAGGATTAGGGAGCTGTGACAGTATGCGTATTACGGTTGACCTCGCCAAATGCCAGGACCATGGACAATGCGTGTTCTCGGCACCGGCCGTCTTCGCCCTCGATGACCAGGGGAAGCTTGCCCTCCGCTCAGAATCCGAGGGTGACTTGTATACTTCTGAGGTACTGGACGAGTCGCTGCGTGACGACGTTGAGGAAGCGGCGGATGCTTGCCCGCTGCAGGCGATCCTGGTAGAGGACTGAGACGTGGGCGATTTGGATGAGACCGGGCGATGCGTCGTCGTCGGCGCGTCTATGGGCGGGTTGCGCGCGGCCGAGGCGGTGCGAAAGGCCGGATTCGGCGGGGAGATCGTGGTCTTCGGCGCCGAGCCGCACATGCCGTACAACCGGCCGCCGCTGTCGAAGGACGCGCTGCTGGTCGAGGCGGATGGGCTGACGTTCCGCGTTCCGCGCGCGGCGCAGGACGTGGCGTGGCGGCTCGGAGAGACGGTCGTCGGCTCGGATCTGAGCGCGCGCACGGTCACGCTGGCCGGCGGGGAGACGCTTGACTGGTCGGGCCTCGTCGTCGCCACCGGTCTCAGCCCTCGAAGGCTCTCGCTGCCCGGTCCGACCGAGGGTCGCCACGTCATCCGCACGCTCGACGACGTCGCCGCCCTGCGCGCTGAGCTGCGTCCGGGCGCTCGGCTTGTGATCATCGGCGCCGGGTTCATCGGCTGCGAGGTGGCCGCTGCGGCACGCGTCGCCGGGATGGAGGTGGACGTCGTCGCGCCGGAGAACGTGCCGGTCGAGCGTCCGCTGCAGACGATACTCGGCAAGGCTTTGCAGCGCAGGCACGAGGCTCGCGGCGTGCGCTTCCACCTTGGCGGAACGCTGCCGATCGGCTACGGCGGCACGGGCCGGGTGACCTCGGTGCGGCTGAACAATGGCACGGAACTCGCGGCAGACGTCGTGATCGAAGCTGTCGGCTGCACGCCTAATACGCAGTGGCTCGAGGGCAACGGCCTGGATCTTGGCGATGGAGTGCTCTGCGACAACCTGCTGCGGGTCGAGGGACGACCGGATGTCGTGGCGTGCGGGGACATCGCGCGGTTCCCGAACGTGCTGTTCGACGAGGTGCCGCGGCGGGTCGAGCACTGGACCATGGTGACCGACACGGCCAAGCGCGCCGGGGCCACGCTCGGCGCGTACCTGGCAGGGAACGAACTCGATGGAAAGCCGTTCGCGCCGATCCCGTCGTTCTGGAGCGACCAGTACGATCTGCGGCTTCAGTCCTTCGGTGCGGTCGGGCTCGGTGGGGACGACGTGCGTGTGCTCGAAGGAGACCTCGATGACGAGGTCGCGGTCGGGTACCACCTGGAGGGTCGGCTCGTCGGCGTCGCGCTGATCGGGATGGCGAGCCGGTACCAGCACTATCGATCGGTCATCGCGGCGGGCTAGGCCTCAGAACCTTCGCAGGGCACGACGTCCAGTAGTTCGGCGGCCAGCGCACGCGCGGGCTCCGTGACCTGCGCGCTCACCGCGTGGAACATCACCTCGGCTTCGGCTGCGGGCCAGTCGGCGGGCAGGTGTTCCAGCGGCAGGCGAGGATCCGTGCGCACGACCTGCAGCCAGTCCGTGAATAGGACCAACTGCACGCCCAACGGGTCCTCATCCGCGGAATTCTCCCAGGCGTGCCAGCGCTCGACGAAGCCTCGGTAGCGCGTTGCCTGCGCTTCGATGTCCCAGGTGTCGCTGACCATCTGCCCGATGTCCGTGCCCGGCTCGACGGCGCCGCGGAAGACCTTGACGTGCGCTTCCAGCCCCAGGCTCGCCACGAGGTCGGACACCGGAGCGTGGCCCGGCGCGATCCACAGGCCGTTGAACAGCGGCCCGAATCCGGCCCAGGCCAGCTGGGACCGCAGGTCGTGGCGCTGGCGCTGCCAGGCCTCCGGCAGCGAGAAGCCGAGCAGGGTCCAGGTACCGTCCCAGTCCCGGTTGACCGCGCCGGTCTTCCAAATACGCGCCTCGCCGTCGCGCAGGATCTGCGTGGAGCGCGGCGTGAGACCGAAGTACATCTTCCGGCCCTGCCGTTGGCGACGCAGCAAGCCCCGGTTGACCATGCGCGTCAGCGTCGAGCGCGCCGCGTGCTCGCCGACCCCCGTGCGCCCGAATACGTCGATCACGCTGCCCGAGTACACGCACACGTCCCGGCCGAGCACGTAGTCGCCGAGGAAGGTCAGCATCAGCGACTGGGGACGCAGCGCTTCGGACCCCGTGTCTTCGTTCACGCAGAACACCGTACCGGGAGCACGAGATGTTGTGCAGACTCTTGACGGCAGTTGGTCAAATGCCTAATGTCGCAGTCACGCGAGCCGCTCGCGCAGTCGCCGCTCAACGATGAGAGGACCCCCTCGATGGTCGGGATCAGGGACGAGATCCGCCTGCCCCAGGGCGAAATGTTCGTGGACGGGGCCTGGCTGCCTCCGTCAGAGACGGGCCGGGAGATCCTCGACCCGGCGACGGGCGCCGTGATCGCCACGGTCGCCCAGGCCGGGCCCGCCGAGACCGACCGGGCGATAGCCGCCGCGCGGCGCGCCTTCGATGACGGATCCTGGTCCGAACTGCCGCCGCGCGACCGGGGAAGGATCCTGCTCCGGGCCGCCGAGGCGCTGCGCGGGCAGGCCGAGGACCTGGCCAGGCTGGAGTCGCTGGACACCGGCAAGCCGATCATGTTCACCCGCATGGTGGACGTGGCCACCACCATCGACCAGATCGAGTACTACGGCGCGCTGGCCGCCGGGATCGAGGGCGCGACACGCCACACCGGCCGCCCGACCTTCGCCTACACCCGCCGCGAGCCGATCGGCGTGGTCGCGGCGATCACCCCGTTCAACTTCCCGCTGATCCTGTCCTCGATCAAGATCGCGCCGGCTCTCGCGGCGGGCAACACGGTGATCCACAAGCCCGCCGAGGAAACGCCGCTGACCGCTCTGCGCATCGCCGAAGTGCTGCACGCGGCCGGGATCCCCGACGGCGTGTTCAACGTGCTGCCGGGCGACGGCTCGGTCGGCGAGATGCTCGTGCGCGACCGGCGCGTGAACAAGATCGCCTTCACCGGTTCGACGGCGGTGGGTCGCGGCATCGCGGCGACGGCGGCCCAGACGCTCAAGCACGTGACGGTCGAGCTCGGCGGCAAGGGCGCCAACATCATCTTCGCGGACGCGGACATCGAGGCGGCGGTCGGCACCGCGATCTCCGGCTTCGTCTTCAACACCGGCCAGTTCTGCATGGCCGGCTCGCGCCTCCTCGTTCAGCGGCCCGTGTACGACGGCGTGGTGGCGGCGCTCGCGCAGGCCATCGGCCACATCCCGGTCGGCGACCCGTTCGACGAGGGCACCGTCATCGGCCCGATGGCCGGGCCGCGGCACCTCGCGAAGGTGCAGTCCTTCCTGGAGAAGGCCGAGCAGGGCGGCGCCAAGGTCTACGGCGGCGGTCCGGCTCGCGAGGGCGCCGGCTTCTGGGCGACCCCGACCGTGCTCGCCGACGTTTCGCAGGACTCGATGTTCGTGCAGGACGAGATCTTCGGCCCGGTGCTCACGGTCCAGCCCTTCGACACCGAAGAAGAGGCGATCGCGCTGGCCAACGGCACGCAGTACGGTCTCGCCGCAGGCCTGCAGACGACTGACCTCGCTCGCGCGCACCGCGTCGCCGCCAAGCTGCGCGCCGGAATCGTCTGGGTCAACGGCTGGGCCCTGCTCGACGCGGCGCTGCCCTTCGGCGGCGTCAACCAGTCCGGTTACGGACGCGAGGGCGGCCCCGAGGGGCTGAACGAGTACCTGCAGACAAAGTCCGTCCTGATCGCAATGGCCTGATCCGCCCCGCCCCCGCCCCTTCATCTTCTTCCGAGGAGTTTCCGTCATGTCCACCACCACTCGGGCCGCGGTCGTCGAGGGTCCGGGCGCGGCGTTCGCCGTGCAGGACGTCGTGCTCGACGAGCCGCGCGCGAACGAGGTGCTCGTGCGCGTCGTCGCCGCGGGCCTGTGCCACACCGACCTCGGCGTCCAGGCCGGCGGCATCCCCTTCAAACTGCCCGGGGTCCTCGGCCACGAGGGCGCCGGGATCGTCGAGCGGGTCGGCGCGTCCGTCAGCCGCGTCGCGCCCGGTGACAAGGTGCTGCTGAGCTTCACCTCCTGCGGCAGGTGCGCGGCGTGTCGCGGCGGGCACCCGGCCTACTGCGTCACCTGGCTGCCGAGCAACCTGATCAGCGGCGTACGCGACGACGGCTCGGCGACCGTCACCCGCGGCGGCGACGAGATCGGCGGGCGCTTCTTCGGCCAGTCCTCCTTCGCGCAGTACTCGCTCGCCGACGAGCGCAGCGTGGTCAAGGTGGATCCGGAAGCAGACCTCGAAGTCCTAGCCCCGCTCGGCTGCGGCGTGCAGACCGGCTTCGGCAGCGTCTGGAACATCCTGCGGCCCGAGGCCGGGTCGTCCATCGCGATCTTCGGCTCCGGCGCGGTGGGCCTGGCCGCGCTGATGGCCGCCCGCCTGCTCCCGCTCAGCACGATCATCGCCGTCGACCGCGTCCCCGAGCGCCTCGAACTCGCGAAGGAACTCGGCGCCACGCACACGATCAACGCGACCGGCCTCAGCCCGGAAGACGTCGCGAAGGCCCTGTTCGACGCGACCGAGGGCCGCGGCGTGGACAACGCGGTCGAGACCACCGCGCACCCGAACGTGCTCAGGACCACCGTGGACGCCCTCGCCTCCCGCGGCGCCTGCGCGGTCGTCGGCGCTCCCCCGGCGGGTACCGAGGTAGCCCTCGACGTCCAGGGCCTGCTCACCGGCAAGCGCGTCATCGGCGTCACCCTCGGCGACGCCGACCCGGAGACGCTGATCCCGCACATGGTCGCCCTGCACAAGGCCGGCCAGCTGCCGGTGGAGCGGCTGATCCGGCACTACTCGCTGGAAGAGATCGGCGACGCGGCCAAGGACATGCACGAGGGGCGGACCATCAAGCCGGTGATTCGGCTCGCCGGATAGACTGAGTCAAGTGTCTGACGCGATCTTCTCCAACCCGCGATTGGCCGCGGTGTACGACGCCTTCGACGGCGACCGCGACGACCTGGATGCATACGTCGCCATTGCAGATGAGCTGAGTGCGAACCTCGTACTAGATGTCGGCTGCGGGACTGGATCCCTGGCGATCCGGCTCGCAGCCACCGGCCGCCGTGTAGTCGGAGTCGATCCGGCCGAGGCTTCGCTAGATGTGGCGCGGGCGAAGGCGGAGGACGGGTCTGCGGGCGTCACCTGGATCCACGGCGACGCGACGGCCGTGCCCGCGCTCGGCGTCGACCTCGCCGTGATGACGGGCAACGTCGCGCAGGTCTTCACCACTGACGAAGACTGGACCCAGACCCTACTCGCCATTGCACGCACGCTTCGCCCCGGCGGCCACTTCGTCTTCGAGACCCGCCGCCCCGAACGGCGCGCCTGGCTTGAGTGGGCAGCCGACACGGACCCGGTCGTACTCGACGTCCCCGGGATCGGCGAGGTGACGCGACACCTGGAGGTCACCAACGTAGCCCTACCGCTCGTCTCGTTCCGCTACGCCTACCGCTTCGCATCCGACGGCACGACTCTGACCTCTGACTCGACGCTTCGTTTCCGCAGCCGGGACGAGATGGAAGGCAGTCTCGCCAAGAACGGCCTCCGCCTCGTCGAAGTGCGTGAGGCCCCTGATCGTCCAGGCCGCGAATTCGTGCTCTTCGCTGAGCTGCCCTGAGTCGAGTTCGGTTGACGGTTGGTGGTCGGCCTTCCTACGTTCCGGTGTTCCGCTGCGCTCCACGCCGGACCTCGTACGGCCGCGCTGGCGCTGGTGGTGGGGTTTCGTGGTGGGATGGCCCATGTCGCTGCGCTCCTCGGGCACTT
>Ga0185299_10003486_pt1 | contig 20784 bp, 13 predicted proteins | sample PaiPotPPA55metaG_FD_128002 | JGI IMG/M metagenome (GOLD analysis project Ga0185299, IMG submission 128002) | Iron sulfur acid spring bacterial and archeal communities from Banff, Canada, to study Microbial Dark Matter (Phase II) - Paint Pots PPA... ... | reverse complement strand
GACATGAGGCGAAAGGCGCGCTCTACGAAATCACGGACCTCGGGACGCTGTTCTTCCGCTTTCTTCAGCAATTGCAGAACGGCTTCGGAGGGGCGGCCGCCCAGGTACCGGTCGCATAGTTCTTCGGCCGTGTTCCATGGCTCGCGTTCCTGAGTTTCGGTTCCGGCTACTTCTTGCATCGAAGTCCTCCAGTGTTCTGATCAGGGCTCAAAGGGCAGGTAGTGACAAACCCTGATTCGTTGGATCAACGGACATAGTGCACCTGCGACGTCAGGCGGACCATGAAGCGCGTCGCAGGTAGCAGGCGGCGCAAGGCCCTCGCGGATGGACGTTGCGGATCGGCTTCCTGGATGAAACTACTAACCGTAAATTCATCGATGCCTGCTTGCGTGAGCAATTGCAGCACTTCCTTCCTCGAGTAGCTTCGATTCTCTCCGAAATTCTGACGAAGCAATCCTAGACGACGCAGCGGGTTGTGCCACCAATTGTGAAAATCCACGACCGCAGAGCCTCCCGGTGCGGGCGATTGGCGGATGCTCGCCAGCAGGCGCAACTCGTGCCAAGGACCACGGATGAGGGTATCCAGGCAGGTAAGCTGCTGAATGGAATTCAGGAAGGGTGATCGAAAGTAGTCGGCGCGCACGATCACCATATTTTCCAGGCCCATGCGTGTAGCTTTGGCGCTGGCATACTGCACTGCTACGGCGGAAAGATCGCAATGGAAAACAAGACGGGAATGGCGTGCGGCTACAAACGTGGTATGTCCCGCGCCCGCGGAAAGATCACAGAACACTCCGTCCTTATCGCCCGGAGCTTCGCGTAACAGACGGAAGACTTCCCCGGTGTGGTGTTCGCGACGCTTCACCGTTTTTAGAGATGAGGTCTCGGATGCGCCCCACGGGAGTACCTCGTCGCTTGACTCCCACACGCGAGAGTAGGCTTCGATATAGGCGGTTTCATACTCGGAAGGAACTTCGGAAGTAGAAATCGCGACCGGTTTTGAAGGCAGGATCTCCAATAGGTTCGGCTTTTGGAAGGGGAAGGTCCGCGAGCAGCGGAGGCACCGGAGCCCGCCAGAATCTGGCCCCAGGGGCGCGGCTTCGTCGGGACAGACGAGATAATGAGCGATTTCCGCTGGATCAGGGCGCATAGCAAAGCGCTTGGAATTGTCGGACGCGCAAACCCGCCGCCTGACCCTTCGAGGTTGCCGCCGAATCTCGGTGTAGATCGGGCAAGAAATGCTGACCACGATTGCAAATCATAAGTCGTGATTGCGGAACATGGTTTTTAGCGCGGACTTGGCATTGGTTAGACGGGTGGTTAGTTTGCTTCCGTACTGGAATTGCAGGAATGCGTCGGCGGCTTGTTCCAGGCCTGCGCCGTAGCGATACCACCAGGGTTTCTCGCGGCTGGGGATGCGATCTACGTCGATGTATTTGGTTTGCACCATTTCGAGCAGGCCGGCTTTGCCGTGGGTGCGTCCCCAGCCGCTCAGGCCGCAGCCGCCGTGGGGAGCTTCCGCGATGGCGAAATAGCTGATCGCGTCATTGACCATGACGGCGCCAGCGCGAAGTCGCGCCGCGATGGCTTTGCCGCGCGCTGTATCGCGCGTCCACACGCTTGCGGAAAGCGCGAAGGGCGAATCATTCGCGCGCAGGGTCGCTTCCTCGGAATTGGAGACGGTCTGCATGGCGAGGATCGGCCCAAAGGTTTCTTCCTGAAACAGGCGCGCGCCGGAATCGACATCGACGATTACGGTGGGCTCGAAGAAATTTGCGCCGAGATCAGGGCGCGCGCGGCCGCCACAAAGAACCTTCGCGCCGCGGCCTACAGCGTCTTCGATCAGCGCGCTCATGCGCTGGACGTGCTGGGGCCGGATCAGCGGTCCGACATCCGTGGCGGGATCGCTTCCGGGTCCGAGCCGCAGCTTTCTTGTTTTTTCCACGCAGCGCGCGGCAAAGGATTCGCTGACGGCTTTCTCGACGAAAATTCTTTCGACCGAAAGGCATACCTGTCCGCAATTTGTATAGCTGCCCCAAACCGCGCCGCTGGCGGCGGTATCCAAGTCGGCGTCGGCGAGCACGATCATCGCGTCTTTGCCGCCGAGCTCCAGCACCGTGGGAATCAGCCGCTTCGCACAGGCTTCGGCGACGCGGCGTCCAGTTTCCACGCTTCCCGTAAACAGTAGTTTATCGGGCGCGGCGTCGATCAATGCTTGACCAACTTCGCCGCCGCCCTGAACCATCGTGACCAGTGATTCCGGAAAACCTGCGCTGGCGAATAGTCTTTCCATCAGCGCGCCACAATGCGGCGTGAACTCGCTGGTCTTACAAATGACGGCGTTGCCGGCGACAATCGCCGGGATAATCTGACTAATGGGAATGGCCAGCGGATAGTTCCACGAACTGATGATGCCGATTACGCCCAACGGTTCGTAGGTGAGTGTGCCGCTCTTCGCTTTAGCGGCGAGGTTGTGATGCGGCACCTCTTCAGGTCGCAGCATCCGTTCGGCGTTCACCGAAAAGTATTCCGCGGTGTCGAGCGCGACGAAAATATCCGCGAACAGCGCTTCGGCGCGGGGCTTGCCGGATTCCTGAACGATAGCGTCCGCCAGAGAGTCTCGCGAGGAGAAGATGCGCTCGCGAAGAACTTTCAGCCTGGCACAGCGATGGGAGATCGGGATTTTCGACCAATTCGCTTGCGCTGCGCGGGCACGAGCGACGACTTCAGGCAGCCGCGACGGCGGTGTTTTTTCGAAACAGCCGAGAGCCTCGCCGGTGGCGGGGTTGATGGACGGAATCGTCCCGACCGAAATGGCGGTGGCAGCCATACGCGGATTCTAACCGAAAACCTACTGCAAGATTGGAACTTCTGTCCTCTGTCTCATAGCGTGCCAGCTTCAACTGCCCGTCAGCAGTGACACAATTATCGAGCGAATACACGTGACGGCGCTCCGCTTTTCAAGTTAGCCGCATTGTGGTTACCTTAGAGCCGAAACATTTGTTTCATCGAGAGAAATTTGAAGGCGAGCTGTGGGTTAGGACTACGTCGAAAGCCGTGACATCGCGCTGGACAAACAGAGCAGTCCAGTGTTCAATGCCGTCGCCTTTCTATTTTGCGGAAACTCGCGAAATGAGCTCTTGCGAACTAACTACACAACAATGCCCGCGTCTATTAGGTCGTCATTATAATAGTTGGTCGCTACAAGGAGAACTTCCCCGATGCCCGAATCCGAAGTAGATCTCGCAAAAACTTACGACGCGGTGGTGGTCGGATCGGGCGCCGCGGGCGGCATGGCCGCGCACGTCCTCACTACCCACGGCATGAAAGTTTTGCTCCTCGAAGCGGGAAAGAAGCTCCCGATCGAGAAAGAACTCCGCTCCATGGAGTGGCCCTACGACAATCCCCATCGCGGCGAGCTGCCGCCCGACCGGCACTCGCTCAGCTTCAACGAGTACACCATCCGCCGCCCGCCCTACGGCCCAGGCTTTGAGAAGGCCAAGCACCTTCACAGCTACATCGGCGACACGGACTATGTGAAGAACATCGTCGTCGATGAACGCGAAAATCCTTTCACCGGTACCAACTACGCATGGGTCCGCGCTCGCTGCCTGGGCGGCAAGACCAACATCTGGGGACGACTGGCGCTGCGTTTGTCTGACTACGATTTCAAGGCGAAAGATCGCGACGGCTTCGGGGAAAATTGGCCGATCAGCTACAGCGATCTCGCTCCGTACTACGACAAAGTCGATCTCTACCTCGGCATCACCGGGGTCAAGGAAAATCTCCCGCACCTCCCCGACAGCATTTTTCAGCGCCCCACCAAGCTGAACTGCGCTGAAGTTACGCTCCGGGACGGCGTTCGCAAAATGGGACGCGTGCTGACGCAATATCGCGCGGGCGTCACCAGCGACGGCCTGAAGCACAACAAGTATCGCAGCCGCTGCTATGGCCGCGGCGCCTGTGAACGCAAGGGCGGTTGCGACATCCACGCCGCTTTCGATTCGCCGACCGGATTAATTTATCCCGCGATGGACACCGGCAACCTCACGCTGCGAACCGAAGCGGTCGCGCGCGAAATACTGGTCGATCCCCAAACCGGAAAAGCCAGCGGCGTGCACTTCATCGATTCGCAAACCAAGAAGGATTACACCGTCAAGGCCAAGGTGGTTATCGTGGCCGCTTCCACGCTCGAGTCCGCTCGTCTGCTTCTGCTTTCCAAGTCGCGGCTTTATCCCAACGGCCTGGCAAACTCCAGCGGTCACGTCGGCCACAATTTCTGCGAACACGTTATGGGCCCCGGCGTGGCCGGCCGCGACAAGAATCTGGTTGGCAAGCCGCCGACTTTGGATGACGGGCGCCCTGGTGGCTTCTACCTCACGCGCTTCCGGAATCTTGCGGAAAAGAATCCGAAATTCATCCGCGGCTATGGATTTGAAGGTGGCAGCGGCAGCTTGATGTTTCCGCATGGCACCAACGCGCACGGATTCGGCGCATCGTTCAAGGAAGAAGTGCGCAAAAATCAGGGCGCGTACATCGGCATGGGCGGGTTCGGTGAAGTCCTGGCGCGCTACGAAAATTACGTGGACCTCGATCCGGTGGTAAAAGACAAATGGGGCATTCCCGCGCTGCGCTTTCACTACAAATTTGGCGACAATGAACACAAGATGGCCGCCGACATGAAGGAAACCGCGCAGGAAATGTTCGAGGCGGCAGGATTCGAGATCGTGCACGTGCAGGACCGGGTGCTTACCGAGGGCTGGTCCATCCACGAGCTCGGCACCGCGCGCATGGGCAACGATCCGAAGACTTCGGTCCTCAATCAATTTCAGCAGTCGCACGACGTGAAAAATCTCTTCGTGGTGGACGGCAGCGCTTTCGTCAACGCCAGTTGCCAGAATCCCACGTGGACGATCATGTCGTTGTGCTGGCGATCCTGCGACTATCTCGCGGACCAATTCGGCAAAGGAAATCTGTAAGGAGAAACGATGTCCACCGACAACCCCATCAATCTGAGACAAGACCGCCGCCAGTGGTTGAAAACTTCCGCCACCGTGCTGGGCGCGTCGCTCCTGCCGCTTCCTGCGGCGGCTTCCGAGACGCCGCAAACTGAAACGCAAGCTCCGCCTGCCGCGCCTCACGCTCACGCCGCGGAACCCAAGCTGGCCGGTCACTTCTTCACTCCCAGCCAGCACGCGCTGGTCGAAGAGCTTTCGGAGACGATCATTCCTGCTGACAGCCATTCCGGCGGCGCGAAAGCCGCGAAGGTCGCGGACTTCATCGACCAGTATTTGCGGGAGACCACGGACGACGAGCGAAAGGCGCTCTGGCGCGAAGGTCTCCCTCTGATCGACAGCATGAGCCAGCATTACAACGGAAAAACGTTCGTCGCCGCGAGTCCGGAAGAACGCATCGCCGTTTTCACCGTGCTTTCCGATAACGATCACATGACCGATATCCCGGAGGTCCGCTTTTTCCGCAGCCTGAAAGAGCTGGCGGTGCGCGGCTACTACACTTCCAAAATCGGCATTCACGACGAACTCGAATACAAGGGCAATCGCATTCTGCAGGAATACGTCGGCTGCGACGATCCCACGCCAACAACTTCCTGACGCGCGGCTGGAATATCGGGCTGAGGTCTGGCCGACATGCGGCTGATGTCTGTCAGGCATTTTTTGAGCCGTACTTTGCGGGAGTAGATGCAATTCGCGGTGAGGAGCCAAGCATCGGATGGAGAGCCAGGGCAAGGTAAAGGTCGGAATCATCGGGTCGCAATTTCAGGCGGACATTCACGCCGCCTCTCTTCAAATCATGCCGCACGAGGCCGAGGTGGTTGCGGTAGCTTCTCCCACGCCGGGGAATGCCGCGGCGTTCGCCAAGCGATTCAACATTCCGCGGGTGTTCACCGATTACCGCGAAATGCTGAAAGAGGGTGACATCGAGATAGTGAGCATATGCGCGCCGAACAGCCTGCATGCGCAAATGACCAAGGACATCGCTGCCGCCGGCAAGCACATTATTTGCGAGAAACCTCTCGCGATGACTGTTGCCGAAGGCGAGGAGATGATTGCCGCTGCGAAACGCCACGGCGTTTTGTTGATGTACGGCGAAGAACTTCTCTTCACGCCAAAATATTTGAAGGCCAAGGAAATGGCTGACGCCGGCGCCTTTGGCAAAATCTATCTCGTAAAGCAAAGTGAGAAACACTTTGGGCCGCACAGCGACTGGTTCTGGGACGTGAACCGTTCCGGCGGCGGCGCGTTCATGGACCTCGGATGCCACGGCATCGCTTTCTCCTATTGGTTCCTGGGCCGTTCTCCGATCGCGTCCGTCTACTGCCAGATGGGCACGCACGTCCACGCTCAGAAAACCAAAGCCGAAGACGATTGCCTCTGCATCCTGGAATTCGCCAACGGCGCGACGGCATTGATTGAAAACAGTTGGGCGCGACGCGGCGGCATGGACGATCGCATCGAAGTCTTCGGCGAAGCCGGCGTGACCTATGCAAACCTGCACATGGGAAATGCGTTGGCCACCTACAGCGAAAACGGTTACGGTTATGCCGTCGAAAAAGCGCCGACGACGAAAGGCTGGACGTATCCGGTGTTCGAGGAACTTTGGAATTACGGCACGCCGCAAGAGCTGACCCATTTCGCGCGCTGTGTTCGCGGCAAGGAAACTCCGCAATCGACCGGCGAAGATGGTTTGGTCGTGCTGCGCGCTCTTTACGCGGGCTACGCGTCGGCGGGGGAAGGGCGGAAGATCGCGATGCCCTTCCAGGCTCCCAACGCGAAGAAGCCCATCGATCTTTGGCTGAACGGTTCCGCGTACCGTCAAGCCGCTTCTCGATGAACGGAAACAAGAAGCATAATCGCTGAAACTCGCTTGAGTCGCGACAGGAGGCAATTGCGTGCTCTTCCAGATGAGACTGCGGCTGTCGGTGATGATGTTCTTCGAGTATTTCGTCTGGGGAGTTTGGTACGTAACGCTGGGCACCTGGCTCGGGCAGCAGCTGCATTTTTCGGGGAAGGAGATCGGCCTCGCCGCGGGCACCACGGCGCTAGGCGCCATGCTGTCTCCCTTTCTCGTGGGATTGATGGCCGACGAATGGTTTGCGACGCAGCGTCTTCTCGCGGCGCTGCACGGTATCGGCGGCGTGCTCTTGTGGATCGCATCCACGCAAACTTCCTTCGGTCCCATGTATTTGATCTTGCTGATCTATTCGCTGTGCTACATGCCGACCATGGCGTTGACCAATTCCCTTTCCTTCCGGCAGATGAAAGATCCCAAGCAGGATTTCGGCGCGATTCGCGTGCTGGGCACCGCGGGATGGATCGTGGCCGGATTGCTGGTCGGCTTTCTGCGCGTTGAATCGACGGCCGTGCCCATTCGCTTGGCGGGCGCTGCTTCGATCTTCATGGCACTCTATTGCCTTACGTTGCCGAACACGCCGCCGCTCCGATCTTTGGGTTCGGGTGGATTCAAGCTCAGCAACATCTTTCCCGCTGAGGCGTTCGCGCTCTTCAAAGACAGGAACTTCTCGGTTTTTGCTCTCGCGTCTTTCTTGATCTGCATTCCGCTGCAGTTTTACTACGCGTTTACGAATCCTTTTCTGAATGAAATTGGGGTGCAAAATGCGGCCGGCAAAATGACCATGGGGCAGATGTCGGAGTTGCTGTTCATGGTTACGCTGCCCTGGTTTTTCAAGCGGCTCGGCGTGAAGTACACGCTGACGCTGGGAATGCTGGCATGGGTGGTGCGCTATCTGATGTTCGGCTTCGGAAATAACGGCAGTCTGGTTTGGATGCTGTATTTGGGAATCATCCTGCATGGAATCTGCTACGACTTTTTCTTTGTCACTGGACAGGTTTACGTCGATCAGAAGGCGCCGACCGCTTTGCGCGCCGCGGCTCAGGGGCTGATCACCTTTATTACTTACGGAATCGGGATGTTTCTTGGGGCGTATCTTTCGGGTTGGGTCGTCGATCTTTACGCCACTACTTTGGCTGGCGGAACGCTCGCGCATAATTGGCGATCGATCTGGATGGTTCCGGCGATTGGGTCGGCCATCGTTTTGTTTATTTTCCTGGTTGGTTTTCGCGACGAGGAGCGAGCGCCCAGTTAGGCGGCGGGAAGAATCTCGTCGTCCGGTCATCAGTTTCATCACCTCCAATCGCTAATCAGCGAAACCTCGGCACCGAAGCCTTCTCAAAAGCTCATCTCGTTGCGCGTCACCTGGGGCGCGTAGCGAAATTTGCCGATGACCAGACCCTTGCGGTGAGCCAGGCGCAGGGCTGCCAATTGCACTGGGATAATGTCGACCAGGGGCGCGAGCTTCTCGGGGACTACGGGCACATCGATGAACGGCAACGTGCTTGCGTCTACGGCGACCGGGCCGATGACGCGCGCTTTCGCGCCAAATTTGACGAGGTCTTGAGCAAGTCCCAGATTGAGATCACGCGTCTTACCGTGGGGGGCGAACACGATGGCACGAAAGTTAGCGTCTACGATCTCGACGGGGCCGTGGCGAAAACTGCCGGATGCGATTCCAACGGCGGGTTCTTTGGCGGTCTCGCCAAATAACAATGCGCCTTCGAGTGCGGAGGCATACGACGGTCCTCGCCCCAAAAGATAGACTGGCGATGCCGCTTTGAGAAAATCATCCCAGTCATGAATGCGATCAAGATTTGAGGCAATCAGCGCAGAGATACGGGGCAAGAGAGCGGTCATCTCCTGATGCGTTTTGTCGAAATCGCCGGTAACTGCCGCGGCCAGCAAGAGTAACGCCGCTACTGTACCGGTATAACTCTGGATGGCGACCATTTCGTCGGGGAGGTTGTCGACCGTGAGTGCGATGCTCGTGTTTTTAGCGAGGGTGCTTTCGGGCTCGTTGGTGACGCCGATGGTGTGCTCCGAGATTTGTTTCAGGCGGGACAGCAATTTTACGATTTCGACCGATTCGCCCGAGCGCGAAACCACGACGACCACGGCGCCGGAACAGAGCCGCTCCTGATAATGCAGCAGTTCGCCACTTTCAACGATCGCGGAATCGAAACCATTGGCGGCGAGTTCGTAGTGCAAAGGAAAGGCGGCGTGCAGCGACGCACCGATGCCCGTTACGACGATCTTGCGCGCTGACTCCAGCAATCGCGCGGCTTTCCCTAACGCGGGGTGCCCCTTGCCGGATTGATGGGCGAGGACGTGCGCCAGCGAGGGCTCCTGGCGTTGGATATCGGTCAGAAGGCGGGAGTCGTTCATCGGGGAGGGAGTTCCCGGGGGTTGGTTTAACGACAAGTGGGACCCCCTCCCTGTTTTGTGTAAGTGTTCATTCTAACGGGAGTTAAAGTTGTTTGTTTTGTTGCAGTTTTGCAAGTGTTCATTCTAAATAACTTGGTGGCACACCTAGAGCCGTGACGGGCCTTGGTGGATGCGGGCGTTGGGGCTGAGGTCCTTCGCCTATCCTTGTCGGATAGGCTCAGGATGACAGGGTTGGGTGGGGTCTGGCGCATCGACGAACGAGTCCGCCGTGCCCACGAACTTGGGCGCGGGTTGAGCTGGGGGTCCAAGGGAGGTGGACGCAAGTGAGTTAGAACGTCGAGGTGTGCAATCTTCAGGGCTGCCGAATTGAGGTGGGTGAGGCGAGGACTCGATTTGGTATACACGCGAGAGAATAGCACGCCGAGGTTGCTGGGCTAAGCGATATGCAGGGAGCGGGGAAAATTCGGGGGTGTACGGCGATGGGCTGCATTAGCCGGATTGACAGCTTGTGCGCCGTTAAGACCCTGCACCTAGAAGCGGTGCGTACGCGGTCAAAAACCCTACCACGTCAGAATGCGCCGCTGAAGACTTGCCCCATTGGAGTGCGCCATCGAGGATTGCTGCACTCGGAAGGAAGTCAAAACCCGCACCCTTAAAATCGAAGGGTGCGGCACCCAAAGGCATGCCGCACCTCGTTTGGGTGGCTTTGAAGCTACTGCTTATCGTAGACCTGGGTACTGCTCACCGCTTTACCCTTTGCATCGGTGCCTTTTCCGGTGAGTGTAATCGTCTTTCCGTCTGGCGAGATCACGCTGGTGCTGGTCCCAATGATCTTGCCGTCCTTCTTCAGGGTCGCGGAATATTTGTGGGAAGTGACGCGTTTGATGGCAATTTGGTCGGCGCCGTAAGGCATTCCCGAACCGGTTACAGGGGCGTCTTTGCCGTCATACTTCAGGGTGAAACTGTAGGACAGAGCGCTGCCGTCGGCGCCCGTTCCTTCGAAGCTGTACTTCACGCTGTCGCCGTCTGCTGTTACGGTACGGGTGAGGCTCTTCGGTGCTGGGATGCCGTTGTATTTTGACTTTTCGGTGTTGAGCTTCCACGTGCCGATGTTGGGATTGTCTTCGCCGAGCATCAACGCGGGAATTCCAAGACAAAGCACGACAACAGACAAGATTAAAGACACTCGCTTCATTTTTTCTCTCCTCAGATATTTGCCGATGGTTTCCGTTGGGCCTAAGGGGCGGGTCCTAAAACTTCGGTGGGCGGAGCGTATAGCGGTTTCTTTGCGGCGTCAAGCTACTTCGCAGGAAACAGACACCGTCAGATCGGAGGTGACGGCTGCGTGGCGTTGTGCATCGAAGACGGCAGCTGTACCATTCCAGTGAAACATACGAATTGAAGGGGTGACTCGATGATTCATGGCGGGAAGGAATTGGCGCATGGGTTTCGGACGGTGAGGAAGAATACGATTCGGGTGGCCGAGAATATTCCGGAGGAGCACTACGGGCATGTGCCGGCGCCGGGCTGTCGGACGGTGGGGCAGATGCTGGTACACGTGGCGCTCGGCGCGGATATGCGACACGAAATGAACGGACGGCTAAGGCTAAATACGTTCGTGGGCTACGATTTCATGGGGCTGATAGCACGGATGCAAGCCGAGGAAGCGAAAGAGCGGACGAAGGCGGAGGTTATCGAGATGCTGCGAGCGCAAGGGGAGCAATTTGCGGCGTGGCTGGAGACGTTGACGCCGGAATTCCTGGCGGAAACGGTTACGCAGGGCGATGGCAAGACGATGCAGCCGCGGTACGAGTTTATTTCGAGCGCGAAGGAGCACGAGATGCACCACCGCGGTCAGCTGATGTTGATTGAGCGGCAGATCGGGGTGGTGCCACATTTGACGCGCGAGTATCAGGAGCGCATGGCGGCGTTGAAGGCGGCGAAGGCTTAGGGTCGACAGGGCTCCGATTGCCGACAACAAAAATTGCCCTCAAGGCATTCAAAAAGCCGCACCCTTAAAATCGAAGGGTGCGGCACCCAGGCAAACTCTATGAGCTCCAGCTAGAAGTGGCTGAACAGGCCTATCAGAATGATGATGGGCAGCGGTACTCCTAGCAGAAAAAGTAGTATGGAGCGCATTGTTCCTCCTCTTTTGATCGCTTTTTAGTTCGAAACGTCATACCGCCCAGCAATATCAACGAGCAGTCTCGCGTGCTTTTAGCTGACTACGCGTGGGCGGGAATGTGATCGCGGCGACGGCCTCCAAGCGTTGCCGCGAAGCTGGCAGAGAACGCGCCAAGCAGCAGAGCGACAAACAACCAATACAGGGAATGGGCGACCGCTTTGCGGGTCTGATCCGCGGCTACCTGATCGCGCTCGAATACATTGGCTACGCGACTTTCTGCCTCCGCGTGGCTTATGCCCGTGCGGGCGGAGACCAAGTCCGCGAGATAGTTCTTGTCGTCGGAAGAAAGCTGGCCGTCTCGCAACGCGCGAGCGAAGATCACGCCGGCTTCCGCACGGTCCGCTGCATCCTCAGCGGCGGTGGCGTGGCGTGTGGAGCGGAATAAGGCGTCGACATAATAACGATTGGCATCGATGGCGGCATTGTCGGCGGCGCTTGATTCCCTCGGGTTCCGATTTCCCTGCCCGACCATGGCCGCGGCAGCAGAGGTTAAGAACGCGGCGGTCAGCACGAAAGCGACGCACCAGGACAGGAAGCCGTGCGCGGTGTCGCGAAAGTAGACCTCGTCGGTGTGAACGTTGACCCATTTGGTTCGCAGCCGGCCGGCCAGGTATCCGCCCATTCCGGAGGCGATGATCTCAACGAGCGCAAGAAAGATGAGAGCGCCAACGCCAACCGCTGTGGGCGACACAGTTGAACTCGACCACGGGGAGATCGTCGAGAGGCCAGCTCCTGCACCGAGAGCCAACAACACAAGCGATAGAGCGGCGGCTACGAAGGCTCCCGCGGTGACGGCAGCCCAGGAAACAGCCGAAGCAAAGGATTCCGTTTTGATTGAGCCAGAGACGATTGGTTCGGAAACGTAGGGTTCTTTCTTTGCCGTGCTGGGATCGTAGGCAACGGGATTGCGTGACGTACTCATCGGTCACCTCACGGGAAGTCAAACCACAATGACAGGCCGGTGGTCCAGGATAAAAATCTAAGTCTTGATGCGTGAGGGGGCTATCAGGAGTGTCTTGTAGGAGTTAGGGAAAGTTGCTTGATTAGGAATGTAAAGCGCTGTAGGCCCTCACCGATCGGAGATGGAGACGCCGGGCCAAAGCCCGGGCCTACATTCCCGCGTACATCGGCAGCGCTCACTGGCATATCAGGAGGCTTTTTCTTGGGCGTAGGCCACGAATTCTTCGTAGGGGCCTTTGAAGTCGTCGATTTTGCCGCCGTGAAAGTGCCAGATGCGGGTGGCTACTTCGTCGATGACGTCATGGTCGTGGGTGACCAGGAGGACCGTGCCGTCGTAGCGCTGTAGCGCAATGTTCAGGGCATTGATGGACTCGAGGTCGAGGTGGTTGGTGGGTTCGTCGAGCACCAGAAAATTTGGTTTTTGGAGCATGAGGCGGCAGAAGATCAAGCGCGCGGTTTCGCCCCCGGAGAGAGCGCGCGTGGTCTTAAGCGCGTCGTCACCGCTGAAGAGCATTTGACCCATGAGGCCGCGGAGCTCTTGCTGGTTGGCGCTCGGATCGAATTGCCAGAGCCAGTCGATGGCGGTGGTGTTGTCTTTGGTAAAGGAGTCGGTATGATCCTGCGCGAAATAGCCGACCGTCACTTCGTGGCCCCAGACGACTTGGCCGCCGTTGATGGGAAATTGCCGGTCGGAATCGTCGATAAAGCCAGTGCCGTTGCGGATGAGCGATTTCAGCAGCGTGGTTTTGCCCGTGCCGTTGCGGCCCATGAGCGCGATTTTTTCGCCGCGGGTTACGCTAGCGGTGAACTTCGGGATCACCTTCAGAGTGTCGTAGGATTTTTCGACGCTCTTGATTTCGAGCGGGTGGCGGCCGGAATTGCGCTTCATGTCGAACTTAATGTAGGGACGCTGAATGTTGGAGCGGGCGAGTTCGCTGGTGGCGAGGCGCTCTACTTCTTTTTTGCGGCTGGTGGCTTGGGCGCTGCGCGTGCCTGCGGAGAAGCGGGCGATGAAGTCGTTGAGCTGGGCGATTTTCTTTTCGCGCTGAGCGTTCTCGGACTCGATGCGCGACCGGATTTGCGTTTTGGCGACGACCATGTCGTCGTAGCCGCCGACGTACATGATGACGGTTTCGTAGTCGATGTCGGCGGTGTAGGTGCAGACGGAGTTCAGGAAATGGCGATCGTGGGAGATGACGATGAGGACGCCCTCATAGTCGGTTAGATATTTTTGCAGCCAGTGGACGGAGTCGAGGTCGAGGTTGTTGGTCGGCTCGTCGAGCAGGAGGGCTGTGGGATTGCCGAAGAGAGCTTGGGCCAGCAGGACGCGGACCTTTTGGCCGCCCTGGAGCTCGCCCATTTTGCGCTCGTGGAGATCGATCTCGATGCCCAGGCCGTCGAGGAGGGCGCCGGCGTCGGCTTCAGCGGTGTAGCCGCCTTCTTCGCCAACGATGCCTTCTAGTTCGCCGAGGCGCATGCCGTCAGCGTCGGTCAGCTCTTCGTGAGGTTTGGCGTAGAGGGCGTCACGTTCCTGCAGCGCTTTCCAGAGGGCGGAGTTGCCCATGATGACTGTATCGATGACGCGAAATTCGTCGAAGGCGAACTGATCCTGGCGCAGGATGCCCATCTTTTTTGGGCGGGTTACGGAGCCCTTGGTGGGCTCGAGTTCGCCGGTGAGGATCTTCATGAGGGTAGATTTACCGGCGCCGTTGGGGCCGGTGATGCCGTAGCGGCGACCCGCCATGAAGGTAGTGGTGACGTCCTCGAAGAGGACGCGGGGTCCGAAACGCATGGAGATGTTGTTGATAGACAGCATAACCCTCCAAGTATAGCAGCATCTTGTTGGGATTCGATGAAACGGCGAGGCTATCCGGACGGATACGCCGCGTACCCGAATAGATAGATTTTTGGCAGAACTTAGCAAGTTATTGTTGCTCTGCGTTTTGTAGACAAGGACGAAGGCGGAGGGTGTGGTCTCGCGAACTCACGTGTTCTTAAAGGGTTCCGAAATAAAAAGGTTGGTTGGGGCAGGAGATGCCGAATTTGTGGCCTCTGGAATGCACTCCTGGTGCGCGAAGGTCGTCCGAATCGAGTGGAGCCACTTAGTGCCGCCGAGTGAGGTCGGAAGGACTTGGCACTGCGAATTAACCAGTACTGCCAGGACGGCTTTCTGCTTGACAGTGTTGGGCATTCGCAGCACAATTCCGGCGCTGTGCTCTGGTCGGAGCAAGGCGTAAGTCCCCCGCACCTTCTAAACAAGGTAAAGGACCCGTAACATAACTCACTGTAAATCAAAAAGTGCCTCGAGAAGGCAGCAATGAAGGCATGGGACTTAAAAATGCACCGCTCCGATTGCGCATGGCTTTACAACGGATTTCTGCTGAATTCGCTTAGGGAGAAAAAAATGAAAAATATCGTGGTGAGAATTGCCTTGCTCGCTGCGGTCGTTGCTCTGGGTATCGCTCCAATGGCCCATGCGCAAATCTACATCAACGACGGTACCCTCTCTAACTTCACCGGGCCTATTACTAGTTATGCCACTTTTAGCAACTATTCCGGCAATACCGGTTGCACAGCGCCGACATTTACCCCTGATTCGACCGAACTGCTGAACACGAGTTGCCGCGTTTTCGGCGGCACACTCACCGGCACCGGATTGTCCGGTAGCAACAATTGGATCGAAGCGACGTTCCCGAGGGCAGTGTCGACGATCGTGGTTTTCCCGAATATGGACCATTTCGGGAGTGCTTACGATGGCTATCAGTACACGATCGCTGGGAGCAACGACGGCACCAATTGGACCGTGCTGTTCGATGCCACCGGTGTGAGCAATTCCGGCGAGCCCTTCACACTGACAAGCTTTACGGGAACAGGGCCGTTGTTTGTGAACAAAGTTTTGACTCCCCAGACCCCTCCTGGCGGTGGTCTCCCCGCCTCATGTTCAGGAACAGCGACACCATGTCAGGTAGGCTACATTGCGTTCTTCGATTTCGGCACGGCGTATAAGTACTACGCGTTCGGTGCGAGCACCGTGGCATTTGCTCAAGGGAACGCTGACCAGGAGTTGAGCGCTGTGGGCACAGGCCTAGCGGCGATAACGGTCCCACTTCAGGGAAACGGTTTCACCAACGCGTTCCCCTTCGGATTCGCGACGTATAACGTTATCTACCCAGCCGATGTCTCTGTCCCAGCGAACACGACTATGACGATCTCACCAAACGTGCTGGCACCGGCGGATTGCACCAGCGCCATCAATACGCCAGCTTTCGAATCTGGAGAGCCCACCTGCACGACGTTCACCGGCACGACTCCTACAAACTTTGCGGTCATTTATGATGTGGCCTGCTCGCTGAACGGGGCGCCATCTACGTCGGCTCAATGTCCAAAGACGACCGGCTTCGACCCGTTCGTGTCAGGGGCGGTGCACAGCAGCGAGGACATCAGCAACATCCTGGCGTACACGGTAAATAACACCCCTGCGGGGGAAGCCCCGCAGATGCTGACTGCGCCCGAAGGTTCGAATGCTTGGGTCGCCTACGGTGTAGGTTTCCAGTTCGATTGTTGCACGCGCGGAAGTGGAGGGAGCAACTACAACTCCCAGGTAGTAGCAGCCGACTTTCCCGCAACTGTAGCTGCGACATTTGCCATACCAGCCTACAATTTCGTAGGTTTCGCTCCGCCGGTCGCGAATCAGCCGCCGAATCAGACTCAGCTGGTGTTGAACGTTGTCAAGGCGGGCTCGACCGTACCGCTAAAATGGCAACTGTTTTATCCTACGGCTCCATCGCTGGGGTTCAATGGTGGTCCGGTCACCAACCTGAACTTCCCACCCAATGGCTACCTGTCCATCCAGGAGACACCAATTGCCTGCCCGAACGATCGGCACGAAGCGGGCGAGGATGACCGCTCGTCCGCCGAAGGTTTGCTAAAGGAAGACAGCGGGCGGATCCCATCTAGTTCGGTCATAGGCAACGCCCTGCCTCTCGATATCCAAAGCAACACTGGGCTAATCAACGAGGGTAATGGGGCCTACCGCATCAACTGGAAGACGTCGAAAAGTATGGCGGACACATGTGCTCGGCTAACCCTCAATACCGGCGATGGTCAAAATCACATCGCCAACTTCCGGTTCAAATAATCGGAAGCCACATCGGCATTTGAGTAAGAGTGGGCCAGGCAAATTGCCCGGCCCATTTCTATTGGCGGAGGATAGGTTTGGGCGGCCCACTAATGGTAGCCGCTAATTTTCGTGAGAAACGCCCGCTAATTTTTTGCGGCGAGGGCTTGCATGGCTTCGTCGTAGAATGATTTCAGATCGAGGCGGTTGAGCGTTTTGTCCGCGCCGGGTTCCTTGCGCACGTCGTCCCAGATTCGAAGCGCATCACGGAAGTGATTGGCGGCTTCCGCGGAGTTTCCGCTGGAGCGCAGCGCGGCTCCGAGCAGCTGATGCGTTCTTGCCATCAGCATGCGAAGCGATTGTGGCTCGCTCTGCGTGAGCACCCGCTGAGCTTCGCGAATCGCATCCGGGTAATTCTTGTCGTGCAGGAGAGCTTGCGCCGCATTAATCGAAGATTCGAGAGAAACGTATTTCAGGCCAATGGCGCCGGCTTGTTCACCGATGCCGCGAAACGCGGTCAGTGCACGGTGGGAGTCGCCTTCCTGCAATTGTATCCTCGCCAGGCTGAACTGCGCGGTAATGACGTCTTCCCGGGACTTAGCGCGCTGCGCGGCGTCCAGGGCACGCTGGTAAGAGGATCTTGCGGACTTATAATCGCCACGGTAATAGGCTTCGTCGCCTTCGGAGCGCAGGATTTCCGCAAGAGCGGAGTCACTCTTTAATTCGCGCGCGAGGTCGTCGCCTTCCTTGAGAATAGGCTGCGCCTCGGCGCCGCGGCCCGCCTGGATAAGGGCATTTCCATAACCGTTGAGAGCCTGGGCCATCCACAGGCTACGATCCTTCATATTGCGCAAAGCACTGACCGCTTCGGAGGTGGAATTCACAGCGGCTCCGAGGCGTCCCTGGTAGCCAAAGAGCACGCCCAGACTGGAGGAATCCAAGGCGGCACCGCGCTGGTCGCCGGACTTGCGCTCCAGATCCAAAGCCCGCAAGTGATTCTCGATGGCTTTGTCATATTGTCCGGTCTTGGCCATGGTCTCGCCGATGTTCGAGAGGGTTTCGGCAAGCTCATCGGGGCTGTTCAGTTTTTCGCGCAATTGGAAAGCTTGCTGGAAGTAGATCAGTGCGTCTTGATATTCGCCTTTGGAAAAATGCACATTGCCGATGTCGTTGAGGCAATAGGCCTGGTATTTTTCGTCCCCACTGTCCCGCTCGATCTGAAGTGCTTCCGTAAAATTCTGCAAAGCGGGGTCATGCTGACCGCGGTCCTCGTAAAGCTGCCCGATGTTGATCAGCGTATCCCCGACCTCTTTTTTGGCGCCGATTTCTCGCTGTAGACTCAGAGCTTTCTTATAATCGGTCAACGCCAGTTCAGACTTGCCCAAACGGGACTGCACCTGAGCAATTTCACTCAGATTGGCAGCCACGCCGCGCTTTTTACCGAGACGCGCGTTGATGTCCATGGATTGCTGGTAATTGCGGAGCGCGTCGTCTGACCTGCCAAGCAACTTATAAGAGATGCCCGTAGCTTGCAGAACCATGGCTTGCTGTTCTGGATTTTCAATCTGAACGGCAAGGCTCAGCGCCCGGCTCAGAGAATCGAGTCCGGCTTGCGGGTCACCGCGCTTGCTCTGCACCCGGCCCGTAGCCAGCAGCGCGTCCAGATTCTTGGGGTCGGACTTCAGCATATTGCCGTAGTGGGTGAGGGCTTTATCGAAATCGCCACTATCTTCGTATAAGCCGGCCAGCGCGTATTCGACATCCGGATTGTCCGGGAACGTCTTGGTGAGGTTCTCGTAGGCCGCGATCGCTTTGGTATTGTCCTTCATCACGCGCGCATGACTGGCTTCGATCAGATACTTCTCGGCGAGAGGTAACTGCTGGGCGAGCTCGACGGCCTTGCGCGAATACTGTTCGGCATCGGTGTCGTAGCCGAGGTTGGAATTGCCTGACGCCAGGCGCGAGTAAGCCAGCGCAAACTGCGGATCTTCCTTGACGGCGTCCTGCAAGGCCTTGATGGCATCGAGATTCTTGCCGTCGCGCAGCAACTGCAAGCCCTGGTTGTAGGCGCGGAGCGCGGGCACGGATTGCGAGGTAGGCTGGAAAGAGCTGGCTTTCAACTCTTTGAGCACGTCAGAGGAGACCGCGAGATTTTCACGAATGAGCTCGGCGAGCCGGTCGATGCTTGCGGGAATGTCCTTTTCGCCGGCGGCTTCGATCTTCAGAGGAACGCGGCGGTCGCGGCGGAGATCCTGGAGAACCGCGTCGATACGAATCTGGTCGCCAAACTTGGCGTACTGGCCGGAAATCAGAATGTCTGCGTTGGAGTATTCCGCAAGGTGACGCAGAGCATCAGGGCCAAAATTGGAGTTCGCAGGAATGCGAAGATCCTTTAATACCTGGTGGAGGCGATCCGAGGAAACTGTACGTAGATGCCCGGATTGGCCCACATCCGTGCTCAGCATGTCGGACAGAGTGGCACCGATCCAGTCGAGTGACTCGTCCGTAGAAGAGTTGTGAAAGGGCAGGATTGCCAGAGAAATTGGCTGGACGACCGCGGCAGTTTTCGGGGAAGAAAATAGCGACAGCTTGTCGCGAAACACGTAGACGCCGAGGCCGAAGAGCACGACGGCCCCGCCCACCACCAGCCATTTTTGATAAGACGGCGCATAACGGATGCGCCGGGAGGTCGGCACGATGGTGCTGTGCGGCACGCCGCCTTTCCACGCTTCCAAATCCTGGATAACTTCGCGCGCGGACTGGTAGCGCTCCTCGGTCTCGATCTCCAAACACTTGGAGACGATGTCGCTGATGACCGGCGGCACGCCGATGTTGAGCTGCGACAGAGGAGTGGCCCGCACCTGGGTGCGCTTGAACATCATGGCCATCGCGGTATCGGCTTTGAATGGCGAGATGCCCGTGAGCATTTCGTAGAAAATGATGCCGAGCGCGAAAAGGTCCGAGCGCGCGTCCACCTTTTCGCCTTTGGCCTGCTCTGGCGACATGTACTCCGGCGTGCCCATCAGCGCGCCAGTCTGCGTCATCCCCTGATGTTCCAGCGAACGCGCGATCCCGAAATCCATTACGTAGACGCGGCCGTCTTTGTCGGACATCACGTTTTGCGGCTTCAAATCGCGATGAACGACCCCGGCGGTGTGCGCGGCTTCCAGAGCGGCGGCGATTTGAACCGCGATGGGAACAGCTTCGTCCGCGGTCAGCTTTCCTTTTTCGTGGATCAGGCCCTTGAGATCGCGGCCCTCCACATACTCCATGGTGATGAACTTGATTCCCTGCGCCTGCCCTAGATCGAAAATGCGGATGACGTTGCGATGTGTGACTTCGCGCGCGAGGATCAGCTCCTGTTTGAACCGGCGCAAAATTTCGGGATGGCTGGCAAGCTCGGGACGTATGAGTTTTAGCGCGACCAGCCGCTCAAGCTCGGTGTCGCGCGCCTTGTAGACGGCGCCCATGCCGCCTTGACCGAGAAGTTGCAGAATTTCGAAGCGCTCCGCGAGAAGAGTGCCAGGCTCAAGCTGCCCTTTCGCCGCGGCTTCGCTGGAAGGGCGCGGCGTGACGGCTACGGACCAGGCTTGGCTGCCAACGACCCCAGTACCCAGGCTCGTCGGCGAAATTGTCATATCGGCCAACGGCAACGGAGTGCTGCACTTCGCGCAGTGCTCCGCGCTAGGCGGGTTATCGGCTTGACAGAGAGGGCATTGCATGGCTAAGCGGGCACGGCGTGTAGTAACGCTGCGCTCGCGGTTTAGGGCACCAGAATAACTCAATTATGATTTGTCGCCGGATAAATGCAAGATGAGCGTAGCGAAGTAGCTTACCAGGCAGTAACTTCTAGCCCTGAAGGCAGATTTCGCGAAAAATTCATCGGCGGTTACGGCCAGGAACACAAGCCATCGTTTGTCCGTGTCGGCAGGCCCGGGCGCAGATGTTCAGACTCGGGCAACGACCTGCACGAAGTCACTTTTTAAAGAGCGCGTCTAGCCCCGCTTGCACGATCGCTTCGTCGATTTCAGACTTGGCGCCGCTGGCCGCCATGCCGCCGATTGTTTTGCCATCGACCTTGACGGGTAGCCCGCCCTGGTTCGGGAAAAAATCAGGGAACGCCAGTGCTTCGACACTGCCGCTCTTCACGTGCTCGGCTGCATCTTTCGACGGGCTGCCGTAGGCGGCCGCATGCCGCGCCTTCTTCTGCGCGAATTGAATCGATCCGAACGAGGCACCGTCGCCCTTTTCCAGGAAAAGCAAG
>Ga0185299_10003485_pt1 | contig 20785 bp, 20 predicted proteins | sample PaiPotPPA55metaG_FD_128002 | JGI IMG/M metagenome (GOLD analysis project Ga0185299, IMG submission 128002) | Iron sulfur acid spring bacterial and archeal communities from Banff, Canada, to study Microbial Dark Matter (Phase II) - Paint Pots PPA... ... | reverse complement strand
TAGCTCAACAAATTGTATCCGAAATGCTCAGTCGCACAGCGCGCTAACTGCCGCTAGACCAACACCACCGCATCAGCAACCAACTGAGCACTTCGGATACAATCCTGTTCGTTATGCAGTATAAAAGGGGGACGAGGGGGCTGTCATTTTGCAAACCTATCGGGCGTAAGGCTTTGCCTTGGCATTACCTGCGGAATCTGGTTAATAAGGCAAATCTAAATCCGCATATCTCGCGATCTCAATCCCGAGCTTCGGGACCGCAGTACCGTGAGGGATGATTTATTTTGGTTATCCGACGCTGTTCGCTGAGGCCGAGAGGATTTGCAAACGCGGCTGAGGCCGACTTCGCGTCACCGGGCAACCGACACTCCGGCTGCCGACCGGGCTTGCGTCCGCCGGGTGGCCGCCTCGATGCAATCGTTGGGCAGCCCTTGGACTAGCTGGCCGTGTCGCAGGCCGCGTCGGTCTACGAACGAGCGGCCCGATTCCGCCAACCGAGCTCTAAAACCGCCTGTGCGCTCGATAGTTGTCGACTATTCGCGTCTTCCTTTCAGCCGTGCGGATGACGATGAATCGGGTCGACCCAGAAGACTGCCTCGGGGCGCTCGACCGGCTCGATATCGAGATTGATCACCACGGCCTCCTGGCCGCTGCGCACCACCACGCAGGACAACGGGGCGTCCGTCGAGGCGTTGTGGGCGACGAGCTCGTCACACTGCTGGGAAAGCGTGCGGGCGCACAGAGGCCGCCTCACGATGGGAAATAAATATCAGTCGCGGGCCTTCGTCATAGGCATGCCAGGAACCGAGCCGTGCTCAGGCGCCATCGAATCGCCGGAAATATCTTCGATTAGCCTGGAATCGTGCTTGTCGGCAAGTGCATCGACCAGCTTGCTACTATTGGAGCGGTCGGTATCTTGCGGGTTTTGAGAACCAGGAACTTCACGCCGCGGCCGTTTGCCCGAACACTCGGCTCGCTGCCACGGTCCGATGTTGGTCTGCTAAGCTCAAGACTAACGGTTCGCGAGTGGCCTTCATATGACAACTCTCTTGCTGGTCCGGCATGCTGAGGTCGCTGTCCGGCCCGACATACTGCTCGGCCGCAACGATGAAGTGGGGCTCAGCGGCCGAGGATTAGAACGTGCCGCCAGGCTGGCGCAGCATCTGCGTCGTCTACCAATCAGCGGATTGTGGAGTAGCCCGCTTAGGCGCACCATCCAGACCGCTGCGCTCATAGGAGAACAACTGGCGCTTTCAATCCAAATTGCGCACTCGCTCAACGAAGTCGATTACGGTCGTTGGACCGGGTGCAGCTTTGCGGAACTCGAGCGTGATCCAGCCTGGCGCAGTTTCAATATCGTACGTACTCGGGCACAGGTTCCGGGGGGAGAGACGATCGAACAGGTGGAGCGACGAATTATCGCGCAACTACAAAGATGGACTGAAGATTATCAGGCGAAGTTCATAGTCGCTGTAACCCACGCCGAAATAATTCGCATAGCTGTCCTGCAGAGCCTTGGGCTTTCCAGCGACCGCTACGGCCAAATCGAAATCCGCCCCTGCTCCGTAACCGTACTGCGCTGGGATGGGGCGCGGGCGCACGTAATTTGCCAAAATGACAGTGGCGAGCTTGATTGTCTCTTCGACAAATGACTCTCCCTTCTCAGGCGCGTGTGGCAAGATCCGGCTTTTTGTGCTTTTGCCAAAGGGCGCTACATTAGATTGCGTAACGGCGCACCATTTCTACGCAAAACTCGGCGAAGCGCTCGGGGTAGCGCGGGGCGCTGGTATGGTGAGGCTGGATACCCTCCGACTCCGGCGTGAAACAGAAAGTCAGGGTGACCTTGAATTCCTCCAGCGCGCGCATTTGCCGGTCGAACCAGTTAAGCGCCCTTGGCCGTAACCTGTCGGCCCAGCTCAATCCGCTGCGTATGTGGCATACTCCCATCCGCCTTAGCCATCGCACCGCTTCGTCAAGGCGATGATCGTCGAAATGAAACCACTGGCAGATGCCTACCGCCGAGGCATAACGAGGAAAATGGCGCGCTGCTAATTTGGGGCTGCCGTCCTCGCGTAGCAAGCCCATATAAAAGTGGCGATAGTAGGCGGAGCCCTCAGATTCACGATGGCGTGTGGTCGCGGGCCAGGCGCGCGGCAGGTCAAACAAACTGTACCAATGAATACGCTCACAGGCGCCCGTCAATAGCTCGGCGGTGCGTATGAGACCAAAATCCTGCACCTCTTCCGCACCGAAACTCGATGCCCCGGCCTCAGTGACCCACACTGGTAAATTGCTGGCCGCTCTGATTTCCGCCACCTTGTCCGGCCATTGATCGATCTGCCAATGGTTCCAGTCGAGCGGAAAACCGTGCACTGCGACCACATTGAGTGAATCCAGAACGCCCTGATTTCGCAAATTCAAAATAAAGTTCGAATCGATCGGTGAAATTCCACCCAGCACCCGCAGCAATTGGGGCGCCTCTTCAGCTACCGCGGTAGCCGCCATCCGGGTCATCGCGCTGTACAACTTCCACTCCGGGTCGAGTTCCAGGTCCCAATGCGACTTGTTGTTGGGCTCATTCCACAACATTACCGCTTCTATCATGTGTTCGCTCTCGCTATTCGGCGGAAGAGCCTGCAGACTGCTCAATTCACCCTCTTGGTAGAGGGACTGGAATCAGGAAGAAGTCAGCGCATCTTCTCGAGTATGCGATGATCGTATGCTGAGGGCTTTGAGTATGCACATGGCACTATATCCATTGCAGCATCTGCTTGGCCGCTTCGCAGCGGCATAGATAGACCTCTTCCTCGGGGTGGTCGAAAACCTCGAATCCGGCGCTTTGCAGCATAGCTTCGACACAAGCACGATTCGGAATCCACCAGTTTGTGGGGCCGCCGGCGTAGCTATTTTGAATGAAGTGCAAGCGCGGAACGCCAGGCTGCTCAAATATACCGGTCTCACTGAATGGATAATCCCCATTCAGCTTGAATGATTGAGCACTGCCGCGCAACATCGATTGAAAAAGCAGCAGATCCTTGGCGACGTACCGGCGGATTAGATCCAGGGCGAGCAGCGGATAGCGAAGATGATAGAGCATGCCCATGAAGATGACCAGGTCAAAGCGTTCGCCAAGGCGCTCGACATCAAAGACCGACAGATTGCGGAACTCGAGCTCCTGTTCGCAGACCTCAGCGGCAAAGCGTGCTTGCGCCACGTAATGCTGGTCGGGCTCCATCGCAACCACGCGCCGCGCACCACGGCGTTTCATCTCGATCGAGTAAAAACCGTTGCTGCAGCCGATATCAAGTACGGTCTTACCCTCAAGGCTGGCTGGGAGGGCATGGGCGAAACGCTTCCACTTAACCGTCGGATAATCTCCCAGAAAATGGTCGGGGGCGGTTTTAACGCCGTGCAAATTAAGATTATGGAATCAGTTTCCCAATTCTTTTACGACGCGAGAAATCTCGTCGCGCGAGAAGCGCGGACTTGTGACTTGTACCCGGGACTGTTCTTTCATCGCGTCGCCATTAAGCGAAACTTAATTCACACATAATTCGTCATGCGGCTAGTTACGTCAGGAATTGCTGGCGCATGCGAGTCGATCTAACAGGAACAATCTAGTTCCGCCAGGTAAGATTCGAGCTGCCGTGCACGCGCTTCAGTGGTATGCTCGGCCAGCACGCGGGTGCGTGCGCTGTTCGCAAGCCGGCTGCGCCTCCTTTCGGAAACGCGTGTCAGGTATCGCACGACGTCGTTTTTATCACTGGCGATGAGAATTTCGCTGCCAGGAACGAAGAAGGAATCGAGCCCAGGCCACCAATCACTTATTATCGCACACCCGCAGGCGGCCGCCTCGAATAAGCGGATGCTTGGAGAATAACCGGCATGCTTCATCGGCTCGCGCGTGAGATTAAGAGTGAATCTCTGACTGGCAAAAAACCCAGGATGTTCGCCTGGCGCCACATGTTCGAATCGATCAACGTTGGGCGGCCACATCCATTCGGCAGGGTATTGCGGTCCTGCAACCACCATTCGCGCGTCAGGTAAAAGCCGCGCAGGTTTCAACAGGAGGTGCTCCAACGACGCTGCCCGGTCGAGGCTGTAGGTACCCATATAGCCGAGATCCCATTTAGATGGACGGTGGTCGGGAAAGTAGCAGCTTAGGTCTGCAGAGCAGTATAGTGGACGCGCCATACGCGCACCTTTCGCAGCTAAGTAGGAGAGAAATGGTCCGCCAGTGAAGGATAAATATATGTCGTAGCTGCGGAGGAGCTTGATAGTGATATAATCGACTTTACCTCCCGACAATCCTTGCAGCGTCACTGGCGTATCGATGTCATAGAAGGCAGTCACGCCACGCGCATTACTTAATACCCACTCACCTACTGAAGCACCCTGGGGTGTATAGGAACCGACTATTACAAGGTCTGCTTCCCGAACTGCCGGCGTGAAGCGAGACATCAATTCGGGCAAAGTATCGTACACCTCGAGTCGCGCACCAACGGGGTTTGGCATATCGACCGCTTGTGCGTACCAGGGCATGTTCCGTTCGAGAAACAGGACGCGATGACCACGCGCCGCTAGCGCCCGTACCAGGCCTCGGTAAGTTGTCGCATGTCCGTTGCCCCACGAAGACCGGATAGACAAGCCTAGAATGACGATCGACAGATGCTTTAGCGCCGGTTCAGAGCTGATGGTCGAGACCAAGTGCATATTCGAATTCACGGCCACGCTTCTCGTACGTATGCTCAGCTAGTACTCGCCGCCGCCCCGCTTCCCCAATTTCGCGGCAGCGCGCCGGGGTTAATGCCTGCAGATGCTCGCCTACCTGCTCCCCGTTGGCAGCCGTCAGGATTTCGCGTCCAGGGTCGAGAAACAACTCAATACCTGCCCATTGGTCGCTGATTATACAGGCTGCCGCTCCGGCCGCTTCGAAGATCCGAGTAGGCGGCGAATAGCCACATTCCGCCATGCTATCGCGATTGATATTGAGCACCGCCATCGCACTCGAATTGAACGCGTTGTGATCGACAGTATAGACGTGTCCACAGTAACAAATGTTTCTGCTGAGGGACTTGTCCTGCCAGCCGTTCCCGCCCAGCAGAAACACCTTCTCAGTCATGGAACCCGCGACACCGATAAAGAATCGCTCTACCCTTGCTTCTCGATCGGGCAAACGGTTCGCCAGTAATGCCAAGTCTGCATGAAAGCGTTCCTGCGGGGCGACTCGGAAATGGGTATCCGGATCCACTGCATTGTAAATCGGCACGCAGCGCCGGGCACCAAACTCCCGGTACTTCTTTACTACAGGATCACCTCCGCCATACGTAAATATGTAATCGTATTGAGGAATTAAGGCGCGAAATGGGTCGACCGGATTGCCTGCGAGCCGCGCCAATGTCGCGGGCGCATCGACGTCCCAGAAGGCGACCAACGCGCCTCGTCCTTTCAGTCCCAGCACCTCATGATCGAATAATTCGTCAAATACTCCAATGCCGCTGCACTTGATCACCAGGTCGCACCTACTTGCCTCCTCCAGCAGGGTCAGCACCTTAGAATTGTCAGCGGCGGAATAGACCCGAACCCTCGCCCAGGGCGGCGGGACTATATCACGGTGAGATTGCCGCTCGTACGCGTCCGGTTCATAGAATGTGATGCGATGCCCGCGGCGGCTGAGCGCCTTGATGAGGCCGCGATAGTATGTCGCAGCCCCGTTCCAATAGGCAGAAAGCAGGCTTGAGCCAAAAAACGCTATATGCAATCCGTGCTTCAATGTCGCTTCCCGTTACCTGCGCCGCGTCTTACCGTCTCCGGTTGTCCATGACCGTACTACGTCTTTTCAGCGATTGATCGGGTGATGAACGGACCAGAGTGGGCGACGGGCTGAAGCGAACGCGCAGTCAACTCATCGTAGATATCGAGCAATTCGGCCGCGCGATGGGCGCATGTATGTCGCCGACGAAGCGAAGTTAGGCCGCGTTGTGCCATCTCACGTGCCATCGCCGGGTCATTGAGAATCGTGCGTAGTTTGCGCTGCATATCAGCGCTATTCTTCGCGACCTGGAAGGCACCTGGCTCAAACAGGCCCTCGATATCCTCCCACGGCGCGCACACTAAAGGGATTCCGCAAGCCAGCGCTTCAAACACACGGATAGTGGGAATTCCGGGCAGAAGTTGAACGTAGGGCATACGAGGGACGTGAACGGTGACTCTGGCGGCTGCCAGGATTTGGGGTACTTTGAAGTTCGGCAGCCAGCCGCAGTACCGAACTCCGGCCGCATTCAGCTCCTGGAGCGCCGCGGCCGGATATCGAACCCCGTAAGCACGTGCCTGCAGGCCGAGCGCAAGGACAGGTTCGAGTAAGAATTCGCGCAGTTCGGCGCTGCGCTCCTCGTCGCCCCAATTCCCGATCCAAACCAGTTCATACTTGGTTGCAACTTCGGGCAGTGGATGAAACAGTCTCGTGTCTGCCGCCTCATGCCACACCCAGGTGTGCTGGGCCAATCCGTGGCGCTGATAGACCTCGGCCAATGAACGGCCAAAGAGCAACGCGCCGTCGTAGTGGCGCAAATCAAGATCTGCTATCGCGCTCAAATTTGAAACCGCGCGATGATGAGTGTCGTGAAATAGGGCGACCGTTCCCGGCGACTGCCGTCGCAACTGGCCGATGTGTGCGACCAGTTCAGGGTCGTTCCATTCGTGCACCAGCACGAGATTGGCGCCGTCGAGCGCGCGCTCAAGATCGATCTGGCCGTGCTCATAGCGGATAGTTTTCAAATGCGGATAATAGTGCTCGAAAGCGTGTATATCGGCCTCTCCTGCTTCGGCGATCATGCCCTCCGCGCTCCAGGCATTCCGTGGCTCGTAAATCTCCACCTGATGCCCTGAAGTTATAAGCTCGGTGGCAACCCCGCGTAGAAAATGGGCATTGCCATGATTCCAGTCGGAAAGCAGCGAATGGCAAAATATCGCTATACGCATATCGCGCCGCTGCCCTCCAGTAACTCTCGGTAAACACCCAGGTATTGCTGCGCCATTCGCCCAAGCCCGTATTGGCGCGCACGTTGGCGCGCGCGTTTGGCCAATTTTTCGCGAACAGTTAGATCGCCGACCAGAGTCGTGAGCGAATGCCTGAGTTCCTGAGGATCGTCAGGCCCTACGAACCACGCGGCTTCGTCCCACAACTCGCGTAGACTCGGGATATTGCCTACGACCAGCGCGCATCCTGATAGCGCCGCCTCCAGAATCGAAAGGCCGAAGGGCTCATAGCGAGCCGGCAGCGCATAGATTGAGGCTCGCGCCATCCACCTCGAAATCTCGGCGGCAGGGAGGTGACCGAGTCTCCTGACGGAAGCGGCTTGCGGCTCCCCTCCACCCTCACCGGCAGCGTAGACCGGCCAGGGCAACTGCTCCGCGATCGATTCAAGGGCGTTGAGGTTCTTCGCTTCGTCCCATAATCGCCCGACCGTGAGGATAAACTCCTCTTTGCTATTGAGGTCTAACGTTACGGACGGGAGGCCGTTCCAAATCACGAGGCCATCTCCTTGCCAGCTATAGAGGCGCCGCAGCTCCGCCAGCATCGTGCCGGTGGGAGCAATCACGATGTCGGCTGAGCGTAGTCCTTCAGCGACCCGCGCCGCGTATGTCATCAAATGACTCGGTAGCGGTCCGCGACGAACCGCATCCCACCACGACAAGACACAGGAATGTGCTATCACCAGCTTCGGTGCATTCCAGGGCAGCGCTGCGTGGCTATAGCCGTTCAGATGAATCAGCGCCGGCCGCCATCTTGCTTCCAGTTTCAGTAGCCAATCGCCAGCCCGATTGACATCAGCCCAGGGGTTCTCCATCCACTCAAGTTTGAAATCGCTATCTGCCAAATGCAGATTGGGAAGCGTTTCCGCCTGATGCCTCTGGTCTGCCGACGGGAAACGCCCCATCGTTGCCAGAACAACCTCGACCCCATACGGCGCCAACGCCTTGGTCAAATTAATCGAGTAATTCCAGACACCGCCAACGGTATCCGCCGTCATCAGTACTCGGATAGTAAGTTTTCTGACAAGCCCCCGGCGGTCGTCTGCCTGCAAGCTAGACGACTCAGCAGCGGCAGCTATGGACGATGGTGCTGACAAGTCTAACGGCTCCTAAAACTGCTCGCAGAAGGTGCGCTATAGATTGCGTCGATTACCTCGGCGACCCGCAGAATCTCTTCGGCATTCGCAGCGAAGCGATTGCTTAGCGCCAAGCGATGGATCCAGTCGAGCAGTGCCCGACCAGCCCAGTCATCGGGCGGACCGCACATCCGATAGCGCTCCCGATGCTCATAATGCTCGGCGCTAAAATCAAAGAAAGACCCATCGAGATTCCGGAATTCGGCAGCACCTCGGTCGCCGTGGTAGATAGCCCGAATCAGCGCGTCGCATCCCAAAGGTTGCCCCCAAGAACAAGTAAGATGGACAGCGATGCCGCCTTCAAGCTCCAAATCCGCGGAGCCGAAATCTTCCACCTCTTTGTCGCCAGACGGTCGAAAGCTCCGGCCCCGACGAAACAGGTGGCTGCTGACTTGGCGCACTGGGACGAAATCGAGCGGCCATAAGGCCAAGTCCACCAAGTGAGTCCCCAAATCGATCACGCAGCCGCCACCTGAGAGTGCGGCGTTGTAGTACCACGGCTTGTCCGGACCGTACGAGTTGTGAAAACAAAGCTCCGCAGCGTAGACCCTACCAAGATCGCCGCGCCTGATCAGATCGCGTACGGCCTGCATCCCGTGTGTGAAACGATAAACGAAGTCGCTTGCGAGCAGACGGTCTGCTTGACGCGCAGCATGGATGACTTCGTCGACCTCGTTAGCACTGCGGCCGACTGGCTTTTGACAAAAAACCGCCGTGCCGGCCTTCAGGGCCGCGATTGCTTGCCCAGCGTGGAGCGCGCTGGGCGTCGCGATCACCAGGCCATCCAGTTCGCAGGCCAGAAGCTGATCGAGGTTGACTAGTAGTTCTGCACCAGATGCGATTTGCGCCGCTTCAGCGAGTGCCTGCTCGGCTGAATCGGCAATAGCGCAGACCTCAGCAGTGCCACTCACTGCAACCGCCTGCATGCGCATTCTGCCGATCCAGCCAGCGCCCAGGAATCCGAGGCGCGGCCTGCGCCGGAGCGGGATTTCCCTTGTCACTGCAGTCATGTCTCGACTAGTGCTTTCACGAAGCCGTCGGGGCGTTGGACCATAATCTTGCAAGCGTCATTGATACACGTAAGCGGAAACCGATGAGTCAGCAATGGCCACGGATCAAGCCGATCTTCGCAAACGGCCTGAATTGCCCTTCTCATACCCTCGATGTAGACGCTCGGCTGGCGTTCGTGGGCGTTGATGACATCGATCCCACGCCAATTCCACTGTTGAAGATTCACCTCACGTAGGCCATCTTGATGATAGCTGGCAATAACCAGGCGTCCGTGCTCACCAATCAGAGCTGACGCTATATCCAATGCTTGCTGTGAGCCGGCGGCTTCGATTACCCGCTCAAATCCCTTCGCTCCAGCGATCCGCTGCGCCGCTTCAGCGCTTTCATCACTCATTTGGACTATCTCACGCGCACCACAGCGCTTTGCGAGCGATAGCGAGGACTGCCGGCGCGAAATTGCAACCACGCGTGCGCCGGCGTCGCTGATTAGTTGGATGAGCAACAGACCCAGGAAACCGGCGCCGACCACGGAGACATCCTGGCCAGGCTCGATCGCCGCCCTGGCAAAGATGTTCATAGCGCACGCGAGGGGTTCACCCAGGAACGGCCGGCCCCACAATTGCGGAGGCAGCCGCACCACGCAGTCGGCCGGTGCAATGTCGTACTGACTAAAGGCCCGCGACGACAGTAAAGTAACCGGATCTTCGGGTGCGAGACCGACGACACACTTGCCCAGCGCATCGATGTTCCCCCAGCCTTCATGTCCAGGAGAGCCGGCCGGCCACGGATACTGAAACCAGGTACGGCCTTCCCAAAGCGGAATGTTCGAGGCGCATACACCGCACCCGCGTAGCCGTACACGTACTTCGTTGGGACCGGGTTCGAGTCTCTCCACTTCCAACGTTTCAAATCGGCGTGGAGCGCTTAAGCAGGCCGACATCATCGCGCGATTGCCAAACTGCCGGCGCTGGATATCGTCTTGTTAGCGGCGGGCTTGAGCCAACCACAGAGCTGCTCAATTCCATCTCGAATGCGGGTTTTGGGTATCCACCTGGTAACTTGTCGAAAGGAAGCAGTATCCGAGACGTAGTATCGCTGGTCGGCTCTTCGCCAATCGGAGAACAGTATGGTTGGGATAATGCTCTCGATTTCACTTAATAGAGAAATGACTTCCAGCACGCTGCGCGCATTTGGGGGACCGCCGCCGATATTAAATGCACGGCCACGGGTATTATCGATATGACGCACTGCCAACAACATCGCGTCAATCAAATCATCTACGAACAGCAGATCCCGCACCTGTTTGCCATTGCCGTAAATTGTGATCGGTTCACGTCGAAACATCGCGGAGGCGAAATGCGCAACCCATCCTTGATCCTCGTTACCACACTGGAGAGGACCGTAGATGCAACTCATTCTGAAGACTGTGGCAGGCAGGCTGAAGCTGTGTGAATAGTCGAGCACGTATTGTTCGGCACAGCCTTTAGAGCACCCATAGGGACTACGGAAGTCCAGGGCAGCGGTTTCGTCTAGGCCTCGTTCGCGCAGTGCGTCATCCGCTGGTACATAAGCCAGGCGGTCCTCACTGAGCTGCAGATCGCTCATTACGCCATACACTTTGTTCGTCGAAGTGAAAAGCAGAGGAGGACGGCGAGGTTGAGTGCGGAGCGCTTCGAGTAGATTAAGAGTTCCTTCCGCATTGACCATGAAATCTTCGCGGGGCTGCGACAGACTGCTGGTGACCGCTACTTGAGCGGCGAAATGGAAGACCGCGGCGGCGTTCCTGACGACCTTTTCTATTGCCGAATAATCGCGGATGTCGCCGACTACGATGCTGAATGCGTCACCATATACTCCTCTCAGCCATGCCAAATTATTCCATACACCGCGCCGGGAAAGATTGTCGAACAGAATGACCTGCTGACCGAGGGCTAGCAGTCGGCGAGCGAGATTGGCGCCGATGAAGCCAGCGCCGCCGGTTATTACCACCGGCGCGGCGGTTCGCAGCCACTGGGGTTTGCTTCTGTCGCCTACCTGGCTGTCTACCAGTCCTGACTGGGTCAGTCGCTGTAGCGAGTCAGGGCCACCTTGGCTGAGACGATCTCGCCGGTTCACAGCGTGAGTCCCTTAACGGCCAGTTCCGCGCTGGCTTGCGGAACACGATCCATCGCCACCTGGCCATCCAGCCAACTGGCCAGTTCAGCCAGGCCCTGGTTCAAGCTAACCGCTGGTTCATAGCCGAGCACACGGCGGGCATGACTGATATCGGCGAAACAGTGGCGTACGTCACCAATTCGATATTTTCCGATTGTTACCGGATGTAGATTGCTTTTACCGAGGACTCTGGCAATCCGCGCCGCCAGGTCTTTGACCGAAATCGCCTGGCCCGAGCCGATATTAAACACGCTTCCCGCCGCTGCTGGTACCTCAATCGCTCGGCCGCAGGCTTGCGCGACATCATGTACACTAACGAAGTCGCGTTGCTGCAAACCGTCTTCGAACATTATAGGCGGCCGGTTGTTCAATAGACGGGAAGCAAAGATTGCAATTACCCCGGTGTATGGATTGGACAACGCCTGGCGCGGGCCGTAGGTGTTGAAAAATCGCAGTGCCACAGTCGGAATCGCGTAGGCCTCACCGACACACAGGCACATCCTTTCCTGGTGGTGCTTGAGCAACGCGTAAATCGACTGCGGCTCCGCTGGCTTGCCTTCCGGCGTAGCCACTGGATGGAGCGGAAATCCCTCTGTATCGACGTTATCCCAAAGCCGCTGGCGAACCCGGCTCAGATCACGCCGGACATAGGGCACTACTCGATTTTTTAAATCCAAGTAGAGTCCCTCGCCGTAGATACTCATACTGGAGGCTACAATGAGGCGCTCGACGCGATGCTCGATTAATCCCTCAAGTAGGACTGCCGTGCCGAAGGCGTTGTTGGAAGTGTAATTGGCAATTTCATACATGCTCTGCCCTACACCGACCGACGCCGCCAGGTGAAAGACTATATCGATGCGGCGAAGCGCCCGCTCAACGACGCTCCGGTCTCTGACGTCACCCTTTACAAACTCCGCATCAGCGGCAACGTGTGAGGGCAGAGTGATAAGACCATGGACTTGCGGATCGAGCTCATCGAGAATTCGGACGAAATGGCCTTCAGCCAGTAAATGGTCTGCTAGATGTGAACCGATGAACCCGGCGCCTCCAACGATCAAGACACGTTTGCTTTTCATCTTCGGGTCCTGAGAAGAACAAGTAGCTGCCTGGACTAAGCTCCCGAAAACCAGGGTCGCCGGAAGCGACTAGACTTTTCTGTACGGCCCCTCTGCAACGGACTTTCCATGCGCAATTGACGATGCGTAAGATACTGCCGTTGCGTTCTTTAAAATCGATTGGCTTTCGTCTATCCCATTTGACTTTCTCTGTTGCCTAAGTGTTAGTGAGTCAACGAGGTTGAACACGCCTAGGCGGATGCGGCCCCATTCACGTCTTCCAGCTCAACCCACGGTTGCTAAGCAAACCCAATCTGGAAGCAGGGAAGCCGACGGACGCGATAGTCAATGTCCTGAAGTCGAGAACCTCTGTCCCCTATCAGGGCCAATTTTTCACTGGTTGGCCTGAAGGTAAGTTGATCAAAGAATGTGCCGGTTTCCTCAAAACGGTCGTGTCGGCGATATTAGCAATGTATGATGGTTTAAATGCTTGTTAACAATCTAAAGGGTACCCGAACAACGACAATACATCGCGGTCCTGGGCTTGCGATGTTACAAAACGCTGTAAAAAATTTCGTTCCCAAGCTTGAGCACAAGGGTCGAAGCGCAGTGCGCAATGTGCAAAACAGCGAGGTCTCCGCGGTGTATTTTCCTGCGACGCCATTGCAGAGCGAGCTCTGCCCGCGCTTCCTCAGATGTTATCATTCAGCGGGACGACCGGGCGACGAATCTGTTTGAACGGTAGGCGCCGCATCCTTAACGGGCGAGCGCCAAGCATACCACAGAAATTTTGGGATACCTTCGTTCCGGTTGACCAAGGTGAGTCGATGGCGCACGAAGCTGAGCACGTCGCGTGCCGCTGACAAGGCGTGTCTCTTTAAGATGTTGTCTGTGGATATTGCCGGCGAACGTTAGTCTGGAAACGCAACTCGAACAGGACTGCGATTACACTTTGTGAAACTCTGGTCGACTGTTTCGATAATCATGTACTCGTTATCCAGGGACTTCCGCATTTATACGGCTCATCGCCTTCGGGACCGAATCTCTTATTCGGCTCGTTCCGCGACCATCGGAAACACAATGAGGAGGAGGTCGCGGAATTGTAAGCACCTCCTGGCCTGCTACTCACCTTGGGGTATAAAACCTCTCTTGCAAGTGGCATGGCATCTGCACGCTAAACTAGCCCGTAACAACAATTTGTGACTGACGGTGTTTATGGCTCGACATCAAATAGAAAATCCTCCGGAACATCAGGAAACCCCTCCCCAGGGTGAAATCCGACAGGAGCCGATGTCGACTCTACTCAAATTCTCGATTTTCATCGCAGCGGCATTTGCGCTGCCCGCGGCCGGAATGGTCGCCGCGGGCTTTGAGATGGGCAGGCCACGCCTTGGCGTCACCGGGCTCGTGCTGCTGGTTGGCCTGGGGCTCGTGTATTTCGTGATTCTGTTTCAAATAATGAAGTCTCGTAAGATTGACCCAAGCGAACGCTCCCAACGCTTCCCGTAGCGAGTCGCTCCTCCTGGTTGGCCCTCGCAGGGTATTGAGAAATGGTTGTCGACGGACCTTTCGAAAGGCGCACACCAGGGTACTCGCAGCGTTTAACGAAGATGAGTTAAAGTATACTGGCTGCTTTGGTCAGAGTACTGAAATGATACTGATAGGCCGGTGCCAATTGCGTGCGGGCGATCAGCGCCAGGACCAATCTCCCGCACCCGCACATGGCCCTATGCTCATGACGCCCTGGTCTTGCGGGAGCTGATAGAGGTGCTAATAGAGGTGCTAATAGAGGCTGTCCGACCGCGAAAATCAGGCCCGTGGGGATGAGTTAGTACGGTCGGGAAAATCAGCCGGGCCACGAGCGCTACGCACGTTTTCTAGCTAGGCCCAGCCCAGCACTCCGTCTCAGGGTTGGCGCAGTCAAATGTCGGCCAACCTAGTTCTGCCAAGCGCGCCGATGACTTCGCTGATGACGCTATTCCAGTCTCGAGGTGCGGGTTGGCGAAACAATCGCATGCTCGGGTACCATGGGGAGTCGCTACGAACGAGCATCCAGCGCCAATCTGCCGAATGTGGAAGCAATAGCCACACTGTGCGATTCAACGCTGCGGCGAGATGAGCGGCGAACGTATCGACGCTGATCATCAGGTCCATATTGGTCAGGTCGGCGGCAGTATCCATTATCGTGGGAGAGTGTCTAGCGGTGTCGTTTATACGGCTGCTGCTCATGCATTCCAATTGCGCGCGCTCGGCGCCTCGTTGAAATGAGTAAAATTCGAATTCGCTCATTCTCAAAAGCGGCGACAACAAATTCAAGTCCATCGAGCGAGCGATATCGTATTGGCTTGATGCCCATAACAAGCCGATTTTTGGCTTGGTAGTTCTGGCTAATCGCTTTCGGCTACTCTCGACGAGCGTGCGCTCGATTGAAATATATGGCACTCGATTGGGTACTGATGCCAGCGTGGTGCGGAAGGCACGCGGCAGTTCCATAATTTCGATCTGTTGATCCCAGCAGCATTGCCAAAGCGGAGGATCAGGCCAGGTTATTGTCTCATCGACGCCATTGACGGTTCGTAAAAGCGGCATCAATTCCGGATGGGTTTGAACTATTACCTTTGCTGCGCGGCGACGCAGCATCGGCACGTATCTGATGAACTGAACCGCATCACCATAGCCATGGAGCGCTCTCAAGAGGACTCGCTTGCCATCGAATGGCAACCCGTCCCAGAAGCGGTTCGGGTCTATCACAGAGCTGCTTTCGATCGTGTCGCTCTCGCGCCAGGCTGACTCAAAGTTGCCCGTCAACATCCAGCACAGCCAACGGCCCGCCGCGCACTCGTGTCGCGGATGGCCCTCTTCTTCCGCCATGGTGTAGGCGTACAAGGCTTCACATATGCGCCGACGCTGCAGCAAATCACCGGCGTGCTTCAACCAGTCTGGTTGACCATGGAAGGGCGCCACTTTCATGAGAGCTCACCAATCAGGATTGCGATGCGCCAATACGCGTCTCGGGCCGCACCAGGCAGTTATCGCAATGACCCCAACGCTGTACAACTCTGCTATTCAACTTGCTCGCCAAAGTATTAGGGCAGCAATTTCCTCGGCAATGAAGCGATCTGACCGTAAAGCATCAGCTGTTCGAGTTTGGCGCGGTCATTGTTGACGCTGTTGATACTCTGCCGTCATCGGCTTGCAGCTCTCCATGGATCACATCTAGGAAGAAAGGAGCCAACGCCATCACCGTAAGCAAGTGCTTTGGCAAATCTGCTTCCACCGCGCGTTGGAATAAGAGCGTCGTGTAGGACATTAAAGGCTCGCCGTACAGTTCTCGCTCGGTCCCCTAACTCGTCACCAGCACCGTCACGGGTTGTAGCGTGATTCTCATGCCTACCTCCGATGGTACGGTCCGGCAGAGCAGAGCAGGGTTACAAAGGCCGCCACTTCATAATGGTGCGCGCACGGACTTCACGTGAATCGATGTGCGACTACAGCATATTGGCATGCACTCCGCCGGCGAACGCACGTCTCGCCGAGCTGTAAAGTGCGTCTATTTAACCCAGCGCGCTGGTCGCCCTTTTTTTGACTCGGGTCGACCGCGTTGCCAACCTCGGCCACTTGGTCAGACGCTGTCGCGATCGCGATTAGCGTCAGTTAAGTTCTTGCTCTCAGATAGTGGCAGAACTTTTGCACTCTTTCGGGCACTGATAACGCGAGGTGCGATCATGAGAGCCCTATGTTGGTATGGAAAAGGAGATGTACGTGTTGAAAGCGTTGCAATGGGCCACTCCCCAGCCGGGCTGTTTGGCTATTCACATATGTTGGGAGGATTCCCGGGTGGTCAGGCTGAATATCTGCGCGTTCCTTTCGCAGATATCGGTCCGGTCAAAATCCCCTCGGAACTGTCTGATGACCAGGTATTGTTTCTCTCGGACATCTTCCCAACGGGATATATGGCCGCCGAAAACTGCCAGATCGAGGAGGGCGACACAGTTGCTGTTTGGGGATGCGGTCCGGTGGGTCAGTTCGCTATTCAAAGCGCGTGGATGTTCGGAGCGGGGCGGGTTGTCGCGATCGACAGAGTACCCGAGCGACTCGGCATGGCGGAATCCCAGAGCAAGGCAGATACAATCAATTTCAACAAGGAAAATGTATACGACCGCCTTATGGAAATGACGGGTGGAAGAGGCCCGGATCGCTGCATCGATGCGGTTGGCACCGAGGCTGACGTGACCAGTTTTGATTCCATCGTCGATCGGGCGAAGGTCGCGTCATATCTGGGGACCGATCGGCCTCACGTTCTGCGCGAAGCGATCATGTGCTGTCGCAAAGGCGGCACTATCTCGATCCCAGGGGTCTATATTGGAGTTCTCGACAAGATTCCCTTCGGGGCTGCGATGAACAAGGGTCTGACGATGAAAATGGGCCAGACTTACGTTCAAAAATATCTGGAGCCACTGCTGCGGAAAGTCGAAGCCGGCGAAATCGACCCGTCATTCGTGATTACTCATAAAATTGGGCTGCAAGATGCTCCGAGCGCCTACAAAACTTTTCGCGATAAAGATGATGGCTGCATCAAGGTCGTCATTAACCCATAACGGTAAGGACAGGACCAGGTTAAAAGATGGTTTATCGGTGGCGTATTCGCCTTCGTTCTGTCCGGTTCTCGGCGACGGCCCACATCGAAGTACGTCGGCTTCAGGATTCTCAGTTCCAAAACGCGGAGAACGGCGGCAGACTCGATCTACTTGGACGATGCGCCGCTCCTGCCGATGACTGGAATCCGCTTGGAGCAGCGGCAGTTATAAGGCAGGTAAATTTCAGAGTACGTCAAACGAGGTGGACCTTCGGCAGTCTTGACTAATCGACCGTATTAAGGAGCCTTATGGAAAGCGCCGTCACGGACCGCCAGAGCAGTGTGAGTGTTTTTCCAGCCAACGAGGCATGCACGTCAGGGGTCTCATGGGCCGCCGTTATCGCCGGCGCCTTTGTTGTGGCGGCTCTTTCCTTGATACTGCTCGCGCTTGGCTCGGGCCTCGGTCTTTCTTCAGTCTCGCCCTGGAGAAATCGGGGGTTGTCCGCCTCCACCGTAAGCAAGGGTGCGATCGTTTGGTTGATCATCAGTCAAATTCTCGCGTCTGCCATGGGAGGGTATATTGCAGGACGGTTGCGGACAAAATGGGCCATCATCCACTCCGACGAAGTTTACTTTCGCGACACGGCTCATGGCTTTCTGGTTTGGGCGGTCGGGCTGGTGATTACTGCCGCCTTTCTGACCTCCGCGGCAATTTCGATGGCGGGAGATGTCGTACGGAGTTCCTCTTTTCCGGTCGGCGACAGTGCGCCGATCGGCGACGATAACGCTTATTTTCGCGATATGCTGTTGCGTTCAGATCACTTTGGGCCCAGTCACGTAGATCCCTATTTACAAGCGGAGGTCGACCGCATATTCGCCCATGGACTGGAGCAGAAAGGTCTTTCCGATGCGGACAGGATGTATCTAACCCGGATGGTGGCTGAGAGAACCGGTTTGCCTGAGGCGAACGCGCAAACACGGATAGAGGCCGTGTTCTCGCATGTTCAGCAGAACGCGGACCTCGCCCGCAAAGCGGCTTCCGAATTGTCTCTATGGTTGTTTGTCGCCCTTCTCGCTGGAGCGTTTTTCGCCAGCTACTCCGCGACAATCGGCGGCAGGGAACGCGACCGTGTGAAGCCCATGGAGACCAGAACCTAAATGTCTGGCGTATAAGGAGAGTGTGAGATGCGTTCGATCCTTCTTCTTCTTTTGGGTGTGCCGCTGCCAATCGTCATTTTAATTGCGCTTTTGAGGGGCTGCTGAGCAAACACACGGCCTGGCTGTTCCCTTCCTGGAGCGGCAGCCGCCCCCTGCCCTTCAGGAACCTCCTTCGCCGGCGGTCCCACTTGCCGGCGGTCCCACTTGCCGGCGGTCTATAATCGTCTGCCTTGTGGCTGCAGACACCGATGCTCTGGTGCACCGCCGGCGAACGTGGCTTGTCTCCGCTCAGCATTCTGAGCGCGTTTCATAGCATGACCGACGTCGAGCAATAAGCGCCACATTGGGCGAAACTCCCCTAAAGTCTGCCCACCTACGCGGGACGTTCCAACCGAAAACGGCGCGGCAGAGCACGGCAGCACTTGTTATTGTTGATGGGGCCCGCACGGCATCTCTTTTGCTGTCATGGCCTCTAAGTTGAACGATGCAACTAGTTTAGTCATTACACTCGCGGGCGCGAATCATGCGGCGCCCGCCACTCTCGCCGAACGAGGAAGCTGGGTTATGGAGAAAGGACACGACAAAATTGAAAATGTCGTTGATGATTCCGCTAGTTTTGAAGCCGGTGCCCGCGAAAACGGCAAACAGGGCCCTGAGGGACTGCCCAGAAGTACCTCAATGCGGCGGGAATGAAGCTTATCTGTGGTTCGAGAGCGTAATAGACCGGCCGACCGGCCGAGCAATGAACTCAAACTCGAGAGCCGGTGAACTCACACGTTATAGTAAGCTGGCAAAGACTAATCTTCTAGCGTACGCCGGCTGGTAAAATGTGCGTTGCAAGCGCAGTGCCGATGGTAAGCACGCCCATCGATCGATATCTCGCATGGCACTTTGCTGAGTCCTTGAACGACCGCATCATTGTGCATCATAAAAAGCACGTAGTGTTCGCCGATAGGCAGAATCAGTTCGGCGAGCTGTCGTGGCAGGTTGAAACGTTTACTCTCCCAATTCCCGGAAAGATTTTGTCCTCCGCGCTGAATTGATCCGTTTTCGCCGATCAAGCCTGGGCAAGCGATTCCGACAAAGGGAGCAAGCCGAAGCTTTTTTTTCCGCGCGCGATCCATCGACTTTCGCAGCATCCCTGCGAAATGCTCGATTACCTCGTCGCGTCATAATGTTTCGTCGGCATGCCGCCATAGATCGAAATCCCGCACCTCGACCGCAGACGAGTCCCGGTGCTCTTTTTTCTTCAGATCCACGATGCCCGCTCGATTATTGGACGCACCTATGTCAACCGCGAGGATACTGTCGTTAACCTTCGAATACCCATGATGGAGCGAGATAGGGCGCTCCAATCAGACCCCCCTTCGTCGGGATGATTTCGTATGGGTTTGAGCTCAATCTGATGACCCTCGCCCTTAAGGATTACCGCAGCACGTCCGATTGAGAGCTCACCCGCCCGACAATCGGAGAATCCCCCCGCCAACTACAATCCGCTGAGTATCGCGCCAGCTTTGAGCGCAACAGGCGGCGTGTAACCGTCAAAAGCTCTTGTGCGAATTCCTCGATCATCCCACATACCAGACCGGCGGCTTCCGGAGCGTTTCAATAGTCTCGGAATTCATGACACCGGAGATATTTCTATAAAAATGCTGATTTAACTTTAAGGTTAGTCCTATTAAGTCGGCAATCCAGGGGATATCAATGCGAATTTATTCCCCGTCCGGTTGCCGTCGGTGTGTTTCGATTAAATTCGAAGTGCCGACCATGTTCTTGCCTACTAAAACTTAGTGCAACCATGGACGACTTCACCTTTTCCAGCGTCGGGTGACCTCTGAGCGCCTAAGTGTTCGCAACCTCACGCTTCTTTGATGGCCTGACCATGCGGAATTAGATGACTCAACGATAGCTTCACTATGGCGCTTTTCACGACCGGGATAGCATTGTTGCTACTCAGTGCTAAGGCTCTGAGGATGATCACTTTTATCAGCGTTGTCCCGTGTGCGGCGCTTACTTATGATGGCCTTGATGGCCTTTTACCGCCGCTCGATTTAGGAACCATTCGACGCCGTCGCCCCGTTTCCCAATACGGTGCTGCTGTCGTGCGGTGCATGCTTCAGTGCCGCGCTCCCTACGGTTAGCGATGGCTCCCAATTCTCAATCAGAACACGTTCATATTGTCCTTCTTGACCGCCCTTCATGACCGAGTAGTAGGAGACGTGGTCATGAAGCACGTGCTACAACGCAAGAAAGTCGACCGTCTAATCTACTGCTGATGGTGTGTTGAAGTTCGTTGACATTATGTTCGTTGACATTCGGCACTCGCTTGCTAGTCTGGATAAAGAGAGCCGCTAACTAAGCTCGTAAATTGTTGCACCGTTCTGTGGCACGCTAGTAGATTACCCGACTTGATCGTGTCGCACCGGCTACAGGACGATCAAATTCTTCTTTCGGAGTGTAATCATGCTCGCATTGGGCTACTCAATCTCATCTGAAGAGCATCCCGCTGGCGAACTTATGAAGCAGGCACAAATGGCCGAAGATGCCGGATTCTCTTTTGCGATGATCTCCGACCACTTTCATCCCTGGACTCATCGGCAGGGCAATAGCCCGTTCGTATGGAGCGTGCTCGGCGCCATCGCGCAAGCCACAGAACGAAT
>Ga0185299_10003478_pt1 | contig 20801 bp, 21 predicted proteins | sample PaiPotPPA55metaG_FD_128002 | JGI IMG/M metagenome (GOLD analysis project Ga0185299, IMG submission 128002) | Iron sulfur acid spring bacterial and archeal communities from Banff, Canada, to study Microbial Dark Matter (Phase II) - Paint Pots PPA... ... | reverse complement strand
ATAGCTGGCTCAATGGCGAAAAGACCCACCCCCCGAATAAATTAAGATGAAACCAGACACGTCCATTCAAGATCCTCCGACCGTGAAACTTTTTATTTCCGGCAAATTTGTCGAATCAGCTTCCACGGTTTGGCACCCTGTGGTCAATCCTGCTACCCAAGCGCTTCTGGCGAGGGTGCCGTTTGCGACGCCAACCGAAGTCGATTCCGCCGTTGCAGCTGCGAGGACAGCTTACGCGACTTGGCGCTACACACCGGTCTCCAAGCGTGCTCGATTGTTTCTATCGCTGCAACAACTGATTCGAGAGAATCTAAAAGAGCTCGCGGCAATCCTAAGCGCTGACCAAGGGAAAGCACTGGCAGACGCCGAAGGTGAAATACTTCGCGGGCTCGAAGTAGTCGAACATGCCTCAAGCATCAACATTCTTCAGATGGGGGAGATATCAACTCGAGTTGCTAAAGGTGTGGATACTCTTTCGGTGCTGGAGCCACTCGGAGTCTGTGTCGGCATAACGCCGTTTAACTTTCCCGCGATGATTCCCCTCTGGATGTTTCCAATGGCGATCGCGTGCGGCAATACGTTTGTTCTCAAGCCTTCCGAACAAGACCCGCTCGTCACGATGAAGTTGGCCGAATTGACCGTTGAAGCAGGTTTTCCGTCTGGGCTTCTCAATGTGATTCACGGCGGCGAAGACGTTGTCAACGCGCTATGCGACCACGCAGACATAAAGGCCGTCTCATTTGTTGGGTCGACACCTGTCGGGACCAAAGTCTACCAACGTTCGGTTGTTTCCGGTAAGCGAGCCCAGTGCATGATGGGTGCAAAGAACCATGCGGTTGTGTTACCCGATGCAGCGAAAGAGCAAACCATCGACAATATAATTGGAGCGGCCTTCGGTGCGGCGGGACAACGGTGTATGGCCTTGTCAGTTGTCGTTCTCGTTGGCGAAACGGAAAGTTGGATATCCGATATCGTTAACAAGGCCAAGAATCTTAAGGTCAACGCCGGGTGTGAAGCTGATGCAGACTTTGGTCCTCTGATTTCCACCGCAGCAAAAAACCGCGTGCTAGGATTGATCGATCGTGGTGTTGCGCAAGGCGCTAAGCTCGAATTAGACGGACGTGGCGCAAGTACTCCAGGTTATCCGTCCGGAAATTTCGTTGGAGCGACGATTTTCTCCGGCGTTAAAGCGGGCATGTCGATCTATGACCAAGAGATTTTTGGTCCGGTTCTCTGCATTTGCCATACTCAGACGCTAGATCAGGCTATAGACCTCGTTAACGCAAATCCAAACGGAAACGGCACGGCGATCTTTACACAGAGCGGTGCGGCGGCTCGTAGATTTCAGGAACGAATCGAAGTTGGACAGGTGGGAATAAACGTTCCAATCCCGGTCCCTGTAGCGCAATTCAGTTTTACCGGCTCAAAAGCTTCGAAATTGGGAGACCTTGGTCCCTATGGTAGACAGTCCGTTCTCTTTTACACACAGACCAAAACGATGACGACGCGCTGGTTTGAAGACAAAAGTGATCAGAGCTTCACTGCTCTCAATTTCGCTCAGCGTTAGCGTAACGGCGGGGTAGGATTGCAGTCATACTGCCTGGACACTGTAGTCCGGTGCCTCAAATATTGCGCATGCTCTTAACAGGTCGACGGCTTTGCGAAGACCTTCCAGCCGCGCCTGATTGGAGTCTTCATGTTCGATTGAAATCCACCCGTCATAGCCAACCATGCGGAGCCGATAGCAGAAATCGCTCCACCACTTCGTGTCCCGACCGTAACCCAAAGTGCAGTGGTTCCAGGATCGTCGTCTTATGTCATCCAAAGGACCATTTTCGAGCAGGCTTGCCGTAGCCACGACTGGATTGTTTAACGCCGTATCCTTCCCATGGACGTGTGCGATGGCGGAGCCAAGATACTCCGCCGAGACGATCGGATCTGCGCCCATCCACATAAGGTGGCTCGGATCGAGATTTGCACAGACTGACGGCCCGACTTCTTCGCGCAATCCGATCAAACTTCGTGGACTGTACACGAGCTGGTTGCCGTGCATTTCGACGGCGAAAGTATCCACGCCGTAGTCTCGTCCAAACTGCACGAGCTCCTTCCAGTAAGGGATTAGCCGTTCGCGCCACTGCCATTCTAATACCCGTTGGGTGTCTGGCGGCCAGGAAGCAACGATCCAGTTCGGATATTGTTCATTCGGCCCTGCGCCTGGCAGGCCTGACATCAAGCAAACCTTTCTCAAGCCCATGAGACCCGACAGCTTGACGGTATCCCGGACGACTCGATCATGCTCTGCGCCTTGCTTCGGGTGCAGCTGATTTCCATTGCAGTTGAACGAGATCAGTTCGAGCTCGCGCTGTTTGATTTCTCCGAGAAATTCGTCCCGTGCCGACTGACTGCTTAGCAAGCTGTGCAAACTTAGGTGCGGAGACGTCGACCAATTCCCCGTATTGAATTCGATACCGCTGATTCCGAGATTCTTGGCGGCTTGAAGCATTTCAGCATAGGGAAGCGGCGCCAGACTATCCGATACCATTCCGATTTTCATAATACTGTTTGGCGGGTTTTGTTAGAGAGGTCCAAAAGCGAGAATAGGCACATTCTGCTTGCAAGCCCTTGCAAATCTGAACGATATTCATTGCTTTCAAAAGCAAAAGCAAGTGACAAAGATGTACAGAAGAATGCGTTGGGGACAAATTGGCGGAGGGCGAGGAAGCCAGATCGGAGAAGCTCATCGGATTGCGGCGAGATTAGATGGGCTCTTTGAGTTAAGTGCCGGCGCACTAGATGTTGACCCGCTCGGCGGCAAGCAATTTGGACTGGACCTCGGGATCAGTAAGGACCGGGCGTATGGTGATTGGCGCGAAATGTTGTCAGGAGAATCAAAACGCGCGGCCGATGAGCGACTCAATCTTGTCACTGTTGCGACTCCAAATGCGACCCATTTTGAAATCACTAAGGCTTTTCTCGAGGCTGGCTTTAATGTTTTGTGTGAGAAGCCGTTGACGATGTTAATCGACGAAGCAGACGAACTCTGCGCGTTAGCTGATCGGGGTCAAATAATCTGCGCTGTCAACTTTGGCTATTCGGGCTATCCGATGGCTATTCAGGCTAGAGAGATGGTCAAACAAGGCGACCTGGGCGAAATCCGAGTGGTCGTCGCTGAATTCGCTCATGGCTCCCATGCCAACGCTGATGACCGTGACAATCCGCGAATTCGCTGGCGTTACGATCCAGCACAGACAGGTGTAAGCTCAGTTGTCGCAGACCTGGGGATCCATGCCCTACATCTGGCGCGATTCATAACTGGGCAGTCGATTATTAAAATCTCAGCGCACTTTGATCATTGTGTCAAAGGTCGGCTCCTTGAGGATGATGCTTTGTTAGCATACCGATTTGATAAAGGGGCAGTTGGTCGACTCTGGACAAGTGCAATCGCTTGCGGCCAAGCCCACGGGTTTTCAATACGCATTTTTGGCTCCAAGGGGGGACTCCGGTGGCATCAAGAGCACCCAAACCAACTTTATTGGAGCCCGCTTGAGGGTCCAACGGTGATTTTGGAGCGGGGAGATCCCCGGCTCCATCCCGCAGCAGTGACAGCGTCCCGGATTGCGATTGGGCATTCTGAAGGTATGCTAGGCGCTTTTGGAAATATTTACCGAGCGATTCACACCGCACTGAAGTCCAACGCTTTGGCTCGCAATTCAGCGGAAACTCCCGGATACCCTGATGCCAGAGACGGTGCGGAGATGGTCCGCGCTGTTCACGCTTCAGCCAAATCGGCAAGCAGGAATGGGACATGGATCGATTTAAGAGATGTGGAGCCTTCAGCACAATGAGCGGGCTCGCGCGAGAGGGTTCGAGCGACTGCCGTTACTCCAATATTCCGCTCACACGATCAAGAATCAGTACCGTATCTTTTCCTCGAACCTGACGTCGCAATGGACAAGAAAACTCGAACAAGGACTACCCTCGATGATGTTGCTCGACTAGCAAAGGTTTCGGCATCCGCTGTGTCGCGCACATTTACCGAAGGAGCATCGGTATCCAAGAAGACCAGGCAGAGAGTTTTGAAAGCGGCAAACGAGTTAGGATTTCGTCCCAATATTCTCGCCAGGAGTCTGATGACCCGACGTTCGGAGTTGATCGCCCTTGTCTCAGATGCGTTCAGAAATCCTTATGTGATGGAAATTATCGACCGATTTACGACCGAACTCCAAAATCGGAGACTGAGGCCCCTGATTTTCAACCTCGCAGTTGAGTTCGATCCCAATGACGTGATTTCCCTCATGTCGCAGTATCAAGTTGACGGGGTCGTCATTGCATCCTCTACGCTACCGTATGATTTTGCGAAGAACGTCGCGGATTTCGGGATGCCAACCGTGATTGCCTTCGGAGGTGGCATGTCACACAATTCTGTCAGCGCAGCGTTCGTTGACAACGTCGAAGGGGGTAAGATTGCGGGCCGCGCGCTGATTCACGCAGGGTACCGTGCTATTGGCTTTCTTGGAGGACCACGTAACGCGACTACGACCCTCGACCGTTTGTCCGGCTTTCAAAGCGTTCTAGCCAGCGACGGCGTTGCACTCTTGCACACAGCTTTTTCCACCGAGTACTCGCACGCGGCAGGAATGGCGACAGCCTTGGACATGTTCAAAAAACACCCTGAGTTGGACGCCCTCTTTTGTGCGGATGATCTTTTAGCGGCCGGCGCGTATGACGTCATCTGCCACACATTGAGGCGTAGGATCCCTGAAGTGGGCATCATCGGGTTTAACGATATTCAAATGGCTGGCTGGCCCAGTTATAACCTGACAACGATACGTTCTCACGTAGACCAAGTAATAGCTCATTCCATTGATATGCTTCATGTTCAGATCGAAGACGGTCCCCGACCAGTCGAAAAACGCATCGTCAGCTGCGAATTGGTTGTTCGCGACACGTTGAGGTCTTCACCACGCTGAACCTTAACCCACCGGCCTCAGCAATCTGGCGGGACTCTACGTTACTGAAGCCGCCCTCCGGGCGTGGCCTGCGGCAGTCACAAAGACTTACAGCTAAAATCTGGGGAACACAGCTATACCTGAGCGGGACCGTTGGGCAGCGCCGCTGCCACGGCTGCTTCAATGCTGATCCGACGGCTGAGCAATTGAGGTGTCCTCAACAACAGAGGAAAAGAAAGTGGACAACTGGTTGACCAAAGGCTTTGTTGTCTTCCTAAGCGTTTATCAAGCAACCTTCAATCCCCGTCGGCTTGATCTTTAGCTGTCCTTTTTTATGCGAACCATTGGCGTTGGACTCATCGGAACAGGATTCATGGGCAAAGCGCACGCCGTCGCGTTCAATTCGGTCTCCAGTATATTTGGCGATATCTTGCAGCCAAAACTTCGGATATTGTGTGACGTGGGCGCCGAACGAACCCAATCTAAGGCAGAGGAATTCGGGTTTGAACGGTGGACCACTGACTGGCGGACGCTCGTGAGCGATCCCTCCGTGGAGGTTGTGGCGATCACCACGCCTAACCATTTACATCGAGAAATGGCGGTGGCGGCGCTCGCGGCGAGGAAACACGTCTATTGTGAAAAGCCGATGGCCATTTCCTTAGCCGATGCCGAAGCAATGGCTGATGAGGCTGGCAAGTCCGACCGCATCACTCTTCTTGGCTATTCGTTTTGTAAAAACCCGGCGCTGTCTACGGCAAAGCGACTCTTGGAAGAGGGGACAATCGGAAGAGTTTTCGATTTTCGCGGTTTTATCGACGAAGACTATGCCGCTGATTCGAATTTGCCCTGGAGCTGGAGGCTGTCCCGGGAGAAAGCCGGGCTTGGTGTACTCGGCGATATTACCTGCCACCTTGTATCGATTGCGCATCTTCTTTTGGGACCGATAGCTAGCCTGACTGCGCTAGCCCAGACCGTGCATCAAACTCGCCCGGAGAGTATCGGCTCTACGGTCCGACGCGAGGTAGAGAACGATGACATTTCGCATGCTCTGATTCGGTTTCGGAGTGGGATTTGCGGCCTATTGGCGTCAAGTCGAATCGCTCATGGTCGAAAGAACGGAATTCGTATTGAGCTGCATGGGTCCAAGGGAACGATTACTTTCGACCAGGAACGGATGAACGAGCTGGAATTGTACGTAGCGGGGGAACGCTTGGATATCGCAGGGTTTCGCCGAATCCTGACCGGTCCGGAACATCCGCCCTATGGCCTGTTCTGCCAAGCACCTGGACACAGCCTCGGATTTAACGATCTGAAGACCATCGAAGTGGCCCATCTGCTGAACGTGATCGCAGGTAGAGAGCGGCCATTTCCGACATTTGATGACGGTATTCTGATTGAGCGGGTCATTCATGGATTTGCTGAGTCCGCTCGAAATGGAAAATGGGTCGAGCTAGTCTGAATCGATCGCAAATGCTGCGAGACTCTCTATCGATTGAGGTCCAAGCTACTTCTTTGAGTCAGCACTAACTCTTTTGCGCTGCGGAGGCTGATCAAACGGACTCGCGGCTGAAGACGCCTCGTCGGATCGAGTTTTCTTCGAAAGAGTCTCGCGAAGATGCTTACTCGCTGAAGCCATATGTTCAGCCATGGCTTGCGCGGCCGCCTCTGAGTCCCTCTTTTTTATGGCTTCAAAAATGGCCAAATGTCTCCGATATCGTGGCCCCAAATCTTCCGCCGCGTCGATAACTCGCCGCACCCAAACATCTAGAAGGCTTCGCATTCCAGAGAGAATATCTCGAAAAGCCGAATTCTGACAGGCTTCGCCCAGGGCGATATGGAACGCGATGTCAGCGTCCACGAATTTCTTTCGATCATTGCGAGCTTCCTTCATCTGCACGAGCAGGTCCTGAAGCCGTCTCAAGGCTTTCTCATCCCGACGTTCGGCGGCTAAACGAGCGACGGCGACTTCAATAAAGCCTCGAGCTTCAACCAAATCTTCCGTGTGGCGTTCTCCCAAAAGGAGTCCCCATTCAACTGACCTTGGGAGGAGATTAGAGGGAACGTCTTGCAGATAGTAACCACCTCCGGGTGTGACCTTTATTAGAGACAGCATACCTAGCGACTTAAGTGCTTCGCGGACGATCGAGCGACTAACACCAAGTTTTTCAGCGAGTTGTCGTTCTGAGGGCAGTCGATCGCCAGGCTTGACCTTGCCGGAGACGAAATACTCCAGTAATTTGTGAGCAATTTGCTGTGCTGCCGGCGGACGTTGGGAGATTGCGATCTTAGGGAGGTTCATTTAAGATTAAGGGGCTTTGCCTGATTCGCGGTTAAATCGGTAGAATAGCACAGCAAATTGCCCACCAATAGCTTATCGCTGCCGGCCATCTTCTGCTTCGAGGATAACCGGTCGTGATGAGCTTGCAAAAGTGTCTGAGTCAGGGACCGAAACAGAAGTCCCGCTTTGGTAAGCTCGCTCAACGCATTCGGCGATAAGCGAAGCGCGCAGCCCGTCTAGGCCGTTCGGTTGCATACTGGCGCCCGAGCGAAGATTTGATATAAATACAGTGAGCTCGATTCGATACGCCTCAGAGAATCGCTCGATAAAGGAATTCTGGGGTCCCGCTGAACGAACACCGCCACGCTTCGAAACCACCAACTGCGAGCTTGCGCGGTTGTTCACTTGTAGCATCCCGCGCTCGCCCTGGACTTCCAACCGTTGGTCGTATCCAAAAGATGAACGAAGGACATTGTTGATAACTCCGATCACACCGGAAGCAGTCTTTAACGTGACGACCGCTGTGTCGGGTCCGTTCGAAAGTTCTGGATACACAAAAGAGCTGCCTGTAGCGTAAACCTCGACGGGCTCCTCGCTTGTCAACCAGCGAAACACATCGATTTCGTGGATTGTCATATGGCGAAAGATCGATCCCGAGGAGAGGAGGTACCCCTTTGTTGGCGGTTCCGGATCCCTGCTCGTGATCAGGATAAGTTCCGGCTTTCCAATCGCTCCGCAAGCCAGCGCGTCACGCAGAGCGCCATATTCCGGATCGAATCTGCGGTTGAATGCCAGAAATAAGGGAACACCATTTTCTTCTGCTGCGTTTACCGCGGCGCGTGATCGAGCGACGTCAATGTCCAAAGGTTTTTCGCAAAATATCGCCTTGCCTGCCTTGGCAGACAAATGAATCAGTTCGGCATGAGTATTGGTCGCACTTGCGATAATAACGGCCTCTACTTCGCGGTCGGCGAGCGCAACATCGGACGACACCGCTTTCGCGGCAACGCTCTCTGCCAGTTCGTTCGCCGCTCGTTCATTTACATCGATCACGTACTTGAGACAGCCTGCTTGGCTGGCGTTGAGATTGTGAGCGTGAATCCGGCCAATTCGCCCTGCCCCAAAGAGCGCAAAGCTAATCATGACTAGAAATCCCGCCGTACATCTGCTCATAACTATGCGAATAAATCTCGATGATATTTCCGAATATATCTTCGCAATAGCAGATCTTATGGTCTTTGGATTGAGGTTCCACCACCCAAATGTCAGATATCTGCTTGCCCCCGTTCGCAACAATGCGAGCGACTGCCGTTTCGACGTCCGGATCAGTGACACAAATGTGAAAAAAGCCATTCTTCCAGAATTCCAGAGAAGTCGTTCGCCGTTCGTGGGGAGGAACTAACAACTGGAACAATTCGATCCCCACTCCATTCCCACTACTCATGTGAGCCATCCGCATCCTACCGAAGCGATTTCCTAGAACATTAGCTGCCTGTCGCCCAGAATAAGAGCCGTCATCAGTACGCACCTCAAACGGCTCACGCAAGAGAGCGAAGCCGAACACCTCGCGGTACCATTTGATGGCTTGCTCCAGATCACTCACGCCCACTCCGATATGATTAAAAGATCGAGGATAAATGCCTGGCATAAATCGAACTTTGTCGCTCCCAGTGAAAAAAGAGAAGTTTGCTATTTGCCAACAGCGCGGCCTCGACGCGTTTTGGCGTACGTATCGAAGGCGACCGCCAATACGATAATTATCCCGATAATTACCTGCTGAGAATAGGCTGACACGTCCATGATCACCAGGCCGTTCAGTAAGACTCCAGTTAACAGCGTTCCGACGATCGTCCCGGCGATTCCGCCCAGACCACCGAAAAGGCTGGTGCCGCCGATGACCACAGACGCGATCACCCGGAGCTCATAACCTTCGCCCGCGACAGCTTCCGCCGAGCTGAGTCGGGCGGACAGAATGAACCCCGCCAATCCGGCGAGGCAACCCATAATAGCGTAAACACGGGTCAATGTTCCATCGACGTCTAGCCCGGACAATCTGGCGGCCTCCGGATTATCCCCGACGGCGTATACATGACGTCCAAACCGTGTATATCGAAGTATCACGAAGCCAACCAAGGCCACGATGGCAGAGATTAAAACAAGAGACGGTACACCGAGGACGTCGCCTCGGCCCCACCAGCGATAGGAATTATCAAACCCGCTCACCGGCGATCCGTTGCTCAACATCAGCGTCGCTCCCCGCCAGAGTGTCATGCCACCCAAAGTGACGATAAAGGCCGGTACGCGCAGCTTGGTTATGGCCTTTCCATGAAGGTAACCTGCGCCTGACCCTACAGTCAGCGAAATCCCCAACGCCACGACCCAACTATAACCGGTGGCCCCAAGACCGGGCCAGGACTTGACCGCAACTGCACCGCACATGGAGCCAAACGCTAACAATGACCCGATAGATAAATCTATCCCGGAAGTAAGGATTACGAGCGTCATTCCGACGGATAAGATTCCATAAATCGAAACATCCGATAAAATGTTCACAACGTTACGGATGGAGAGGAATCTCTCGTTCTGGAATTGAAAAAAGATGATTAGAAGGAGGAGAAACAGAAAGACGCCGAACTTTTCCAGAATCGCAATCCATTCCACTTTTCTGGATGGCATTGTCAATTGCTCACTAGCTTGCATCGTTGTTGGCATAGACTTCCGGTCAATCAAGTTCGGCGTGTGCATGCCGCTCAGTAGCTCCGAGGGTCATAAGGGTCATGAGTTTTTCTTCGGACGCTTCTTCAACGGGCATCTGCCCAGTGATTCTACCTTCTTTGATCGTATAAATTCGACTGCAGAGTGACAGCAGTTCAGGGAGCTCTGAAGAAATGACCAATACGGCAGTGCCAGCTGCGGCCAGTTGACGGAGCAGATGGTGGACTTCGGCTTTTGCACCCACGTCAATGCCACGGGTAGGCTCATCTACGATCAGAATCTTCGGAGACAATGCCAAACACCGTGCCAAAACAATCTTCTGCTGATTGCCACCCGAAAGTGTTCTGACGGGCATATCAGGACTCGGCATTCGAATCTGCAGTGATTGTCGAAACCCCTCAATGAGGCGATTCTCTGCAACCGGATCGACAAAATACTTCAGACGACAAAGCCTTGCGAGACTCGATAGACTCATATTGTGTCGGATCGATTGATTGAGAAAGAGTCCCTGTTGCTTACGGTCCTCGGGGACCATGGCAATGCCACGACGAATAGCATCACCCGGTGATTTGATTACAATAGCTTTCCCGTCGACGATAAGTTGTCCACTTTCGATCGGGTCGACTCCAAAGATAGCCCTGACGAGTTCGGTTCTGCCCGCGCCCACCAAGCCGGCAAGTCCCAAGATTTCACCATGATTCAGCTCGAGGCTCATCCTTCGCAACATGATTGACGGAGCCGACGCCAACTTCTTCGTCCGGGTGAAATTGACCACCTTCAACACGGCCTCCGAGGGCTGCTGGGTTCTAAATTGGTGTTTAGGGGACGGCTTCAGGTAACGACCGACCATCATTCGAATGATATCGTCGGTGGTACACTGATGCGGCTCTCCGGAACCTGCGAATTTCCCATCGCGAAGAACAGTAAATCGATCGCACAGGAAAGAAACTTCATCCAAACGATGAGTAACGTAGATGAAGGCTAGGTTCTGCTTTTTCAGATCGTGAATAAGTCTGTGCAGGCGAGCTACTTCCCGACTGCTTAGCGCGGCCGTTGGTTCATCTAAGATAATTAGCTTGGCCCGCAAGTTAATCGCTTTAGCGATCTCGACTAATTGTTGTTCTGCGACGCTGAGTGCAGCAACCGGAGTTCGCGGATCGACAGTCAGATCGAGCTGTTGGGCGACTTCGCGGGCTCGACGATACATCGCTTTCCAATCAACAAACCCGAATTTGGTAGGTTCCCGGCCGACCAATATGTTTGCCGCAACGGACAGATTCGGCATCAGATTGAATTCTTGATAGACGGTGACTATTCCCAAACGTTGCCGTTCCAGAGGGGATTCGCGGCCGAGCAGCTTACCGGCGAACCGAATAGTCCCTTCCGACTGGTGTTGCGCACCAGAGAGAATCTTGAGGAGAGTCGATTTCCCAGCGCCATTCTCACCCAGCAGGGCATGTACTTCGCCTGGAGCCACCGAAAAGGAGACGTTGTTAAGCGCAGTGACGCCCGGAAAATACTTAATAATCCCCCGCACGTCGAGTAGCGGGATTGTGTTTTGGGGGGAGCTCTCTTCAGCCGGCATTTGTGCGAGCATAGCTTTAAATTTACAGGTGGTCAACCGGTGGACCCCAATCTTGTGATCGACAATTCCAATCGAGATTTACCGTGCAATTGTGGTTCGGTAAACCCGACAAGAGAAGGCGACATTTTTTTACAAAAATTCTTGACTGGTCGACCAGTCGACCACAGTATCACGTTACTATCTACCCCCACAACTATGAAAATGCTCGCTTCTTTACAATGGTGTCTAACGGCTTTAGCCACCGTGTCGGTAACGCTTCCGCTTTCTGCCGAGACGAAGAATCCAGAAATCGCTGTTAGTTTGCCTAATCTGGCCTGGGCTGCTACCGCATTTATGGGGCGATGTGCCCAGGACGAGGGAAAAAAGTTAGGTGTTCATGTCGTAATTCTGGACGCGCAGGGAGACACCAGCAAAGAGGCCACTGATCTTCGCGGTGTCTTGACCAGAGGTGTTGACGGGATCGTGATGGAACCGGTCGACGAACAAGCGTCGGCGGCTATTGTGGATGATCTAGTTTCCGAAAAGGTGCCGGTAGTTACATTCTGCAGCGTTGTCAAGGGCACCGCAAAGCCGACGACGCACTACGGCGCGGATCAGGAAGCGGTGGGCCGTGCGATGGCGGAAGCTCTGCAAAAGAAATTTCCGACTGGTGCGAAATTGATCTTCCTGGATGGCGAGCCCGGCTCTGGTTCGGCGGTCCTGCGAGCGAAAGGATTCTTCGACGCAATTGAACAGGAAAAGGACAAGTATAAAGTAGTGGCGCGCCAAACGGCGAAGTGGCAGAGACCGGAGGGCTTACGAGTAACTCAGAATATACTAACGTCGCTTGGTTACCAGCCAGATGCCATTGTTTCGGCCAACGATGATATGGCCTTGGGAGCTATTGAAGCGCTTCGCGCCGAGAACCTTGGAGCGGGCAAGGTCGCCGTGATCGGATGCGATGCAATGCCGGACGCGCTAAATGCGGTGAAAGATGGGTGGATGTACGCGACCGTCGATCAACGTCTTGGCGGTCAAGTGCGTACCGCCCTTGACGCGATGACTGGTTTCTTGCGAGACAAGAGAGCTCTGACCCCTGCTACATTAGCACCGGTAATCATTGCGAGCGGGAATATAACCGATGCGGAGCAAGGTAAGGCCGAGTAATAATGAAGTGAAGCGAGAATCCGCAGGAGCTATGGGGAACTACACCTAACGTTCACCAGAACCTTCGCCTAGCGCGCACGGATCGTTTGGCTATTTAACGCCTATAAGGATGGCGTCAACGCCGGCCGATGCCATTCGTTAGTCTCGTACTCCAATATTTGGGCGATTCGCGAGATCGCGCTCGACCACTGCATCCAGGATCTGGACCGCCGTCGAAATCGTCGGCTATACAACCGAGCGAGCGTACGGCTGTCCATATTTAAGTCCTGTCAGCCCGTAAATCGGCAACTACTTCACGAAATTTCTGAGCAATGAGTAAAGTGGACGCCAGAGCAATCAAAGAGGCGCCTTTCGCGGTCCAGTCGTTTGCATCCTTGGCATCTCGCGCGAATGCGCCGAGGCTGACATTCGGCTTAGAGGCGACAGTACTGCAAATTCGCTTGAAAGCTTCGACGACGGTCGGGTGATAGCTTTCTCCAGGAAAACCGAGTCCTAGCGACAGGTCCGCGGGACCGATAAACACACAGTCTACGTACGGAACCGAAGCGATCTCTCCCACATGTTCAATAGCTTCCGGATCCTCGACCTGCACCGCGATGAGTGTGTTTTCTTCCGCAGAGCGAAGATGCTCCTTGAGGTTGGAAAATGTGTGTCGTCCTGCACGCGTTGTGGTCGCAAGACCACGTCGGCCAATTGGCGGATAATGTGCGCCCCCCACAATAGCTTCCGCTTCTACCCTGGTGTTCACATGTGGAACGATGATCCCTCCGGCACCAATATCTAGCGAGCGCAAAATCTCGGCCGGGAGATGGCTCCCGACGCGGACGACGACTTTCATACCAAAGCTTTGGGCGGCCCGCACGTGGTGTTCCAATTCAAGAACTTCTCCGCTCCCATGCTCTCCATCAATCAAAGCGAAATCGAAGCCTGCCGCTGCGCACATCTCTACGAGTGCGGGAGCGGGCGCTTTTATGACAAGCCCGTATAAGGCAATGATATTGTCGACGATATTATTAATAATGTCATTGACAAAGCGAAGGATTCCGTTCAAGGTTCGCTTCGTTTCAAAGTCCCCCTCTCTCCTTGTCCGGAGGATGCGAAGGAACTGCGCTGCAAAGGCCGCTATGACAAAAGATATTCGCGTTGGGCTAATTGGAGCCGGCTTTATCGGCCAAATGCATTCTTTGGGCTTGACTGACATTCGCAGAGCACGCCGAGAACCGATGATTCTTCCGGACCTGGTGGCAATTGCTGAGCGGGATCCCGCTCTGGGCTATATGATGGTCGAGCGCTATGGATGGCGCGAAGCCGTCTCCGACTGGCGTTCACTCGTAGCGCGATCGGACATCGATGTCCTGGTAAACGCCGGTCCGAATCAACTGCACGCCGAGCCCTCGATCGCGGCTGCGCAAAGGGGCAAACATGTCTTTTGTGAAAAGCCGCTCGCGCGGAGTGCCGATGAAGCCTGGTCAATTTTCAAGGCTGTCGAATCGACGCGGGTGAAGCACAGCTGCGCTTTTATGTATCGCTTCGTTCCCGCGTTGCGCTTAGCGAAAAAAATGATTACGGCGGGGGATATCGGCGAAGTTCGACACTACAGAAGCACTTTCCTGTTAAATATGGTGGAGATTGGCTCAGGGCTGAGTTGGCGATTTGATCAAGATATTGCCGGAGCCGGCGCGCTGGGAGATCTGGGATCCCACTATATTGATCAGGCCAGATATCTGGTCGGCGAAGTCACGGAGGTGACTGCGCTCTCTAAGACATGGACCACCGATCCGACCTGGAAAATTCGGAACGTTAATGATGATTGGTTTGCAGCGGTGGCTTTCTTGGATAACGGCGCTACCGCGGTGTTCGAAGCTTCTCGGGTGGATGTCCCTCACGCGTTAACGGGTCGCATCGAAATTGACGGGACGGAAGGCTCATTACGGTTTGAGTTAGAGCGGCTAAACGAGCTCGAGCATCGCGTTCCTGGCCGCGGACCTTGCACCCTGATGGCAGTGTGTCCGGAACATCCTTTTAGTGACTTCTTTCTTCCGGTGGGTCTGCAGGGATCGCATCCAGTCGGATGGAGGGATTGCTTCGCCTTCCAACTGCATGAGATGGTGTCCGCGATAGTTGAACAGCGGGAGCTTGGTCCTGACGTTGCAACATTACGAGATGGCTACCGAGTTGCCGAGATAGTCGACACGATCTCTCGCTGCGTGCAGACCGGGAAAACGGAAATCGTCCGCTTTAAGCAATGAGTCCCCCTAACAATTAGATCACTTAATACATCATGAAATACATCCCCCCATTGACATCAGCGCTTGTGGTCGCTGTCCAGCTAGCTATTCTCACGATCCCGCACGCATCGAAGGCAGTAGAGCTTAAAATGATTGCGGTTATGCCCAAGACCTTGGTCAACGACGTCTTCCAGATACGGTACGTAGAAGCTGCCGAACGCGAAGCGAAAAAGGAGGGAGCGGCAACCGAGCGTTTTGCGTCCCGTAACTACCTAGCCGTCGAAGATCAGATTAATGTGATCGAGGCGTTGATTAGCCGCCAGGAGTTCGGCGCTCTGATCCTCGACCCGATCGATGCCAAGAGTATGGCGAGCATCCTGGATAAGGCGTCAAAAGCGGGCATTTTCGTTATCTTGGTCGACTCATTGGTGGAGAAGGGAGAGTACGTTACGGCAATTACCACCGACAACAAGGGCGCGGCGGCGGCAGGTGGAGACTTCGTTGCCTCGTTAGTCGGGAAAAAAGGTAACGTTGCATTGTTAGAAGGGGAGCCTGGTGGTTCCACCGCTGCTGATCGAAAGAATGGGTTCAAAGAGGCTATCGCGAAGTATCCTGACATCCGTCTCGTCGCATCTTTGAACGGGCATTGGACCTTGCCTGGAGGGGTCGAGTCCAGCGAAGCGCTAATTGCCGGGCACAAAGACCTCGACGCGATATTCACTTGCAGTGACATGATGGGAATCGGTGCTCGTCAAGTGCTTGATAAGGCTGCGCAAAAGGCGAAGGAAGGCGGAGACAACGCGCAGGCGGAGCGGTTCAAGGGGGTCAAAATCGTTGGTTTCGATGGGGTAACCGAAGGGTTTAAGGCGGTCAAAGACGGTCGGTTTTCCGCGACCGTTGCTCAAATGCCTGAAACGATGGGTACGCGTGCGGTAGAAATTGCCGTTCAGCTCATGAAGGGCGAGAAAAAGCCCGAAGACTTTCCAAAGTTAATCGACTCGGGCGCGACCATCATCACGAAGGAGAACGTAGACGAGGTAGCCAGCAAGCTTGGTCTCAAACTCTAGTGAGAATCGTTCTCAGATAATTCCTGCTAATTGCTCGGCATGGAACAGATCCATCCTCCCTTACTGTCGGTTTGCGAAATCACCAAATACTTCGGCGGAATTCGTGCGCTGGACAAGATAAGCCTGGATGTCCGGGAAGGGGAGGTGGTGGCGTTACTGGGCGACAATGGCGCCGGAAAGTCCACGCTGATAAAGATTCTGGCCGGCGCCCATGCACCCGACGAAGGGGAAATCCGGTTAGACGGAAAGGCAATGCTCTTCCACGGCCCGCGAGATGCCATGGAAGCCGGGATTCACACAGTTTTTCAGGACCTGTCGCTGTGCGACAATCTTGACGTTTCGGCGAACCTGTTTCTCGGGAACGAGATTGAAAACAAACTCTTTGGATTTCTTCCGTATTTTGACCACTCCCGGATGAATCGGGAGACTAAGGCACTCTTACATGAACTAGCAGTTGATATCCCGAGAGTGGACAGGCGAGTAAAGGAGCTCTCCGGAGGACAGAGACAGGCCCTTGCAATCTCGAAAACAGTTCGTGAGAAGTCTCGTCTCCTGATCATGGACGAGCCGACAGCCGCCTTAGGTGTTGCGCAGACCAAAAAGGTGCTCGCGCTGGTCGAAAGTTTGAAAAGACGCAATCTCGCGGTCATCTACATCAGTCATAATCTTCACGACGTCTTAGAGGTGAGTGATCGGTGCATCGTTCTGAAGAACGGCCAAAAGGTCGCTGAGCTGACGACCCGAGACTCCGATAAGGAACGGCTGACAAACGTGATCCTTACCGGTGAGGTCACCGCCGGGCGAGCTTGTAGATAAAGATGAATACTGCCTTAGAGCCTAAGGGGCCTAGTGCGATGCAGCACAAGACGAGCAGCACACCGCGGTCAGCAGAGATCTGGAAGGTCGTTGAGAGCTTTGGACCGGTTATCTTGTTGGTTGCTGTAGTAGTTATCATCACAATGATTAAGCCCTCCTTCATCCTACCAGCTAATTTTTTAACCGTGGGACTTCAGGCTTCCGTTAATGCCGTGCTGGCGGTCGGCATGACATTGGTAATCGTTTCTGGCGGAATCGACCTATCGGTAGGTACGATGATGTCGCTGGCCATGGTTGTCATGGCATTATGTACAAATAATTTCAATGTTCCGATGTATGTGGGCATGATGATTTGCGTGCTGGTGGCTTTGATTGGCGGTCTCATTAACGGCTTGCTCATTGCGTACGCAAACATCCCTGCCTTTATCACCACCCTGGGAATGCTAGGAATCGCCCAGGGCTTGGCGCTAAAGCTTAGCGGTGGTTACTCCATGTACGGTTTTCCGGATTGGTATAGCTTCATTGGAAACGGAGAACTCGTCAAAATACCGTTCCCGATCTGGCTGGTCGTAGGCGTCCTCTTAGTCAGCTTTTATCTGTTCAACTATAGGCGGCTCGGCCGGTATGCATATGGAATCGGAGCGAGCGAAGAAAGCGTACGGCGCGCAGGAGTGGATGTACGGTTAGTTAAGCTCAAAGTATACTTGTTCTCTGGGTGCCTGGTGGGCTTGGCAGCTTTGATTCTTTCCTCCCGGATTAACTCGGCTCACCCAGGAATAGGTGTAGGCTACGAACTTGATGCCATTGCAGCGGCGGTGATTGGTGGAGCAAGTCTGGCGGGTGGACGCGGCACCTTTTTCGGTGGCGTGATCGGCGCAGGGGTGATGGCCTCTATCCGATTCGCGTTGAACCTGGCTGGTATAGAACCTTTTTTGCAACAGGTGTTTGTTGGGGTTGTCCTAATCTGTGCCGTCTATCTCGATCAGGTCCGGATTCGCCAGGAGGAGTACTGGTCAAAGGTTCGGGCAAGACAGGAATATTGAATCAGAAAGTGTGGAGCACAGATGGTTCTGAAGGCTAAAACACATCCTGAATGATACCTATCGATTCGATTCCTATAAATCTCTGACACCATGAGTAAGACAATTTTGGAACGTTTCCGGTTGGATGGTCGCGTGGTCCTGATCACCGGAGCCGGACAAGGCATTGGCAAAGCGTTCGCGTTCGCGCTGGCAGAGACAGGCGCCAAAGTTGCGATCGCCGACGTCCGCGCCGAGCTCGCCGATCAAGTCAGCCATGAACTTGAAGAACAGCTCGTCCAGACTCTTTCTGTGACAGCCGACGTGGCGGATCCGCAAAGTGTGGAAGCCATGGTCACGAAAGTAATAGATCATTTCGGCGCCCTACACATCGCCTTTTAACAATGCCGGCATTAACAAGAACTCGGCCGCCGAGGATACCCCACTCAAAGAATGGGACCAGACGTTTGCCGTCAACTAGAGGGACCTTTTCGTGTGCTGCCAGGCGGAAGGCCGGCACATGTTAAAAGCTGGCTACGGCAAAATCATCAACATGGCCTCCATGTCGAACCTGATCGTGCCGCATCCCCAGCACGGTGACACTGAAAGTGTCGCAGACTTTGGCGCACGCAATTTTACTATGGTGCGTACGGCACTTCCCAACTCAAACGCTCACATGAGCCATGAGCTTGCTCCGATAAAGCGATAAAGTGTCGGTGGGCGAAACACCAAATCGCGTAGCTATTCACTGTTCGGAAAATTTCCGCAGAAGACGGATTGTTTTGAGTCTTTCGGTTGGAATTTCTCGGCCGTCCACCGCCGTCCTCGATCCCTCGATCTCAACCCCATAACATGAGCCAACGGGTTCTAACCTAAAATAGCTGATGACTCGAGAAGTTCTGGTATCGCTCCCCTCCTCTCCCCTTCCCCACCCTGCTCGAGCTCAGTTCGGCTTCATAATCCGCGGCTCCAAGAACGGCTCTGGATCTCAATCACCGGAATTCCCACCCCGTAGTTCCCATATCATCCGCCAGATGCGATCAGACTCACCGCGTTCGATCACCTGAACCGGGGTCGACCCTTCGAAGGCAGAATTGGAGGTCTCAAGCCAGGAACCGATTTGGGCGGTAGGAACAAGTTCCGCGAGAGCCGCGAACAAACGCGACAACTCAGTCAGATTTCTCTCATTCGCACGATTGGGAGGATTACCCGCCAACCAAGTAGCAACGGCTCGCCGGGAAACTCCCACAAGTCGCGTAAAGATGTCCAGAGTCAGATTTGTCTGCCTGCAGAACTCCTTGATATCGGCTCCGGTCAAGACTTTACTGGACGGGGCGCTCGCACTTCTCACCTGGCGACGGAGTTCCTGAACGCGCGCGCCAAGATGTGTCATCTCTTTTTCTGCTCGTCCCAGTTGTTCAAGGGGTAGCCGCCTTTTTTTGGATTACCTTCGCCATGAAACAAGGAACGACGGAATATTCACTAATGCAAGCAGATTTACATGCAGAAATGCACTACTTTGGTAATTTGTCCTGACCCAGAACTTCGATCCTACTCTCCGACATTAGGCTTCTCGGGTAAATTACCAGGTTTCTTCCGTTTCGAATGCGAGAGGGGGTCAGTATCGCTTCCGCGAGATCAGTCACAGCTCGCCCTAACGCCTGAGAGCGGCTTTCCTTGTGCTCGCCATTGATCTTGCGCCAATCTTCCGAAAGCAATTTTTCCAAATCCAGCGGAGGATGGACATCTGTCAGGCTCGTCAGGTCCAAAACCGCTCGTAAAGAGGCCCGAACCCCAACCAGCATGCGGGGAGGTACATCACGGCTCTGCCAGCCAAAATGCTGTAGTAAGAAGTTAAAGGACTCGTCTGCGGCTAAACCGGGTTCAAGACTCCCGTAAATCGCGTAGATACCCGGCGCATTCCAGCGACCTCCCGCCTGATAGGCTCCTTGACCGCTAAGAATATCGCCAGGCCGAGCATACCGCGGCGAGACTGATCGGAAGATCACGCCCGACCACGGTGCGAAGATTTCTTCGTTTTGGCCAATGATTCTTGGAAGGCCTAAACGTACGTAAAATTCCCTTTCTTGAGGCGTCCCCCTATACGTTCCGCGATCGCGGCGGCATCCAGCACCACTGCTCGCAAGGCCCGCGATAGTCTTGGCCAAGCCGAGAAAGGCGTGATATCGTCGCTCTCGAAGGGGAGGTTCTAAGTCGTTGAAATTTTCGCTGCGAATCCATGGTCGGAACATCAATAGCTCCCGCGCCTGACCAGACAGTCAACGTCTCAGTACACAATGACGTGACAGACTTGCCGAATGTCGCCGAGACGGTAGACCGCGTCGGCGCCGATGCGGGAATACCGGCTAGAATCGTGATGCAGCTCCAGGTTGTGCTAGACGAAGTCCTCAGCAACGTCATCAAATACGCCTGGCCCGACGGCGGAAGTCACGAGTTCTTCGTCCGGATCGATGTGCGGGACGGCGACATTGAGGTCACCATTACCGACGATGGTCGCCCGTTCAATCCGCTCGCTCAGTCGCCACCGCAGCCTCCACCGCCCGGTCGCTGCCCGCGGCCCGGGGGAGTCGGAATCCATATGGTGAAACAACTCGTCGATGGCTTCGAATACGTGCGCTTCGATGGCGGCAACAGAGTCACCCTAACGAAGCGCTATAGCTTGGAGCCTCCATCGCAGCCGGGAGCAGAACGATGACCAGTAGTGGTCTCATCATCACTGAATCGCACAGCGGCGATATCTGCGTCGTGTCGTTGGCAGGCCGCATCGACAGCAGCAACGCCAACGATTTCATGACGCGCCTTAACGGGCTTATCTCCTCCGGAGAGAAGTCGATCCTGGTCGATTTTGCCAACGTGCTCTATCTCACCAGCGCCGCTTTTCGCGCGTTGCTGGTGGCCACGGACGAGGCGGAACGGAGCGCGACCCGCTTCTCGCTCTGCAACCTTGCAAGTCAGGTTCGAGAGCTTTTCGCAATGG
>Ga0185299_10003477_pt1 | contig 20801 bp, 32 predicted proteins | sample PaiPotPPA55metaG_FD_128002 | JGI IMG/M metagenome (GOLD analysis project Ga0185299, IMG submission 128002) | Iron sulfur acid spring bacterial and archeal communities from Banff, Canada, to study Microbial Dark Matter (Phase II) - Paint Pots PPA... ... | reverse complement strand
TCGGCTTCGTTTACGTTCACCCCTTCGAGGATGGCAACGGACGGCTCCACTGGTACCTTATCCACCACGTCCTGGCCGAGCGCGGCTTCAACCCGCGCGGAATGGTGTTCCCGGTTTCAGCAGCCATCCTGGACCGGATCAATGATTACCGCAAAATCCTGGAGAGCTACTCGGTACGGCTGCTGCCACTGATCGAGTGGGAGCCGACCGACAAAAGGAATGTCCGCGTCCTGAATGACACGGGCGACTACTACCGCTTCTTCGACGCGACGCCGCATGCGGAGTTTCTTTATGAATGCGTCGAGCGGACGATCGAAGTGGACCTTCCCGCCGAGACCAGTTTTCTAAAGGGCTACGACAGCTTCAGACGGCAGGCTGAGGCCATCGTCGATATGCCCGATAACACGGTCGATCTCCTATTTCGCTTTCTCCGCCAGAACGACGGCACGCTCTCCCGGCGTGCGCGGGATCGGGAATTTGCCGAATTGACCGAGGACGAAGTCGCCCGCATTGAGGCGACCTATTCGAAGGCGTTCTCCGGCTGAAAGCGCTGGGCGCCTTGAAATCGTAGCGGAAACTCGGCGATCTCGAGGGGGAATAGCAAGATTTGTGATGTTTCTGGCGACCTCGGCAGGGCTCGAACCTTCGACCTGCCCCTTGAAGTCGGGTCGCGCCGAACGAGCTAGATCAAGCGGGGGCAAACTGTGCTAAGCATCGGGTGGGCCTCAGGGCCCAGGGCCTTATCGGACCGAAGGGAGTGACCAAATGCGCTACGTTCTTGCGACGATCTTCGTTTGCGCGGTCGGTATGCCCGCGGCGTCCGCTCTGCCAACGGTCAGCCCCAATTCGCTTTCGGCGTCGAAAGCGGACCCAATGGTGCAGGTGGTGAGGCGCAACCGCCCACACTCTCATCGTCACAGCCATCGTCACAGCGGCGACGGTATCCGGCCTTTGGTCGGAAGCGGTGACTACTAAATCAGGTTCCGAGCCGCCGCACCGCGCGACGTAGCGTTTTTTGCAGCGGCGGAATTGTGCGTCCGGGCAAATAGGTTCAGAGTGGTTGCAGACTTGGTGCCTGTCCAGCTCAACGGTTCCACCGAGGTTTGCATATTGGCCGCTTGCATTGCGCTCTTCGGCATGGCCGGAGGGTAGGTGAATCGCGGTCCTCGCCCGGAAGCCGTTCAGGGTCCATGGATGGCCACGTAAATTGGCGCAAGGCGTTACTGCTGCATGAGTTGGCGCGTTGTCAAAAATGTCCCCGGGGGACGCGGCATGGGCCAGAAAACCGGCTCGCCGGTCTTTGCCCCCCTTGTCGCGATTTCGCCACCCCTGGCAAAATTCCGTGGCAATGTGAAGGTGCATGTGATTGCCGGACGCGGATGATCGGGGCCAGCGTCTAATTCGACATTGCGCTCTAGTCTAGGTGATTTCGATGGTGGGCGCACACGGGCTCGAACCGTGGACCCGCTGATTAAGAGGCACCGGGCAACGGTACGCGCGGGCTAACACCCGATAAAATTTAGACTCCCGATGTTCCGGTCAAGGCACTGAAATTGCATGAATTTGTATTTCTTCTGTTAACATCGGCGAACAGCCGTTGACATGCTCAAAGCGTTGGCTAACCGTTGGCTAACGGAGCATGTGACAAATGAAAAAGCTGCTCACAGATAGGCTCTTGCGGGCCTTGATGCGCGAACCTCCCGTCAAGCGGACCTTCTGTTGGGACACCGCGGTTCCTGGTTTTTGCGCGATTGCCACGCCAGCCGGGAAAATCACGTTCGCGGTGATCCGGCGATTGCCTGGAGGTAAGACGCCGTTGACCCGGCGGGGTAGGGACTACCCCGTTGTGACCTTGGCGGCCGGGCGGGAATGGGCCTTGACGGCGCTCCGGGATATGATCGCCGGCGTTGACCCAAAAGCGAGAGAGGAGGCCGCACGGAAGGCCGAGGCGCGCCGGAGGACCAATTCGGTCCAGGCCGTCGCCGAAGATTTTATATCTCGACATGTCTTAAAGCTCCGCACCGGTCGCAAGGAAGAGGCTGCGATCAGGCGCGAGTTGAGTGCCCCATGGGGTGATCGACCGATAACCGATATTTGCCGCGCCGACGTGATCGAAGTGGTCGAGCGGCTGGCTGATGCGCGCAAGCTGCATGCCTCCCATCAACTTCTCGCCTACGTCAAAAAGATGTTCTCTTGGGCGATTGAGCGCGGCGTGTACGGGCTTGAAAAGTCGCCTTGTGACAGGATATCGGCGCGTGGCCTTATCGGCGGCAGGGAGCCTCGGCAACGTCTTTTGAACGAGGCTGAGCTCCGTACGATATGGCAAGCAACGGCAGCTCTCGGGTTCCCATTTGCGCCATTTGTCCAGCTGTTGCTCGTTACCGGGCAGCGCCGGGCCGAAGTTTCCGATATGCAATGGGCGGAGATCAATCTCGACGCCGCGCTATGGACAATCCCGGGTGACCGGATGAAAGGTCGCGTGGCGCATGAGGTCCCCCTGCCTGGCGTGGCACTCGATATCATCAAGAGCTTGCCGCGCTTCACCGGGCCGTACGTCTTTTCGACAACTGGCGGCGTTCGGCCGATCAGCGGCTTCTCGAAAGCAAAAGCGCGCCTCGACGCCTTGACGCCCGGGATAACCCCATGGCGGCTCCACGATTTGAGGCGCACGGTAAGGACTGGACTCGGTGCCTTGCCCGTACCGAGCAACGTTTGCGAGCTTGTCATCGCTCATGCGCAACCGGGCTTGCACAAGGTTTATGACTTGCATTCGTACCGGGATGAAAAGCGCAGGGCTTTCGAGCTTTGGTCCGCGCGGCTGCTTTCGATCGTCGAGCCGGACGCGCCGGCCAATATCGTTCCATTCGCGGCGCGAGGATAAGGGCCGCTAACGAAACGCGGGGATAGGCCGGCCAGCCGACAAGCGAGAAAGTACCGCTCGTTTCCCCGCGTTCCCAGGTACGCCGCGAAAGGGTACGCGCGCGATGGAGAACAGGGGCGAAGAAGAAGAAACGATCCGCTTGCGGGAGATGCGAGCGGCGGCGGAAGGCAGGTGCGGAGCGGCGGGCTGCGGGGCGTTTTTCGGAAGATATTGGCCGACACTTTTCCGCTCGCTTGCAGTCAATGCGCTTGAAGGCAAGGCTTTGAGCAAAAAACGGCGGGCTGCGCTTGAAACTGACCTTGATGCGTTTGAAGGGGTCTTTTGCAGAGCCGCCGTTGGCGAGATTACATCGAGTGACTGTACGCGGCAGTTTGTCCTCTCCGCCTTAATAAGCAACCACTGTGATGTGATGGTACTTGAGCGCGCGTTGGGAGTGGTGCGCGAACAGCACAAGGAGCCCAAAAGGAAGGGCGGCAGAACGCAAGCCAGAAAGCTCCATCGTGCTAAGTGGGATCAATACGGGCGCCAGGATGTCCTGCAAGAATTAAAAGGGGCCTTTCGGGCCGAGCCTTCGATAAAGAAGGCAACCGCCGTCAAGCATTTGCGGACCCAACTAAATCCCAACTGCGATGACAGGACGCTCGGACGCCTCTTCGACAAATGGAAAGCCACAGAGAAAAGATTGTTCTCCAAAGGACACTAGCTTCCTGGTGTCGGACACTAGCTACCTGGCGGGGCTAGTTTCTTCGACACATCGCAGCCATCCTCGTTTTTGCAAAGTTCACACGTTGCAACGAGGATTAAATGCCCTTCGTAAATTACCGCTTCCTGGAAAACGAGGGAATCATGCCAAATCGCATGACCCTTGCCCGAAGCATTGCTCAGCTTGGCTTCCCGAAACCGGTGGAGCTCGGGAAAAATCGGATCGCTTGGGATATTGATGAAATCCGCGCCTGGCTCGCTTCTAGGCCGCGCCGGACGCCGAAAACTGGCACATCAAAGCGGCCTGCCGATGTCGTGGAGGCCATGTGAAGCATGGCCCCTGCAGCAAAAGGGGCGCCCCCGTGGGGAGGGGACGGCCCAATTGATGCTATTTGCTCGTTGTCTAGCTCCGCAGCTGACTTTCGACCAAATAGCCAGATCCAAGCCCCTTCGCAAGCGGAGATTTTGCCCAATCCGCGCGTCATCTCCTTCCCGGCGCTGCCTCGTCGCCGCCACGTTCCACCGCCCCAGCGCATCGATGTCCGGATCACCGCCGTCAATGCGGCGGGCGCACCTTACGGCCGGAGCAGGACCTTCCGGCTCACGCATGGCGACATTGATGCCCTGGTCGCGCACGCCGAGCGGATGGAGGCGCGGGCATGAGCGGGCGCATCAACTCGACGTACACTCGTTCGGATCGCGGCGCCGATGCCTATTGGGCTCCTTCCGAAGCGACCACCGCGCTCTTAAAAATCGAGAATGTGCCTAGGTCCGTGGCCGATCCAGCTTGCGGTTCCGGAGCAATTCTAAAGGTGCTTCAAGCACACGGCGCGGATATCCTCGAGTTCGTAAGGGAGTCTCTCGACGACGGCACGCTCTTTGCCGCTTTCCTGCTTCGGTTGAACTTCCTAGAGTCCGTGCGCCGGGACGAGTCCAAAGAGAAAGCGCTCGTCAAATTCTTTGACTGGAGGGCATTGCAATGACCCTCCATCTTGGAATCGACATCGGCGTCCAAGGCGCGATCGCGATCCTCGATCAATCTGGCGCTTTGGTCGAGATCCGCGATATGCCGGTGCTTCAAGATGGCCCGGCCGGGCGCCGCGCGGTCAACGCGCCCTTGCTTGCCGCGATCATCTTCAAAAGCCATGCCGGTCATGCCTTCGTCGAGAGCGTAAATGCCAGGCCCGGCGAAGGCCCTACAGGCGCGTTTTTGCAGAAAGGCGGCGCGCCATGATGCCCTTACGCGCCCTGGCGGCGGCGCTTGGCGGCGACGTGTCCGGCCGTTCCGTTCTCGCGCCGGGGCCAGGGCATAGCAAGCACGACCGATCGCTATCCGTCACGCCTTGCGCCACGGCGCCCAACGGCTTCCTCGTCAATAGCTTCGCGGGCGATGATCCGATCGCATGCAAGGACTATGTGCTCGCAAAGCTCGACCTGCCGGTCCTTCGGTTCAAGCCGAACGGGCATGGCGAGGAAAAGCGGAGGTTCGTTAATACTGTAACATATACTTATTGTAACCAATCTGGTGAGCATGTATACTCGAAAGAGCGCCGCGAATATGACGACGGTTCCAAAGGCTTCTTAATCAAACCGAAGGGGCGCAATGGCAGCGCGCCGTTGCTTTACGGAGCCGACCGGCTCGCTGACATTTCCGCGGGGCACCCAGTTTGGATTGTGGAAGGCGAGAAAAAAGTTGATCGGCTTCGCGAACTAGGCGCGGCCGGCGTATCGCTCGACGCAGGCGCAAATTCGGAATGGCTTCCGGAGCACGCGAAAGTGCTTCGCGGCCTTCGCGTAATTTTGTGGCCCGATTCGGACGCGCTAGGCGAGGGATACGTTGCGCGCGCCGCGGCGGAGATTCGTACGGAGGATCCACACGCTGATGTTCGCATCGTTCGCCCCTTCGGCCTGCCAAACGGGGAGAAAGGCCGCGATGTTTGCGATTGGAAAGGGGACCGGGATGCGCTCGCCAGGCTTGCGGAGATGGCGTCGGTTTATGAAAGCGGCCAGACCAACAGCCATGCGGCGGCGGCCGAAAGCGAAACGCAATTTTCAGAGGATCGGCTCGGCATGGCTTTCACCGAGCGCCATGCTCAAGACCTTCGCTATATCGCACCTTGGGGCAAATGGTTCCAATGGAGCGGGACACATTGGCGGCACGAAACAACGCTCCTGGCCTTCGATTTAGCCCGCAAGATATGCCGGCAAGCCGCCGCACAGTGCAATAAGCCATCGGAGGCAAAAAACATCGCGCGCGCCAAGACCGTCGCGGCCGTCGAACAGCTGTGAAGTCTGATCGCGCCATGCTGGCCACAATCGAGCAGTGGGATGCGAACAAGGACTTGCTGAACACGCCCGGCGGGGCAATTGACCTCAAAACCGCGGAACTTCGGCCGCATAGCCGGGATGAATATTGCACCAAGCTCGCCGCTGTCGCGCCCGGCGGCAATTGCCCGCTGTTCCATAAATTTTTGAACAGGGTATTCGCGGGCAATAAAGACCTCGTAGCCTATATTCAGACAGCTTTCGGCTATTGCCTGACCGGCGACATTCGAGAGCACGCGATGTTCTTTGGATATGGCGCCGGCGGAAATGGCAAGAGCGTCTTGCTTTCGACCGTCGCCGGTATCATGGGCAGTTACTGCAAGACTGCGCATCAAGACACTTTCACGGCGACCGGCGGAACCCAGCATCCCACAGATGTAGCCGGACTAATCGGCGCACGCCTGGTTATCTGTGGCGAAGTCGAACAAGGGCGACGCTGGGCCGAGGCGAAAATCAAGTCCTTGACCGGCGGCGGCCGGATTTCGGCCAGGTTCATGCGGCAAGACTTTTTCGAATTCACCCCGCAATTCAAGCTGTTTATAACTGGCAACCATAAGCCCGGACTGCGGAACATCGATGAAGCCATGCGGCGGCGGCTTCACCTAATCCCTTTTACCGTCACCATACCGGAAGGCGAGCGCGACAAGCGGCTTTTAGCGAAGCTTCGCACGGAATGGCCGGGTATCCTCCAATGGATGATCGAAGGCGCAGTCCGCTGGCATGCCGAAGGGCTTGGCAAGTCCAGAGCCGTTGACGAAGCGACGCGGGAATATTTCGAAACTGAAGACACCTTGCTCGCATGGATCGAAGACCGCTGTCAGTGCGACAAACGCCACGAAACACAAGCCACCCGCCTGTTCGCTTCATGGAAAGCGTGGTGCGAACTTACCGGCGAGTTCCCTGGTACATCAAAAACCTTCGGCGCGAAGCTTGTCGAACACGGATTTGAAAAGAGGCATTCGATGATTGGTGTGATGTACCGTGGAATCAATCTCTTAGAAACGCAAAGAGAGGCTTGGCCTGAGCTTTAATGACGGATATGACGCATTCCAGGGTTCTACCCGTCACGCACACACACACACACACGCGCGTGGCGGGGGTATCGCGGCAACCCGTCATATCCGTCATTGCGGCCGGGCTAAAGCCGGCTTTGCGTCGCGCTCGCAACTAATGCTTTGCAGGAAGGAAACGCGAAGAATGAAACCGCTCCCTAAAGGGCCTTCCGGGATCGCCACTTCCCAGGGTCCTTCCTGGCCCTTGCTTGAGGGCGAACGCGCGGCTCCCGGAAAAACGGCAGAGACAGACCAATATCAAGCCTTCAAAACTACATAAGGATTGTGTGAAAATGGCCGCGCCACCGCTCGTAAGCAAGGTCGAATTTGCGAGGCTGCGCAACGTCTCACTCCGGCGCGTTTATCAGTGGCTTGAGTCGGGCCAAATCGGACCGGAAGCCATTGTTGACGGCCGTATCCGCGTCGACGTTGCCACGTCTCATCTTCGCGATCGGCTCGATCCTTCGCAGCGCTTCGGCCTGAACGGCCTTTCGACGCGCCTCCACGCGGTGCCTCAATCCGAACATTCCGAAACGCCACCTGGTCAGCCATCGGTCGAGCAGCGGATCAAGCAAGAAAAGCTGCGCCAGGCTGAGCTCATGACGATCCGCGCCGAGGAGCGGGATCGCCTCGCCCGTGGTGTCTACGTGCTTGCATCGGCTGTGCGCGAAGAGAACGGCCGTCTTGCCGCAAGGCTTTTTGAGGCTTTCGACGGCGCATTAATCGATTTCGCTGCGGCCATCTCGGCGAGATACCAGATACCGGCTCGCGACGCCTTGCATCTTTTGCGCAAGGAAATGCTGCGGGTTCGGGAGAGCGTCTCGGCCGAGTTGGCGCGAAGGCGGCCCCGGCACTATTCGTAGAGAAGGCGACGATCCGGCCACGGATATCCCGTTTGATGCGCCGCGCGCGCATCAAGGCAACGGGTTCGATGCGGCGAAGTCGTCGCGTGCGTGACGCCCCAGCGCTCCCGGCGCCGCCTTTGCGCGGAATCGTGCTTTCGAAGTTCAAGGGCGTCGAGGTCAAACGCCGCAAGTGGATCGTGCCAAATTACATCCCCGACGAAACAGTCACCATGCTTTCCGGCGACGGAGGAATAGGCAAAAGTTTTATCGCGAAACAACTTGCCGTCGCGCGCGCGCTCTCCCGTGAGTGGATTGGACTCATGCCGCAGCCTGGTCGCACCCTTATGCTTTCATGCGAGGATGACGAAGACGAATTGCTGCGGCGAATCGATTCCATTCGTAAATTTCATGGCGCCGAGTGGGAAGACCTCGATGATTTTCTTCCTATCGATCTTGTTGGCGAGGACTCGATCCTTGGCTTACTCAAGCAAGGTAAGGTCGAGCCGACCGAAATGTATCGCTCCCTTGACGTGACCATGGGAGACTTCAAACCGGGGCTCACAATCCTTGATGTTCTTGCCGATTTGTTTTGCGGCGATGAACGCGTGCGGACCCAAGCTCGCCAGTTTGTGAATTTGCTGAAAGCTCTTTGCCGGAGGCATCGCCAAGCGATTCTCTTGCTGGCGCACCCGAGCCTGACCGGCATGAACTCTGGGACGGGCACAAGCGGTTCGACAGACTGGTCGAACTGCGTTCGCTCCCGGCTCTATTTCAAGCCAAAAGACGGCGCTGGAAATGAAAATATCCGGATATTGCAAGGCAAGAAATCGAACTATTCAGAAGTCGGCGCACCGATCGATGTCGTTTGGCAAAATGGTCTTTTCGTTCCTGTCAGCAGGCTGACAGGATTCGATAAAGCGGCCATCGAGCAAAAAGCCAACGATGTTTTCTTGGCGCTTGTGAAGCGCTTCGACGTCCCCAATCGACAAGATCGCGCATGCCGGTCAGAAGGCTAGCGCAGTCGCCAGCTTTCGCCCAGGCCACCTGCCATAATCCGCCCGCGGGCATGTCCTGTCCCGGCGATAGGCTCGTATGTAGACCCGCCAATAACTGCAGGACCGACAAGCTGCCCTTGCGCGTACCCTTCGCCATCAACCCCGCAGCCCTCTGCGCTTCCATCATCAGTCCTATTTGCCGGACGGCGCGCGCAAGATAGGCCGAGGGACGATCTTCGGCGGCCAGAAGTCCATTCTCATCCATCGGGGGGCGCGATAAGCGCTCTTCTCATTTCGGTTTCCTTTTCGCTTTCCGCAGTCTCACGCCGGGGCCTTCACCGTCTTCATCCAAGAATTCGACGCCAGCCTTTGTCAGCGCCGTCATGATCTTCTCGCCGGTTACGAAGCGGCCGCCTAGATCACCGCCGGCCGCTTCGAGGCGCTTAATGGTAGGGATTGAGACGCCCGACGCCTTGGCTATTGCCTCTTGCGACCAGCCCAGCAACCCCCGCGCCGCCTTGATTTGCTTAATTGATACTTTTGGTATTGACAAGCGCCCGCTCCCGGTTCATATTTAATACTATTGGTATCGCACAAGGGTAACAATTGCAAGGAGCAACCAATGACACGCCAAGTTTCCAAACCGAATATTTTCTGGGCGCCTTCTCTCGAAACCGCCCGGAAAATCGACGATGAAGATACAGCCAAGTCAATCGAGACCGCCAGGTATCGTTTTACGGTAAGTATGGCCGATCTTGAACGCTGCTACGATGAACAGGCAAGCAGGCTGCGCTCCGCGTTCGTCGCGGAAGTGGCCGCGCTCTATCAAGGCGACGCCGCATAATCACAAGCCCTTGCCGAATTCTCGGCAGGGGGTTTTTCGCGAAATAGGAGGAGCAAATGGAGGTTATTCAATTCCAGCCAACTGATGGCGTTCGAATGACAAACGACAAAGTTTCGCGTTCGCGCCGCTACAAAATCTCGCGAACGCGAAACGTTCTCATCAATGCGCGCGATGCGATGGGGGAGCTTGGTGGTCTCCCTGAAGACCTCATGCATATTGACCTCGCGGTACTCCGGGAATACACAAATATTATTGAGCTGATCGCTTTCCTTGAGGCTGCGCAGCATCCGAAAGGCCGTCCAACCCTGATCTATTCACGCAAAGCCCCCGAATGCGCCCCTGCCGAATAGGAGGAACCCATGACAAAATCGACTTCACCGGCGGGCACCAATGCCGGTTTGCCTGCCATCGATCGGCGTTCCCTGGTTTGTGGACTAGGGACGGCCGCCATCGCTGGCGTTCCGGCGCTCGCTCTCTTCGAGCTCCGCTTGGGCAAGTTGATCGCCCCATTCGGCAACCGTGCGCGGCCAATGGCCCCCGGGCGCGCGGGGACCCCGCAACCGCGGCATGCGATCGAGGGTGACAAAGGCCTGCACAAGTCTTTCGCCGACCAGGGCCGCGTCCCACAGCGATTGTGTTGGATTGCTCAACGGGGGTGATCTCACTCCGTTGCGCCAGTCAAATTCGCCGCACCAGACGCTAGGCAGCTCGGCGGCGATCTTGCTGGAATCCTGCCAAATCCTTCTATCGCGCCGGGGGGGCCGAACTAAGACGTTGGCCGCCGATGGTGTGACCTTGTCCCTATCTTCGGATTTGACGCGGCGAAAGCGGGCAAACATGCGTAAAGGTGTAATTTATGCGCCGCTAATTGCAAGCCAATTTTGCGCCATTTACACCGCTGTTGGCATGCCGGCGGCGGCTGACGAATCGACGCCCAAAGAGCGCAACCGGCGTCCTGAGCCTCCGCTGCCCGCGTAAAAAGTGCCGGCCGCGCGCCGCGAGCAAACGGCGCCGCCGGCTATCGGCGTTGGGAAGACAACCTCGATCAATCGAAAGTATAGTCCCTCCCGCTGTGGCGCCGTTGAAAGGCGCGGGTCACGGCTTCGCATTGGCCAGGATCCGGCGGCGGAACGTCGGGCGGCAGGTTAATCCCGCCGTCAACTCGCGCCATCAAGATCGGCGGCGATGACTTTACTGACTTCGTTTGCGGCGCCCCCGGCTTGCCGCCAAGAATTTTCCAAATTTCCTCGCCCGTCAGCTTGCCCCGCGCGCTCAGCGCTTTCGAGAGTTTTTTGACAAGCGGCCACATCCTATCAATGAGCCGCGCCGCCTCCAACCGCGCGGCAGCGGCAAGCTCCCGTGCATAGTCTTCGTCGCCTATCAGAATAGTGACTGCGCTCATCAAATGTTCAAGATCGGCGCGATCGTCATGGCAAGTCCGAGCCATTCGATGCGGATCGATCCACCGCTGCGCCTCTCGCCCGCCGTATAAAACTTGCATCTCTGTCGAGGCCCATGCGATTCGCTCGGCTTTGGTGCTCCCGATCGACCTTCTCTGATAGAAACATTGCCCGCCGCCGCGCTCGTTGACGTTGATTTCATCGATAGTCAGACCGTTGCATAGCGCGACGATCGCGTGCCCGCTCTCATGGTACGCAGCGGCCATGCGAGGGGTAATCGCAGCCGCCTGAATGTGCGGCGTCGGGCCAAGATATCGCGGCACGTCCTTATTTCCTCCGCATCCGCCGGATTGCTCGCCTGGCGCTACGCCGCCATGGTATTCGACGCTTGGCAGCGGCTTCCTCCTCGGCAACAGCCGCTCTCGCCGCATCCGCCCGCAATGCGCGCAAATCGATGTCGCGAAGCTCAGCATCGCTCAGATGTGCGGCCTCGCCAAACCAGCGGCGGCGATCGTACCCGAGCATCCACATCACGGAAACGCTCTGCTACCGGCCCACATCGGTGGCGAATGGGGATCGTTGCGATCAGGCACAATCCCACGCGGCATTGCGCCAGCTGGCAATTTCGGCGGCTCTGGCGCGCGGGGCGGCGGTTCGCGGCGCAACTCGGCCGCCAAGAACCGCATCTGATCGAGGATCGTTTGCTTCGCGCCGAGAACGGCTTCGGCGGTTTGCCGGACGATCGAACCCGCAGCCTCCGCATCGAATAGGCCTTGGATCGCGCTCAGTTCATCGGCGAACCGGCCGGCCGCAGCCGCGTAATCGCCGAATAGCGGTTCGATCGTAGCCGCTTGACGGTCGAGACGCGCGGCCTTCTCTTCACGTGCGGCGCGATCTTGTGCAAATGATAACTCGGTTTCGGCGGTTGCGATTTGCCTGGCGTAGTCGTCGAGATCGGCTTCGAGAAGATTGACGAGTTCTTTGGCCCCCGCGAACCGCGCCCCGGCGTTCGCAAGCGCTTTAGAATCGTCGCCATCAAGCGCCGCTTGCCAACCGGCTTCCGCTTTTTCGCAACCGATTTTGGCTTCGGCAAATTTCGTCGCCAAAACATCGCGTCTGCGGCGCAACTGCGTTAGCGAAGCTTCTATTTCGCCAATCGGACCGGCGGCTTTTCCGAAAATTTTCATCTGTCTATTTCTCCTCCGATTCAATGTGCAATTGCGCGTTCAACGATCGCGGCGCTTCTGCCGCGACATTTCGAAATTGGTACAAGCGCCCTCCCGCAAGAAATTTTGCAGAAGCTCGCTGTTGCGCAAAATCCTCGGGGGCCCGGCTGTAAGGCCATGACGGCCAATCCGATTGGCGGCTGTAATGGCTTTCGCGCGGAATTTTTCAGTCGCGTCGCGAACGGATTCGGCATATTCCCGACACGCCGCGTGGCGCCGCGCAAAAGTCTCTCGCCAATCCCTCGATTCAGTTCGGATCACGGCTTTTTCTCCGCCGAGTTCACAGTCGCCGGCATTGCGTCGACGCGCTTGCCGATGCAGGCGGCGCTACCCCGCCGAGGCTGATTGAAGGCGGCGCGCCGGGCGCCGAAGGAGTCCCGGCCCCGTAAGCTTGATATGCCCGTTGTGCATAGTTCTGCCTAGCCGCCATGCTCGCGCCGGGGTGCAGCGGCCTTTCGTATCTCCGATTGACGATTGCAGCGGCCTTCCTCGGGTCCTTGATGGCATTGAGCTGGCCAAGAGTTAGACCTCCGGTCGTGCCACCTCCCCTTTTCAGCTCGTCTATTATGCGTTGGGCTTGGCTACCCACGGACGGCCCTACCCCGCGCTTTCTCGCCCCTTCCCATTGCATGGAGCCCACAGCAGCATCCCCGGTTCCCCAATTCTTGCGCCCGGCATCTGTTGCCGGGTCAAGCGCGATCCTATGCCAACTGCCTGAGCCGCTTTCATAGGCGGCATTCCCTGCCAGCCCTGCCGCGGCGGCCGGAAAGGCCCCTCGCCTGGTAAGTTCGTTGTAGAAGTCTCGGCTCGGGATGACGCCTCGCTTGCCGTGATGCGGCTGGAAGGAACTTCCGCCATCGCTCGCCGCTCCCTGTTCTGTCAGGCGATAGTCGTCAGGGCTTAGTGTTGTGTACGGGTCGCGCTGGGCCGGTCGGCGCCCTTGCGCGTGCACGGACGGCGCGCCTGTCAGGCGGTAGTCGTTTGGGCCGAGCGTCGTGTACGCGTCCTGGTGGATCTGCTGGCGCCGATGGCCTGGCGCGTGCGTAGGCGGCGCGCCATGGCGGCTCTCCGGCGCCACATGCGGCGCAGGATGACGATGCATTGGCGTATGCGGCGCGGGCATCCCGCGCGGCGTTGTGCCGTGTTCATGAGCAATGTTGCGCCGATCTCGTCACCGACGCGCGGAAACGCGCTTAAGGCGGCCTCGCTTGGCTCAGGAAGCGAACTTTCGAACGAGGCAGAGAAGATTCGCGCGTCCGGCGGCGGGCCGAATTTGAACGTGCTGGTGAATGTTACGGGTCCAATCATTCTTGTGCCTAATTCGGCGGCATGGTCACGCCCGTATCGGTGCTCAATGCGCCGCGGGCCTCGATTCGCTCGTCGATTCGACGCGCGAGAAGCAAGGGGTCGAGCGTGACTTCCAGCTTATTCATGATTTGGGCCGATCCCTTTAGCTCCGCGACAGGCGCTTGAGGCCCGCAGGCCATGGCGTGAACCTGACGGTTTCAGGCGGCGCGTTGCCGAGCCGGAAAGCCCCCAGGCCGCGTGCGCGCTGACGGGCTAATTCATTCTCGCCGGCACCCGCAGGGGTGGGCCACAGCGCCGCCAAGGCGCCGCCAAGCACGCCACCGACGGTGGGAACAAGGACGCCGCCCATGGCCGCCGCTACGCCGCCAACGGCACTCGCGCCGCCTTTGATCGCGGCGCCGGTGAGGCCCAAAAACGAGAGTCCTTTCAATGTCGCTCCGAGCGCCCCAAGGCCGCCGACCACGCCGCCGATCGCGGTGACAGCCTCAAGCGTCGTACCGTCGAGCCGCGCGAACGCGTTCGCGAGCTTCGTGGCCTCGTTCAGCGTCGGAGTGATCCATCGCTCATTCGCCGCAACGAAGGCAATGCCGAGGTTCTCGGTTGCGGCCTTGAGCCGCTCCATCGCGCCGGCGACGCCTGCCATGCGCTCCCGCGCGATTTGTTCGGGATAGTTCTCGGGAACATTTTCGATCCCTACTTTGTACTCCTCGAATTTTTTGATGCCCTCGCGAGACGCCGCGGCGAATTTCCCGCCGGCCTTGGAACCAAAAATTTGCGTGATTTGGGATGCGCTTAACCCGGCGCCTAGCAAATCATGAAGCAAGCGGTCTGAATCGACTTTCGAAATGCTGGCCTTCCAGAAATCGCCCAATATTTTCGCGACTTGCCGCGCGTCCTGAGGCTTCATGCCAGGACCTAAAATCTTCATTCCCGACGAAGTGAATTTCGCCTGGTCACCGGCAAGCTCGGGATTGTCGTGAGCGTGCGCTTGCGCAAACTTGATGGAGCTCTCCGCGAGATCCTGGAGAAGGAAAATGAAGCGCCATGACCAGCGCGACCCTACTACTCAGCGTCGTCCAGAAACGGATGTTGACGAAAACCGAGGCCGCGCACCATTGCGGCCGTTCGGTCAAGCGCTTCGAGGCCGAGTGCCTTATTGCTCCCGTCAAATTTCCGAACGGCGGCGGCCTTCAAACGCGATTTCGATGCGCAGTTCGCTAAAGGCGAGACATTGCCAGCTCACGCCGCGCGATAGATCAATCGCCGGGCTTGCGGGACATAGGGCATTGTAGCGCTGCGAATTGTTGGCCACGCTGTTGGCTAGATCGATTTTTGAAGGCTCCTGCTGCCTGATTTTTCATTCTAACTCATTGATTTCGATGGTGGGCGCACACGGGCTCGAACCGTGGACCCGCTGATTAAGAGTTTGATGGCCTCATATTTACCGGCTTTTCCGGTATTCCCCACGATGCCAGGAACACATTAGATTACATGATATTGAGATTTCCATTGCTTTCTGGCGTGAGATTTGGTTATCCTGATTTCGCTTACCGGATGCTTACCGAGAGCTTACCGGGACAGCAAATCAGAGGCCCGGGAAATGCCAAAGGGGCGGATCACAAAACGTGCGGTTGACGCTCTCGCTTGTCCGGCCGGGAAGGATCGCGAATTCCTATGGGATGACGGTGTGTCCGGCTTTGGCGTGGCGGTCTTCCCGAGCGGCAAAAAGGTTTACGTCGCGCAGTACCGGCAGGACGGACGCTCCCGGCGCGCCAACATTGGCGAGCATGGCCGATTAACGCCGGACGAAGCGCGCTCGGAAGCAAAGAAGCTCCTAGGCGTGGTCGAGACTGGCGTCGATCCGATTGCCGAGCGCCGGGCCGCTCGCGATGTGCGGACCTTTGGCGACGTGGCCGAGGATTTTTTAAGCCTTCACGTCGCGACCAAGCGCAAGAGCCGCACTGGCGCCGAATACCGGCGAATCCTGAAAACGATCGTGCTGCCAGCGGTCGGCTCGAAACGCATTATCGACGTGCAGCGGGCCGACGTGGCCACGCTGCATGGTAAGCTTGTAGCAACGCCTTACGAGGCCAACCGCGCGCTGGCGCTCATATCCGCGATGTGGAATTGGGCGGCGCGCCATGGCGACGTATCGCTTGCCGACAATCCTTCCAAGGGGATTGAGCGCTACCCCGAACATGGGCGCGAGCGTTATCTCACGAGCGCGGAACTGGCACGGCTTGGCGCGGCGCTCGCGGAAGGCGAAACCATCGGCCTGCCCTATGCAGTTGACGAAGAGAAACCGGCGGCAAAGCACGCGCCAAAGCCCGACAAGCGCCGGACGAAGCTAGATCCGTTCGCGGTGGCGGCCATCCGCCTCTTGATCCTGACCGGCGCCCGCCTTCGCGAAATTCTCGACGCGCAATGGCAGCACGTCGATTTAGAGCGCGGCGTGATCTTCCTCGTCGACTCGAAAACCGGGCGCAAGCCGATCTATCTTTCCGCCGCTGCGCAATCGGTGCTCGCATCGCTCCCGCGTGTGAGCGGCAATCCGCATATCATCGCTGGCGAGCGGGAGGGCGCGCCGCGCGCGGACCTTAAAAAGCCCTGGGCCGCTGTCTGCAAGGCCGCTGGGCTTGACGGCGTGCGCTTGCACGATCTCAGGCATAGCTTCGCGAGCATCGGCGCGGGCGCTTCAATGGGTTTGCCCGTCATCGGCAAGCTGCTCGGCCATTCTCAGGCCGCGACCACGCATCGTTACGCGCATCTCGACGCGGACCCACTTCGGCGCGCGGTCGAGACCATCGGCGCGACAATTGCAGCCGCGATGGATGGCAAAAGGGGTGACGTTGTGCCCTTCGCCAAATCGGGGGGCAAATGATGGATGAACAAGAATTACAATGGCTGGCTCTCCTTCGCGATGAGCGAGACAAACGGGAGGCGGCGCGTGTGTTGTATTCACGCCCTCGAACGCGCGAATTCAGTAAAGCACTCAGGGATTGGTGGGGCGCGATCGAAGCTGCATTGAAATTATACAAAATAGCCTTGGCCGCGAAGCGCGTGCTGAACCCGCCTCCGCTGGACATTCTAGGGAGATTAGAAAACACGGCGAGTTACTTGGCTGTCGGTCAAATGCCAGGAGTCGTGGCCGATGCTATATCGGAAGGCCGTCGAGGCGCTGCGTCGAGCGAGCGGCACGACATAGGGTTCGCGGTCGCCTATATGATGGTGGCATCAACAAGCGGGCTTGAGCACGCGGGTGAGCAAATCATCATAGCAGACGAGAGCCCGGTTAAGACTGTCTGCGAAGCGTTCGGCATTAGCAAGACGACCGCGCAAGGCTGGCGGAAGAAAATTGAACCCGCCTCCCCAGGCCAAGATCCTATCGACGGCGAAATATTGGGTTCGCTCATGAGGCAGGCGGGGGAACGGTACAAGGCGGCGGGCCGGTCAGCATCTGCAATCACCAAAAGGTGCACGCGCAACTAAGCATAGTTCGCCGGGCCGTGACACCTCGGTAGCTCTGTGTTCTCCTTTTGAAAGCTGGTGATTTCTCACCGCGTCAGAAGGCTTAACACGATGGGACCAATATACTTAAGGCGTCGCGATGCGGCTCGATACGTCCGCGAGAAGTGGGGCTTACCTTGTGAACTGCGAACGCTCGCCAAGCTCGCCGTCATTGGTGGCGGACCGGAATTCCGCAAGGCTGGCCGCACTCCGATCTATGAGCCGCTTAAGCTCGACGCGTGGGCTGAGGGACGCATCGGCCCGCCTGTCCGATCAACCTCTGATCGGGAGGCGCGTGATCGATGAGCCTGACATGCGAAACCCGGCGCGCTGGTGGCGCGACCGGGCGCGGGAATGCTGTTTACTTGGCGGCGAACAGTCCCGAAAATAGCCGCATCGAACGCCCGCCGCAACCGCAAAACGGCCTTCGACTGCAATTTCTGCTCGCCCGCCTTCGCGCCCCGGTCGAAGAGGCAATAGAGCGTCATGCTTTTGTGCCGGGGTGCGGTCATGCCGCACCTTGACCGGGAGACGCGCGCGGCAATCACGATAACGCTTGGGCGCAACAAGCTGGAAACGCTCTGGTCGCATCGGGAGAAAATGTCCTTCGAGGAACTTGCGGCGAGGCTGGCCAAGTCTGCGCCCGGCGCAAAAGACGGCCCATGCTTCACGCCGGCTATTTTCAGCGGCTCGAAGCGAAATTTGAATCAATCAGTCCAAATCGACATTGCCGTGCTCGATTCGGATTGTGGACATTCATTCGACGAGGTTCGAGCAACCGTCGAGAAAGCCGGTTACGAGGCTATAATTCATTCAACGTATTCCCACATGACAACTGAGACCCAAGTAAGCGTTTCGGCTTTTGAAAAGTCCGGGAGCGACGATGTTTCAGCCGTCTTACGCGAGAAGAAATCGTTTCTGCCGCGTGTTGTGGAGGGCGCGAGAATCCTTGGGAAGTCACGCGACGGCATCAATTTTGTTGTCGATCACAACCCATGTCCAAAGTTTCGCGTGATCGTTCCACTTAGCGAGCCGTGGCGGGCAAGTAATTTCAAAAATCAGGCCGAAGCGAACGTGGCTTGGCGTGAGTTTGTCGCCGCCCTCGCCTCAACGCTGGCGCTTCAAGCGGACCAGTCTTGCTCTGATACGTCGCGGCTGTTTTATTTCCCGAGGACCAGGCCAAACGGTCCGAAATTTCAATTTGCGCATATCCATGGCGAGCCGTGCGACATCCACGCGACTGTCGCGGCGGCGCAAGACGAAGGTTTGTTCAATCCCGGCAACGCGCGCGCCAATAAGGGATCGACTGGCGCCCGGCTTCTGCAATGGGCGGCAACGCACGCTGCCAAGTTTGAGGTTGTTGCCGCGCTCAAAGCTTGCAGCCCAAGCCGCCTAAAACGACTTAACGGCGTCAAGCAAGTTATCACCTGCCCGTTCGAGGACGAACATACGAAGGCCGGCGGTGAAGGAACATTCGCCGTTAACGCATCGCAGCGGACAGCCGCCGGATTGCCCCAAATCACTTCCGGCTTCGTCTTGAAATGCTCGCACGGTGCGTGCGCAAAGCGCGACCGCCTTGCCCTTCTGTCCGGTATGCTGACGCAGGGATGGCTAGCGGAAAGCGACTTGACCGATCCTGAGTTCCTGAGCGCCGGACCGGGTAGCGCGGCGGGGCTGGGCAATTGGCCCAACGGGCCTCCGCAGCCGCTCCCCCTGTTCCCGCCGCTTGCCGAGGCCGAGCCCTATCCGGTCGATGCGCTTGGTGTGACGCTGGCGCGCGCGGCGTCGGCGATTGCGAGCAAGGCGCAAGTCCCGATTGCAATGGCGGCGCAATCGGTTCTCGCCGTAGCGTCATTGGCTGCAAGCTCGCACGCTGATGTTCAGCTCCCGTTCGGGCAGGTCCGGCCACTGTCATTGTTCTTCGCCACAGTGGCGGCGTCTGGCGACAGGAAGTCGACAGCGGACAACGAGGCGCTTTGGCCGGTAGCCGAGCAAGAGAAGACACTTCGCGAAGTCCACGCCGATGAACTCAAGGACTGGCGCATCGCGCAAGCAGCGTGGTCCGCCGAAAAACATAAGATCGAAGGCGACAGAAAGTCTGACTTCGATGATCGAAAAGCGCGCCTTTCCCTCCTTGGCTCCGAACCCGAAAAGCCTCTTTCGCCTTTCCTGGTGACTGGCGATTTCACGATTGAGGGTTTGACGAAGAATTGGTCGAACGCACACGCGGCGCTTGGCGTCTTCACGGCGGAAGGCGGAATGTTCACGGCCGGGCATGGCATGAGCGATGATAACCGGCTGAAAACCGCCGCGATTCTTTCCGAGCTTTGGGACGGCAAGCCCATCAAACGGGTTCGTGCCTTGGATGGCGTGACGATCTTGCCAGGGCGCCGTCTATCTCTTCATGTCATGATACAGCCCGAGGCGGCGGCGGAGTTCCTTTGCAACGATGTTTTGCGCGATCAAGGATTGCTCTCTCGCATCCTTGTGGCGGCGCCTGCCAGCCTCGCGGGCAGCCGAGCGTACCGAGAGCCATGCCCACAAGCCGCGGCGACGATCAAAGCCTATGGCGCGCGACTGCTTTCGATCCTTGAGGCCGAACCGGCTCTTGAGCCTGGAACGCGAAACGAGCTCGCGCCAACGGCTCTCCCGGTCTCGGCCAGTGCAACCGGAATATGGCGCCAATTTTACGATCATATCGAGGGTCAGTGCGGCGCCGGGAATGGTTTGGAAGCGATAGGCGACTTCGCGGCCAAGGCGGCGGAGCATGCAGCGCGGATCGCGGGCGTCATAACCATCATCGAAGATTTGCGCGCGCGCGAAATCGGGCTTTCGGCGATGCAGGGCGCGGTTGTGCTGGCGGAGTGGTACGTTTGCGAAGCGTTACGGCTTAAACAAGCAGGCCGCACCGATCCGAAGCTCCTCCGGGCTGCCAAGCTCTTGGAATGGCTTCAAGGCCAGCCGGGCGGGATGGCTGGCATAAGCGCAATCCTGACGCATGGTCCGAATGCGCTGCGAACAAAGGCTGCGGCGGAGGAAGCCTTGGCAATCTTGGCTGCGCATGGTTGGACCGTTGAAGTTTCGAACCGGCCACGCATCATCAAGGCTGTTGGGGGGGCGATCCGGTGAAGGCCTATCGGAAATTCAAGCTTTCCAGAATCGGTTGGCCCTCGTGCTAAAGTTGCTAATCCCGCTAAAGTTCTCGGGCCTGAACCTGAGACTTTAGCAACTTTAGCGACTTTAGCAGCCCAGGGAATGCTCAAACCACGAATTTCGACGGCCAGCTAAAAGACTACGCTCCCGACCCCGGCGAACCCGAGCTTGAAGAGCGCAAGGGCATCGCGATGGGCAGCGTGCCGGAGCTCTATCTCGATGCTTGGGCGAGGCTGCAATGCCAAAATCCGATGCGGGTTTCGGATGCGGAATGGCGGCAAGCCATCGATGACGCTGGCCGGTTCCTCGATCAATGGGGAAGCCTCGCCGATGAATTTCAATGGTGGCCTTCGGCAGCGACGCCGCCGCCGCTCGCAAGCTCCAACTTCGCACCACTGCCCCGGTGGGTAGTAGAAGCCTTAGCCAATCTGATCCAAAACAAGGTCGCCGAGGCGCACCTCGTTCAAACCGAATTGGGCTATTTTCTAGCGCTGCCAGCCAAGCCGCCCCGGAAGCTTTCAGGCTGTTGCGCCTATCACGTGCGCTCCAAAGATGGCAAATCG
>Ga0185299_10003476_pt1 | contig 20810 bp, 23 predicted proteins | sample PaiPotPPA55metaG_FD_128002 | JGI IMG/M metagenome (GOLD analysis project Ga0185299, IMG submission 128002) | Iron sulfur acid spring bacterial and archeal communities from Banff, Canada, to study Microbial Dark Matter (Phase II) - Paint Pots PPA... ... | reverse complement strand
ATGGCATCGTGGCTCATATCTTCAACATGGTCGGCGAAGTTCGTCAGCGTGTGGTTGATCGGACTCACCAGCAGGTACTGGCAGTAATCCAGGCGGGTCGGGCGTTTCGTCATGCCCTCGACATTACAAACCTTGGCTTCGCTTTGGGTTTACGTCGCTTCGTAACAATTCGTTTCCGCGCTCAGGCGTGGCTTTTTGCGTAAGTCCTAAAACTGAAAACTTCCCACTCGCTGTCGCTCTCGCGATTCTCCTCCGCGAACTCTTCGGCCTCGAAGTCGTCGTCAAATGGGCCATACATCTGAAAGCCATTGGCGAGCCCCTTTCCGTAGACAACGAAATGTTTCCCGTCGGGATCGAAGTCTTTCAATGCCTTTTGCTGCGTCGCCGGGTCGTAGATGGTCAGTGTATCCGCGGGTTTCCCGTCGGCCAGCAGACGAACAACGAGGCTTTCTGCGTCATTGTCCGGAACGACGTCATGGATGATGAGACCGGCTTCGAGCAAGCCTGTCATGATTGCTTTCATGGGGTTTCTCCTTTGTGCCCGTGGGGCGTTGATAAGGAGAGAGCGAGCGACGCTCAGGTGAGACAGGTCGTCTCAACAGAGTGAGCTTGGGAGGGAGATTCATGACAGCCGGCGGCGCTAAGGCGGCGGGCGCGGTTTGCGGTGGTGCTCTGCCGATTGAACGGCTATCGCGATTCTAACGGGATCTCCCCGCAGGTGGCAAGCGGCGCCGGTCGGGCAGCGGCGTCAACCATTCCCGCGCACTCGCGACCACATTTAACGCGGGCGCGTCGAAACTGGCGTTGACGCCGCGCTACCGCGCGCCGCCGGTTTTGTCGAGACTGGGCTATTTCGGCACTTGCGTTTCAGCCTGGACTCAAGTTAATCTCGACCCAGCCGTTCACTCGGCACTCTATCTCCAGGCGGCCGCGAGCCGCCCCTTAGCCACGCTCGGCTGCAATTACGCCGCGATATGGTCATTTCCTCGCAATAGTTCTCCTCCTTCAGAAATCGAGCCCTGGTCGTGCTCGCCGGTTTTCGCATGCGCCTGCTCGCGCAACGCCTACCGATCTTTCGACCACCCCACTCCCCTTTTCACAATCTTCGTTGACGAAGGCCATCTCACAGGCCCGGCGTTCCGGAGGACGAGCCATGTCGAGCGTTTTGAGCAGTTGCTGCATCTTTCTGGATCATTCAAACATCTGCGCCAGCGCGCGCACGATGGCAGCGGCGCCTAATGGCGATCCTCGGCGCGGGGCGGTTCGCCTGCACTTTGATTCGCTCATCAAGCTCGCCGTGGCCGGCCGAACGATCACCATGGCGGCGCGTAAATCGCCTCGATGTGCGGCCACGCACGGCCCCGGGTTGCGTCGTAGGTCCCCCGCGCTACCCTGGGTACCTGTAATCGCGGTTCTCGCCGCAAAACATGATTCTCAAGAGCTTCGTCCCTGCAAACCTTCGGCGATTGCAGAAATTTGGACCGGGCAGCACGCGGAGGACTGATGCAACAGATAAAAGACTTCATCAGCAAAAACCGATTCCCTCTAACAGACGAGAAGGAGACGCAGGCGAAAATGGAGAAGGCGCTGACCGCCGCCGGGATAGCATTCGAACGCGAAGTTTGGCTGTCGGAGGAAGACAAGGTCGACTACATGATCGGCGGCGTGGCGGTTGAATTGAAGCTCAAGGGGTCGCCGACCGCGATTTATCGCCAACTCGAGCGTTACGCGAAACACGCGCGCGTAACTGCGATTCTCCTTGTCACCGCACGCTCGATGACGCTGCCTGCTCAGATCCTCGGCAAACCCGCATCGGTCGCGTCCCTCACGAGGGCGTGGCTGTGACAACTTACGGCAAGCTGGAGCTGACGCCCGACCGATCAAAGTGGCATATGACCGGCATTCCGCCGCACGTTGCGATCCGGCTCAAGCAGATATTCCCTCGCATCGCCAAGGCGGAAACGGAACTCTTTACGTTTCCGAACAACGAGGACGCCTGCTCCGATCTGGACTGGTTCTGCAGCCGGTACCGGATGCAGATGAGCAAGCGCGACGCGCGCGCGCTGCGCGGCGGCAGACTAGGCTTCGAGAACGCTCAGGCTGAACTCGGACGCATCTTTTCGCCAGACTACTCGCCGCCCACCTTCGCGGGGCTGAAGCCTGGCAAGGAGATTCGCCCGTACCAGGCCCAGGCCGTACAAACGGTCCTACGTCGAAAGGGGCTACTGCTTGGCGACGGAGTAGGCCTCGGCAAGACAATCAGTGCGATCGGCATGATGCTGCATCCGCAGACTCTGCCTGCCGCTGTGGTTGTGCAGACGGCCCTCCAAAGTCAGTGGGCGGAAAAGATCGCCGAGTTTTCAAACCTTCGGGTACACATCATCACGGTCACGAAGCCGTACGCATTACCCGTGGCGGACGTCTACATTTTCAGGTACAGCCAGTTGTTAGGCTGGGTCGACTTCTTTGCAACCGACTTCTTCAAAGCAGTGGTCTACGACGAGATTCAGGAGTTGCGTACGGGCGACGCGAGCGGCCGCGGCGAGGCTGCAATGGTTCTATCGAGTCATTGCAAATACCGGCTCGGCCTGAGTGCGACACCGATCTACAACTACGGCATTGAGGCGTTCAATATCATGCGGTTTTTGGACTCATCGGTGCTAGGCGGCAAAGAGGAATTCGTACGGGAGTGGACAAGAGACGGCAAGATCGTCGACAACGGAAATGCCCTCGGAAGCTTCCTTCGCGAACAGTATGTGTATCTGAGGCGCACGAAGGCGGACGTTGGTCAGCAGATGCCGCCGGTGAACCGGATCATCGAGACCGTTGAATCCGACGAAGCAGCGATGAAGGACATTCGCGACCTGGCACGTGTTCTGGCGCTGCGAACCATTCATGGGTCGTTCACGGAACGCGGAGAGGCCTCCCGCGCACTCGACCTCATGGCCCGCCAGGCAACCGGGGTCGGCAAAGCGAAGTTCGTCGCGGCGTACGTTCGGATACTTCTGGAGAACGACATACCCGTGTTGCTCGCGGGATGGCACCGCGAGGTCTACGACATCTGGAACCGGGAGCTGGCCGAATTTCGCCCGGTCATGTGCACCGGCTCGGAAAGCCCCACGCAGAAGGAAGCATCGAAGAAGGCGTTCATCAATGGGGAGACAAACCTCATGTTCATCTCTCTGCGCGCGGCCGTGGGGATCGACGGCCTGCAAAAGCGGTGTTCAACGGTTGTCCTGGGCGAATTGGACTGGAGCGGCAAGCTGATGGACCAGGTCATCGGCCGGCTTGACCGTGAAGGTCAGATGGAACAGGTCACGGCGATTTTCTGTGTGAGCGAGGACGGATCCGACCCGCCGATGGTCGACCTGATCGGGCTCAAGAACGCGCAAGCCGATAGCATTACGAACCTCGATAGCGAGTTCGTTGCACCCCATTCGGATACGTCCCGGATACGTCGTCTCGCTCAGCAGTTCCTTAGCCTGCGCGAGATGCGGGATGCTTTGCGCAAAGCCGGGGGCGACGAGGTGCCGAAGCCGACGATGGAGACAGTGCCTCCTGATCCGGTCGCGCAGTTGGAGATCCTTTGAGACGAGCGCGGGCGGCGCGTGAGCGCTTATAAAAGCCACGTTCGTCGCCAAATGCCGCGTCGATGCCCCGTGCTCTTGGACTTGCATGACCGGTCGGGCGTAGGAGACTGAACGTAGTCCAACGAACGTCCAGTATCATCATGCAGATCTCAGCCCGTCCGACTCGCGCTACAACGACCGCAAAGCCTTTTCGCTACGCGCACCGCGTGCTAGCGGTACCGGACCGCGCGGGCAATTACAACATCCTCATCGATGGCAAACAGCGCTTTCGTCTGGAAGGCGACAGCCAGTGGCCGGCGCAGTGGCGTCTTTTCCCTGTGGTCGACGGCGAGCGCGCCGCCAATTGCGTAGCTATCGACAATGAGCATTGGGACATCGTGAGTCAGCTGCAACGCGGCGAGCACTGGATGCCCTCTTCCGACGTCGAACGCGTGCCGCAATGCTCCGAACGCGGGGCCACCTACACACGCTTTCCGGAATACCTGCCGGAGCGTTGATTCGTTCTCGTGTCCGGCCGGCGTCGGCTATCCAGTTACCGTCCCCAGGCCGTCCATCGCGTAACCTTTGGGTAGCTGTAGAAGTGTGGCAATTGCGCGAGTGCCGCTAGAACGTCGCCGTACCGACCGCAAATTCTCTGGGTCGATCGCTCAAAGCAGCGCCTGCAATTCATGCTCAGGACGCAGCGTTGGGCTCGATTGGTACGCGGTATCATCGCGGTTCTGAGACCGCAATAGAGCCGAGGACGTGTCCTTTTCCCACCGCGAAAGCACCATGATCCGGCTGGGGCCGGTCGAAGCCTATGCAGCCGCGCATCGGCGGACGATGAACTTGCTGGACAGCGCAGTTTCCTTATCGTTGCAGGCGGCCAATGGGTCGCGCGATGTGACGGCGCTACGATCGCTTCGAGAGGGCGACAGAATCGCCCCCAGCGATCTCGAACGAGTGGTGCCGGGTCTACCCTACCGGCAGTGGCAATTTGGGGCCGGCGCGCAGTTCTACGAGCTTAGAACTGTTACAGACGACGTGATGGTGACCCTTGCCGTCGCCAAAGATGCCGAGGCATCTCCGTTTCTGGCGGAAGGCAAGCTGCGAGGGCTTGCTGCCCGACTCGTCGTCACGATGACCTATTTATGATGCGGCGCAATCGATTCCCTCCTTGAACTTCGCGTGTCAGCCGGTTTCCGCGTTCGACAAGCCGCTTGTTCCACGACAAGTGGGCAGCGAAAAGCTTAATCGCGGTATGCGGATGCATACCGCCTAGTCTCGCGAGGAGAACTGCGGCGTGAGCGCGAGCAGGCTCCACGCTGCCCGAAGGCGCCCACCCGCATCGCTTCCACCGCACACGGAATGCTCTGGGGTCGTTCTCAAAAAACACCCTAAATTCCCACTGGAAATGACCGATAGGGTAACCGGGCGCCTGTCGAGGCGAGTCAGCTCTTGCGGGGCGGCTCCAGGCACAGGTTCGGTAAAACACTCTTTCGGAAGACGTTCAATCGCATGGGTAATCGTCCCTCCTTCCTTGCTCCTCTCCCCTTGCGCGCAAATCAGCTAGAGGCTGCAGATGCCGTGTGCGCGGCATTGGTGACAGATGACCGGGCCACCGCGGTATCCGCGTGCGGCACCGGCAAAACGCTTCTCGGTCCCGAAGTCTTCCGGCGCCTCGGGCGGCGCGCTCGCTTCACGGTAGTTTTCGTTCCAACACTATTCCTGATGGCTCAGACCATCCAGAAGTGGTTGCAGCAGCGCCCGGACCGCCTCATCAACTACCTGAGCGTCTGTTCGGACGAGACTGTGATACTCGGCGAAGACGACGCTACATTCGACATCTCGTCGATCGCCTGCCCCGTCACCACGGATGCTGAAGAAGCGCGCAGGGCGATCGAACGCGCGGGAAAGACTGGCCTTGTGGTGTTTTCGACCTACCAGTCCGCAGCGGTTCTCGCACGCGCGCTACCAAAAGGATTTTCCTTCGGACTTGGCATCTTCGACGAGGCCCACCGTACGACTGGGGCGGGCGAAGAGCGTAGCTTTTCGCTGGCGCTACACGATACAGGCATTCCAATCGCCAAGCGCTTTTTCATGACTGCCACGCCCAGACACATACTTACACGCAAGAGCAAGGGGCGACGCAAGCAGATCGTGTATTCGATGGACGATGAGTCCGTGTACGGCAAGGTGGTGTACCGACTTACGCTGCGCGAGGCGATTCGTCGCGGTTTGGTGTGCGATTACCACATCATCCTTGCGTGCGTCGACAGGCGCTTCGGAGTCGATACGCACTGGCTCGAAAAAGGCGAAATCTCGCTGGACGGCAATGGTGAGAGCACGCCAGAACTCGCAGCGCTGATTGCCCTTCACAAAGCCATGAGCGAGCTTGGCGCACACAAGGCGATTACGTTTCACGACCGAGTGATAACGGCCGGTGCATTCGCTGCATTCTGCAACGCCGTTCCGGCGGCGCACACAGGCGCGAGCATCCCCGCCTTTCACGTCAACGGGCAGATGACGGTGCACGAGCGCGACACCGCGATTGAGGGGTTTCGCGCAGCGGCCAATGCCGTTGCGACTAACGTCAGGTGTCTGGCTGAGGGCGTCGACATCCCCGAAGTAGAACTTATTGGGTTGTTGTCGCACCGTTCAAGTGCGATTGATATTGCTCAAATCTGCGGCCGCGCCCTGCGCTTGCATCCCGCGTCAGGAAAGACGTTCGGCTACATCTTTGTGCCGGTCTATCTCGACCTGTCGAATCCAGACGATATCGACAAAGCCGTGGCTGGCTTGGAGTTCGCTGACGCTGTCGACGCAATCCATGCGATGTCTGCGCTGGACGACGAAGTCAGCACGCACGTTATCGGAGAGACTGGAGCGCAACTGTTCTCCCGCCGGAAAGCGCAAGCGATAGACAACAAGATAAAGCTGTTCGCCCCGCCTGAAATCGTGGAGCGACTGCGTGCGGCCATCAGCGTGCGCGTGGTAACGGAGCTCTCAGCCGCGAAGGGCGACCTGTGGGAGTCCTGCTTCCAGGAACTGGTAGCGTACAAGCACGAGCACGGCCACTTGCGTATTCCCCGAGGTTACCGTACGGCGAGCGGCATCGCTCTCAACACGTGGATTTCACAACAGCGGACGGGACACACTCATGGCAACCTAGGTGCAGCTAGCCTGAAGCGACTGACCGATCTGGGCGTCGACATCAACGCGCGGCATTGGCAGTCCTGCTACCAGGCGCTTGTCGAGTTCAAGAAATTGCACGGCAACCTCGACATACCCAAGGGTTATCAATTCGCCAACGGAATAGATGGGGACTCGTGGTTAAAGCAACAGAGAACCAATGCGATTCACGGGGCGCTCAGCAAATCCAAGGCAGAAATGCTTGAGACACTTGGTTTCAGCCTGAGCCGGCCCGAGAGCAGTTGGATGAAAGCCGTAGCGGAGTTGAGGATGTACGTCGCGCGTGAAGGTAACGCCCGTGTTCCACCCCTGCACGTAACCGCGTCCGGCTATCCATTGGGAAAATGGCTGCTAAAGGTGCGCGACAGGGTGTTTAAGGGTCGAATCAACGAAGAGAAAATAGCGATGCTGCTGGATATGGACGTGGATCTACAGCATCGCGACGACCGGTGGTTGCGAAGATATGAAGCGGTCGTCGAACTCGCCGCCAAGCACAAGCATCTGCGAATTCCGAGGTCTCTCAAAACACCAGGGGGCGGATCCCTTGCGACCTGGCTTACACGAGAAATCGGAGTCGCTCGACGCGGGGGGCGCAGCTTCTCGGAGGCCAGGGCGGCGCAAATCCTGGCACTGCCCTATCTCGACACCTTTCTCAACCGGCACGATCCGAGCTTATACATCGAAGACGCAGAGAGCTTCTTTGAGAAGTACGGGCATTGCCGCATTGACGAGAACACAGATCCCCAATGGGATCTACTGCGAGCAATCGTACCTCGCTGGCGCACTGCTTTGCGCACCGGCACGATAGCTCACGACATGGCGCGACGCCTGGAGGCGATTAAGTTTGCAGAGGCAAATTTACGTCCGCCGCGCGTGAGCGCGCGCCGGGCCGCACAGATTGACAACTCCGCCAACTTGCGCGCCCAGAATGAGCAGCGGTGGAATGATCGTTTCGCCGAAGTGGAAGCCTACAAAAAGATGCACGGGCACACAGACTTTCTGCCCAGCGACAGCTCCACGCGTCATCTTTACGACTTCCTCAAGAAGCAACGTCAGCAAGCTACCCGGGGGAAACTCAGCCTGGAGCGCCGGGGAAAGCTGGTCGCCCTGGGCGTGCCATACCGGGCTACCGCTGCGGCCTCGAAGGCAGAACGCCGGTGGAATGAGTCGCTCGATCAGTTAACCTTATTCAAGAACGAGCACGGCCACCTCCGAGTGCCTTCCGAGGGGCCTGATGGCCGCGTCACGCCGCTGTATTCGTGGTTGTCGAACCAACGAAGTCGCGCCGCAAAACTTAGCGAGTCGCAGCGCAAGAAGCTGAAGAAGCTGGGCCTCAAAATCTGATGGACTAACGGATTCCCGTTCGGAGCGCCGGAAACCCGTTGGCGCCTCATTCCTTCCGAAAAGGCGTCATATGGGTTGTCAATGCTCCACCCGACAATCAGCTTGCGTGGAGCTTATAAAAACTGTGTCGCGCATGGCGCCCGGATCGGCGCAGGTAGAAATGGAATCGAGGATGCCAACAGATGCACTGGCGCCATCCGCCGTCCGATAGAATCGCCCGGGCGACGAATCGAGACCTAGTTGAGACGCCCTAACCGCGGACGGGAAAACAAAATGGCGCTGTTCATTCAAAAACCGATTTTTTGGAATACCAATCACTATCACGCGCCTTCGGGCGTCGTCGGCACAAGCGGCTTCCCTAAGGAAAATGGCTTCGGGCACGAAGAGTGGAACAACTCGCCGCGAATGCTGCTCACCCGCGACCAGCGGCCCTTTCGCGTGTTTCATACCGAAGGGGTGCGCGCAGACTTGCTGGCGGAAAACGCTGGGCAGACGTTTGTCTTCATGACGGCTTCACACGACGGGATTCAGCAGCTTATCGGTATTGCCGGGAACGCCGTCGGCATGTCGGGCGACGAATACAAAAAACAGCGCAAGGCGATTGTCGAGGACCTTGCGCTAAGCGACTTGTGGGAGGAGGCTTGGGCGGTCCCGAATGTCCATCAACTGTGGCAGGAGGACCAGCACGCATTTCTCAAGCTTTGGCGGCAGGACTTGCACTGGATCCCCAACTGGATTTGCCCGGACGAATTCTTTTGGTGGCTCGATGAGCCGGTGACGCTAGACGCGCAAGCGATCACGGGCAAGAGCAAACTGTTGACCATGTTCCGTAGCTTCACTCCGTGGGATCTACCAACCGTCGCGCGTGTGCTCGACGCCATCCCGGCTGGTCAGCGAAATGAGAAGTGGCAGCGGCTCTACGACGCGGTGCAGTGCGCGCCGGCCGAACCGTTACCGGTCGATGAGCGGCCCAGCGGCGGCGAGCCAGTCACTAGCGTCCTGACGTCCATAAACGCGCGGTGCGGGCAAGGCCGGTTTCGCGAAGAGCTCATGCAAATCTGGGAAGGTGCCTGCGCAGTCACCAACCTCGACTGTCGTGAGTTGCTCATCGCGTCGCATATTAAGCCGTGGCAGAAGTCCAACGGATACGAAAAGCTCAACGGCTACAACGGAATCTTGCTCTGCGCCAACCTCGACAGGCTCTTTGACAAGGGCCTTATCTCGTTCGCAGATGATGGCGCGATGATCCTCTCGCCGCAGCTCACGGATAAGCATCGCGCCGAGCTGGGCATTCCTCGGCCGCTGCGTAAAGCCCCCGAGCAGCTCGCGCCGTTCCTCCAATACCATCGCGCTGAGAGATTCCAGCGCTGACGGACAACTGGATACACACATCGGTCTTCAGGTACTTTGCTCCCGCCACCGGCGGGGACGTGATCGACTAGCGGTTCAGCCCTACCTATGCGAGATATTCAGGAAGGTGCGCGACGGCTTGAGGCATTGGGACGACTGACTCCGACCACGTCAGAGACGCGCCGCATCGCGGACAGCGCACGGGATCTGCGCGCAAATGACCTACTTGCGGCTGGTGACGCAACACTTGCCAGCGATCGACCGGGAGGTATCTTGGGTCAAGAACAGATAAGGGCCGTCCGCCAGGCCAGCCCGAATCTGACCCGCGCCCAGTCTCTCTATCGAGCAATACCGTGCTATCCACTTCTTCTCCTGTTTCAACCACGCCAGAGGTCGTCGATCTCCTTTCTTCGGGCGCCGCCTGCGCTATTGGTGTCTCTGGCGGGCGCGACAGCCAGGCGTGCGCGCTGGCGACTGTGGCGTATCTCGACAGCATCGGTCACACCGGTCCGCGAGTCCTCGTGCACGCCGACCTCGGCCGCGTCGAGTGGCGCGAAAGCCTCCCGGTATGCGAGCGCCTCGCCGCTCATCTGGGAATGGAACTGCTGGTTGTGCGGCGGCGCGCCGGCGACATGCTTTCACGTGGGCAGGATCGATGGGCCGCGAACCTCGAGACCGCAATCTTTCGTCGGTCAAGCTGGTGCTGCCGTGGAGCACGCCCGCCCTCAGGTTCTGCACGTCTGAGCTGAAGTCCGACGTGATTACGAGCGCTCTCAAGAAGCGGTATCCGAGGCTGCCGGTCGTCAGCGTCAACGGCGTGCGTCGCGAGGAAAGCACGGCGCGCAGCCGCAAGCCGGTGACTGCTGCCCTCATCAAGCTCACCCGGCGAGGCCTTCCTGGCATCACCTGGAACGCCATCATTGAATGGAAGGCACAAGACGTGATGGCGGCCATAAGCGCCAGCGGGCTCGCGCTGCATGAGGCGTACACGATCTACGGCAACACGCGGGTGTCGTGCGTCTTCTGCATCATGAGCTCGGAGCACGATCTGCGCGCCGCGGCCGGTTGCGCGGACAAAGAGGCCGTCTACGCACAGATGGTGGATCTGGAGTGCGATTCCACATTCGCGTTCCAGGGCGGCCGCTGGCTTGCTGATGTGGCTCCGGACCTGCTAACAGCGTCGCAGCACGCGCGCATCGCCATTGCAAAGGCCGCCTCCGCGCGGGAGGCTGCTGAAAGCCGGTTGCCTCGGCACCTGCTCCACGGTCCTGGCTGGCCGTCCGAAATTCCCTCAGACGCTGACGCGGCCTTGATTGCTGCCGTGCGTCGGGACGCCGCTGCAGCGCTCGGCATTGAGGTTGGGGTCACGACCGCCGGCGACGTGCAGGCCCGATATGCTGATCTTATCGGTAAGCGTTCCGCTACTCCCGCGCGCGGCGTCATCCCTGTGATAGCGGTGTGACCCAAATGAAGAGGTCAAACCGATCGCTTTCGGTCAAATCACTCCGTTGAGAATCGTGATCATAGACGCTGGGGGGCAAACCGGGCCCCGCCAGCGCCCTTTCGCATCAGGTTTCAGCTCCGGGCCGTTGTTCGCCGCGGTCACTGACCGATAGCGCGCCGGGGTGCAGGGTCCTGCCGTTGTGCGCTCCCCCGCGCGTGGCGCTGGCGTGTAATCGCCATTCCAATCTCATAGGGAGAAAGTTGATGCAGTGGGTAGAAAAGGAAGCCGGCAAGTGGACGCATCCGTCTTACGGCGCAATCGAGCAGATCGAGGATGGCCGCTGGCGCAGCGTCAATCCGGCCGGAGAAGTTATCGATCCTCTGGACGGAGACACCAGTTCCCTGGAAGCCTCACAGAGATACCAGGAGGCTATCTGGGCGGGGTGGAAGCCGTGCGGTGACCGCATGTGGGAGCACAGTCGCTACGGGACGATCTGTAAGACCGAGCACGGCGAGTGGTTTGGCCGTATGAGCGCGCCAGCGTCCGTCTCGGACAGAAATGACCCATACGTTCTTGGCGCCGGCTGGAAGGGTCCGTATGAGCGATCGGGCTGGGCAAAGAAAGAGTTGTGGCGTCTCTGGCCGCTCACGCACGCGGCGAAGATCGTCTCGCGCGCCGAGGACGCAGCGCTCTATCTCTTTGCCGCTCTGGCCGCTATTGGGATTATCGATCCGGTGGTGATCGCCGTCCTGAGCCTTGGCGCTTTTCTGGCTGCGCTCGTGACCGACAACCGCACGGCGTGGGCGTCGATGCACCGCGACCTCGTGGACGAATCGCTCATTCGCGATCGGCTATACCGGGTACCCCAAGTACCTGTTGGCGTTCGGACCAGACACTCCGGCGGCCGTCGCGCGCCCAAAGCAACATGGGAGGAGCGCCACCAAAGTCGGCATCGATATCCCGGTGATACTGGATGCCCTTCATGCCCCGGCGCAACTCGATAAGCGCCTTCTCCTCATTCATAAAGCGGGTGCCACGCCAGAGGAACGGACGCACTTCCCTCCCGTCGATGACCAGATCGATGTCCTCAGGCTCAACCTGGCCTCTGAGATAGCTGCCGAATACCCAGACGTGGGTGATCCGAAACCACGGATCACATACCCCGGCTCTGAGGCGCTGGACAATGGTGGAGACGTTCTGTGTCGCGGTGGTCCGTTTCATGCGGGCTGCGAGGCGGTACGGTTGGCGCAATGGGGGAAACGCCTCGAGGAGAAGCGAAGTCGGTAACGCGCTGCACGCGCTCATGCACGTTGTCGCCGACATTCGCCCGTGTGGGTCGGATGCCCACGATATTGGTCTACGACCGCTGTTTCCGGCGTTGCCGCTCCAAGCGAACGATCAGGCGCCGCTCGCTGCGCTCGTCCTCGCTGTAGTTGAAGACGTCGGATCCCTCGAAGCGAACCAACGTGATATCGCCGTTAGCTACGACGCCGATCCGGGCACGTACATTGAGCGCAACTGCGTCCTCAAGCATGCGGTTAGGCTGTGCCCCCGAAATGACGAGCGTCATCACGCCGCCAACCAGCAGTGTGGCAATGATGCCGAGATTGATTGCGGTGTGCGCAACCGTTGTAATTCCCGAGCTGCTCGCATGTGCCACCGCGGAAAACGTGGCAATCAGATCGTTCGGGCGGAACAGAGCCAACGCGATCACACCCCACACAACGCCAACAGGCAGCACGTACGCAACCCTTGCAAGCATCTTGAGCAGAGATGAAAGATAGCATTGGATTTGGGCGGCCCAAACCCGGTTGTCGCTGTATACCTCATGGCGCAACGACACGTATGTCGCATCGTCAATTTTTCCGGCAGTCACGCCATTGATCATGACGTCCCACGTAATCTGGCGACGCTCTCCCGCGCGAGACTGCAGATAAGCCAGGAATCGTGTCCTCATGCCGACCGCCAGTGCCGCCACAAAGCCAGAGAGCATCACACTCACGGCCAGGCCGAAAGAGGCATGACGGCCCGGCACGAAGATCAATGAGAACACCGGCAGGGTCATCAACCACATCAATGCGTAAAATTCGTAGATGCTCCGATTTGCCCGCCACGATCCGAGCGCGCGTTGTGAAAAAGACATCTCTTCTCTCCTGTGTGATGGGTCAAGTCAACTGACCTAACCGCAGTGCTACCGTTACCCGACCTGGGAAAAAGACCATTACTGCAGCGGCATCAGGAATCGCGTCCTGAGCCGATATCGCTCACAACAAACTACATTTCAACCAACGAGGCCGATTCAAAACGCGGCGTTCACTTCTTGCACGAACCTGGCTTCGATTGCAGACCGTATCAAGCCGGCTCGGGGACCGTGCTGGGGTTCATCACGGCGCTCACGATGTGGGCGATGCGATGCAGCCCTGCTGTTGCGCCCAGCTCCTCGACGACGCCAAAGAACTCGGTCCGCTTGGGGGCTGGGTCGACCAGGATGTTTCGCGGGTGCCGATCGAATCTGTCGGCGGGCAGCAGCCTGTCCGGCTGGAGCACTTCGAACGCAGTCCCGACCACCACGAAGAGATCGTCGCCGGAGATCTCTTCCTCCATCTCATCGAGCCTCGCGTACATCGGCGCAGGCTCGAAGAACATCACAATCCCTGGCTTGACACCTTCGAGGCGGCCGCACGCGGGGCACGGAACGGACTCGTCGAGCGTCGCTCCGGGTGCCGGAAACTTATGGCCGCAATCGGTGCAATGCAAGGTGGCCAGATCCCCGTGAAGGTGTACAACGTCGCGCGCGGCGGCGCGCTCGAGAAGGTTGTCCACGTTCTGGGTGATGAGCCGTACGCGCTCAGCGCCCCAGGTGTGTTGCCACAGGGCAAGAAGACGATGCGCGCCATTCGGCTGCGCCGCCTCAATCTCCTTGCGGCGATCTTCATAGAACCGGAAGACGGCGGAGCGGTGCTTGCGCCACAGATTGAAGTTGCAGACCTCGTCGAGATCGAACTTCGACCAGATGCCGTCGGTCGAGCGGAACGTAGGCACGCCGCTCTCGGCCGACAGGCCCGCGCCGGAAAACACATAGAGGCGCGGCGCGCGCGCGAGGGGCTGCGACCCGGAAAAATTCATTTCACGCACGCAGCGAGCCAGGGCATGCGGCGTGATTCGCACATGCGTAATTTGTAGCTGTCCACCGACATCTCCATTTGCCGGCGTCTGATCCCGTGTTCGGGACTACGCGTGACGTAGGAGGCCGATAGCCCTCTAAAGTCATCATTGGTTCCGACCCACGGATCCAGGCCGATACGACGAAAGACAGGCGCCAACTTGCGCTCGAGCAAACGCATAACCTCGCGATTTGGCAGAGATTGCGGCTTGTACCTGTACGAGAAGGATTCAATCGCGTCCACGATCTGGCGATCGACATTCTCGGTGAACATGCGGGGGTCTTTTCCCAGGTCGTGCCTGGCGCGACCGTGAGCCACGCGTGGGTCAACGTACAAGATCTGGTCCTCCGGCGGGGTTGTCGTGCTGGCGTGTCGACCCATGCTATCGAAGGAAGCAACGTCTGCCGCACCGAAAGCCGCGAGTTTCTGGCCACCATTCGCTCCCGACGCAGGCTGGCTGGCGAAGTACCCTGCGGTAGATGCTGCACCCGCCTAGCGCGTGTCGCGTTGACTCGAGTAGCCCCGGATTTAGAGTGGTGTTTTCGGATAAGCCATCCAGATAAGCGAGGTATAGCGCCATGCGCAGCGAGCAGCCAGCATCCGCGGAGCAGTCCACGCCGCATAACGAAATAGCTTCATCCGCGTGGACCCCCACCAGCGCTCACGCAAATGCCGCCCTGAACGGCGACGTCTGCACCTGCGGAAAGAAGACGATTCAGGCTGCTTCGCATCATCGCGTGGACTGCCCGTACCGGCTGCTGACTGAAGCGGCCCAGATGCTAACCGGTTGCACTCCGCAAGCTTTCGGCGGCGGCGCATCTCGTACTGCACCGTCCGCTGCGCGCCATGCCATCTTTTCGAAACCGCTCGTCGACACCGAGGCGATAATCGATGCCACGCTGAAAAAACACTACGGCACCCTGTTCACTGAGCAGGATGTCCGCTTCGCGCGCGACCTTCGCGACCAGTTGCGCGCCGCCCAGGGCATCGCTGGCGGACAACCGCACGCACTCCATTGCGCCAGCAGCGTCCGCCCGAGCGATGCCGAGATCGAGCAGAAATGGAACGAGGCCGACGACGTATGCGCTCGGCTGACCACGAACCGGAAGCCAGCATGGAAGCACTTCGCAGAGTCGCTGCTCAAAGGACCGGCGAACGCAGAGCCGGTCCGCGCCCGCTCAGATAACCCGGACGATGCGGGCGCGATTGCGGCGCCATCGGCCGCGCCGCACACGATGTGGACGTATTGCACGCCCCGCGACAATGACTCGCCGAAATTCCTGATCGTCTTCGACGACGCCGATCAGCCGCCGATCATGCTGACTGACGACGCTGCCGCGCGCACCGCCTTTGACCGGTACGAGCAGAACTGGAACTGCCATCTGTTCGAACTCGCGAAGCGCGCGCAGGCGCAGGGGCAGCGGGAAGCGAATGAGCGACCCTTCGCGTGGCCTCCCCTATCGGCTGGCGCCCACCACGCCGTGGTCGACCTGCTCAAGCACGGAGTGACGCGCACGTGGGGGCCGTGGGACATCTACGACGCGATCAAGGCAAACACCCCCGAGCATCAAGCCAGTCCTCTGGATCCAGGTTCGTGGGGCCTCATGAATGAAGGCCCACGATGGGTGCTCGAACAGGCGCGGTGCGCCCTGACTGGCCCGATAGCCGACGGTACCGGGCGGCGCGCCGCCCTGGCCGCGATCGACGCCGCGCTGGACCTCCCGGCGCCAGTGTTCGGAGTGCCGGGCGAATGGCTGCGAGGAATGATCGCCTACCTCGAGGACAGCGTCGAGAAGATCGGCCCCAACGAATCGCAAGGCAGTATCGAGGCCCGCAAGCTGCTCTACCGCGCGCCGCCACCAGCCGTCGACGGCAAATCCCAGGCCGCGTTTGTTGCGCACGCCATGATCCGCTGGCTTCGCGAGAACAAAGCCGCGCTCGGCACGCACGACCAGGTCGCGATCGACGCAGCGCTGCGCCGCTTTCTCGGGACGCCCGCGCGCGCCGGCCAGGTACATCTTTCGGGCAGCATGAGTTCCGCGCCACCGCCAGGCGCGGCGCCGATTGGGGAATCACCCAGCAACGGGAAAACCCATGACCGATAACCTTGACATCTCCGGCGGCGCGCGGGCCGACAGGTGCAGTCCCGAGTCGGCCGCAGAGACATCGTTGCAGCGGGACCTGCGCCCGGCCGCTTACATCGACCCTCGTGTCGCCGACGGCGCGGCGCGCGCGTCGCTCGACCGCATGGTGGATCCGATTTTTGCCTACCGGAGCCTTCGCAAGGCCAAGAATGTCATGGCGCCCGTTGTCGCCAGTATGCGCAGTGTCACAAGGCGCGAATTTCGCCGCCATGTGGAGCGCCGGGTAATTCCGATGCTGATGAAGCAACGCATATACGCGCGTCTCGTAGAAACGCCGGCGGCGTTAGAGCTACGCACTCTGACGGTCTACGGCAATTCCACAGAAGGCATGCGTTCCCTGGAGCACGTCTCAAGCAACGTCCTGCCGGTGCCGTGGATTGTGGAGATCGCGCTGATTCGCCCGCACGCACTCGCCCGCTGCATGCAGCGCAACGGCGTCACCGACAAGAGTGGGATTGCTCGAGAAGTCTCTGCCGCGATGGTGCTGTGCTCGCATCTAGCGCCGATTGCCGCGACAGAGCAATGGAAACAGGTTGCCGTGCCGACCGAGAATGGCGTCTTTCTTGGCTTCGTGGATAACGACAGGCTGCTCGTTCTGAGCACCTACATCCGGCCCGGGCAAAACGATCGCGAATCTCGCTGGGACGACCTGCTGCGCGAATTTGGACCGGTTCCGATCAATTCGGTGCTGAGCATGTCCAACGAATCGGTTGAATTCTGCGAAGCCCTTACCCGGCGGCTGACGGCTGCTGGCCCTCTGGCCGACCGCTTTCCAGCATTGCGCCAGCCGTACCGGCCGCGGCGGGATGCTCAGGAAATCAGGTGGGCTGCGGCACGAGACGCGAGCCAGGTATAACACCCGACGTCCCTTGCCCTATACCGGGGTCTGAGTGAGACACACAGTGAACCGGCTACGGAGGCGCCGCGTGGCGTGTTGGTCAGGTGGGCGGCATGTGCGAGGACAGCGCGGCGGTCATCGCATCGTAAATCTTGAGGCTGTCCTGGATATTCGACCGGAGTTCGACGATGCAGGCACACGCGGGGGTGTTTCGCTCTACAAAGCTAATTCAGGAAGGTCTGGAGAAAATCAGGGACCTGACCGAACGCACGAATCACGTCCATCTGAAGGACAAATCGAAGGTGTTCAATACGGCAAAGGTCGAGGCGCTCGAATTGGCGAACCTGATCGAAGCGGCGCGCGCCACTGTTGTTTCGGCGGACGCGCGCAAAGAGAGTCGTGGTGCGCATGCCAACGCTGATTTCCCGAACCGGGAGGACGGCGACTGGCTTCGGCATACATTGTGGTTCAGCCAGGGTGACCGCATTGACTACAAGCCGGTTCATATGCAGCCGCTGACGGTTGAATCGGTGCCGCCGAAAGCGCGAACCTTCTAAGGTACAGAAATTCAATAACTTAGATGAGGTCGAGTGGTCTTACGGCTGGTCCGGGTCGGCGGCGCAGCGACTGCGCTTCTCGGAGAGCGCGCCATTCCGGAAACCATCTCTTATCCGTGCTCAACCGACCGTTCGCAAACAGTATGCGAAGCGTTCGAGGCGGTATGCCGAAAAAACAAGAAGTTCCTCGACGACGTGCTGGCCGGCAGCCGCCTGATGTCGGCGGTCGACGATATGCGAGAGATAGAGCGCGCCGCACGGGATTTCCTGCAACACCGCATTGACGTCAAGAGCGCCCGCGTGGAGGCACTTTGCAATGGTGAGTCGTTGCCGCTGTTCGCCGGCGAGGAACCGGACGAGGCCGACACGAACTGATGTCGCTTTCACGGTTTTCGGAGAGATCGTGAGGGCCGCGATACGAGTAGCCAACCTACCCAAGGAAAATATTGCCATGAAAGAGCATCTTGAAGCCATCAAGATCGAAGCATCCCGAGAGGGCGATGTGGTGTTCATCGCCACCGGTCCCGATCTGTCCGTGCAAGCCTACCAGACATATTCGAAAATGCTTCAGGAACACGCGGATGCTGTTCGCAAACGCGGCGAGTTCTTGCCGCGCTGCGTCGTATTGGCGTCGGGCATGTCTGTAACGGTAGCGCGAGAACCGCAAGCGGCAGATCAAACGGTCGCGTAGTTGATGACCGTCTATGTGGATGACGCGGGTATAGAGTGGCACGGCCACCCGCGCTTCCACATGTCTGCCGATACGCTGGACGAATTGCACATGTTCGCAGTGTCGATAGGCGTCAAGCGCTGCTGGTATCACCGCGGCACGCGCCACCCGCACTTCGACATTACGGCGGCACAGCGCGAAGCAGCCTTGCTGGTCGGCGCGAGGGCCGTCGACCAGCGCACCCTACTCACTATCGGCAAACGGCCCAATCCAGCGTAGATCATCTGCTCTACAGTGTTTCAGGCTCATAGTTGCCAACGAACCCGGGTCAGTTGATCCTGGCCCTTTTTTTCGGGGGCGTAGACGATGATCCTGTACCCGCGATCGGTGCCGCTGTCGTGCCGACGGGTGCGACGACCGGTGCGATGACGGTGGCACTCAGCGGCGCAACCGCGGGTGCAGAAGGAAGAACTGTCGCGACAGTCGCAACAGGCAACGGTACTGAATCCGGTACCGACTCCAGCGTCAGATTAAACAGCGCGAACGGTGAACCGCTGACGTTCGTAGCGGGGCCAAACGGTTGAACATCGTCTAAAGCGGTACCGAATTTAACTTTAGAGACCGCGGCGTAAGAGCTGGCATGTACCAGATAGCCTGTTGACTTAATCACAGAAGAGCCCGGCACCGGTTGCACCCAGGCCGAGGTGATCAGGTGGACATCAACTTGTCCTGACTGTTGGACCGAGCGCTGCAGCGTCCCAGCAGCGTGATCAAGGCAGATTTCCAAACCAAACTGAATGGTTCGTGGTGGTACATCGTCAGTTTGAATATCGAAGCGGCCGTCGAACATGCCAGGTACATAAACGGTTCTGACACCCGGCTCGCCGCCCAGCACCTCATGAAAATCGTTGCGCTTGTTGTACTTGAATCGCTGGGTGCCGTCGAGCAAGACATATGCCGTATTTTTGGCGAGGCTGTCGACGCCGCTAGCATCATAATCAGCAGAAATAATTTGCATCGTTTTGTCTGCCGAACTCAACGCTGAGGTGCTATCAAAATCGCCAGACAGCGGCCGATTGGTGCGGCCGCCCATAAACTCTGTTGCGTATCTAGAGATTGCAGTATGGGCTTTTGTATAGCGGGTCACCGTCTTGTTTTGGCCTATGTTTGGTCCTTTACTATGCATCAGCTTGCCACCGGAGCGCTCGAATGGTTTGCGCCAGGCCACGGTGCCAGCGATGATCAATAGACCAGGCATCTGCCGGCTCAAAGCCAGGAGGTGTTGCAAAAGACTTTCTTTCTCTCCTTCTTCAAGATGCCGTGGCGTGCCATAGCTATGACCGCCGGCGCTTGCAGGCTTGGCAAACAGATATTCCGGAGCAATAAATAGCCCCTTGGGTGAGATCCCGTCGGAGACCTGGTTGATGCAGGCGTAGGCCGCTCTCAGAGCTTTCTCGAGTTTGACCCTACGGGTATCAAGCAAGTCGGCCTGTGACGTTTGGGTGTTCACCGACCATATACAAACAATCAGTCTCTTCTTGGTCATGTTCGTCTCAGTGTGTAATCAGCACGCAACCGGTCGTGACGCCAGAACATCGATTTTCAGGCCCGAGTGGAACCAAGAACGCCATCCAGTAACTTTACCTTGATCGCAAAACAAAAGAATTAGTGCGTGACTTCAGTACTCGAGAGTTCGCCGTTGGCTTCCGAGAACCTGGAAAACGCGGCGATGTGCCAAATCGCCCTAGTCCTAACCGTCACCGATTCGTCACATATGGTCCGACTTTGCGCGTTGGCCGTTCCAGACGAGGTTAGCATCGATTGTCGACGATTTGCGTCGCGCTATCGACCGGCCGAGAGTGGTCGGTTTTTTGCCCGTCACTGACCGGCGACATCGAATCCGTCGCGGCCGTACGATGTTGCCGCGACGGAACATGTTCACGCCCCGGAAAACGTCACCTGAACATGTTCACGCGCTGAGCGAACATGTTCAGCATGAGTATCGACAAGTCGGCCCCGGTGGCGGTTGTTTTGCCCAATCGCTGGGGCAACCTTCAATGAACTGGCCGTTCGGCAACGCGTTGCTGGTGGCGGCGCATGGATGTGGGGCTGATCTCTTCCGCGATCGGCAAGATTTCCGTCAGCAACTTGACGCTTAGCCCATAGGACATGAGCGAAGCGAACTTGGTCTCAAGATACAGTAGTTCCGGCGCGCAATGCGTGCTCAACAACTTTGTCAAGGGGCTTGAACTATGGCGGCCGTCGTTCTGGCAGGGGCAGTCGTAAAAACGCGGGCTGACGAGGTTGAATTTCCCGAACAGGGTCCGATCCCAGAATGGGCTACACATGTCCTGTGGTTCAATCGCTAACCACGGTGGCGCACGACATAGCGGCAGCCGGTTTTTCGGACGGTGCCGTGTGATCTCCTCCTGGATTAGCTTGCGTCGCCTCAAGCGGGTTTCAGCTGGGCGCCCTCGGGTATCACACCATCCTTCAGATAGCGCCACAGCGCGATCGCGAGGCGCCGTGCGACCGCGA
>Ga0185299_10003475_pt1 | contig 20821 bp, 30 predicted proteins | sample PaiPotPPA55metaG_FD_128002 | JGI IMG/M metagenome (GOLD analysis project Ga0185299, IMG submission 128002) | Iron sulfur acid spring bacterial and archeal communities from Banff, Canada, to study Microbial Dark Matter (Phase II) - Paint Pots PPA... ... | reverse complement strand
ACATCGCCTCGCAACACGGCTGCATTTGATGGTTCACGCCGGGATATCCGCCCAACTTTCGATGAACCTGCCCTGAGTTTATTTCGATGGACGCAATGCCGCGGAGTTCCGCGTCTCGCAGTTGCGCCCGGATTTCCTTTCTGAACTGCTCTTTGGTAGGCATGACAGCTCCTGCTTTGCCCCGGGTCATGTCACTGTCAACGTTGACAGTGAGCGCGGCACCGCGGCATCTTCCGGCTGCGCCGCGTGTCGTATTCGCAGCCGTGGGTGATTGGCGCGATTTAAAAGCTCGCCTTCGTCGGCTCCTCGAAAAGGTCTCAAAAATCGATCGTAGTCATGCCCGTCGCGAAGGGCCTATTATAACCATCGTGAATGCCGGTTGGTTTAAACGGTCCTTGCTCAAAGAGGGGTACGGCGCCCGGTGCGGTTTTCTCGAGAAGCGGTCCAGGAGAGTTATGATCGGGAGCGCTGCTTTTATGCAGCAACTTCCGACGCGCTTCTTGCTGAAGTTCGATGCAGGCCGCCCGCGTGCTGAAATCGGTCGGCCATTGGCGCTCGCACTGATCGCGGATCACTTCATCCGCGCGGCCGTCACTGGGTGAAATGACCTGCGCACCGGCCGACGCAACAAACGCGCAGAGTAACACTGCGCCAATCCAAAATGCCCTCATGAAAACCCCCAAAAAGAAAGCGGGAGTCTTTCTCAACCTGTGCGGGCGCGCAAGGGCGTTATTTCCCCTTCGCCTTTCGGCCCTTGATCGAAAGCCCTAATCGGGCCGCCCTCTTGAGGATATAGGCCGGCGAGCGTTGGAGCTGATCGGCGATGGCTTGAAGGGTTCGCGTTTTAGCCAGCTGTATTAGCTCGCGGTCACCCTTCATCGACCAAGTGTGAGCGTTCAGCGACCCCATGTCATGCTCCTTATCGTGTCGCGGCGAGCCTTTCGGCGAGCCTTTTCGAACTGACTGAGGACATCTCGGCTCATTTCCGCTTCGCCCTCTCAGCCCCAGCCCAAGCAGCCAGCGACGATCAGCCATCCACCTTTCGGCGGCCCCTTTGCTGCATGACCGTCATCAGCTGCGCCAACCGGTTCACGCGGCGCACGCTCTCGGCGAAACGCCCGGCGGAGGTCCGATGCCGAATCTTGAATACCAACTTACGAAGGCGGCTCAGCACGATACTCTCCCTAGTAATCGTCAGATCTACTTACTTTTTATTTTCAGCCGAGCTCAGCCAGGCAGCAGAGCGTTCCGCAACCTGCGGTCGAAGGCAAGGGAGACGCGCGAAAGCCGCCGTGAGGACTTGGCAAGTTACTGTTTGGCACCCGGGGGATTTGCTTCCGGGGTCGGCCCTGGCGCGGCGGGCTCGGCCATGGGTGAGGTATCCCGAAGTTCTGGTGGGGCCAAACAGTCGCCGGCCCAAAGCTTGGTCCCCTTGACTGTTCCCACGAGCCTGCAGGCCATTGGCGCTATCGGCTTTGCCTGCTTCAGAGGCTTGCCACCAACCTTGGGGGCGGTTCGAGCGAAAGCCGACATCGAACGCGCGCTCGACGTCTATCAGCAGCTCAAGTAAGAAACATTCTCACATAACATATTTTCGGAATGATCGATCAGGGTGAGCTAGACGAGCAACGGCTGACCGTGGCCGGCCTTGCTCATTTTCTGGGGACAGAATGCAAGGTTTACGGGACCGTTCCAATCTCAATGGAATAGACTTTTATCGAGGAATAAAGATACCGGCCTCGGCAGGGAGGCAAGCTGAGGCCGTTCACCATCAGAGAAGTGTCGGTGCGGCGGGCACGGCACATTTGAAAAATCCAGAAATCGAAAGTGGTTCCTTGCATCCTGAGCATGTTGGACCGCTGCCAGCGGGCGGACGTTCCACATTTTCAGGTGCGATGCGGCGATAACCCGGCGCATACCGCTTGAAAGGCAAGCCGGAACCTCTGCCGAGGCATCCTGTTAGAATAACAGTCACAAGTTGGAGCGGGCCATGAGCTACGTTTTGAGCTTTGTGGTGGCTGCGACTGTATTGGGCGCTACCCAAGCCAGTTCAGAAGAAGTTGGCCTTGGAGTTAGTGTTCGTTGGGTAGAGAACGGCGTCACGGTAGGGACAAGCCAAAACAGTTGCTACGATACGGACTGGAACACGGCGATCAAAGAAGGAGAATGGGAACCCCCAGAGATGATCGCAATTATCGAGAGAAATCGCGAAGACCGCGAGCGTAAGGTAGTAATGGACCGCTAGGCTACTATGATGATCTCGGACCCGCCTACGGCAGCTATCGCTCCTACGCTTATAACAAAATCCGGATCGGAAGAGAGCTGCGTCCATCGTTACGGACCCTACGATCCCGACTGCCGCACCGGCGAATTAGTTGATGCTTGAGGCCTTGGCGTCGAGAGACGGCGCAATTGCTTTTGTGGCCCGCGTGAAACCGAAATTACCAGGCGCTTATTTCACAATCGAGATGGATGGGAGGAGCAATAATTATCGCGTGGCCGTCTGGCGTTACGCATCGAATTAAACTCGTTAACGTCGCAATAAGGGCAGTGGAACAAGACGAACCTGTTCAGTCGGGTTAGCATTTGGAACAAATGGCTTTTCAGCTGTTTGGTCCCCCAAAGGGATGTCTCATGGTGCGTGACACTACCGTCCAACGGGTGACCAACCGGGTATGGGGCATCTTCTCCTCTCTCGATCACGGCATTGCCGAGAATAACAATCGCCGGGCGTCACTTAGAGCGTACATCGCTTCGCTAGCACCGCGTTCTCAGCTTCAAGCCGTAACTTCGACTGAATGGCGAGGCCAGGACAGCCAGAACGAAACAGAGTAGCCCGATCATTCGGCCAGCTTAGGCGATTCCATCACGGCATCAACTCAGATAAGGTTCTCGGTACACACAAGGGGTTTCCCATGAGCCAAGCACTAGAACCATCCGACGAATGCCCGCATTGCTGTCTTCCGCTCGAAATCCTAAGCGTGAAAATAGGGCTGAGGGGTCCAGCGATGGTCTACGCCTGCATAAACTGTGCAATGGCGCGGACAGAGAATTCGAAACAGCGGCTTGCCTCGGCGTCTTTTAGGCGCGTTGCGGGTGGTCGCGGCAAAGTACGGTCAGCATTCTTCTAGTGAAGCTTTCCACGAGCTAGCAGGCGGAGTGGTTGCACGAAAAAGCGACCACGATGCTCATGATCGCTCCGAAGGATCCACAGGAACAATCGGGATCGTAGCTCAGGCCGAGGACGCTTAGATAAGAGCGCGGCGAAGACCACTCCATTTATGACGAGCCAACCGGTCAGTACGGTAGACAAAACTGACATGGCAATTTCTCCTGAAGATTAAAACGCGCTGGGGCAGAGCTTCGTTCCCAGTCCCAGCGCTCCCCAGGCTAATGGCTGAGCATATCGCTGCGAAGCAAGGCATGGAATCACCCAAATACAACTCCAAGAAATGCAGCGTATGAGCATCCATCTACCTCGGCAGATTACCGAATAGGTCTTTACGATCACGCCGTGCGAAGCGCTGTCGCCAAAGGCGTCACGGATCGAATTGCGGTAGCGCAAAAACCCGTCCGTTGAAATCTCCAGGCTGCCCCCGATCACGCGACCAGCGCAAGTCGTACAGGAATTTCAGGGTCGTGTCGGCGTTTCGCTTGCCGACGCACCATCCAATGATCGCTTTTTTTATCTGCATCGCGAGTGTTTCGGCCTGCTCGCCCGTTTGTCGCTGGCGGCGGGGTTGCGGACCGCTGCCATGCAGCGGTGCATCTGCTTTGCCATCGCGGCGAACCTGTGCCCGTCAGCGCTAGCTTTCGAAGCGCTCGTCTTCCTCTGGCGTTCATGGACGACGTTGCGAGCGCGGCATGATCGACGAGTGGACCGGCAAGGTATCGCAGCAGAAAAAGTCCGAGCCATATCATTCTGTAGATCGTGGATAGCAAAACGCCCACTATTAGGCGGGCGCTTCTATTCACGTAGGAAGTAGCTTACTTCGGCGGTTACTCAGACTTCGATGCCGAACCAGCCGGTCCGGTCGTCGTCTTGGGTGCCATAGCGGGGCTGCCGTTCGTACCGTTCTTGTCGGTCATTCCAGACCCGCCGCCTGACGATATGCCGATTGTGCCAGATTTGTTCATGGCGTTAGAATTTGAGTTCGTCACACCGGCTTGTCCGTTTGAGCGGCAGGGCCGGTATTTTGTGCGTAAGCGCGGCTGACCAATCCGATGGCCAAAGCGCCGGTAACCGCTACAATCTTTAACAAGATGGTTCCTTTGGTTGGTGACCCTGAATCAACCGAGCGCGGTGATTTACGTTCCGGTAGATATTTTTGAAAACAATACGTTCGCGGTGCGGCAAATGCTTTTTACAAACATGAAATCACCAAAAACCGTGCTTGGTTCCGGTTACTCTGATGTCGAATGACGCGAGCACCGGCGAGAAGCGCACTCGCGCGGGCATGCAGCTCGCGCTGGACGAGCAAGCGCGCTGCGGGTTGATGTCGAAGTGAGTCCGCCATGAGGCGGCCTTACTCCGACGCTCGGAGTTGTTCCCTCATTGAATCTGATGATGAACTCCCGATCGCCGCCACTGATGCCAGTCAATACGATCTTTAAGACGGGCGATCCGCCGAGCGAGGAAAGTTCTCAACCGTCCTTGATGCCTCCCCCGAATGCGTTCGAAGGCTCGCCACTCTTTCGTGGTGACTACGCGCGGATCAAGAGCGACGGCAAATTGTTGATACGCCTCAGGCGGTTCCTCCAATTCTAAGCCGCATTTAATTGATTTATAGACATGCCGGATCGCTGTGCGAGCGAGTGCGCGCTGGGCCTCAGTTATAAGCCGTTCAGCATCTCGCAATCTCCCCGCTTCTTTTCTAAATGCAGATTGAAAGGCTTCATATCTGGCTTTCAGGTCAAAAAGCAATCCAGCGTGGACGGTCTGCTGCATGCTGAGAGGGTGAATTCGATAACACGCCTGGTCGACCCCTCTTATGCGACCAACATCGCTCACTGCTGCCGCACGCAACCACATCTCCATATCGCCGGAATGGGGAAGCTCAGTAGTATATCCGCCAATACGTTGCTGGATACTCGTCCGCATTACGACTTCGGGGCACTTGATCACATTACGGCCCGTGCGACACATCATTTCAATCCATTCGGCGCCGCTCCAGATTGTCCAGCCCGACACCCTCGTTCTAACGGAACATGGCGCTTCGTCTTGGAAAGTGAGGGGATGTCCGTAAACAAAGCCCACCGACGGATTCTGATCCATGAGGTCTGTCGCTCTGCGGAGGGCACCCGGAGTCAGCAGGTCATCGGCCGAAAGCAAGACGAGGTAGTCTGAGGATGCCAGCATCAGCCCCTCGTTGTATGTCGCGATGTGCCCTCTATTCACCTCATGATGGATAAAGGAAACGCGTTGATCCACAGACTTTAGCTCTCGGCAAATATCAATGGAGTTATCTGAAGAACAGTCGTCGATAATTAGAACATTAACGTCGACACCTTCTTGCGAGAGCACACTGGTGACGCAAGACTGCAAGTACCGCCCATAATTGTAGCAGGGAATGATGGCTTGGACTGTGCTCAATTTGTGCCCAGCTCTCGGTTAGAAACATATAGTGCGACAGCTTGAATTGCGCGGCGATGATCAGGCGCATAGTTCCGCCTTCAATTCATCCGCAACGCGGAACTGGTCCCCTTCATTCATTTGCGCATAGATCGGAAGCAAGATCGAATGATCCTGCGCGAGTTCGGATTGGCGGAGACAATGGTGCTGCTTGTCGCCCGAGTGGGGAATCTCGCGATGAGAACACATAATCCCGCGTCGCGTCGCGATCCCTCGGTCGAGAAGGCTCTGCATTATAGCTTTCTGATCGACCCGGTCCGGTAATCGTACGCAGTAGCTCTGCCAGTTGGACCGCGCCCAGTTAGGCTCGAATGGCAACCGGAGTCCTTCTATGTTCCCAAGCAACTCGGCATAGCGGGAGGCGAGAGCCCGACGGCGCGCGACGAGCTCAGGCAACCGTTCAAGCTGCTTGCGACCCACAGCGGCCTGAACGTCCGTCATGCGATAGTTGAAGCCGACCATGAGATAATCTTCGAAGATCACCTGCGGAGAACCGTGCCGAACGGTATCGGGCACACTCATGCCGTGCTGCCGCAACAGCCTGAACTTGCGGTCGAACTCTGGATTCGACGTCGTGAGCATGCCTCCCTCGCCGGTTGTGATCACCTTGCGCGGATGGAACGAGAAACAGGCGATGTCTCCGTGTGGCTTGCCGATCTGGTGCCATTGCTCATCGATGCGGATCTGGCTGCCCGCGGCACAAGCCGCGTCCTCAATCAGAATGACGCCATGGCGCTTCGCTAAGGCCAATAGCGCGCTCAGATCGCACGGCATACCCATTTGATGAATGACAAGAATGGCGCGTGTGCGCGGCGTAATTGCTTCAGCCACGCGGACAGGATCAATATTGTAGGTTTCTGGACCGATATCCACGAAAACCGGCGTTGCGCCACAATATCTGATGCTGTTCGCTGTTGCTATGAACGAATGACTTGCGGTGATCACCTCATCGCCCGGCCCAGCATTGACCGCCGTTAAAGCGAGGTGCAAGGCCGTCGTGCAATTGGACACCGCACACGCATAAGGCGCTTCGACCAGAGCCGCAAATTCACGCTCAAAGGCGGCCACCTGAGGCCCTTGTGAGACCCAGCCGGACAGCACCGCGTCGCGGGCCGCGTCGGCCTCATCCTTGTCGAGAAGCGGCATTGCAATTGGGATCACGAAACGACAGCCTCTTGCTTAGCCTCGACCGCGAACGAGCCGCGTTCCGTCCGCCACCACTCCACAAGTTCACGCAGTCCTTGTTCCAGCGGGACGCCGGCGCGGAACCCGAGCAATCGTTCAGCTTTCGTCGTTGACGCCAGTCGGCGGGGTACCGGGTTGACGGAGCGCTCCGCCGCAAACTCCGGAGTTAGCTGTCCCTGACCCATTACGGACGCCAGCGCCGCAGCAAGTTGAGCGAGAGTTGTTTCAGTACCGCTCGCCACGTTAAATACTTGATCGCTGGCCTTCGCCTTGGCTCCGAGGATATTTGCGCGGGCAACATCCCGAACATGGACGAAGTCCATCGTCTGCTGGCCGTCGCCGAAGATAACCGCCGGCTGCCCCGATTCCAGGCGCTCCATCCACCGGATCAGCACTTCAGTGTAGCGTCCATAGATATCCATGCGATCTCCGTAAACGTTGAAATATCTGAAGGCAACGTAATCGAGCCCGTGCATATCATTGAACGTGCGAAGCAGGCCTTCGTTGAAAGCCTTCGCGGCGCCGTAAAGTGTCCGGTTGTCATAGGGATTCTGCCGCTCTGTCGTCGGAAACTCCTCGGCCATTCCGTAGACCGATGCTGATGATGCTGCGATTACTTTCTCGACATCGTGCTGAACGCAGAGTTCAAGCAAATCGAACGTCGCCTGCACCATGACTTCCATCGCCAGACGCGGCTCTGCCGCACAGTGGGTAATGCGCAATGCAGCCTGGTGAAAGACGATGTCGGCTGCCTTTACAAGCGGTGCTACTAACTTGCGGTCGCGGATATCACCGTGCACCAGACGAACGGGTCCTCGCGCTGATGCGGGCTTGAGGTTTTCGGGCCGCCCGCGGACCATGTTGTCGAGAGCAACGATTTCGATACAGCCCTCGTCACACAGCAAATCTATGATGTGGGAGCCGATAAATCCGGCTCCGCCAGTCACCAAAACGCGCTTCCCCTCTAATTGAGCCAAAATTCTCTCCTCTTCGCCTGTCCCATCGACAAGTAGTTATTGAGACAAAAATACGAGATCGCCCTACGCGGCTTCAGCGAGAAAGACCTCTTCCAACTCCATGACCACTTTGGAAACCTGCTCCGGCCGAAGCTCGGCATAGATCGGAACCGAGAGGAATTGGTTGGCCAATAGCTCAGTGATGGGGAAATCCCCTTCGCCATATCCGAGACCTGCATAAGCCTTTTGACGATGAACCGGCACGGGATAATGGATGCCGGTGCCGATGCCGGAAGCCCCCAAGGCTTTCTGCGCCCCATCGCGCTGCGCAAGGCCCACGGCATAAACATGATAAACATGCCGGCTATGCGGCGGCGGTGCTGGCCGTTTGCATCGATGTTTCTCGAGCAGGTGATCATAGTATGAAGCGATTGATCTGCGCGCTTCGGTCCACGCTTCGATGTAGTTCAACTTGACGTTCAATACGGCGCCTTGAATTCCATCCATGCGATAATTGTAGCCGTGCACTACGTGATTGTACTTGGACTCCTGCCCCCAGTCCCGCAGCAAGGAAATGCGTTGTGCGAATTCAGAATGATTGCTGACGACCGCTCCGCCCTCGCCACATGCACCCAAGTTCTTGCCGGGATAAAAACTGAAGCAACCGAGATCGCCGATCGATCCCGCGCGGCGGCCCTTGTATTCAGCACCGTGCGCCTGCGCCGCATCCTCGATGACGACCAGGTCGTGGCGGCGGGCAATTTCCATAATGGCGTCCATTTCGGCCATCAGGCCGTGCAGATGGACCGGCAGAATTGCCCTGGTTCGGGGAGTTATCGCGGCCTCAATCAAGCTCGGATTCATTGTCCATGTGACGGGATCAACGTCCACGAACACCGGCCTTGCGCCGCAGTAGAGAATGGCGGCAGTCGTCGCGACAAATGTCATCGAGACCGTTATCACCTCGTCACCGGGCCCAATTCCGGCCGCGAGAAGCGCCAAATGCAGCGCCGATGTCCCGCTATTGACCGCAACGCAATGCTTCACATTGCAATATGCGGCAAAACGCTCTTCAAATGCGGCAACTTCCGGTCCCAGCACGAATTGCGCACTGCCGACGGCGCGCACGACTGTGGCGTCGATCTCCGCCTTTATCTCGCGATACTGCGCCTTCAAATCAAGGAAAGGTATCAAAGAGCTGGCCCCGTCCAATGCGCCACGCGCGCATCGCATGGATTAAATGCATTCATCACACTACCCCATAAACCAGACAACAGACAATTAAATAAACACTGTGGCCCAATTAAACAAACAACGCCTAGGCGAATTTGATCAATCAAAATTAAATCGTCAATTACGCGAAGCGGCCGCATCTATTTTCCGGCCTTCAGGACTTCGAGCGCCGTTTTGGCTGGCTGGCCATCGCGCGGGCCGGAACGCCGGCCACCACTGCCCGCGGAGGAACATCCCGCGTTACGACGGAACCAGCGCCGACCGTTGCCCCGTCTCCAATGCTGATGCCGCATAAAATTGTTACATTGGACCCGATCGACGCTCGATGGCCAACTCGGGTGGCTTCTACCTTCCAGTCGGCCGGCCCTTGTGGTCGGCCGTCCTCCGTGGTCGCCCTTGGGAATCTGTCATTCGTGAACATGACACCGTGTCCGATGAAGACTTCATCTTCGATCGTGACCCCTTCGCATATGAAGGTGTGTGACGATATCTTGCAGCGCGAACCGATCTTTGCTCCGGCCTGAATCTCGACGAACGTACCGATCCGGGTTTCATCGCCGACCACACAGCCATAGAGATTTACGAGATCTGGATGGAATATCCGGACGTCACGGCCGAGCTGAACATCTTTCGCAACAGGCATCCAACTGCTCCTTTGCAGCAAACATCTGATCTGTACTATCCGATCGAATCTCGCCTTGCGCCGACTAGTTTAAGAAGCGACATATCAAAAAGACCAGTGGCCGCCATTTGCAGCCGGAGCAAAAGTGGATGGTCAGTGACGACCATACTCAACAGCCAACATATCGCCGCGGAAATGCAGGCCAAACTCAATCCAAGGATCGGGCGCAGCAAACCATACTGCACCATTGCGGCCCAAACCATTGCTCCGGCGCAACTGAAGAGCGTAACGATTCCGCTCTTGAACGTCGCACGGACAAGATCGAGCAAAGCTATGTCGAGGTGCTTGCTGATGAAATAGATCGCCACAGCTGTTTGGAACGGCAAGGTCAGCATTGCAGAGGCCGCGACGGCCTGTACCCCGAAACAGCTAGCAATAAAAATAATGAGCAGCGATGGAGGTAGAGAAATCAGCGATGATATGAGTGCGTCGCGTACGCTGCCGACGGCAACCAGCACAGGATATGTCAGAAAGGCCGCGAACAGCGAGAGATATGCAATGCACATCATGCGCACTAACGGAACGATTTCCAGCCACGTTGGGCCGAGCCAGATCGAGATGATTGGCTTTGCCATGATTGCGAGGAAGGTAAGAAACGGCCAATGGATGGCGGTGAGAAGCGCGATCGCATCGAGATAGATGCGCTTCAGATTTCCACCGGCTTTGGTTTGAGCGAAAATGGCCGGCATGATCACGGGAGCCAAAACCTGACCGACCAGTTTATCGAAAACTTGCGTGATGCCGACGGCGCGACTGTAAAGCCCGACGGCTGCAAAATCCAAGATGCGCGCAAGAAAGATCTGCGGTGCTAAATTATAGAACACGTTGATGATGCTGACGCCACCAGAGTAGAGGCCGAACCTTATAACATCTGGGTATTCCGCCAGAGAAGGACGGAAAATTTGCTTATTTTTGAAACTGGCGATCAGCAGGACTGCGAGAATGACATTTCCAGCAACCACTCCCCAAATCGGCGCCATGAAGCTGTAGTGCAGGACAGCCAGCGCAATGGAGACAGCAAATGAGACAAAATTCGCTGCGAGATTACAAAGAGCAAGCTTGCCGAATTCCATGTCGCGGCGGAACAAAGCCGATATCACAACTGAAAACGGCGTAAGCGCAAAATTTAAGATGGAAACTGCGATACCGGCCTTTAAACCGTCTTGCCTGAAAAACCAGACAAGCGCATCGCTGCAGATGAAAAGAGCGATGCCGACTATTATCGAAATGCAAAATGTAATCGTAAATGCCGTTCTGATATTTTGTTCTGAAAGCATCTTTTTTTGAATGAGATAGTTGGCCCCGCCAAATTCTTGAAATGAAGCAGTAAAGACAGCGACTACCGCGTTAATCACCGCGTAGATTCCGAATTCGCTTGGCGTCAGCAACCGCGACAGCGCTGCGATCGAGAAAAGGAAAAGCAGCAGGCTACCGTAGCGCTCGACCGCAGAGAAAAATATTGAACGGTGAATAGAGGTCATGTCAGGCAGGGACCTATTGCGCCTGGTTTTCTGCAGAAACTGCTACATCGCGACACCTAAAAATTCCGCCGACCGATGATCTGTGCAGGCACACCGGCAACCGTTGCGAAGTCAGGGACATCCTTCGTTAGAACGGCGCCGGCGCCGACGATGGCTTCGCGTCCCACAGTCACTCCGGGCAGGATAACGGAATTTACACCGATATCAGCGCCAGCGCAGATCCGAACCGGCGCAATTCTTAGATCAGACTGAATAAGCGACACGCCAGCCGGCGAGCCGGTGTGCTCGGAACCCAGCACTTTGGCCCCAGGCCCCCATCCAACACGCTCCTCAATTACGAGGTCGCGAGCATCAAAATAGCTTTGCGGGCCGATCCAGACTCCGTTTGCTATCACGCACCGACCGTCGAACCGGCCTTGAATGATTGTCTGCTCTCCTACGAACACGCCGTCTCCGATCTCGAATGTCTCGGGATGAACAACAGACACGTTCTTGCCTATATTTGCACCCGCTCCAAGCGTCTTGACGAGGGCTCGGAGGCAAACTCTCCGCATGATGACATCTATAGGGCTGGTCCCGTAGGCATGATCCGAAAAGGCCTCCAGGAGCTGGTCACGACTGAGTTGCTCCCTCAGATGCGCGGCCATATCCAGCTCGAACTGCGGATCCGGCTCCAACTTGCGCAAACCATGGACTGCCTTAACGACGCGGGCACCGCTCTTACGCGAGCGATGTATCTTGATATGAGCCGTATCGGCAATCATCACACCTTCTCCGCTATCCGATGACTTTGTTTCAACCCGATTGGCCGACCCTGTTCCCTGACTGAACGAGACGCCGCCTCCAAAATCTCAACGACCCGCAGGCCCGACACTCCGCTTGAAATAGGGAGCTTGCCGCTGCGCAGACAGTCGACAAAATCCTCTACTTCCCTTTGCAAAGCCTCCTTCGCCGGGATATGCGGCGCCCACATGTCTCCCGCTCGATATCCAATCCTGACCTGGTGTGCTTTGTCCGCTAAACCGTTCAACGTTATCCCTCTGTCGTAAACCTTGATTTTCTCGGCAGGCTCAACATCGTCGTAGACGATCATCTTCAGACTGCCGCCGATAAACGTCTGCCGGACCTTGATTGGCGAAAGCCAGTTGACGCTGACATGGGCCACACAGCTACTTTGGAAGAACAGCGTAATGTGGGCCATACTTTCAGGCGCCCCCACGACATGGCTTGAACCTGTCGCCGAGACAGCGATTGGCATTTCTTTCAGGATAAACTGGATAATCGATATGTCGTGAACCGCAAGGTCCCAGATCACGTTCACGTCAGGTTGAAAAAGACCTAAATTGGAACGAATACTGTCGTAATAATAAACCTCCCCGAGCGCTCCCTCGAGCAGAAGTTCGCGTATTTTTTGCACAGCTGGCGTATACAGGAACGTGTGGTCGACCATCAGGATCAAGCTTCGCCTGTCCGCCTCATCGATGAGACGGCGCACCTGATCGGACGTAAGCGCCAGCGGTTTCTCAACGAACACGTGCCTTCCCGCTTTGAGTGCGGAGAGCGCCAGGTCGTAGTGAGTATGAACAGGTGTGGCGATCGCCACCGCATCGATCCTGGGATCTTGAAGAAGGTCGCGAAAATCCGTTGTCGTTACGATATCAGAATGGAAGCGCCTAACGGCGGCCAGCTTGGCCGGATCCAGATCGCTAACACCGATCACGCGCCAAGACTCGCTGCCCGCAAAATTGCGGACGAGGTTCGGACCCCAGTAGCCGTACCCCACCACTCCAACGCCTACCATTCCATTCGACATCTCAAACACCATACCGTTAAATTAAATATGAAGGAGCCTTTTCAGACGGATATTAAATCCGATCCATTATCCAGCTGGACCACGCGAACGATTTCCATAGGCATTTTTATTTTCTAGCTCTCAGGTTTTCTAAAGCGAAGTTTGGGCGTGGCACCGATTTGGCACCGCTCCCCGGCGGCGTGTCTCAAAACGAATTTGCTAGCTCGATCTCTGACTTGAGTGCAGCAATCCGCCGGTCGGCCTGAGCCTGGGTTTGGCTCAGATTTCTTTCGAATTGCTTCGGCTGGTAGGCTTCCTCACTCAGTCTCTTCAGCTTCATGGCAGCGTCGGCCATCGCTTGCTGACCGACACCGTTTAAATCTGTAAGGTGACTCTATGTTCTTTATTTGATCAAGGCATGGACGACAGAATTAAAGTATTCGATCAAAGCAATTAACAACAGCATTAAAATTAAAATGTTGTGTCGGACGCAAATCAGCGCGTTATGGGGCTGACATGTCGAGGGTTCCATTCGGGAACAGGTCAATCACGACTTGGGCTGCCCGGAATCTTCCGTCCAGCTGAAGGCCCTGCGCCGGGAAATGGCCAGTCTGATCGCGGAGCGGAACGCCCTAGGTGTGAAACCTGCAATAACAGCACTTGTCTGAAACGATGGTGCCCAAGGAAAGGACTGGGATGTCGTTTCAAGAAATCGCGATTTTCCCGGCATTGTCGACCCGGCAGGTTTTGTGTGCCGGAAACAAGCCATCACCCATCATACGGCCAAGTCGAGAAGCGAGCCGTGGCGCGCGGCGGTGAAAAGAAAGATGCCTTCACGCATACCCGGGTTATTTCCAAGACCGTGAATGGTCTTGCGATCGCAATCTAGTGAGATTAAATTTTAATTTGCAGCTTTATTGGAGAACGCATTTGAGCGAGGTATACTTACCATCGCCAACGCTGTCTGAACTCAATGCCAAACTGACGCAGCGTGATGACTGGGAAATCCGGAAATCGTGTCCTGCCTGCGATATGCTATCGATTCGCAGATTTGCGAGTATCCGCTATATCTCATACGAACAATGCGACAGTTGCGGCTTTGTATTTGCAAACCCTGCGCCGCCCACCGCAGTTGTATCTGACTTCTACAACAGCGATTTCTACAATAACTACCGCACTCTTGAAGAGACCAGGATCGGAGAAGAGCCGTATTTTAGCATAAGCGCTTATACCGACCCTGTCCGACTAGCCGGTTGGCTTAAATGCGATAAGTCCGCTAGCATACTTGATTTCGGATGCGGCCCTGGAAGTTTCGTGGCGCTTTTGCGTGACAAATTTGGCTTTGAAAATGTTGAGGGCCTCGAGCTTAACAAGAAGAGTGCCAGCATCGCCTTGCGCCACTACGCGCTTAAATTAGCTTCGGACATCAATGATCTCAAGCACCGACAATATGACGTAGTTCTTTTATTTGAGGTAATCGAGCACATCACTAAGCCTGACGAAGTTCTATCGCTCTGTTCGAGTTTGTTGAGGCCGGGCGGCTTGCTTTTTATCACGACACCATCAGTGCGGAGCATCCCGGGTCGTTATTTTCCCTCACATTGCAACCATTTCACGGGGCCAAGCCACGTCAGTCTGTTCACAGAGACGGCTCTAGCGCGTTTGCTGGCCCGCTTTAGTTTTGATATCGAAAGACTGGAGATCGACCGCAACAGGTCAATTTTTGGCAACTTCGTAGCCAAGCCGGTTTACAATCTCGATTTTGCAAGCCCTCGGTCGCGCACTGATGTCAATGACTCGCTCTTCTCGCCTAATCGTTTCGGCCGGTTGCTCGGACTTAAACCATCCCGATCAATGGGACCGATATTTAACAGGCTTCAACGATTGGACCGATTGATGGCGCGCGCTTTTATGATAGTCACCGGCCGCTCCTTCAGCGACCACCTCTATGTTCTCGCGAAGAAAAATTCGTGATGAGGTGAACGTTCACCTAAGTTCCTGCCAGGCTGAAACTCGCGGAATTCTCGATCGATAATGGTGATCTTGGTAGTCGCCCCATGAGCGCAACAACGTCATAGCTCCCCCAGCATCCTGGCAACAGCGATCGTTTCTATTTTGGGGGCTGCTAACCTTCAATTGCTCTGCGCGTTCGATTTCACGCCGATGACTGATCTACGGGAACACCGATTCACTCGGTCGGACATCTTTCTAATCTCAGCGGTTGTCCGCCCTGCGATCTTGCCGGCCTGCCAAACGCCGTAGCCTGAAATCCAGCTATTGCCGGAAGTGAAGAGTACCTTTCGAACATACCGGTGTTGGCGTAGACCCGGTTCGGATGGAACCGCAAGCCTCGCGGTCTCAATTGGTATCTCTGGCTGCAGGTGATCCGGCCCTAACGCGCGGTGCGATTCTGACCCTCAACGAGAGCGACGTTGCGGTTCTAAGCCGAATTGGTATCCTGCAGCAAGAAGCAGCACATTCGAGAGCAGTCGATCGGGGACATTATCGATCATGGCTATCGCAGACGATCTGATCTACGATGTTGGGCTGCACGACGGCGGCGATGCCGCGCACTACTTGCAGTGCGGTTTTCGCGTTTTGGCGATAGATGCCAATCCAGTTATGGTCGAAGCGGCCAAGAAGAATTTCAGCGAGGCTCTCTCGTCCGGTCGGCTAATGCTCCTTAACAAGGCTATCTTCGACAAAGCAGAAAATCGCACATTTTGGATCAGCGATCATTCGGAGTGGTCTTCGTTTGATCAATCGGTCGCAAAACGTAAAGGCACGCACGCGGAGCCGATTTCCGTGCAATGTGAGTTATTTTCGGAAGTCCTGCAGACTTATGGTGTACCCTACTATCTAAAGATCGACATTGAAGGCAGTGACGATTTTTGCATCGCGGGCCTCGCTGATGTCAAAGACCGCCCGCGTTACATATCTTGGGAATCGACATACCCCCGCGGTGTCGATCAGCTTCGCGCTCTACGAGATCTCGGCTACACTCGCTTCAAGATCATCCGTCAAACGGATTTCTTGCCTGTTCTGGGGCCTCCTTATTCGAGACCAGAGCTTCTCAATTCCCTTTATTTTCGAGGTAAGAAAAAGCTCCTGAACAAGTTAGGGCGCTGGAATCAGTTTCCGGTGGGCACCTCTGGTCCATTTGGTGATGCCACGCCCGGCGGATGGGTCGCTTGGCATGAAATGGCGAGACGCTGGCGAGACTATTGCGAACTCTGGATGCGGGACGATGTTGACCCGCTTGGGGTTTGGTTCGACTTCCACGCTGTTCGCTAAGCGCGGACAGTGAAGCGGACGAACGCCGGATCGTTGAGGAGGCGGTGCAGCCTGGCGCCAGCCTATCGGAGGTGGCGCGCCGCTATGGGATAGCGGCGCGTGTCCTGTTCCGTTGGAAGCAGGACCTGACGCAGGGGGCACTGCTGTTCGTGGCGGTGGAGATTACGGATGCGACCCCTGTGCCTGTAGTAAATCAAATCCGGACATATTGGTGATGTAGCCCGCCGAGAATTGGGCCGCAAAGACTTTGTCCAGCCCGCTCGACGGCGCGCGAAACCGGCGCATCCTTCTCCAGGGATAGATGCGTCCGTACTCCGTACCCCGTTGTGATATTTCATGTATGACAGCAGTAGGTGACGGAGGTGTCGCTCGCCGAGCACAACAACGTGGTCAAGGCACTCCCGTCGGATCGAGCCGATCAGCCGTTCGGCATATCCGTTTTGCCATGGGGGGCGTGGCGATGTCGGCCGGTCGCGAATGCTCATTGATCGAAGTCTTCGGATGAAGTCTTCGCCATAGGCCCCATCCCGGTCACGGATCAGATAGCGGGGAGCCTGTTCCCAACCGCATGCTCCGTGACCTGATTTGCGATCCATTCTGCGGTAGGATGAGCTGTAACGCCAAACTACAAAATTTGTCGTCGGCCGTGCCCCATGATCAGCAATCCATAGAGCAGGCGAAACGAGATCGTCGGCACGACGAACATATCCATCGCAGCGATCCCATCGGCGTGATTGAGCAGGAACGTCTTCCAACCTTGCGACGGTGGTTCTCGTCTTTTGACTATATATTTGGCCACGCTCGTCTGCCCGACGTCGACTCCGAGCTTGAGCAACTCTCTGTGGATCCGCGGCGGTCCCCACAGCGGATTGGCGATGCTCATCTGGCGGATAAACTTGCATATCTCCGGCGGTACAGCTGGTCGGCCGCCAGGGCGTCTCGACTTCCAGCGCCAATACGATCTGAAGCCGGCGCGGTGCCATTTTATGACGCAGTTGACGGTCGCCAGATCATTGGGGACGGCGGTCGTAGCATTGTTGTTCACGCGTGCCGAAAAATCAAAACAATCACGATTAGCTCTACAACAATCACCAGGGCGACGAGTGTGAGCCATCGAACAGGAAAACTGTCCCGCCAACGACGCGGTGTCCTATCGCGCCAGCGACGCGGTGGGATATAGCGGGCGTTATCCATCTTAGTTTTTCTAGGCCCGCGTTCGACGCCGAAGATGTGTCACGCGCGCTTGTTTTCGAAGGACGTGCCGGAAATAGTTACGCGCGACCGTATCTACCAATGTTGAGACTAGTTCACCGGCCTCGCGGCGCTTTGCTTCGCGCACATATTCGGCCACTTCTTCATCCAATTTCAGCAAGCCCGCATCGTCACAAATTGGTGTTGCTGATTGAAGTCGTTCGCGCGCGCGCATGGATTCGTTTCGTGAGGGCATGAGAAGCCTCCCAAGATTATTTTCGATTGTTTGATCTTGAAGGTCGTTGCGACCAGTTTCCCAAGCCCGATCAATAACGGTCGTTTTTTCGGGATGCCGGTTGAAGTCCGGTTCAGAAGATCGTTTGGATAACCGATGGCGATGTGTCGGGTTCCAGACATAAACGGCGAAAACAGATTGTTCCTGTCACGGAACAACTAGTTTCCAATTTGCGTTTTATTCTCCGTCACAAAGTCGCAAAGGAGGTTCGCAAATGTCCCGCCGACCGCCCTCAACATATCTCACCGCTCATGAACTAAAACAGTTAGCGGAAATCAACGTCAATGAAGCCGCGCCGACCACGCCGGGGCCAGACCTGTTGAAGTCAGTAAACCTTCACCAGAACCTTCGCGAAGTGAAAGGCTATCTTGCATCGAAGGAACTAGAACCGCCAAAATAGGTACGTCCCGGCCTTCGCACTATGGAAAGCTAGAATCTATCGCATGAAATCGCGTAAGACCGTATGGTCGGAAGAAGAATTGAAACAACTTACTGAGTTTGTCGCGGCTGGCGGCACACCGCTCCGCGCATCGGTTAGATTCAAGCGCACTATTGCGGGTTGTCGAATTCAGGCACGCAAAATGGGCGTGCCGTTTGAGAATTCAACGATCAGGCGCAGAAACATTCTGGCAAAATGCGCGGCCGCTGAGAAAGCATTGGCACGCTAGCGAACGGCCACCCGCCCCTTGCCCGCACATTCCTTACACGGCGCGGGATAGATTTTGCGACCCGGCTTTGGTTGCGCAACTGTTGGAAATCCAGTGCCGTTGCAAGCAGGGCATTTCACTTCGTGTAACTCGTCTTCGGCCTCCAATTTCTTCATGAAATATGCCCCCAGAAAAAGGGAAGCCTACCCTTTTTCGCAGTCGCACTGCCAACGCCTTTGCCGCTCTTGGCGTCAATGCCAGCGTCTTCAATGGCGCGGGCGGATGGCTACTTCATTCTCAAGGGAGCCAAGCCGGCTGAAATGCCGGTGGTGCAACCAATCAAGCTCGATCTGGTAATAAATCTCAAGACCGCGAAAGCCCTCGGCCTCAATGTCCGCCTGCCTTGCTCGCGCACGTCGACGAGATGATCGAATGAAAGCGGCGACTTCCCCTCGCTTCCACGACCGTCTAAGCGAACGCGCGGGCCCAATACGCCGCTGGTATACCGCGCGCTCTATGGCGCCTACTCAGGCGCCAATCAGGTCTCGTGATGCTCGTACTGGTCACGGACTATCTGGTCTGCGATCCTGCTTTTGCGCCTGTCCCGGTAGTGGTAGTTTAGGGAGCCGTAGATAAGTGCCGCAAGAAGAATAAGGGCACCGATGAAATAAACGATTTCCATGGCGTTCTCCTTTGCCAAGAAACGCTGCGGCTCGGTGGATGTTCCTAAGCCTGTTCCCCGATTGGGACGACCTTACTTCGGGATTCCCTATACTTCGTGATCGCCTTATTCGCCAGGAACATCCTGTTCCGCTGGCCATGGCGGATCATTCGCTCGATCGTATCGGTAAGGAACCGTGCGGCGTCTCCACTGCGGAGTTCGCCCGATCGCTCCAGATACACCCACGCACCAGCACCGCCCCGCCTTGCGACCTTCCTTCTCGACGAGCTTTTTGACCTCGTTCGCCTCTTCGGTCTCGTTGAGAAACGCGATGAGGACGTCGGCACCTTCGCGAGCGCACGCAATCGCGACAGCTCGCCCGACGCCGCCGTCGCCGCCCGTGATCACCGCCTCCAGCCCGTTAGGACGGCCGCAGCTCTTATAGGTATTTTCGCCTTGATCCGGGCGGGGTTGCATCGCGGCAGTCGATCCTGGCATCGGTTGCTTCTGCGCAGGGAATGGCGGCTTGGGGTAATCGGGCTCATCGCGGTCTCCGGATTGTCGGTCCTACCCAATGGCCAAGAGCACACTCAGTTACTCGGCTGGTTCTGCCAGGTTCACGAAAATACCTAGGATCTCTGCCCCGCCGTCTCCGGCGCGGACGACGTCGCCCAACCGGAAATCCCGCGTCTCCTTGATGCGGTCGATGTGCAGGTCAGGTCCGGCACGTAGATGTCTCGCGGCTTCGGACCCTTTGCCGGCAAGCTGCACGGGTCGATGCCGGGACTTCCGTGATGGAATTCGTCGCCGGGCCCGTGCGGCAGTGGGAAACCACCGTCGCGGTCACCGACGCAGGCGGGTCTTGTCGCGGTTAGTGGAACCTCCGGAGCGCACCTTTGTTTTCGTAAGTCCTTAAGTAGCGCTGAAGACGCCTACTCGTCGAAGGACGGAAACCAAGGAGAGAGGCACAATGATTACAAAACAAGTTATCCTCGGAGGCTTTGCTGCAATCGTTTTGGGCGTTGGTGCCGTACACGCTGGTCCCTGCAGTACCGGCGGCAAGGACGCTGGCTCTGGGCCCACGCCCGGCTATACCGGTCAAACGACGGGCACTGCCTCGGCAAAAACCGATCAGCATCCGCCGACCGAAACGATGAACCGCGTCGCAGGAGAAAAAGCCACATCATCGCAGGATGCTCAGAGGCAGCAGCAGGGCCAGCCCACTGCCGCCCAGCAGGCCCAGGGCGCCAAGCCTTCGACCCAGACGGCAGATCAAGGTTGCTGAACGCACAAGTAAGCCGTCGGCGCAAGTCGACGGCTTTCCCCGTTCCGTTGACGCAGAGGTCATTACCGCGGCATTGCGATGCACTCGCCACGTTTGATTTCCCTGAAATTGGGAACCCGCCTGAAAGATCCACGTTTGCTCCAAAACGGAGAGAAAAATGGGATTGGCAGCTTACGCGATCGTCGGCAGCGGGGGTGAATGGCGGATACGGCACGATGGTAAGGACGAGAACGTCTACCAGACAAAGGAGTCGGCATTCGAGGCAGCGGTAACAGCAGCGTCCTTGGCCCTCAGACAAGGTCACGAAGTTCAGATCAGCGCACCCGGGAGCGATACAGCAACGGGGGCCGCGAACGCGGGCTAGTACCCGGAATCAGAGCTGAGTGATACGGCGGCCTTTGAAACGGCGTTGACGGACCTTTTTCTTGGTCCAGACGAAGGGCTCGGCTTTGTCGTTGTACGCGTTGACGTAGGCATCGATGTGTTC
>Ga0185299_10003474_pt1 | contig 20828 bp, 36 predicted proteins | sample PaiPotPPA55metaG_FD_128002 | JGI IMG/M metagenome (GOLD analysis project Ga0185299, IMG submission 128002) | Iron sulfur acid spring bacterial and archeal communities from Banff, Canada, to study Microbial Dark Matter (Phase II) - Paint Pots PPA... ... | reverse complement strand
ACGTCGTTTATGCCCCTTGAAGTGAACACGGCAATAACAACATTCGCACTCATAGTTCCCGTTTTCATGAGAATAATCTTCAGGCCAATCGCACGATCGAATATTATCAGGTCGAGGCATTAGAAGTTCTGCTCCTCTTCAAGATTAGCTGCAACCTGTTCGTCAGATACTGGCTCGTCGATTTGTATTAGGTCTCTCTTCAACGGAATGACGCGAACTCGACCCGACGCAGTGCGCTTAACGATAGACACGACGTTCTGCTCTTGACGCGGTCCAAGCATTTGGCGTTCTTTCATTGTTTGGAAGAGTCGGCGCTGCGTAACATCGATGCCACCACGATTCGCCGCTACTTCGTAAGCTTCAGACCCGATAAGGAATACTTCGTTATGGTCAAAATCAACGAATCCAACGCACGGGCCCGTAGGATAATGGTCACCATTATCGCGTGTGCGCCAACCGAATGCTTCGAGACCTTCAGTAAAGATGTTTGTATTAGTGGCCATCAAGTGGCATCGGCCACCAGCAAAGCCTGACTGCAGCGCCTCCAGAAACTTGTTAACTGGGTCCTGCTCGCGAGATTGTGCTGTCTGCTCTGGTAAATGACCAAGGAGCGCGTGAACGCTACGATTAAAAATGGAATCTGCCTCTGCTTGCGAGTATGCTTCAATGTCGACAGCGAACCGCAAAATGTTCTTTAGGCCAACCAAAAGAATACCAAAGATAGTTCGCGAACGAAGATGAGCATCAGTTCCATGGAACTGGGTACGCAGAATTTCAACGTCGGCATCGACTGTAGCTTGAATAGTTTCAGTTTGACGAGCTATCCACTGAATATAACCAGACATCGCTCGAGCGTAAACCCCTTCGTCTCTTCGTTGCTGCGCTCGAGTCAATTCCTCGAGGTTAAAATCACCTGGCTTTAATGAGACAGATGCGATGCGAGCTCTGAGAGACTCGCCGTTAGGCAAATCTTCGCCGGTGCAGATGACTACGCCTCGAGGAATGTACGTTGCCTTAGAAGTAGCGTCAGGATTAAGACGGCCGCGTCCCGCACGATTACCGATGCTACGAATGAATCGCTCCGCCGTGCTCTGCATCTTCTGCATTTCGTAACGATTACCAGCTGGCTTATAATCGTCGACCACAAAGACTGCGTCTTTAGTTTGCGATGCCTGATGTTCGAGAGAGTTACCGGTTGAAATCCACGCACCTGGAAGCGAACTTGCGTTGAACTCCTTACCGTAATGTCCCTGCATCAGGGCAGCAGATTCGGTCTTTAACGAACCGGTCTGACCCTCGATGAAAACGGCGAAGTTAGTATCGACCCACTCGCCCAAAGGCGCAAGGTATGTTGCTCCAAGGAGAGCGGAGTAGGTTGCCAAGGGTCCCAAGTCAAGTAGTCCGATAGATTGGCGCACATCTTCAACCAACGAGGAACTATGCGCTTGGTCTTCAAGGCTGTAGTTGCGCAAATGAGGTATATGTTCAACGATAATACTACCGTCGAGACCATCGCCATGTAGTCCTCCGCTAGCTGTGAGGTAATAATGGTGTTGTCCAATTTTTCGCCAACCGACATGGGCATAGTGTACTTCTTCATCGATAACACCTACTTCCTTGATAGTCAAATCCCAGATTCCTACACGCAGCTTGTCCTTAGATGTACCAGACTCAACGAATGCCTTACCTGCCCACTTGTCCTCAACCCAAGACATGGACGCAAAGTCTGTGGTTGGAATGCGAATGTCAGGCAACGTACCTAGTGCCGTTGACCCGCCAATGAGAACTTCACGGTTTATCATCACGCCGTCGTCAACAACGACAAGCTTCTTAACGCGAGCGTCGAAGTTGCAAAGGCGAGTAGCTGTGCGCGAACCATCACTGTTCTGGTCCATCTCACAAATAACACCGCCATGAGTTTGATAAACAACTTTATCTTCGATAATGAGGTCGGGTTGACGGTCCGTATCTGTAGAAAGAGCGGACAAGCCTTCGATTGTTCCGCCAGCAACGAGGTAGTCGTCGAGGCCAACTTTCGCGCCATTGTCACCCGGGACGAAGCGGACGACATGAACGCGAGCCCTTTTGCCATTGAGAAAGTTTGAAAATGCGAGCAATGCTTGACGGACTTGAATCTTCTGCACGACGTCAGAGTCGAATACGATGTAAACGTCGCGGTTGGCGAGGTTAATGTCCTGCCACTCAGCGAGTGCAGTTAATCCGCCATATAGGTTCGTGCCACGGAATCCGTAGACACCCATGAGCGCGACGCAACAAGCTCCACGCGATGTTGCTGAGTCGGCCTTGAGCACGCCTTCTGTAATGTACAGAGGCTCAAGTCCCTTGACTCGTTCAACCAATGATGGGTGAACGTCTAAATGGAGCGATTCTCCAGGAGGGAACTCATACTTAACGACTTTGCCATCACGAACACGCGGATTGTCTGGGCGAAGTTGAGGAACAGAAGACCTACCATTTGGTGTCCAAATGGGTATTTCGAGCGCAGGCATGAATCGAACAAGTGAGCCCCAACCATTTTCACGGTAGTTGAGACCGTCTTCGTCCTTGGTCACCGTGCGGTATCCGCGACCAGCAGCAACTTCTACAGAAATGCCAGACTGGCGGAATAGTTTGTCTTGGTGTGCGGGTGACAAGTCGAACAGAACCGTCGGTTCCATCACAATTATAGTTTCGTCCTTATTCTGCCGGGTGTACGGCATTAGCTAGATTATGATACAATATTTTCATGGAAGAGTACACAGTTGAACTTGAAACTTTGCGTCGCTTAGTTGAAGGTTTACTCAAATGCCTGGAACTCACTCCACATCAGCGCAAACTTGCGAGAGAATATCTTGATGCTTGCGATGAGGTGAACATAAGGCTTCCACGCGAGACATGATTTTCCCTTCTACCCATTCTTTCGGTATTTACTAAATGACAACTTATCCTCGCGGTAACGCCTTTCGTAGTGTATTACTGCAGGTCATTCAAAAAGCGGCTGATGACAAAGAAATTGCAGCGGTGGAGACCAAGGGTCTTGAAGACACGCCTCGCTGCCAGCACATAGTAGAACTCGGGAAATACTGTCCCCATATAGCAATCTTCTGGGTTACACGCAGGAATGGTGAGCCTCGGTGTCTCCTGCATGTCCTTGACGTCCTGCGACAACAAGCGGTGCGACGCCGTAAACTTGCGAGAAAAGGTAGGTAGCTATGCAGAACTATCCTCCTGTGGAACTTGAAAACTTGTTCAGACAAACTATTAGTCTAGCAGTTGCAGTGCGCGAAAGAATAATTCAGCAGCAACCTTCAAGAGCCCGTGACCTCGCAGTTGGCATCATCACCGAAGCATTCAATTTAGATTGGCGGGTTGTTTACAACCCTAACATCAATCACACGCCTCGCTCTCTATGCGGCTCTATATTCCTAGCTGTAGTCAGTGGACTACCTGAATCTGAGACCCTTATGGCTTCAACTGAAATCATAACCGACACTATGGAAAACATTATCAAAAGCGGTAAGACAGAAGAGCCAATTCATCCAGTACTCCTGGCATACGAGAAGAGCTGGGGAAAAGGTCAGCAACCTAAACTTTGACCGAAGCTCGCGCCAAGGCTCTAGAGGTGCGACAGCGCCTTAAGAAACTAATTCACGATATGACTTATGACGAGCTGCTAGACTCTCTTCGTGGTCTCATTCCTCGTAAAAATTCGCAGCAACCTATGAAGAAGGTTGCTAAAGTAGCGTTAGATAAGCTTTCACCAAACTCAGTCAGGGCAAGAATTGCAGGATACCTTCGTCCAGTTATTCAAGAACATGGGCTTGATGCTGTTGCGACGCCAGCTGGTGGATTGAAATCCGGACCACTTCGCGATGCTTACATTGCTTGGTACCTGGTGGCCCGTAAAGCAGAATTGAATCGAGATGGGAAACGAATGGACGACGATAAGATAAAGTCGCTTGGAATTATTCAAGCACGAGAAACAATAAGGTCTGGTCACATAGTATGAACGAATTTATGACAACCTTGATTACACTGTGCGGATTTATTGGCATGTGGATGACGGGCAAATACAACGCGGTTGGATGGCTTGTCGCTTTGCTATCGCAGATTTTGTGGGTTGTGTACGCATTCTATTCACATGACTACGCTTTGTTAGTCCCTGCGGTAGCGTATTCTGCGGTCTACATATATTGCTACCGCCAGTGGACGAAATGTGGCGGGCCGTCTAGGAATTGAACCCAGCACGACAAGCTTTGGAGGCTCGTCTGCGCTCAGCGCCCAGCCCGCATTGACACCGGGATTCGAACCCGGATGACCGCCTTGAAAGGGCAGGATGTTTCCATTACATCATGTCAACGTATTAGCGTCGGGATTTGAACCCGAATTTCGCAGTCTGAGAGGCTGCTGTGTTACCGTTACACTACGCCAACAAATCTGTACTAGGAGCTGGATTCGAACCAACATCGACCAGGATATAAGCCTGGAGCACTGACCGTTGTGCTATCCTAGTGTACTGAAGGATGGATTCGAACCATCAATCCCACGCTTATCAGGCGTGTGCCGTAACCATTTAGCTACTCCAGTATAATGTGCTCACAGTAGGAGTCGAACCTACAACCATCCGGTTAAGAGCCGGCTGCGCTGCCATTGCGCCACGCGAGCATGGTACCTGCAGCGGGACTTGAACCCGCAACCATCCGGTTAAAAGCCGGTTGCGCTGCCATTGCGCCACACAGGTATGGTACTCGGAAGAGGAGTCGAACCTCCGCTAACCTGTTTGTAGGACAGGCGCTTTAGCCACTAAGCTACCCGAGTATGCATCGTCGGCAGGAGTCGAACCCGCATCGTTCCGCTTAGAAGGCGGAGGCACATCCGTTATACCACGACGATATTTGGCACTGGGTCATGGATTCGAACCACGATAGGTGGATTCAAAGTCCACCGTCCTGCCAGTTAGACGAACCCAGTACATTGGCACTCCATCAGGGATTCGAACCCCGATTTACTGATTCAGAGTCAGCCGTCCTGCCAGTTAGACGAACGGAGTACATGGTGCGCAAGAGTGGATTTGAACCACTACTGAGCGGGTTTTGAAGCCGCTGCCTCTGCCGTTGGGCTACAAGCGCATTGGCGGATGATTGAGGAATCGAACCCCGAACCTTTCAGTCCCCACGGTTTTCAAGACCGTTCGCCGACCATTCAGCGGCATCATCCAAACTTGGCGGATGTTGGAGGATTCGAACCTCCGTAGGCACTTTACTACCTAAGTCGCTTAGCGGGCGACCACCTTCAACCTCTCAGACAAACATCCGTGGTGTAGAGAGTTGGATTCGAACCAACGAGACGCCTTGCGACGTATCCGGGTTACAGCCGGATGCCTTCAGCCACTTGGACTACCTCTACATGGAAACTCCTGCGGGAATCGAACCCGCTCTTGGCGGTTTTGCAGACCGCCGCCTTCCCACTTGGCGAAGGAGTTATGGCACGCTCGACAGGAATCGAACCCGCATACAACCGGTTCGTAGCCGGAGGCACATCCGTTATACCACGAGCGTACATTGGGGTAAAGTCGGGAATCGAACCCTAGCCAACAGGTTCACAGCCTGCCGTGCTGCCACTACACTATCTCTACCATGGTTGCAGAGAGAGGACTCGAACCTCAACCCGGCGGCTTATGAGACCGCGGTCTTGCCTTAAGACCCTGCATCACAGGAGCTCGCGGCTCCTGGCTTCCGTACAGTCGCGAGCCGAACGGAAACATTTTCTAAACTTGGAGCACACTACGGGATTCGAACCCGTTCGTTCTGCTTGGAAGGCAGACATGCTTGTCCGTTAAACATCAAGCGTGCGGAGCCCCAGTCCGGATTCGAACCGGCCTCATCAGTTTACAAGACTGACGCTCTTCCTACTGAGCTATAAGGGCATGGCTGTCTCGGAAGGACTCGAACCCTCATAAGTCGGTTAACAGCCGACCGTAATGCCCTTATACTACAAGACAACATTGGTGGAGACTTAGGGAATCGAACCCTAATACACTGCTTGCAAGGCAGTGGTCCTGCCGTTGAACGAAATCCCCATGGCGATTCTGGCGGGAATCGAACCCGCGCTTTACCCTGGACAGGGGCATGCACTTCCATTATGCAACAGAACCATTTGGTACCCGACACAGGACTCGAACCTGTAACGCTTGGTTTCTAAGACCAACGCCTCTTCCAATTGGGCTACTCGGGCATATTGGTGTCGCGACTTGGAATCGAACCAAGACCCTCGGCTTTTCAGACCGATGCTCTACCTTTGAGCTGTCCCGACAAAAACTCGGCATTGCACGCAAGGCCGAGGATGTTATGGTTGGAAAGACAGGAGTCGAACCCGCAATACATGGTCCCAAACCACGCGTGTTGCCGCTACACTACTTCCCACCGAACCGGACATAGTTGAGCCACGGAGACATTTCTGTTCGGTGGCTCTATGGAAGTCCTACACTAGGACCGATTCTACCCTTTTGCGTTGGTAAAGTAAACCCCTCTCTTTTCGACGACAATACAGCGGATGTTTGGGCTGGCCTGACCGTAGAACCTCGAGGCAGTATAAGTCCATGCGTTCCGTTACTGTCCTAATGGTACTAGCCACCTGTATCCCGAAGTCAATCTTCATCTGCTTTCTGAACTTCCCAACAGGGTTTCCCCAAGCGGCTACAACCATGTCAACTTCATCTAAAACTCGGTGCATAATTGAGTCGTTGTGCATGCCTACTGAGGATACGGGCTCGAGGTCCTTTGGATTTGTGGCTCGCTGAGCAAACAAATTCACGACCCGAATGCGGTTGAAGTCCCACGCTCGAGCCTGTCCTACGCAGCGCCGTATTGTCGGGTCATCAACCGTATCATCCGCGGTAGATGGATTTAGCATGATGTAGAGCAGTGTTCGTTCCTTCGAGAATGCAAGCGGAACATCTGGCAGTGTTCGAGTTAATAGATACCGATAGCTGCCTTGTTCGAAGTAATCAGGCAGGGACATTGCGTTTTCTCCATATCTTCGCGTACTCTTCAATGGTCCTGCCATCGCAGGCGTATCGAATTGCCATATCGACCCATTCATCGACCTTGGCTGGGTCAAGTCTACGCTTCTCGTAGTATGACATAAACTCATCGCGGCCCCAAGGAACAGTGAAGTACTCAAGCTTTGGCGCTCTGAAGTTATTCAGAAACGTTACAAACGCAGCTTCTTTGACGCTTAACCCGTCGGTAGTAACTTTTCGAGCCATGCCATAATTCCCTTCTTAGACTTGAACTCATAGACGACTTGTGTGAAGTCACCTGATTGTCGACGCCCAAGTCGCCGACCAGTAACCACCATTCCAACCCGTTCACAGATTCGGATGGAACCAGCGTTATCCTCAGCCACGTATGCCTTTGTGCGGCAGAGGCGCAGCTTCTTGGCAAGCAGAGACGAGCCTATTCCCCAACCACGGAAGTCGCGGTCAATGACTGTGATAGAGTGTCCTGGCTCCATTAGTGCTGAGGCGCTGAAGCCAATGAGTCGTCCTTGATAGAAGGCGCGAACCACTACACCCGAACCATCGGGATTCTTGTAGAAATCCACTGTCGACTGTGGGATTCGCTTATCGCCGTTTAGTTTGATAAGCTCTAGCACATCCTCTTGCTTATCGCCGAAGCCGAAGTAGTCAATGCCGAATGCTCTAGTCTCCATATACGATTCTCGCTTCTACCGGCACAATGGCCGATGTTTTAGTAGGACGATTTCCTCGTTTGAATCTATTACGTCGACCCGCGGAACGCAACGCCACGAGCGGAAGCTGCGTTGGTGAGACCATATTCGTCTCTGTGGCTGCCTGCATACGAAGCCGAAAGACTTCATCGCGAGCGTTCTTGATGGTTTCGATGTAGCGTTCGTATCCGTCAACTTGACTATGGTTTGCAACGATAGTCTTATGGACAAAGTCCTGTTCGATGTTCGTAAGCCCGTCGTACCATGGACCTGAGTCTGGTGTCCAATCGTCTATCAGATGTGGCACATCTGTGTTGAGCGGCGTTAAGTTGTTGAAGTAGCGTAGATTGTTATTGATTTGCTTCTGCCACCGTGGTTTGACTTGCGCGCGACACTGTAGAGCCGACATATTCGAGTGCCAGCATCCGTTGACCCACCGGCCAAGGCCTTCGTTGACAATCACAGTTTTGCCCGCGGTCACGATGACGAACTTGTGAGACCCACCGGCAAACTCCTGCAAGTACTTGTAGAACTCCGGATTTTCCAAAAGGTCTGGATATTTCTCCACAGGCTTCTGAATCAATCGTGCAAAATGCCACGTGTCATTGAAGTCCGGGTTATGCCGGTTGACGTTCAGCATACCGCCGTTATGAAACAAGTAGGTAGTCGAAGCGTCGTCCACCGCAAATGGGTGGATGTTGCGTTCGTCGAGGATACCACAGGTTCCTATACGGCAGTGGATGACTTGCTCATATTGCTTATACTTCGCATAAGCTTCGCATAGTTTGGTGCCAGACCAGCCTTTGGTCACAACCATTCCTTCAGGAGTCTTCGCAAGCACACCCCAGCCATGCGGATTAGCCTTGTTGGCTTGCCGCAAAGTCTTGAACTCGACTTGCTTGTCGACTGGTTTAACAATAATAACGCACATAGTTTCCTTTCTTACCTAGCGCAACGCAAGCGCTCAATTGCTCGACGGCTGAGTTCGTCACCCGTCAAGACATTGCCACGAGCCGTGACAAATCTGTTGTTGCATAGTTGCCGGTACCACTCGAGGTATTCGCGACGTCGTCTATATCCTACCGGCATTCCATGCTCAGCAACGTATGCTCGAATCTCTGTAGTATGTGGGCGCGAGCCTCCGCCAAGTGCTACTCCGAAGTCCACTATACCAGGCATTCGTCGCGCCGCCGGAACCGTGGCTCGACGATACCTTGGATGCTGACTTGTTGCAACCATACTCGCTGCTATTGACCTGTCTAAGTTCATAGCTGCTTCAGTTGCCAGTCGTTCTGTGTTAAAACGTAATGCTGCTGCTACTTCAGCGTCGTGTCCTTCAAGTCCTGCTGGAGTGATTCTCATAGTACGCTGACCGCGTGGCAGTCCAGATACGTCGGTTCGTGGTCTGCGTGGACGACCTGATGCTGTCACTGGAAACTCATAGAACTCGCCGAAGCGGTCTCGATAACCGAAGCGCTCAGAGAGACTAGGATACGCCATCCGATTACTAGTCACGAAATCGATGAACTTGTGCGGTATCACTAAATCTTTGAGTGGACTCACCATAGGCTTGCAGTATGTCAGCATCGCCTCGCAGAACTCAATGTTCGACTTAGCATATAATGGGTCATTCGTAGATGCAAACATTCTGACTTCAATTGTGTCGCGCCGTTCTGTGTTCAGCGCTTGATACTTTCCATGATTTTGTATCCGTCCTCGATAATCAAGGCCAGTTATGCGAGTCTTAACTGCCTGACGTTGGTGTGGCGTTAACTCCGTAAACCCTTGCAACCACGACCTCTTTTGACCTGCGCGGCAAAAATGATTAGTTAGTTGACGACGAGCCACTCTGCTCATGAAGTCGAACATCGGTGGACTGTGCACGAATAGCACCATACGCCCGAGCTGATTCTGAGACAAAGCACTACGTGATATATGGACATGCATTCCGCACGCACGAAGACGCTGATATTCGTCGGTACCATTCTGCAACGGTAGCAGGTCGTCTAAGAACTCGAGGGACGCTTGGAACGTAAGCGGGCGGCTGATGATTTCGATGCCGTTTGGAACAGAGCCATCGCGTTGGCATGTAAACGACCTGGATGCTCGACCATCAGTCCCGTGGAATTTTGCATAAAGCTCAGTCATAAGCGAGGCCCGATTTGTATCGGGTCCTGGATTCATTTCGAGCTCTATTCCGAAGTGGGGAATCTTTGGGTCGAGAACTTCGCCACGGCCTAAAAGATGCAGGGCATTTGAGCCATGATAGCCGTGAATTTCCAGTTGCGGCAACTTTGTGCCCCTTCCTATTTACCGTCGGGTCTGACGATTACAATTATACCAGATTAAGACTTCGCTGCAAACTGCGACATAAGTCGCACTATCGCTTTCGACGAGCCTCGTATTCCTCGTGATAGACATGAGTCGCTAAACGCTGACGCTGACGCAAGTTTCGCAACCTCGTCAGCTTATCTTGCGCTATTGCAGCGTTATGACCTAGCTGGTAAGCCATCCACGCCACTGTTACGCAGACGGAGAACCAGATTAAATCAGGGGAATAGGAGTTTATAGTCATTGAGCCAACGCTCTACCTCGAGAGCAGCGAATGCAGCGACTTCTTTGATACCTAGTTGGTCGTTACGTCGTTCGCCTTCTGATAGGAACCAACGAATCTTATCTTCAAGCCGGTGCTCAAGCTGCGTAAGGGCAGCGATGCGCTCGACACCCTTGCGAATCTGCATACGAGCTTTTGCCTCTGGGTCCATCGGAATCTCTAGCAAGAATTTGTCGACGGGTTTGTGCGTAGTAACGGCTTGATGAATATGTGGTTCTTTGCATTTACACGTAGAGTTACACTTTGTTTGTTGAATTGCGACAACTGGTGCTTCTTTACGACGTGGAGCTGCAGTTTCTGGACCATCACCCACGTATGCCGTACGCGGTGGATAGTAGCGCCAAGTTCCCTTAGCGTCTTCTTTACGGAATACGAGACCAGCGTGAGCGAGCTTCACAAGAGCAGATGACGTCGTGCCATAACCATTAGACATACGTCGCTCACCAATGAGCTTCGCAATTTGCGATGCTGTACTTCCAGGATAACCTTCAACCGCGACTCTTGCGCGTTCTTTCATAGTTGCCATGATTTTACCTCGGTGCTGTTTCAGTCACGACCACATGGTCATGGTTTAAGTTCTGCCACGGAACTCCATACTTATCCGCGGCGTAAAGCTGTGCCTTCTCTTCTGTACTATGCGGCGGACCAATATAGACCCATTCCAGCGGTCCTTTGAAATTCGGGTCGCCGATGAACTTGTCAATGCGCTCCATTACCTGCCACATCAGACGCCAACTTCATATTCTTGTATTTTAGTACGTAAAATTAAGCCATTATCCACCGCGGTCTGGCAACGTAACAAGTTACGTAAAATGTCCTCGCGTGATTGAACCATCTCCACGTGGCAGAAGTCACTCTCGTTGTTAGGGTTGAACACAGCGAGACGCATACCTAAACGGTCCTGTGGACGTCGAATGCGAATACGTGGAAATGGATTCAAGTTCAATGGCGCAGCGGGGTCAATGGTGCCGTTCGGGAAGGTTGCCCACTGCCACATGCGATTGTACGTACGGTCAGGCGAGTTGACTTCGTTGAGTTGGTCACAATTTGCAATTATCTGCTCTTCGGTCAAAAAGTCTTGAATCCGAATAACTGCAACGCGCTCGTTGCTCCAGATGTTGTAGACATTGACGTCTCGAGTTGGGTCACTTGTAATGAACCTAAGGTTGCGATACGCATGCGTCAAGTTATCATGAATAGTGCGTTCGTGAATTTCGCCTTGGCGATACACATGTTCGTTCGGTGACGGTGTCGCGTGGGGTATGTGTTGCAACGCGCCTTCGCGATATGACTGTCGTATTATAGCAGGTTCAAGACCCTGATTCCAATATTGCACACAAGCGGCGAGACAGTTATACAGCGCTTCAGACTCTGTTTGGAAGCGGCGTAACACCTCAAGCACAGCTTGCTGCATATTATGTTGAACAAGTTGGCAAAGTTCGTCGTATGGCAGCAGTCCACTATCCGCGAATCCAATACTTCGCGCATTGATGACGAAGCTTGATTGAATAATTTCTTGGCGGCACACGCTCATAAGACAATACTGGATTACGTCGCCTGTCTCACGAACATGTTCCCATCGGAAGCCAAATGGTAAAGGTGGTTTCGGTGGACCATTACGAGCAAGGCTCGGTGCCAAGACTATTTTAAGAGTCTCGTCAAGCTCCCCGAAGCCGGTCTCAAATGGTGCTTGCATTAGTCTGAATACGCAAAATAGCCAGCGGACTCAGTAGCTAGCCAATCAGCTACAATGCGACGCTCGGGACGAATTGGGTCCTCTTCAGTGTGATGATACGTGAAAGCTTCTTCCGGCGGAATTATTTCCCAGGAATCGTTAGGCACATCAGCGACGAACTCAGCCAACGGGATACCAAAAAAGTCAGCCGCAATCTGAACCGCTTGAGACAACGTCTCAGCAATCACATAATCGCGGCCGTTCGTATAGAGGTTCATTACTCTCCGTCTGGTGTTTCCGTTGGGCATGGGGTCGGCGTAGGCTTCGGTGAATGACTCGGCTTTGGCGTGGGTTCCGGTTCATCTGTAGGCGTAGCAGTTGGCGTGGCTGTAGCGACTGGTTTGTGCGTAGGAACTGGGACCAGTAGAACTGAGTTTGTGTTTGGATACGTACTATTGGTCGTACACGCAGTCAAAGCCAATACAGCAATTGCCGCAAGAACAAGTAGGTTATTCTTCACTATTGTTTCTCCTTTCTTATATTTTAGCAGGCGCGCAGAACTCGGAATCGTTGTGATACTTTCCACACGTCTCACATCTGAGGTTGAAGAGCGAGCTGATTACATGAGCAGCTTCAGCCAGCGTCTTAACTCTGAATGAGGAGCACTCACGAAGCATTGCATGTTCGTGAATGTTGCCTTCCTCCTCCATCACCAAGATGATAGGGATACGTCGTGAGTCGCACCAGCCAACCTCAATCATTGTACCAATTGAGACTCGACCAGCGCCGAGAAGATTGATGACCACGGCGTCACACGACATGCAGTCCCAACGGTCACGAGTTGTGATGCCGCGCTGAGTCGACATAATTTGGTCGTAGTGGTCTTTGATTTCCGTTTCACCGGCGAGGTATGTCTTAGAGCGCAACGGTGACATGATAACTACGTCATTGAATGGAAGTAGCTTCTGTAACTCTGTGCGCCACGACGTCGACACGCCATAGCTGATACCCGTAATAGGGCCAGCTGCGTAAACGGTTTTCACTTGTTACCCTTACGATTCGTGAGACTAAGCACCGCACCAACGAGTCCAGTTCCGAGAGCGAATCCAATCCCGAAGCCAAAGCCGATGATTACGTATTGAATGATTGTTGCTAACATGATTTTTATCCTTTCGCGTATTGGTCAAACGATACTACTCGTCTGCCCCAATTTGTTGCTTCTGTGCACGACGCCATCCATATATCGACGTCTGCGTACTGGCTTCGCGGATGACGGTGCCACCGAATGACACCGCCTGTATCTGCTGCCAAGTATCTATGGTTATTCAAGTACACTTCGGTACCTAATCTTATCACATTCGGGTCAATCGCTACAACCCCTGGACCTGTCCACATTCCAGAAGCCGTACGGCCGTTGTCGCAGTACGCCGTAGCGACAGCAAATGTGTGGTGGATTCTGTGGAACATTTGCCTGGTTTGAACGGTTGGATGGAACGGCGCTGCATTCTGTCCAGCTTGGAAGCCATACACAAAACCAATGTGATACGCGAGGAACAGCATAAGTATTACGACGATTGCGTTGACGACGCCTTCAGCAATTCTGTTCAAACGTTGAATCATGGCTTAATTATACCAAGGTCCGTCCCAGCACGGATGCGACGCAAGTCACTTTCAGTCGCGGCTACGACTGTCTTTTCGTACCGAGAATGCAAATCGGTGATGACCTTGCTCAGTTCCTTGAACATATCCGAGCGAAAGATTAAGATTACATACTGACCTTCTTGGTCCTGTACTGGAATCTTGAACAAGTCTTTGGACACCTCTGGCTGACCGCAGACGCGATTAACAGCCATAACCATTGCTTGCACAGCCTTCGGAGCATTTGGCATGTTCATTGTCCACCTCTAAACTTGTAGATTGCACCCGTGATAATGTGCCGCGGTATATCGACTAAAAGCACGAACGCGATGCCGATAACCGCCGCAATGTTCGCTATCACGTATCACAACATGCGTAGCAATGATAAGACGTACAATTCATGTAAGTCCGTCGTAATTCTTCGGCCCAACAAACCTCGCAAACGTATCGGCCACAATCACCACAATACGTACGCTTTGTTGGCCATTCAGAAAATGATAGTGTAACCACATGCAATTCGTCAATATGAACGCACGTTTTAACGTCTGGCATTCTTATCATGCCTATTCAATAGCGGTTTAATGAGTGGAGCATCGTGGTCTCGTGTCACACCCGATGATTGAATTGAGTTGTAAATACGGTCCCTAAGTTCAGAATCAGTCTCGCCGAATTTTCTAAATGTTTCGATGGCGCTAGGCCATGGATAATACCCGAAAGGTGATGTGCCTTCCGGGTATAGTCGACCTAAGAACGAATAGACTCGGGTCTCTGTCATTGATTGACTACGTAGAGTGTAGACTTCTGACAGAAGTTCTCATCTGTCAAATAGCTTGTATCACCACTCAACGTAGTGATAGCCACGTTGAATGTGCAATAGCCGCGATGTTCGTCAAACTGTATTGTAGCTGACTGACCCGGCGCAATTGTTTGGTCTGACGCGAGCAAGTCTGACGAATAGTTGCCTGCGCCTGCGTCTTGAACCTGGATATACTCAATGGTATAGGACGACTGGTTGACAACTGTAACTGTGAAGCTTGTAGTGTCGGCTTTCGCTGTACTCACGGATGCGAGGACTGCGGCAGCCATAAGAGCGATGAGTAATTTCTTCATGATTTCCCTTTCACTTTGCGGTTTGTTTGCCTAGATTTACGAGCTAACTTATTCTTAGTGCGACGCTTAGCTTTCGTCTTAACTCTCTGCACAATTCGGTTGACCATACGGGTGCGCGCACCGGTAATTCTTTTAATCGCACGAAGCGTATCGGGGTTAATGAATCGCTCGGGTGGCGTAATCCCACTCTGTGCGGTTTCAGCTTCTTCGAGTGTTGCGAAGTCGGCATTGAGCTTCTCCTTATCCATACACACGCTCTTGAATGTAATCTTTGAGCTTATGAAACACTACACTTGTGGCACGAGCATCTTCTAATGCGTTGTGAGCTTCGGCGTTCTTGACTTCTAAGCGCTGACAGAGTTTATCAAGCGACAAGACTTCGCCGAATGCCATGAATCCAACCGAGATGGTGTCGAGCGTACGACGAAACATGTTGACGTCTTTATACTGACATTTGTGTCGGCGTAATGACGTTGAAATGAATCCAGCATCAAACGGCGCGTTGTGCATGACTGCTATCAATTCGCCCATTCGTTTATAATGCGCAAACTTATCTTGCAACTCATTAAGAGCCACAGTGACGCGAGGAGCACCAATAATCTTCTTGGCAAGACCGTTTATGTCCATCGCTTCCTTAGTGTACTGAACTCGACCAGGATTGCAAATGGTATATCCTTCGTCGAATCGCTCGCCATTCTGGTCGGTCAAAACGTAACCGATTGAAACAATTCCATGCTTCTCAGGAAACAGTCCCGTAGTCTCCGTATCAATCGTGATGAAATTCATGACTTCCTTCCTGGATTCAGTTCAATAGTAAGCCACTTAATGTAGGCGAATACACTCATTTGCGTCTCGAAATGTATTTCACTAGCATTGCACCAAGCATTCCCATGCCGATGCCTGCGAAGAACGTAAGGAATGACAGCGCCATAATCTGTTTGATATAGTCGTCACCCATTAAAATCGCCTACTTCCTGCTCTGATTTCAACATAATCAGCGCCGCACGCCTGACACTCTTGATGATACGCCCAATTGGTACCGCGTCTCGTAACATAATACGTATGCGGGTCCATGTGCCAGCCAATGCGACACGATAGATTATCGAGGAATCGAGTTAACCAATTGCCGGACATTTTAGCCACGAGACTTAGCCTCAACGATTTCAGTCGCAGTCAGCTCCATCGAAACACATCTAAAACACCAAACAATTTGAAAGACAGACGGTGTAGCATAATCCATGCCGTACACGCCCATTAGTTCTCGATGCCGTGCCTTTACATATTTTTTGTTACTCGTAACGAGTTGAAATAGAATTTCAGATTCTCGAGCACAACTGTCACACCTAAGCATTGTGGTACTCAATCCATTTGTGAAAGCAAACTCGGCGCATGTTATGCGACTCTGAATCACGTCCGAAGTACTCTGTCTTCAAGTGCATCGGAACATGAATACCCAAGCGACACAATAGTTCGTGCATCATGTTATTTGATTATCCTTGAACTGTGCGCTGCGGTCATAGTGGAAGTATCCGCCATCTTGACCATCTTCGTCTATATTGATGAAGCGAAGTGAATCACGCAGATTCGCGAGGAAGTTAACAGATAGTGAAGCAAGATTCCGATTCAGTAAGCCATGCGCTCGGATAATATCGTGGAGCTGCTTCGCTGCTTTGAGTGCTCTGTCATAATACGGTTTGTATCGCGATTGAGCATCTTCAAATCCAGTCGTGTACCCAAATGCTGGATACTCGGGTCGTGTAATTAAGGGTTTATGGGGTAGACGCGTACGTTCACGAACCATAGCGATGATAGCGTTCGCTTCATCGATATGCAGTTCGGTGCCGCGCAGCGCACGCTTAACGTTCTCGGCTACGATTGAATCGCTCATCTGCGTCTCCGAGCCATCGCGAAGATGAACATGAGGATAATGAGCACGAATGCTACATCGTTCTGACTCATTTGAACGCGACTCCAGACTCTAACTCGCGAGTCAATTCGTCGCGTAGGAACGTTGCTTGTGCTCTGGTTAGATTCATAGTCGCAGGCAGCGGCATCATTTGAAGCAGTCCCTGCTTTATGCGCACAACCACATACCCAAATGCATGACCGATGTAAAAGTCTTTACTAAACGCCATGTCCGCACCGATTCATATCATGCGCCGAACCGCCAAAGATTCGAGCGTAATCACATGCGATTGCTTTACTCATCGCAGCCGAGAATCCACCATCGTCATAATGCACGTGCCACTTACCGAATGTATGAGGATAGTAAAATGCCTGTGGAACGGCTCGTGGAGGAGATTGAAGCTTTGATTCTCTGAGACGAATATACGACGCAAGGATTGATACGCCGAGGAACACCATCGCAGTCCAAATGATAGCGTGTTCGAGGTGAACGTTCATAATTTACCTTTCTGTCTCTAGTATACGACGTACGAGTCTCTTTGTACACGTAGTAATTGTGTTGCAGTACTGCTACAGAAATGTTTCGACGCTCTGGAACGTATTTCGCGCTCTGGAACAGAATTGATTTGACGCTCTGGAACATATTCCAACGCAATTTCGCAATCGCACATCGGATAATGATGGCACGCTTGAAAACCACGAAAAGGTGCTGGAAAGTGAACGTTCATCGCATGTCCGCACATTACACATATTCCGGGCTTCATCCACTTCAGCGGCCGAATAAAATTAGCCCACACGAACCACGCCACCAGGATAACGACTATCGTTGAAATTTTACGTGTACCTCGAAATGAGTAAAGGACTCAATTTTCTGGTGCTCATGAAATTTTACGCGCTTCTATTTACGAGTAAAGGAAGGACGCACATCACTTTGCGACTTTTATCGCAGTCGAAAGCGTCATTTGCGACTTTTGTCGCAAACGGAGGCGTTCAACCACTGAATACCGTTTGCCGTTCCATACGACATCGTATTCGGCACAAGCTCTCTTCGCCATATTAGATACCTTTCCACGAAATAGATTTCCGCTTCCCGGATTATATCAGAGACAAGTTATCGCATAGAGCCCCTTAATTGCGACGTTTGCCGTAACCCAGAATTTTAATCCAATCTTAATCTTCTAAGCGACGTACGTCGCAGCAAGGAAAATCTGCTGCGACGTACGTCATACGCTTTTCCTTCGAAATAGTCGATAATAGAGTCATAGACTAACATCTATAATGAGAAAGGAATAAAATGCGAGCACAACTTCACGGTTATCACGGAATCAATCCTGCAAATCTTGTCTCATTAAACCGTGGCGAAATGTATTTCGGAATCGAAAACGAAGTTATGTCATCGACGTCGAGAGAAGATTTGCTCGACGAACTCGGCAACAAAGACCAAACGAAATTCGTCTGCGAACAAGATGGTTCGATAGGTTTGAATGGTGTCGAAGTTATCAGTGTTCCAATGAAGAAGAACGACGCAAAAGCATTCGTTCATCATCTACTTCCACTCGAAAAGTATCAACGTTCTGCATCTTGTGGACTTCACATTCACATGTCAAAATCTGCTTTGTCGATGCAGCAAATAAACAGAATGCTTGTTTTCATGAACCATCGAAACAATGCAGACTTTACGACAACTATTGCAAGACGTAAATCAAATCATTTTTGCCAAAGAATGACGCCACAACGTGTGTCTGCATCAATTCGTCGTGGTCGGACGACAACTCGTTACGCTGTACTGAATACACAAAAACCAGGAACAGTCGAATTTCGCCAGTTTGCATCGACGAATACAAAAGAACAAATGTTAGCAGACATTGACTTCGCTCACGCAGTTGCGGAATATTGCAAAGAGGATGGACGTCGACTTGATTCGCCGAAAGCATTCATTGCTTTCGTGAAAGAACATGCGACTGAATATCCAGACTTAGTTGCGAGAATAGCAAATGCATCAGAACGATTTGCTAGGTTTGAAACGACGACAGAAGTTGTGGCACGAACGAATCGAGTATCGTTGAATGCAAGAATCATGCCTGCAAATGGACGTGGTTCAAATCCAACAACAGCACAAGTTAGAAACTACGTCAACGCGAATGGAATGCCAGAATCGAACTACTCTCGCAGACGCTACATAAGATGGTATTTCGAACAGTGCGAAGGCAGGTTCGTAACGACACAAGGAAACGTACTCACTGGAACAGAATTAGAACGTCGTGCAGTCGAAAGACTTCGCTGCGTAAGAGGAAACTAAGAACATGTGTCTCATCATCGTAAAACCGAAGAATCGCAGAGTCAATAACAAGACTCTCGCGAACGCAAACAAGCAAAATCCTCATGGATGGGGTTTGCTCGCAAAAACCGACAATGGAATCGTTGTCGAGCGTGGTTTTGATACGAACGAACTCGTTCAGTCGTATAATCGACACAAGAACGAGGAATGTGTTATTCACATGCGATGGGCAACTCGTGGAGTCAAAACCATCGAAATGACTCATCCATTCGAAATCACGACGGATGCTTGGTTGTTCCATAATGGAATCATACGCAACATCGAAATGCTCGACGACACGAAATCAGACACGTGGACTCTTGCAAACATGATTCTTCGTCCTGTCTTCGAGCAATCGAATGACATAATGAACGACGATTTGTTCTTCAACGAACTCGCTAATCGAATCAAAGTCGGTTATCACAACAAATTGGTCGTTGTCACGAAGGAAAGTCTTCGAATAATCAACGAGCAATTCGGACTTTGGTTCGACGGTTGTTGGTATTCGAACGACGATAGTTTCACGCCGCGTCAAATCACGCAGATGAACTATCGTCACAAAGTCAAGACGAATCGGTTCGCGAAGGTCAAGGATTCATGGGATGGACGAAATCCCTGGTATTGCGGATTGTCTGGACACGAACTCGCATACGTTCGCAACTACATCGCGAAGAATCGTGACAAAGTTGGATACGAGCAAGCAACCAGAGACGGACGCAAATCTGTGTTGCTTCGCCGAAACATCGCGCTCATCAATCATCAAGGAGTAATCTGATGTCAGTCCTAAGCAGCAAGTTTCACAAGAACAAAGTCTATACATCGATGTCTATTGCTGAAGCTTACGGTTCACATTATTACACATTAGTGTGTATGATTCGTCGTTTTGGTTTAACACTTCCTTGTTCTGGCAAACGAGTACGTTCGGATGCAGCAAGATTCGCATTAACGGAGGAGTCGAAATGAACATCTTAGAACAAGCCGAAACGATTGTGCGCGGTAAAGCGTGTGGTTGCATTTCGTGTAAGGGCAAATCTGCGCAATTGGCACAACTCTCAGATGAGACGATAGTTAGAGCATACGTAGATTTGCTAGATGTTCTTTGCAACAACGACATAACAGAGGAAATGTTGATGCCAAAAAACCAAAGCAACGAATATCTTGATATGATGGACAAAGAGCTTGACGAACAGCTTCGTCACTTTAATGCAGTCGCAGAACAGAACGTCAAAGACGCTTATGGTTGGAACGATGATGGATACGGAAATCTGTCCCAACATGACTACGACTAAAGTCGCATTGAAGACTTAATCTGATTTTAATCTTCGAAGCGACGTACGTCGCAGAGGAAATCAAGTGAAATACGCACTCGTTGTTCTGCTTGCTTGTTCACTCTTCGTGATTCCATCGTCGAGTGCGTTGTTATCGGCTCCACAATCATACGTTGGTTGCGTCGACAATACGTTCGTCATAAACTGGTACTATCCTCAATGTCGTATTTAAGGAGACTAATTCCAATGAAATATGTGTGCCCACTCGAAACTCATTGCGAACTTTGCCGAAAACTCGCTCTCGATGTGGCTAGTCGAGGTTTTTACACGTACCGACTTTTGCTTCCAGATTCATGGAGCGAACACATCGTTGTTGCGTGCCGTAAGCACGAAGGAAGCAGTGTTGCAAAATGAACGACTTCTTCAACGGACCAAAAGTCGCATTGTCCGAACTTCCACCAATTCCATCAACGAAAGCAATTGTTCCATGGATTCTTGGCTTCGGAATTGCCATCTACGCGATATTCGATGCGCTCATTCTGCATTGGTATCACTATTTCAACATGGAAT